>OIZB01001715.1_pt1 | contig 10990 bp, 8 predicted proteins | sample 1588401 | NCBI WGS metagenome assembly OIZB01 (sample SAMN03283270) | human gut metagenome | biome: human-associated habitat; material: feces | host: Homo sapiens | place: USA | collected 2013
CAAACTGGGTCTGCACATAGGTGAAGCCGTTGATGCGGCTGATGATCTGGGCGGCATCCTTGCCCAGACCGTTCAGGATCACGCGCAGAGGCTCCTTGCGGGCCTTATTGGCGTTCTTCACGATGCCGATGGCGCCCTCGGCGGCGGCGAAGGACTCGTGGCCGGCCAGGAACGCGAAGCACTTGGAATCATCGCTGAGCAGCATAGCGCCCAGGTTGCCGTGACCCAGACCCACCTTGCGGTCCTCAGCCACAGAGCCGTCGATGCAGAAGGACTGGAGGCCCACGCCGATCATCTTGGCGGCCTCAGCGGCAGTCTTGACACCGGACTTGATGGCGATGGCTGCGCCCACGGTATACGCCCAGCAGGCGTTCTCAAAGCAGATGGGCTGGATGCCCTTCACGATCTCATAGGGGTCGAAGCCCTTTGCCTTGCAGATCTCACGGCATTCCTCCACGGAGCCGATGCCGTACTGGGCCAGGACGCCGTTGATCTTGTCGATCCTTCTCTCGTAACTTTCAAACAGAGCCATTGTTGTCGTCCTCCCTTCTTATTCCTGACGCGGGTCGATATACTTCGCCGCGTTGTCCCACTGGCCATAGTGGCCGGTGGCCTTCTTCAGTGCCTCGTTGGCATCGTCGCCCTTCTTGATGAAATCCATCATCTTGCCCAGGCTGATGAACTCGTAGCCCACGATCTCATCGTCCTTGTTCAGGGCCAGACGGCTGCAGTAGCCCTCGGCCATCTCCAGATAACGGGGTCCCTTGTCTCTGGTGGCGAACATGGTGCCCACCTGGGAACGCAGGCCCTTGCCCAGGTCCTCCAGAGACGCACCCACGGCCAGACCGTCCTCGGAGAAGGCGGACTGAGTACGGCCGTACACGATCTGCAGGAACAGCTCGCGCATGGCAGTGTTGATGGCATCGCACACCAGGTCGGTGTTCAGTGCCTCCAGAATGGTCTTGCCGATCAGGATCTCGGAGGCCATGGCGGCGGAGTGGGTCATGCCGGAGCAGCCGATGGTCTCCACCAGCGCTTCCTCGATGACGCCGTTCTTCACGTTCAGCGTCAGCTTGCAGGCGCCCTGCTGCGGGGCGCACCAGCCCACACCGTGGGTAAAACCGGAGATGTCGGAGATCTCCTTGGCCTGCACCCACTTGCCCTCCTCAGGAATGGGCGCCGGTCCGTGATAAGCGCCCTTGGCCACGGGACACATATGCTGAACTTCAGTCGTATAGATCATAGCAGCGATCTTCCTTTCTCATATATAGTTACCATCAGTGAAATGACCGATGGCATTATAACAGAGCGCGGCAGAAAAAGCAAGAAACATTCCAAACATTTGGTGTAATTACCAGATGGAACGCCGCTTTTCACCGGACAGGGGCATTTTATCACAAAATCTCGCGTTCTGCAACAGAACAGCCCCCGTTCTCCTTGACTTTTCCCTTATTTGAAATATAATAAACGGGTATTTTATGAGATTCAGAGGAGGATGTCCCGATGAGCATGGATATGACCTATTTCGACGAGATGGAGGCCCGCATCCCCCGCGGCAAGGTCCGCACCCGTTTCGCCCCCTCGCCCACCGGCTATATGCACGTGGGCAACCTGCGCACGGCGCTGTATACCTGGCTCATCGCCCGCAGCCACGGCGGCACGTTCATCCTCCGTATCGAGGACACCGACCAGGGCCGCCTGGTGGAGGGTGCGGTGGATGTCATCTACCGCACCATGGCCGAGTGCGGCCTGGACCATGACGAGGGCCCCGATGTGGGCGGCCCGGTGGCACCCTACATCCAGTCCCAGCGGCGGGACACCTACGGCAGGTATGCCCAATTGCTGGCGGAAAAAGGCGGCGCATACTACTGCTTCTGCGAAAAGTGCGCCTCCGAGGAGGACAGCGGCGAGTTTGACCGCGCCGCCGATCCCTGCCGCGATCTGCCGCTGGAGGACGCCCTGCGCCGCGTGGAGGCCGGTGAGCCCTACGTCATCCGGCAGAAGATCCCCCAGACGGGCACCACCACGTTCCACGATGCCATCTTCGGAGACATCACCGTGGAGAACAGTACGCTGGACGATCAGGTGCTGCTGAAGCGGGACGGCCTGCCTACCTACAATTTTGCCAACGTCATCGACGATCACCTGATGGGCATCACCCATGTGGTGCGGGGCAGCGAGTATCTGTCCTCCGCCCCCAAGTACGACCTGCTGTACCATGCCTTCGGCTGGGACGTGCCCACCTATGTCCACTGCTCTCCCGTGATGCGGGACGCCCAGAACAAGATGTCCAAGCGCCATGGCGATCCCTCCTATGAGGATCTGAAGGCGGAGGGCTATCTCACCGAGGCCATCCTGAACTATGTGGCCCTGCTGGGCTGGTCCCCCAAGGGCGAGCTGGCGGAACAGGAGATCTTTACCCTGTCGGAGTTGGTGAATGCCTTCGACATCACCGGCATCTCCAAGTCCCCTGCCATCTTCGACCGCGCCAAGCTGGATCACTTCAACGCCGTGTATCTGCGGAGCATGGCCCCCGAGGCGTTTGCCAAGGTGGCGGAGCCCTACATCCGCCAGACGGTGAAGGGTAACTTCGATGTGGCCGCCATCGCGGGACTGCTTCAGGCCCGCTGCGAGAAGCTGACGGAGATCCCCGAGAAGGTGGATTTCTTCGACACCTGCCCCGACTACGGCGTAGAGTTCTTCACCAATAAGAAATCCAAAACGAACCCCGAGGTCTGCAAGACTATGCTGGAGGCCGCCATTCCCATGCTGGAGGCACTGCCTCAGTGGACGGACGAGACCATCCACGACGGGCTGGTAGCACTGGCGGAGACACTGGGTGTCAAGAACGCCACGCTGATGTGGCCGGTGCGCATCGCCGCCGCCGGCAAGCTAGTGACCCCGGGCGGCGCTGTGGAGATCTGCCGCATCCTGGGCCGCGATGAGACGCTGCGCCGTCTCCGCGCCGGTCTGGAGAAGCTGGCATGATCGCCTCCCAGTTCCGTCAGCTGCGGGATTTCTTCCGCAGTCAGGACTTCCGCCATTCCCTGCTCATCACAGGCGGTGCTTTTGCCGCACTGATCGTGCTGGCCTTCGCGGTGGGATTGATCTTCCCTGCCGTGCCTGCGCAGGTGCTGACGCTGTTCAGCCAGCAGATGGCCGATGCCGGTGTGGTCAGCGAGAGCGGCAGCATCAGTGTGCCGGCGCTGCTCTGGAACAACCTGCGGGCCATGGTGCTCAGCGTACTGTACGGATTTATCCCGTTCATCTATCTGCCCGCCCTGTCGCTGGGCGTCAATGCCCTGCTGCTGGGCTTATTCGCCGCGTACTTCCTCAACAACGGCATCTCTATGCTGGCCTATCTGGGGGGCATCCTGCCCCACGGCATCTTTGAACTGCCGGCGCTGGTCATCAGTCTGGCCTGCGGCATCTACCTGTGCAGCCGCATCAACCAGTATGTCCGCAAAAACACCAGGGACATAATGGCTCCCACGCTGAAAAATATCGTCCGCGTGCTGGCGCTGACGGTGCTGCCGCTGCTGGCGGTGGCAGCTGCGGTGGAAGCGTATGTGACGCCCGCTGTGATGCAGTTTTTTCTGTAAAGACCGGCTTTTGCCATTCTAAATATTCAACTTCACTTTGAAAGGAACGATCCAGATGTGTGAGAAAAAGATCAATGTTCCCGCCCTGTTCGGCGAAATGGTGTTCGGAGAACAGCAGATGCAGCAGCGTCTCCCCGCCGATGTGTACCGTGCATGGCAGCAATCACTGGCACAGGGAACGGCGTTGGATCGTTCCGTAGCCGGCGAGATCGCCGGCGCGATGAAGGACTGGGCCATTGAAAAGGGCGCCACCCACTACACCCACTGGTTTCAGCCCATGACCGGCTTCACCGCCGAGAAGCACGACAGCTTCATCACCCGCGACGGCAAGGACGGCGTGCGGATGGAGCTGAGCGCCAAGGAGCTGAACAAGGGTGAGGCCGATGCCTCCAGCTTCCCCTCCGGCGGCCTGCGGGCCACCTTTGAGGCCCGAGGCTACACGGCCTGGGACCCCACCTCCTACGCCTTCGTGAAGGACGACACCCTGTACATCCCCACCATCTTCTGCTCGTACAGCGGCCAGACGCTGGATAAGAAGACCCCCCTGCTGCGCTCCATGCGGGAGCTGGACCGCGCATGCGTCCGCATCCTGCGGCTGTTTGGCAACACGGAGGTCCAGCATGTCACGGCCCAGGTGGGCCCCGAGCAGGAGTATTTTCTCATTGACAAGAGCGCCTACGAGCGCCGCGAGGACCTGAAGCTGTGCGGTCGGACGCTGTTCGGCGCCAAGCCTCCCAAGGGTCAGGAGCTGGACGACCACTATTACGGCGCCATCAAGCCCCGCGTGGCCGCGTTCATGCGGGAGCTGGATCAGGAGCTGTGGAAGCTGGGTGTACTGGCCAAGACGGAGCACAACGAGGTGGCTCCCGCCCAGCATGAGCTGGCTCCCATCTATGCTGATGCCAACACTGCCTGCGACAAGAACCAGCTGACCATGGAGATGCTGAAGAAGGTGGCCGCCCGCCACGGACTGGTGTGCCTGCTCCACGAAAAGCCCTTCGCCGGTGTCAACGGCTCCGGTAAGCATGACAACTGGTCCCTTCAGACCGACACCGGCGAGAACCTGCTGAAGCCCGGCGGTACCCCCAGCCAGAACGCCCAGTTTCTGCTGATCCTGGCGGCTTTTATCAAGGGCGTGGACGAGTATCAGGAGATGCTGCGCTGCTGCGTGTCATATCCCGGCAACGACCACCGTCTGGGCGGCAATGAGGCCCCTCCTGCCATCATCTCTATTTTTCTGGGTGATGAGCTGACGGCCATTCTGGACTCTATCGTTCAGGGCACGGAGTACGTGGATATCACCAAGAAGAAGCTGCGCGTTGGCATCGATGCCATGCCCGACATTCCCCAGGACACCACGGACCGCAACCGCACCTCTCCTCTGGCCTTTACCGGCAACAAGTTCGAATTCCGTATGCTGGGCTCCTCCCAGTCCATCGCCAGCCCCAATGTGGTGCTGAACACCATCATGACCGAGGAATTGAGCCAGTTCGCCGACCGGCTGGAGAAGGCCGAGAACTTCCAGTCCGCCCTGCAGGAGCTGCTGCAGGAGACGTTTACCGCCCACCAGCGCATCATCTTCAACGGCAATGGCTACGATGACGCCTGGGTGGCTGAGGCTGCCCGCCGCGGCCTTGCCAACCTCCGCGACACCGTGGACTGCATGCCCGCCTACATCGACAAGAAGAATGTGGAGCTGTTCACGAAGCACGCCGTCCTGACGGAGACGGAGATGCGCGCCCGCTATGAGATCCATCTGGAGAACTACTGCAAGGTGTCTGCCATCGAGGCCAACACCCTGCTGGATATGGCGCAGCGCAGCATCCTTCCTGTGGCGGCACGGTACTCCGGCGACCTGGCCAAGGGCATGGCACACAAGCAGGAGGCGGGCCTGGCCTCCACCTGCCGTCTGGAGGAGCATCTGATCCGTCGGATCAGTGGACTCAGTGACCAACTGCTGGATGTCTGCCAGGATCTCTCTCAGGCGCTGGAGAAGGCTCCCGCCGCCGACAGCGGCATCGAGGCCGCCCACTACTTCCGCGGGGAGATCAACACCCGCGTCCGGCAGGCCGGCGACCTCATCAGCCAGCTGGAATCCCTGGTGGACGCCAAGATGTGGCCTTATCCTACCTATGCCGACATCCTGTTCGGGGTGTAAGGTATATCTGCTTTACAACGATTGTAAAAAGGGGACGGAGGCATCGCCTCCGTCCCCTTTTTCTGCCACATATACCGTCAGGCGCTGGCCTTCTCCTTTTTTCGGCACTGTACGAAGTGTACCACCATGCACACGATGAACACGATGCTCAGATAGCCAAAGATCGGATACACCACGGCGATGATCTCACCGAAGCCCAGCAGACTGGCGCACCACGCCAGCACGCACAGCCCCACCAGCACCGGCTTCTTTTTTTCCCGCACGAAGCGGGCCTTCTGCTCCAGATAGGCGATGAGTCCCACCAGACTGGCCAGCGCGTTGCAGAACATGGCCAGCAGCAGCATCAGGCCGTACACCGTGCCCAGCGTCCCGTTGAGACGGCTGGCCAGCGCCACCATGGGCAGCTCCGCCGCCACCGCCTCGGGGTATGACGCCAGACTGGTGAGGATACTGCCCGCCACCGCCAGCAGCATCACACCGGCCAGAATGATGCCGCCGTAGATGTGGCGTTTCCTCCGGACGTACTGCCCTACCGGCGACATGATACCGATACCGCCCAGAATATTATAGGAAACGAAGGTCAGTGCTGCGATGAACCAGTTGGGCATCAGCGGGTTGTTGTTCACGTTCCGCAGCTGGAAGACCCCCTCCGTGCCGAAGGTGGCGTAGGCTCCCACGGCGAAGGCCACGGTGGCCGCGATCAGCACGGGTATCAGTGCGGAGAAGGCGTTGACCATTCCCGTCACGCCCAGCAGCGCCACCGCGAACACCAGTGCCATAAACACGGCGCTGCCCAGCCACGCCGACACATCGAACAGCTGGGCCAGCATAGCGCCCACACCGGCGGACATGGACACCACCACAAAAAACAGGAATACCGCGCCCACCGCACCGGAGGCCGCCCGCAGCCACTTGACATTCCAGGGTACCAGCAGGCGATCCATGTCGGAGCACTGGGTCATCTGGGTCAGCCGCACGAACAGGATACCAATGGCGGAGAACAGCACCACTGCCAGCAGAAAACCCACATAGCCCAAGTTGCCGAAGCTGCCGAAAAACTGCCACAGCTCCTGCCCCGAGATAAAGCCGGCCCCCAGGAAGCATCCCACATATGTAAAGGCCAGCGACCACGTTTTGATCTCTTTCATCTCTTTCACCTCATGAAAAAATACACGTCTATTCAGTGTATGCGATGCGGCGGATTTCGTCAACCCCTGCAATGTCTCGGCATGACAAATTTATTTCGCCGAATCATTCAGTTTATTGTTGACGCGGTGGGTGTGCCGATGTATAATCATCCCATCGTAAAGCGTAAAATTGTACTGTTTTTGCTTTACATAGGCAAAGAATTTGCGCCACACAGGAGGAAAATGTATGATACATACCATTGATGGCATTATTTCCGCCGCCTGCGGCAGCAGGACCGGTGTCATCGCCGTAGCTGCCGCCCACGACCAGCCGGTGATCGAAGCCGTGGTGGATGCCCGCCGCGAGGGCATTGCCACCCCCATTCTGGTGGGCCATAAGGAGGAGATCGCGTCCATGCTCAGCGCTCTGGGCGAGGATCCTGCCGCCTATGAGATAGTGGCCGGCGACAGCGATACCGACTGCGCTGCCAAGGCCGTAGCCCTGTGCGCAGAGGGCAGGGCCGACTTCCTGATGAAGGGTATTCTGGGAACCGCCGACCTGATGCGGGCCGTATTCAATAAGGAGCACGGCCTGCGCACCTCCCACCTCACCACCCACTGCATGCTCTATGAGATCCCCGCGCTGGACCGGATGGTGCTTCTCAGCGACGGCGGTGTCAACACCTTCCCCGACCTGGACAAAAAGGCCGAGATCCTGGAGAACGCCGCCATGGTGCTGCAGGCCCTGGGCTACGAGCACATCAATGCCGCCTGCATCTGCGGCGCAGAGCAGGTGAACCCCAAGGTGCAGTCCACCGTGGATGCCGATGCGCTGGCCCACATGACCGACCGCTGGACCAAGTACAATATGGATGTCTGTGGCCCCGTGGCACTGGATCTGGCCGTCAGTGAGGAAGCCTGCCATCACAAGCACTTCACTGCCCCCGGGGCGGGCAGGGCTGACATCCTGCTGGTGCCCAATTATGAGGTAGGAAACGGCATCGGCAAGGCCGCTACCCTGTTCGGCGGCGCCAAGAATGCCGGTATCATCCTGGGCGCCAAGGTGCCCATCGTGCTGGTGAGCCGCGCCGACAGCGCCCACTCCAAGCTGGCCTCCATCGCGCTGGGCAGCGTTCTGGCCGCCCGCATGGATTTGGCCTGACGTCCCGTATCTACTACCGTCTGAAAGGAGTTTTCTTATGGTCAATCAGCAATTCTATGAGCTGGGCACCGCCCCCTCTGTCATCCGTCAGTTGTTCGCCTATGGTCTGGAACAGGCCGCCAAGGTGGGCGCGGACAAGGTCTTTGACTATTCCCTGGGCAATCCCAGCATCCCTGCCCCCAAAAAGGTCAACGAGTCCATCCATACCATTGTGGACACCACGGACTCTATCCGGCTCCACGGCTACTCCATGGCCAACGGCTTCGAGGATGCCCGCGCCGCCGTGGCCAAGGACCTCTCCGACCGCTTCGGCCTGAATGTGAAGGCCAGTGAGCTGTTCCTCACCTGCGGCGCGGCGCCGGCCCTGATCTCCATCATCAAGGCTCTCGTTCTGGACAGTGATTCCGAGATCATGGCCGTGGCCCCTTTTTTCCCCGAGTACCGTCCCTTCGTCACTGCCAACGGCGGCAAGCTGGTGGTGGTCCCCGCCGATACCCAGGCGTTCCAGATCCATCTGGACGCCGTGGAGCAGCGCATCACGCCCCATACCCAGGCCATCATCATCAATTCCCCCAACAATCCCTCCGGTGTGGTGTACACCGAGGAGACTCTGCGGGGTCTGGCCGTCCTGCTGGAGCGCAAGAGCGCCGAATATGGCCATCCCATCTATATTATTGCCGACGAGCCCTACCGTGAGCTGGTGTACGGCGACGTCACCGTGTCCTTTATCCCCTGCCTGTACCGCAATACCATCGTCTGCTACTCCTACTCCAAGTCCCTGTCCCTGCCCGGCGAGCGCATCGGCTATGTGTACGTCCCGGGCTTTGCCGACGACAGTGCTGCGGTGTACGCCGCTGTTTCCGGTGCCGCCCGTGTCATGGGTCACGTCTGCCCACCCACACTGATGCAGAAGGTCATCCAGCTGTGCGCCGGTGAGCGCCCCGACTTGGCGGCCTACGATGAGAATCGCAACCTGCTGTACAACAGCCTGCGGGAGATGGGCTACGAGTGCGCCAAGCCCGACGGCGCGTTTTACCTGTTCGTCAAGGCCCCCAACGGCGACGCCAACGTGTTCTCGGAGAAGGCCAAGCTGGGCTACAACCTGCTGGTGGTGCCCGCTGACGGCTTCGGCTGCCCTGGCTACTTCCGCCTGAGCTACTGCGTGTCCAACGACATGATCCGCCGCAGCCTCCCCGCCTTCCGCGCCATGATGGAGGAGTGCCGGTAAGCTACTCGCGGACAAATCGCATAAAAATGTCTCTCAACGGTGTTGAGGGACATTTTTATACAAAACTGTTCGGTGAGATTCCCCATATTTTTCCGAAATTTTACTTGCAATCTCCGGCACAGCCGCCTATAATGGCAACATATTTTTTATTCAAGAGAGGTGTTTCACGCATGAGCAAATTGACGATCCCTGCCGGCTACAAAACGCCGCTGTCCACCTATGAGATGCAGCGCGCGATCGAGTTCATCAAGAGCAATTTTCAGGTGAACCTGGGGCAGGCGCTGAATCTGCGCCGTGTCTCCGCTCCCCTGTTCGTGGAGGAGAATTCCGGTCTGAACGACAACCTTAACGGCGTGGAGCGCCCTGTTTCCTTTGATATCCCCGACGTGGGCGCCACCGGTCAGGTGGTCCACTCACTGGCCAAGTGGAAGCGGCTGGCGCTGAAGCGCTACGATTTCAAGCCCGGTAAGGGCCTGTTCACCGACATGAACGCCATCCGCCGCGACGAGGAGGTCGACAACCTCCACTCCGTCTACGTCGACCAGTGGGACTGGGAAAAGGTCATCACGCGAGAGGACCGGGACGTTTCCTATCTCAAGCGCACCGTGCGCGACATCGTGGGCGCGGTCTGCGAGACGAACGACGCGCTCGGCGTGGCTTTCCCGAGCCTTCACACGAAGCTCGACCGGGACGTGTTCTTCATCACCACGCAGGAGCTTGAAGACCTGTATCCCGACAAGTCCCCCAAGGAGCGCGAGAACGCGATCCTCCGCGAGCACCACAGCGTGTTTCTCATGCAGATCGGCGGCAAGCTGAAGTCCGGCAAGCCGCACGACGGCAGAGCGCCGGACTACGACGACTGGGCGCTCAACGGCGATATTCTGATGTGGAACCCGGTTCTGGAGTGCGCGTTCGAAATTTCCTCGATGGGCATCCGCGTCGACGAAGAGAGCCTCGCGCGTCAGCTGAAGCTTGCCGGCTGTGAAGAGCGCGCCAAGCTTCCGTTCCACAAGATGCTGCTGAACGGCGAGCTGCCCCTTACCATCGGCGGCGGCATCGGCCAGAGCCGTCTTTGCATGCTCATGATCGGCACGTGCCACATCGGCGAGGTGCAGTCGAGCCTCTGGGACGAAAACACGCGCGACACTTGCCAAAAGGCCGGCATTATGTTACTCTAAGATGAAATATACCGGCCTTCCGGCCGCAGAAAGAGGAAATTGACCATGATGGAACAACTGACTCCCGTTCGTTCGTTATTTGAAGACACGAAACGCTTTGACGGCAAGACCGTAAAGGTCGGCGGCTGGGTCCGCAACCTGCGCGCCAGCAAGAATTTCGGCTTCATCAACCTCTCCGACGGCACGTATTTTTCGCAGGTGCAGGTCGTCTTCGGCGCGGAGCTCGCAAACTTTCAGGAGATCTCGAAGCTGAACATCAGCGCCGCTGTGATCGTGACCGGCACGCTGGTCGTGACGCCGGATGCCAAGCAGCCGTTTGAAATTCAGGCGAGCGAAATTTCGGTTGAGGGCCCGTCGACCCCCGATTTCCCGATCCAGCCTAAGCGCCACTCCATGGAGTTTTTGCGGACACTTCCGCATCTGCGTGTCAGAACCAACACCTTCCAGGCCGTGTTCCGCGTGCGCAGCATCATCGCCTATGCGATCCACAAGTTCTTCCAGGAGCGCAGCTTCGTCTATGTCCACACGCCGCTCA
>OIZB01001716.1_pt1 | contig 10989 bp, 10 predicted proteins | sample 1588401 | NCBI WGS metagenome assembly OIZB01 (sample SAMN03283270) | human gut metagenome | biome: human-associated habitat; material: feces | host: Homo sapiens | place: USA | collected 2013
CATGATGCAGCGGACGATCCGCTCGCTCATGTGCTGGGCTACCTCCATCACGCGGGTCTGGCCGTTCAGCTCCACGGACAGCGCTTCCTTGATCTTAGGCAGATGTCCGGCTTCAAACTCCACATCTACCACAGGGCCGGATACCTGCGTGATCGTTCCGATTTTCATACTGTTATCCCTCGCTTCCAAAGGTTCCCCGCTGTGCCGCCGCGCCTGCGGAAATTTCTGTGATCTCCTGGGTGATGGCCGCCTGCCGCACGCGGTTATATTGCAGCCGCAAGGCACTCAACAGCTCCTCTGCGTTCTGATTGGCGGCGTCCATAGCGGTCATGCGGGCGTTCTGCTCGCTGCAGAAGCTGTCCAGCAGGGCGCTGTACAGGAAGCCGGAGACATAGCTGGGGATCATGCTGTTCAGCACCGCCCCTACGGACGGATAGAATTCAAAGGGTTCCTGCACGGCCTTTTCCTTGGCGGGCGGCGCGAACTGCATCCGGTGGAAAGGCAGCAGCCGGGTGGACTTGGCCTCGGAGAGCAGACTGCTCTCCATATCGGTGTAGACCACGAAGATCTCCTTCAGCGTTCCTGCCAAGAAACCGTCCAACAGCAGAGCGCTGATCTCCCGCGCCCGGTCCAGCGTGGGATTCTGGGCGGTGTAGAGAAAGCTGTGCTCAATGGGGATCTTGTGCTGGTCAAAGTACCGGCGGCCATACTCCCCCACTACATACAGCTTGGTGTCCGGGTGCTGGGCAAGGAGCTTTTCAGCCTCCTTGATGACGTTCTGGTTGTAGGCCCCCGCGAGGCCCTTGTCCGCCGTGATGACCAGACACCCATAAGTGCCCTCCAGCGGCGTGTTATTGTCCGGCGGATAGAAATAGGGACTGTCCACATCCCCTGCCGTGCGAAAGACCCGCTTGATCTCGCCACGCAGCGCGTCAAAATACGGCCGGGTGTTGGCCAGATCGTTTCGTGCCTTCCGCAGCTTGGTGGAGGCGATGAGGTACATGGCGTTGGTGATCTTCCGGGTCTGCTGTACGCTTTCAATCCGGTTTTTGATCTCACGGGTATTGGCCATCTCACTCACCGCTCTTTTCCGCGGTTTCCGTCTGGAACCGCGTCAGAAATTCTCTGGACAACTTCAGGATCGTCTCCCGGTCCTCATCACTTAACTGACCGCTCTCATCGATCCGGCGGCACAGCGCTTCGTTCCGGGTCTCTATATCCTGCAGAAGTCCCGCGCGAAAATCGTCCATCCGCGCAAGGGGCACCGTCTGCATCACATGATCCAGCGCCGCCACCAGCAAAATCACCTGCTGGTGCTGCTGGTAGGGGTGGTTCTGGGGCTGGCGCAGCAGACGCATCAGGCCCTGTCCGTAAATCAGCTGCCGTTTGGTGGTCTCGTCCAGATCGCTGGAAAACTGGGTAAAGACCTCCATTTCCCGGTACTGGGCCAGATCCAGACGCAGGGCGCCCGCCGCTTTTTTCATGGCCTTCGTCTGAGCGTCGCCGCCCACACGGGACACCGACAATCCCACGTTGACCGCGGGCCGCTGGCCGGAGAAGAACAGACTGCTCTCCAGAAAGATCTGGCCGTCGGTGATGGAAATGATGTTGGTGGGGATGTAGGCGGACACGTCGCCGGCCTGGGTCTCCACGATGGGCAGCGCCGTCATGCTGCCGCCGCCCAATTCCTCCGAGAGATGGGCGGAACGCTCCAGCAGACGGGAGTGCAGATAGAACACATCGCCGGGGTAGGCCTCCCGTCCGGGAGACCGCTCCAGCAGCAGGCTCAGCGTCCGGTAGGCCACGGCGTGCTTGGAGAGATCGTCATAGACGATCAGAACGTCCCGGCCCTTCCGCATGAAGTACTCGCCCAGTGCTGTTCCGGCATAGGGAGCAATGTACTGCAAGGACGCCGACGCGCTGGCGGGCGCGTTCACCACGATGGTATAGTCCATAGCGCCCTTGTGCTTCAGATTCTCTACCAGTTGGGCAACGGAACTGGATTTCTGCCCGATGGCGACATAGATGCACACCACGCCCTTTCCCTTCTGGTTCAGAACGGTGTCCAGGGCGATGGCGGTCTTGCCGGTCTGCCGGTCGCCGATGATCAGCTCCCGCTGTCCCCGGCCAATGGGGAACATGGAATCGATGGCGAGCAGGCCCGTCTCCATAGGCGCGTTTACCGGCTGGCGGCCGATGATGCCGGGGGCCGGGGACTCAATGGGCAGATAGCCCTCTGACGGAATGTCGCCCTGCCCGTCAATGGGCATACCCAGCGCGTCCACCACCCGGCCCAGAAAGCCGTCCCCCACCGGGATACCGGCGGTCTTACCTGTGCGGCGGACGATGCTGCCGGATTCAATGGCCTCACTGCCGCCGAACAGGATGCAGCCTACACGATCCGGCCGCAGATCCTGCACCATGCCCTTCACGCCGGAGGAAAATTGCAGAATTTCACCGTAGGCCGCGTGTTCCAATCCGCTGACGGTGGCAATCTCATCACCCACCGTCAGAACGCTGCCCACCTCCTCCGGCGCGGCATCCGGCTGCCAGTTGCGGACGGCCTCCCGCATCAGCGGGATCACGGAGACCCCGGCGGGGTTCAGCTGCTCCAGCCGCTCCCGGAACTGCCGCAGACGGCCCTCCAGACTCCAGTCATACAGGTCGGCGCCAACCTCCATCCGAAAGCCCTTTTCCAGCGCGGGGTCCTGTTCCCAACGGAGGGGAACCTCCTGTCCGTACTGCTTTTTCAAAAAGGCCGCAAAACGGTTCCGCTGCACCTCACTGGGGGCGTCCGCGCTGCGCAGGACCGCTTCCAGTACCGTTTCACGCATGGGACTCCCCCCTCTCCGCCGCGTCCAGAAACTGATCGAACGCATCGCCGTCGGATTGCAGCACCAGCTTTTCCGTGGCTGTCACTGCCAGATCCTTCAGCTCCTTCTGCGCGTCGGACAGCAGCTTGTCATGCTCCCGCTGGGCAGCGGCATGGGCGTCCGCCAGAATTTGCTCCGCCTGTGCCCGTGCGTCGGACAGCTGCCGCTGCATGGCGGCGTCCGCCGACTTCTGGGCGGCGGCGAGCTTTGCCGCAGCTTCGGCGTCGGCATTTTTCAACTGCTGGCGGACCTCTGCCGCTGTTTTCTCCGCGTCTGCCAGCGTCTTTGCCGCTTTCGCGTCCTGCTCCTGATAGTACTGCTGCCGCTTCTCCATAAACGTCTTGACGGGCTTATAGAGCAGCAGATACAGCCCGCCTGCCAGAATCACAAAATTCAGCAGGTGCAGCAAAATTTGCTGCCAATCAATATTCAACGGGATATTCACGGTTTCCCACCTGCCTTACTTATAGGACGAAGATGATCAGAATGACAACCAGCAGCGCATAAATGATAGCGGTTTCGATAAAGACCAGTCCCAGCATCAGCGTGGTACGGATCTTGCCCTCCGCCTCCGGCTGACGGGCGATCCCCTCCGCAGACTTGCTGACGGCAACACCCATGGCCACGGCGCCGCCTGCGGCGGCAAGGCCGATGGCGATGCCCGCGGCGATGGACTTGGACCCCGTGGCGTCGCTCTGGTTCTGGGCGGTTTCCGCCGCAGCGGGTGCGGCAGCGGTATCCGTGGAAGAAGCGGCCAGTGCGGGGACCGTCAGGGACAGCACCACCAGCAGGATCAGGAACAGCGCGGGGACCTTTTTCTTAAGCAGTTTCATGTTTATTACCTCCAAAATGATTCGATCCGTAAATGATTGGGACGGTCATGCCCGCCCGGACGCCGGTTCGGGACGCTCCGACACCTCGCCGTAGAACAACGCTGTGAGCATGGTCAGAACATAGGCCTGGATCAACGCGTGAAGCAGGGTGAACAGAATGCCCACCAGCACCGGCAGCACATAGCTCAGCTGCACATAGTAATAGACCAGCTCCGTTACCAGCAGGCCGCTGAGCAACGCGCCGAACAGACGGAAGCTCATGGAAATAGGCAGTGAGAATTCCTTCAATGTGCTGCCCACGCCCTTCAGACCGTTGCCCGCGATCCCGCCGGAGAGGATCACAAGATAGGATAAGCAGCCAAGGGCGATGGCACCGTTTACGTCCGACAGCGGCGCGGGAAGGGTCACGGAGCGGCCCGTGGTGGTGACGGCCTGCAAGCCCAGCAGCTCAAACAGCGTCCCCACGAAGATATACGCGCCTGCGCCGAAGATGTAGGCCCCCAGAAATCCGTTTCGCTGAGGACTGCTGGTTCTGGCCATGCCGTCAAACAGGCTTACGGCCTGCTCCAGCAGCAGTTGGAACCGCCCCGGCACCAGCTTGAATTTCGGGATGACAAACACGCGGATACACGCCGCCGCTATCAGCAGGATAGCGGATACCGTCATGGCGGAGATCAGTCCCGGATTGACGTTTTTCCAGCCGAACAGGCTGATCTGATTTTCCTCATGCAGGACCGCGTCCCGCATGGCGGTCTGAATGGTCTCCGCTTTTCCCGGCGGCGCCGTCAACAGACTGCCCGCGAACAGGACCGCGATGAGCAGGACCCATAGGATTATAAATTTCTTTTTGCTTTTCATGCTGATAGCCGGTCTCCTTTCCACACCGGAATACAGGCGCTGCGGTCTGCCCTGACCGCGTCCCATTTTCCGGCGTGACCGTTAAAGGACTTGTCTTCTAAGAACGCCCGTATTATACTGTTCTAACAGAAAGATGTAAAAAGTATATTTGATATGTTGGACATATCTGAATGATATGGCACGGAGGCGAAAAAAGTGGCTGTTCCCTACGATTATTACCGCATTTTTTACTATGTTGCCCAACACAAAAGCTTTACCAAGGCCGCCGAGGCTTTGGGCAACAACCAGCCCAACATTACCCGCTGCATGAACAATCTGGAGCAGGATCTGGGCTGCAAACTGTTTGTCCGCACCAACCATGGCGTCTCCCTGACCCCGGAAGGTCAACGGCTTTACAGCCGTGCTGCCGTAGCCTTTGAGCAGCTGCGCCTTGGCGAAAGTGAGATCCGGGCGGATTGCAGTCTGCGGACCGGCAGCATTTCCATTGCCGCCAGCGAAGCCGCGCTCCATCTGACCCTTCTGAACCGTCTTGACGCGTTTCACCGGCGGTATCCGGGGATCCACCTGCGGATCACCAACGATTCCACCCCCCGCGCAATGGAAGGGCTGCTGCGGGGGCAGGTGGACTGCGCGGCGATCACCACGCCCTGTCCGGTGAGAAAGTCCCTGCAGGAAACCGCGCTGGTCTCCTTCCGGGAGATCCTGATCTGCGGTTCGGATTTCCATGATCTGACCGCGGAAACGCAGAGTCTGCGGGATCTGGAAAATCTCCCCTTTGTGTGCATGAGCAGAGGGACCAGTACATATACCTTTTATCAACAGCTGTTCTTAAAGCACAATCTGGCTTTTCATGTGGAAATGGAAGCCGGCACCATGGATCAGGTCCTCGCGATGGTGCAGAGCAATCTGGGCGTCGGTTTCTATCCGGAGTCCATGGCTGCTTCCGCCCTTGCCGCTGGGACGGTGTTCCAGATCCGCCTTGCGGAGCCGATCCCGGAACGGTTCGTTAACCTGATCGAGGATACATCCCGCCCTCAAAGCGTTGCCATGAAAGCCTTTAAGAAAATGCTGCTGGCCCCGGAGGAAGAGTAAAATACCGGAGAGGAAATGATTTCCTCTCCGGTGTTTTTCGGATGGTTTTGCGTCTGCCGGTATGGGCTTCCGTGCCGTCAGTCGCCCAGCGCCTGCTTCAGATCGGCGATGATGTCATCCGGGTCCTCCAGACCAACGGACATCCGGATCATTCCGTCGGTAATGCCGGCAGCCTCCCGGATCTCCTTGGGGATCATGGTGTGGGTCATGGCGGCAGCCTGCTCCACCAACGTTTCCGTATCGCCCAGAGAGACGGCCAGCGTGCAGAGCTTTAGGCTGTTGATGAACTTCTTACCGGCCTCCAGACCGCCGGCCACGTCAAAGGAGATCATGCCGCCTCCGCCCTTCATCTGCTTCTTGGCGATGGCGTACTGGGGATTGGATTCCAGGAAGGGATAGCGGACCGTTTCGATCTTCGGATTGGCCTCCAGCCACTTGGCAATCTTCAGAGCACTTTCATTGTACTGCTTCATGCGGACGCCCAACGTCTTGAGACCGCGGCACACCAGAAATGCTGTGAAGGGCGCCATGACGGAGCCAAAGTGCATGAGGGTACCCAGACGGCACTCCCGCAGGAACTGCTCATCGTTGGAGATCACCGCGCCGCCCAGCAGGTCGCCGTGGCCGCCGATGTACTTAGTGAGGCTGTGGATGACTGCATCCACGCCCAGATCCAGCGGGGTGGTGTTGTAGGGTGTGGCAAAGGTGTTGTCGATAAAGACCTTGATGCCGTGCTTATGGGCGATCTCCACCACGGCGGCAATATCCACCAGCACCATGGTGGGGTTGGCGGGAGACTCCACATAGATCAGCTTGGTGTTGGGCTTGATCAGGCCCTCCAGCTGGCTGAGATCGGCGGCGTCAAAGGTATCGTGGGCGATCCCGAAGCGGGGCAGCCAGTCGCTGGTCACGTCCTCCGTGCCGGAATACTTGGCCTTGGTGAAAATAGCGTGGTCGCCGCTTTTCAGCAGCGCGAAAATCGCACCGGAAACAGCGCCCATGCCGGACGCATAGGCCACGGCCCCCTTGCCGTGCTCCAGCGCCGCCAGCTTCTGTTCCAGATAATCCACGGAGGGATTGGTGATCCGGCTGTATGCAAAGCTTTCGGCGTAGTCATCGCAGGCCTTCACCGCATCGTCCGTGGAATCAAAATAGAATGTGGACGTCTGATAAATGGGCGGGATCAGGGCACCGTACATATCCCGCGGCTCGCCGGCGTGGACCTCTAACGTGTTGAATTTCAGATCTTCATGCTTCAAATCAGGGTGCTTCAAAACTAACTGGCTCATTCAAAATACCTCCCGTCGGTTGTGTGACTGCGCAAATGAATACCTACTAACTTACTTGGTGCATTGAGCATAGCACAACCACCCATAAAAACGGAAATATCCGAATGTTATCGCTGGCAATAACATTCGGATATTCTTGTTCAGGCTTCGGGGAGGTCCCGTCCGTATTTTTGCAGAAGCTGGATAAAGCGTTCCGCGGGCTGCGACAGCGTATGGGCCTTCTGGCAGACCCAGCCTATGGTGATGGGATCGTCAAAGCCCTTGATGGGACGCTTGATCACCCCCTGCGCCCCGTTACTTTCGGAGATGAAGCCGGTACCCAGATCATAGCCCTGACACTGCTGCATGACCATCAGGCTTTGATAGAGTCCGTTGACAATGGTGACCTTCTGGGGATAAAAGTCCGGCACCAGCATCTCCTCCTGCAAAACGGAGGGCGCGTCGGAGTCCAGCTCATACATGATGCAGGGATACGGGTGCAGCTCCTCGATCGTCAGGACCTCCTTGGAGGCCAAAGGATGGGACTTGTGGATAAACACATAGGGCTTGCTGTCAAAAAGCGGGTGAAATTCCAGGTTGTTGTCGCCAAAGACACGGTTCATGTGCTTTCGGCTGCGGCTGCTGATGAACAACACGCCCAGCTCCGTGGTTTTGTCCACGACCTGCTGGATGACCTCCGGGCCCTGCCCTACCAGAAATTTATAGGTATAGGATTCCTTTTGATAGGTATTCTGATAGGCCATCATGGCATCGATGGCGAAGCAGTAATGCTGGCTGCTGACGCTGAGGGTTTCGTGGGTCTTGCTCAGATCCTGTGAAAAGTGCTGGGAAATATGCTCAGCGTCCGTCAAAAGCCGTTCTCCCATGTTCAGAAGCTCCCGGCCCTCGGCGGTCAGGGTGATCCCGGCGGCAGAGCGGACAAAAATCGTGATCCCCAGCTCCTCCTCCAGCGCGCAGACCATTTTGCTGATGCCGGGCTGGGAGACATACAGGACCTGAGCGGCTTTGCTGAAGGAACCGCATTTTGCCACCGTGGAAATATACTTCAACTGGAGCAGTGTCATACCAAGTGCCGCCTTTCCTCATTTTTCGATGGATCTCTCGTATTATAGCACAAGAAATTCAAAATGCGCAACTAAAATCATACCAAAACGGTTTGCTTTAATAAAAACAAACATTTCTGCGGCACAAAACGGCATTTTTTTGAAAAATACACGATTATGGGGCGATATACAAAAAAGTAATTGCAGTTTATAACATTGGTTTATTGGACAAATCCGACCTTTGCAACTATCATAATAAACAGCAAGCGGTTCTCAGTTTTTCGGTGTGCAAAATAGAGAAATAGGGAGGAACTTACTTTATGCAAGAGAAAAAAATCAAATTTACCGACGTATTGTTCGTCGGTCTGGCGTTCTTCGCCTCCTACTTCGGCGCGGGCAACCTGATCTTCCCGCCGATGCTGGGCCTGCAAAGCGGCAGCAACTGGCTCAGCGGCATGATCGGTATGCTGGCCTCCGGTGTGGGTCTGCCCATTCTGGCCATCATCGTGCTGGGTATGTGCGGCTCTGTCCAGAAAATCTCCGACCATGTGAACAAGAAGTTCTACACCGTCATGATCGGCGCCATCATGATCCTCTGCTGCTGCGTGTCCATCCCCAGAACCGCAGCCGTCGGCATTGAGATGGGCCTTCAGGGCATCTGGCCCGGCGCGCCCTATCTGGTTTTCGTCATTCTCTACTTCGTGATCGCGTTCCTGTTCGCCAAGGATCGCGGCACCGCACTGGATAAGGTCGGCAAGATCCTGACCCCCATTATGACCATCATCCTGTTCATTCTGGTAGTCAAGGGCGCTGTCAGCCCCATCGGTACTCCCGGCGCCGCCTCCGTGGATAACGCCTTTGTCAACAGCTTCCTGGGTGGTTACAGCACCGGCGACGTTCTGGTGTCCTTCCTGGCTGCCGGCGTGTTCTTTGACAGCATCAAGCGCAAGGGCTACGAGGGTGAAGCCTTCCGCAAGGCCCATGTCCGGGCCTGCCTGATTGCCGCCGTCTGTCTGGCTATTGTCTATGGCGGCCTGCTGTATATGGGCGCCTGCGTCAGCACCGAGTACACGCCCGACAGCATCAGCAACGCCAACCTCCTGCTGTCGATCATCCGCTCCAGCGGCGGCCAGATCGCGATTTACGGCCTGTGCCTGTCCGTGGTGCTGGCCTGCCTCACCACCGCCATCAGCCAGATCACCGCAGTGGCAGATTTTTATGAGACCGCCACCCACGGCAAGCTGTCCTACAAGGTTCTGGTCATGATCGTCCCCATCGTCACCACCATCGTCGCCAGCTTCGGTCTGGATACCATCGTGAGCCTGACCTCCCCCTGGTTCTCCTTCTTCTATCCCATCACGCTGGTGATGACCCTTCTGGGCATCTTTGAGAAGAAGATCCCCAATGACGGCGCGTTCAAGGGCGCTGTGTACTTCACAGTGATCTACGCCGTTCTGGATCTGCCCCACGAGTATGGCTTCGGCTTCCTGGACCCCGTTCTGAATCACATCCCCCTCTATGGTCTGGGCTTCGGCTGGATCGTTCCCGCCATCGTGGGCTTCATCGTGGGTCTCATTGCCTGGAAGGGCAAGGGCCGCACGGAGACCTGAGCAAACTGTTTCTGAGCTTTATACCGTATTGGAATGGAACGCGCAAAGCGCGTAAGGAGGAATTTCTATGACCATTGAAAAAGGCGACGCGACCAAATATGTCCATACCGGCAACGGCGAGCTGTGCTATGAGCTGAACAAGGCTCTGACTGTGCCGGAGACCTTCCCCATCTACCTGTCCTCTGCCTATATCTTCGATTCCATTGATCCCATCGACAAGATCTGCGACGAGGGTGCTCCCGGCTATGCTTACTTCCGTCTGGGCAATCCCAACGCCGACGCCACCTCTCAGATCCTGGCCGCCGGTGACGGGGCCGAAAAGGGTCTGGTATTCTCCTCCGGCATGGCGGCCATTACGACCTCCATTCTGGCAACGGTGAAACCCGGCGATCACATCGTGGCCTCCCCCATCATCTACGGCGAGGCGTTCTACTACCTGAAGTATGAGCTGAAGCGCTGGGGCGTGGAGACCACCTTCATCGACTTCAACACGCAGGATGTGGCGGACTATATCCGTCCCAATACCAAGCTGGTATACGGCGAGACCATCGCTAACCCCCTGATGAGCGTACCGGACATCCAGCATCTGGCGGACGTGGCTCACGCCAACGGCGCCAAGTTGTTTATCGACAACACCTTTGCCACTTCGATCATTGCCAAGCCCATCAAGTACGGCGCGGATCTGGTGATTTACAGCGCCACCAAGTATCTGGGCGGTCACGATGACCTGGTAGGCGGCGCGGTGGTCGGCTCCGAGGAGATCATCAAGTCTCTGAGCTTCTACCTGGGTCTCTACGGCGCGAATCTGGGCGCCACAGAATCCTGGCTGCTGGCCCGGAGCCTGCGGACGCTGCCCCTGCGGGTAAAGAAGATGGCTGAAAACGGTCTGGCACTGGCCAAGTTCTTCGAGAGCCATCCCAAGGTGGAAAAGGTCTACTACCCCGGTCTGGAGTCCTCCCCCAGCAAGGCGCTGGCCGACAAGCAGTTCGAGGGCAACGGCTACGGCGGTATGCTCTGCGTAAACTTCAAGGGCGGCCAGAAGGAGATCGACAAGCTCATCAGCAACTTGCAGCTGGTACGCTTCGTACCCACTCTGGCCGGCGTCGGCACCACGCTGACCTATCCGCCCAGAGCGTCTCACCGGGATCTCAGCCCCGACGAGCTGGCGGCCATCGGCATCACCATGGGCCAGATCCGGCTTTCTTCCGGCCTGGAGGATACCGACGATCTGCTGAATGACTTCGATCAGGCGTTGGCAAAGATGTGATCCAGCGAAAGCAACACTGCGATTTTTCAAAAGAGGGACCGTTTCAAAACGGTCCCTCTCAGCGTGTCGAAAAAGTCTTTTCTCCCCGCTGAGCAAGTTTTCAGAACTTTATAAAAGTTCTGAA
>OIZB01001719.1_pt1 | contig 10976 bp, 8 predicted proteins | sample 1588401 | NCBI WGS metagenome assembly OIZB01 (sample SAMN03283270) | human gut metagenome | biome: human-associated habitat; material: feces | host: Homo sapiens | place: USA | collected 2013
TGGTAATATATTTAATCGTCTCTTCGTATTGTGGAATCATGACATGTTCCAGCGCATTTACCCTTCTTCTGGTCTTCTCTATCTCATCCGCCATGAGCTGACAGGATTTTTCCACCTCAGCTAAGCGCAGCATTTTCGGAAGCACCTGGGAAAGCCTATAGACCGCGTCATCTAAATCGCATGAAGTAAAGCCAAAACCATAACAATACATATCATTTACGTCGTTTGTCTTATAAGATACTGCAAATGCCGGTATATAGACGCTCATGATATTCTTTTCAGAGACTTCAACCGAAAGCTCCTGTTTGGGAAGCATAAGCGCAGTATTGAGCTGTTCAGGGCTCATCATCGAAGAGGCAATCGCCATATGCTTGTTTGCCTGTAAAATAGCTTGCTCTACCTCTGCTCTAAGGCGCTTATTTTCCCTAACGAGCTCAAGAAATTGGCGCATAAGCTCATCTCTTTTATCCTTGAGCAGCTTATGGCCTCTTCTTGAGGTTATGAGCTTTTTCTTTAAATTTCTAAGCTCCATTCTCGTCGGGTTCACATTTATTCTTGCCATTCAACTTCACCCCTCTTCAGCTCTCAAGATGATCGTAGTACTTCTTTAAGAAATCCTCGCTTATTCTCTTAAGCTCTGTTCTTGGCAAAATCTTGAGCAGTTTCCAGCCTATATCGAGCGTCTCCTCAATCGTCCTGTTGTTGTAAAATCCCTGGGATACGTATTCTTTTTCGAAGGCGTCGGCAAATTTAGCGTAGAGCTTATCTGTTTCCGTTAGAGCAGATTCTCCTAAAATAACCATGAGCTCCTTTGCGTCCTTTCCCCTCGCATAGGCAGAGAAGAGCTGATTCATGGTGTTTGAGTGGTCCTCTCTCGTCTTTCCTTCGCCAATTCCCTTATCCTTAAGCCTGGAAAGCGACGGAAGCACATCAATCGGCGGCATGACATTCTTTCTATATAGCTCTCTAGAAAGAATAATCTGTCCCTCTGTGATATATCCCGTAAGATCTGGGATAGGATGGGTCTTGTCATCTTCCGGCATGGTTAGTATGGGAATCATCGTTATCGAGCCGTTCTTTCCCTTTTGCATGCCCGCTCTTTCATATATGGAAGCAAGATCGGTATACATATATCCAGGATATCCCCTTCTTCCAGGGACTTCTTTTCTCGCCGCAGAAACCTCTCTTAAAGCGTCTGCATAGTTAGTAATATCCGTCAGTATTACTAAGACGTGCATATTTTTCTCAAATGCGAGGTATTCAGCAGCTGTAAGCGCCATCTTAGGAGTGGCAATACGCTCAATTGCCGGGTCCTTTGCCAAGTTAATGAACAACACCGTCCTGTCGAGCGCTCCCGTCTCTCTAAAAGAATCAATAAAGTAGTTTGACTCTTCAAACGTTATTCCAATAGCGGCAAATACTACGGCAAACTGCTCATCCGTTCCCCTTACCTTTGCCTGCCTAGCAATCTGCGCCGCAAGATTTGCATGCGGAAGACCGGAAGCGGAAAATATCGGAAGCTTTTGTCCTCTGACAAGCGTATTTAATCCGTCAATCGCAGAAACGCCTGTCTGAATAAACTCCTGGGGGTATTTTCTAGCCGCAGGGTTGATTGGCCTTCCATTGACATCCAGCCTCATCTCTGGAATGATCTCGGGTCCATCGTCTATCGGCCTTCCGAGCCCATCAAATACTCTTCCGAGCATATCTTCGGACACGCCCAGCTCCATCTGGCGGCCGGTAAAGCGAACTTTGCTATTCGCAAGGTTAATACCTGTCGAGGCCTCAAAAAGCTGTATCAGGGCGTTTGAGCCGTTTATTTCAAGCACTCTGCAATTTCGCTTTTCTCCATTTTCAAGCTCTATTTGGGCAAGCTCATTGTACTTTACACCCTCGACATCCTTAACGAGCATTAGAGGACCCGCAACCTCTTGAATTGTTCTATACTCCTTAGGCATCAGTCTTCCTCCCTTCTCGTCTGTTCCATAATATCTCTCTTTAGCGATGATAGAATCGCTTCGTAGGTATCGTCAATTTTATCCTCTTCAACGTATTTAAATCTGCCTATGCTTTCCCTAATGGGAAGGTTTGAGAGCGCCTCAATATCGGCATTTTGCTTGATCGCCTCTGCGCTGATGTCATAATACGCAAGTATTAGCTTCATCATTAAGAGCTGCTTTTTAAGGCTGGTGTATGTATCTACCTCATGGAAAGCTAGCTGATGTAAGAAGTCTTCGCGAATACTTCTCGCAGTCTCCATCTTGAGCCTATCAGAAGCAGATAGCGCGTCCATTCCGACGAGCTTCACAATTTCATCGAGCTCTGCTTCATCCTGGAGCAATGCCATCATCCTATTTCTTAATTCCATCCACTGCGGGTCTACGTTCTCTTTAAACCACTTTTCCAGCATTTCAAGATACAGCGAATAACTCGTAAGCCAATTTATCGCTGGGAAATGGCGCTTATATGCGAGATTCGCATCTAAACCCCAGAATACCTTTACAATTCTCAAAGTAGCCTGAGAGACCGGCTCAGAAATATCTCCTCCCGGGGGTGAAACTGCGCCTATGACAGAAAGCGCGCCCTCTCTATTGTCTGATCCTAAACTGATCACTCTGCCTGCCCGCTCATAGAACTGAGCAAGCCTTGAGCCTAAGTATGCGGGATATCCCTCCTCACCGGGCATTTCCTCCAGTCTTCCGGACATCTCTCTTAACGCCTCTGCCCATCTCGATGTGGAATCGGCCATAAGCGCCACAGAATAGCCCATATCTCTAAAATACTCTGCGATTGTAATTCCCGTATAGATAGATGCCTCACGCGCCGCCACAGGCATATCCGACGTATTTGCGATGAGCACCGTCCTCTCCATAAGCGACTTTCCAGTATGCGGGTCGATGAGCTCAGGGAACTCGTTTAAAACGTCCGTCATCTCATTACCGCGCTCTCCGCAGCCAATATATACGACGATATCCGCCTCTGCCCACTTGGCAAGCTGATGCTGTGTAACCGTCTTTCCACTTCCAAAGGGCCCCGGGATAGCCGCGACGCCGCCCTTTGCAATCGGGAACATCGTGTCAATGACCCTCTGCCCTGTGATGAGAGGCTTATCCGGAGACAGCTTCTTTTGATAGGGTCTTCCTTTTCTTACGGGCCACTTCTGCATCAAGCCAACTTCGACATCTCCCTTCGCCGTTTCAATCACCGCAATTTTATCTGTTATCTGGTATTGGCCTGAGGATATGCTCTTTACTTTTCCCGATATCCCAATAGGAACCATGATTTTATGCAGTACGATATCCGTCTCTTGAACCGTACCTAAAATATCTCCCTCAACTACATCGTCTCCTGCCTTGGCAGTTGCATTGAATTTCCAAATCTTATCCCTCTTTAAGGACGGAACCTCAACGCCTCTTTGAAGGTTGTTGCCGCTGACCTTCATAATATCGTCAAGCGGCCTTTGAATTCCGTCAAAAATGGAGCCAATAAGGCCAGGCCCCAGTTCTACGCTCATCGGTTCTCCTGTAGACTCTACTATTTCTCCTGTTCCCAGGCCGGACGTCTCCTCATAGACCTGTATGGACGCCCTATCTTCGTGCATTTCTATAATCTCTCCTATCAGCCGCTCATTGGAGACTCTAACTACGTCAAACATATTGGCGTCTCTCATTCCCTCGGCAACGACCAGCGGGCCTGCGACCTTTAAGATTTTACCTGTACTCATAAAGGATTTATTCCTCCATTCTATAAAATATCAGAGCCGACAGCCTTTTCAACCGAACGGCTAACGTCTTTCATTCCTGCTCCGGTATTTCCGGTTATGCCAGGAATTAGTATAATTGCCGGCAAGCTTTCTGAGCGATATCTATCGATCTCTTCTTTCAGCTTATCCGCCAGTGCTTCCGTAATATAGATTACGGCATAGTCATTTTTCGCGAGCTTTCGTAAAAGCGCCTTGGCGTCCTTTTCATCCTCTGTAGGAAAGGTGGAAATGCCAAGCGATGCAAAGCCGAAAATGCTCGCCTTATCGCCTTGGATACTGCGCTGACAGCTTCATCCTGTCCAATTACTCTCTTATGGAGTTCGCTTTCTAGGCGAAGAAGTTTATGTGCCTCATCCTCTGTTAACTGCGAAACAGGAACCTTTGTCCAATCGGCGACGATATTTGCGATATCCTTTTCTGTAACTTCCGCTTTGACTTCGCCGCGCTTCTCTTCCCATTCCTTTCTTATCTTCTCAACCTCTTCAGCTGCTTTTTTCTCCTCATCCCTTAATTCAGCAGCCTTTTCGAACTCCTGGCGGTTTACCGCTTGCTCTTTCTCCTTTTTAATATTTTCGAGGCGCTTTTCTAAATTCTTGATATCCGGAGGAGCGGAGAACATAGCTATTCTAACCTTTGAGCCTGCCTCATCCATTAAATCTATCGCCTTATCCGGCAAGAACCTGTCGGTAATATACCTATCTGAGAGCTTAACGGCAGCCTTGATCGCCTCGTCCGTAATACGCACTTTATGATGTGCCTCGTATTTATCGCGCAATCCCTTCATAATCTCGATCGTCTCTTCACATGTCGGCTCTCCTACCATGATGGGTGCAAAACGCCTTTCAAGAGCTGCGTCCTTTTCTATGTACTTTCTATACTCGTCTAACGTGGTCGCTCCGATTAGCTGGAGCTCTCCTCTTGCGAGCATAGGCTTCAGCATATTGGCCGCATCCATGCTTCCCTCAGCGGAGCCAGCACCAACTATTGTATGAAGCTCATCTATGAAAAGGATTACGTTCTTATCTTTGACGAGCTCATTTAGCGCATCCTTAAATCTCTCTTCAAATTCTCCGCGGTACTTAGCACCTGCTATCATACCTGCTAAGTCGAGAGAAACGACCCTCTTATCTTTTAACAGCTCGGGAACATTTCCTTCGACGATCTTGCTTGCGAGGCCTTCCGCTATCGCTGATTTTCCTACGCCAGGTTCGCCGATTAAAACCGGGTTGTTCTTCGTCCTTCTTATCAGGACCTGTATCATCCTCTCAATTTCCTTATCCCTGCCAATGACCGGATCAAGCTCTCCATTTTTTGCAGCGAGCGTTAAGTCCCTTCCGAATTTATCCAATTTCGGGGTTACGCTCTTGGAGTCCTTAGAAGCGTATTCGCCGCCGCTTCTTGTCATTTCGAGGATTCCCTGCTCAAGCTTTGCAAAATCTGCCGAAAGCTCACGCAGTATTCTAACGGCTACGCTGTCGCTTTCAGTCATTATCGCATAGAGCATATGCTCTGTTCCTACATAGTTGTTGCCAAGCTGACGAGAAATAGCTGCACTTACTTCTAATATCTTTTTCACCCTCGGCGTGTAACCAAATGAGTTATTTATGATATAATCGCCTTTTCCCACCATATCTACGATGGCTGATGCGACATTTTCAACATTTACTTGACAGTCTGAAAGAAGCTGAGATGTGCTGTCTTCCGCACCGCAAAGCCCTGCGAGCAAATGCTCGGTTCCTACGTAATTATGGCCCAGCTCTTTTGCGCATTCCGCTGCAAGCGAGAGCGCTTCCTTAGCCTTATTTGTAAATCTTGCAAAAAAATCCATAAACCTACACCTCCTTTAGTAAGTCATTTAAATATCTAGCCCTTCTCATATCCCTGGCCTTCGCGTCTTCATTTTCTATCGCGAGGCAGGCGGGCATAATTTCCCAAAACGCATGATAAACCTCTGCAATGTCCTTTCTTATTATCCCAAGAGAAATTCCAAGAGCAACATCCGATAACTTGGAAATAGCTTCCTTAGAGGATATCCGCCTACAGTATTTCAAAGCGCCTAACGATCTCATGATGCTGTCCTCAATATCGACGCCTCCCGCCTTATAAATGCTTTGCCTTGCGCGCTTTTCGTTTTCACATACGCTGTCAATAACTTTTTTAAAGCTCTGAGCGATTTCTGACTTTGTGCTTCCAAGAGTTACTTCGTTAGATATCTGATAAAAGTCCCCTATGGCATCGCTGCCCTCTCCGTAAACACCCCTTACAGTATATCCCATTCTGTTTACAGAATTGATTACCTCAGGCATACTTGATGAGTAAGTCAGAGCGGGAAGATGGACCATTGCGGAAATCCTCATTCCAGTTCCGACGTTTGTAGGACATGCGGTTAAATAGCCGAGCTCGTCGTCATAAGCTAGCATTAACTCTTCTGAAAGCATGGCCTCTACTTCACTCGCCGCCATCAATGCTTTTTCAACATCAAGTCCATCGCAAACCGCCTGAATTCTAATATGATCTTCCTCATTGATCATGATAGAGATTTTATAATCCGGTGTGTGTACAAGAGCACCTCTCGATCGTTTTGCTAGCTCAGGACTGATTATATGGCGTTCTACAAGCCTTTGCCTGTCTAAAGCCGATAGCTCTTTAATTCTTACACATAGCATATCGGTATTCTCTAAAAACGTCTGGCTTACTTTATCGATTATCTCATTATAAATCTTTTCGTCTTTAATTTTTTGCGGAAATGGATATCCCCTTAAATTTCTCGCCAAGCGCACCCTTGTCGAGGCAACAATATCATTATTTCTCATCTTCTGCCTCCTTTATCAGGTCACGCAGCCTTGCGGCTTCTTCAAAATTCTCTTCCTTTATCGCAGCCTTAAGCTGTCTTTTTAGCTCTTTTAACTCGTCTTTCTTTTCATCTCTAGCAATTTTTTCACCGCTTTCAGGTTTATTTTCACTATTTCCTCCCTGTAATTTTTTGATTACTGGTGCGAGGCGATTTCTAAAGTTTTCGTAGCACTCCGGACAGCCTAACATTCCTGTATCACAGAATTCCTGATATGTTGTTTTGCAGGAAGGGCATGTCAATGTCTCTATCATCTTTTCTTCTGGCTCAAAAAATCCTTTAAAGAAATCATTTGCTGTCGGGAAATTGAAGTTCATATCAAAATCCTTCATATTTGCGCAATCACTGCACAAGTACTTTTCATCCTTTACCCCGTTGATTACCGTTACTGTATGGACAGTCGCTATATTTTTACCACATTTTTGACACATCATAATGAACACCTCTTTAAAAAATTATTCAGCAAGAACTGCTGCTATCATCGATTTTAAAATGCTGGCCCTCAAAAGGCTTCTTGCGGGTTCCGCTATCGGCAGCGTTTTATCGCTTGTAGCTGATAACATTAAACGACCCTGCTTTATATCTATTATGCCCATGCTTAAAAGATCATTCAATAATGCGCGTTCTCGCTTTTCATCGATTCCGCTTTCACCAATATTGTCTTCAAGCAATCTTGTTACGAGCTCATGCTTATCTAAGTCTAATCTGTACACCTTTATACACCCGCCGCCTCCTCTTCTCGATTCTATGATATAGCCTCGCTCAGGAGTAAATCTTGTCTGCAAAACATAATTTATCTGTGATGGCGCACAGCCAAATCTCTCTGCGAGTTCGTTTCTCTTTAGCTCATATGCTCCTTCGACATCCCTCATCATCTCCTTGATAAACAGCTCTATATTATCACTTATTAGGCTCATCTAATCGCCTCCTTGACTTTGTCTTTCTTTGACCTTCATTTTAATTATAACCTTATTCTCTTTTTTTAAAACACATTTTGAAAAAATTTTTAGAATTTTTTGAATTTACATTTGAAAAAAGACAGCAAATGATACCGTCTGATTTCTTCACTATATTATTTCCATTTTATCTTTAAACTGCGCAAAATGTACGCAGTAAGCTGAGCCTTATGGCTGCTATATTATTTATATTCGCTATTTTGCCAAATTTTTAAGTTTATGCCCCGTTAATCTGTATCCCGTCCATTCGCTCATCTGCTCTGCACCTAAAGACAAATAAAATTCAATGCTTGGCCTGTTCCAATCTAAGCACGACCATTCAAGACGCCCGCATCCACGTTCAACTGCAATGCGAGCTAAGTATTTTAAAAATGCCTTGCCGTATCCATTTCTCCTAAACGCTGGTTTAATATAAAGGTCTTCCAAATAAATGCCAGCGCGTCCTAAAAAAGTCGAGAAATTATGAAAAAACAGAGCATACCCTATCTCCTGTCCATCTTTAACAGCAAATACCACTTCCGCCTTCCTTTTCTCAAAAATCCATTCTTCAATCAGCTTTTCAGTTGCGATGACTTCATCTTGAAGTTTTTCGTACTCAGCAAGCTCTTTTATAAATTTTAAAATTAACGATGCATCTTGCTTAACTGCATATCTAAATTGGATTTCACTGTTCATTTTTTCTTTTTCCTTTTCATTTAGCTTTTCGCATAAGCTTGTTTTTACTATAAAGATAGTAATTAAATTATACAACATCTATAAAATAAATGCTATTAAGAGAATACTTTTACGAAAAAATCCATCTCATTTCATAGGAGAAATAGTCAAAACAAAATTTTGTAATAGATATTTTAGCATATTCTTTTTCTCATTTTTCAACAAAAAATCAAGGAATGAATGATAAGGTTTAAATTCCAATTTGAATTTCACAACAAATACTTCTAAAGGAAATTCTTATTTCCCAATTAGAGTCGCTGTATTGATAAAGAAATAATTCGCTTTATTAAAGTTTACTTTTAAAAAAAGAGAATTTACTATAAATATTGGCAATATTCCCCACAATAGTGGTTGTTTATCTCAATTAAATATATTATAATGTAACTAAATAGATATCGTATGTTGAATTTATAAAAGTAAACTTTTAAAAATAAAAGGAGGATACTAAAGTGAAAAACAAAAAATGGATTTCAATTTTGTTAGCGGCAATTATGGTGATCACTCTCATCCCTATGACAGCACTTGCTGCTGATGAAACGGTTACAGTCGCAAACGGTATGACTTTTTCAAAGGATACCACAAATGCTGATATCGAGTCATCCTGGGGAAAGGATATTGCAACGATATCCGAAAATAGCGACGGCTCTTTTACAGTAACTTTGCTCAAAAACGTTACATTAAAAGAGGGCGCAACTTCTCCCATTACGTTTGGCATATTCAGAGATGGGAAAGACCAGCCAATGATGATACTGGATTTAAACGGCCATACTGTTTCAGGCAAAACGATCGTCATTAGCAACATGGGCAATCTAACCATTAAAGACAGCGTAGGTACGGGTAAAGTCATATATGACGGCGGTAAATATTTAGCGACAGTTCAAAATGCCGGTTATCTTCTTAAAATAGACGGCGGTACTTTTGAATGCAAAGGTGCAAACAGCGTAACATATAACGCTGCTATCAGTTCTGCTGCTTCAACACAAACCGTCATCAATGGCGGCACTTTTGAAGGAAACAATGCAGGCGCATTAATCGCTTACGGCAACACAACCATTAACGGCGGTACTTTTAACGGCGGTTATGGAGTGGTTTCTAAAAAGGCAAGCTCAGGCGCAGGCAGCATCACTTTCCCCGAAGATTCTACGGCTGTTATCAACGCTGATAAAATGGCGTTAGTCGTGCATGGCGACGGAACCGTCAACGGTACGATCACAGTAGAAGGCGGCACTTTTAACGCACAAAACGTCGTCGGCAGATTAGAGAGTGCTGACGCTTCCAATGTAACAATTACGGGCGGAAGCTATACAGCAGATCCAACAGGCTTTGTTAAAGGTGATGAATCTGTCGCTAGTTTTAAAGGTTCTGGCAGCACTGATGCAGAACTTTATATAGTGGGTGAAAATAATATCGCTAACAAGGCTGCTGATGTAACAGACGGCGACACTGTTCGCATTCTTTCCGGCGATGTCAAGCTCGACATCACCGCTGACAACGTAACGGTTGTCAACGAAGGCGAAGGAAATGTCGTTATCAATAACGAACCAGTAGAAAAGGGCGAGCCCATCGTTACCTGTATTCATGAGTGGGGCGAGCCCGTTTGGAAATGGGCCGATGATAACGCCCGCGCTACCGCAACCTTTACCTGCAAGAAGAATGCAGACCACGTAGAAATTGTAAGCGCGTCGGTTACAAGTAGAACAACTGCCGCAACCTGCACAGTCGACGGAAAAACTGTATATACTGCAAGCGTAAGCTTTAATGGCATAGACTATACAGTCGATAAGACAGTATCTATCCCTGCAGCCGGCCATGGTGAGACAGAGCTTAAGAATTTTAAGGAAGCTACCTGCACGCAAGAAGGATATACCGGCGATAAAGTCTGCAAGATTTGCGGAGAGGTCGTTGTAAAGGGAATTGCAACTGAAAAACTGGCGCACAGCTATAAGGATGGCAAGTGCACAGTCTGCGGCGCGGTTGACCCCAACTACGATGCTGAAACGCCTAAAACCGGCGACGATATGAATTTACTGCTGTTCATCGTCCTTCTATTAGTGTCAATCGGCGGCATAGCGGGCGCTGTAATTTATTATAGCAGGAGAAGAACCAATCGATAAAATCAGTAATAATGTTTAAAGAATTGCTTTCTCAGATAATTCTATTAATTTTAACTTTCTTAATTATTGATGATATTGAATTCATCCATTGTGAAAGATAAAAGCATTTCTGAAAAAGCCAACATTATTTGTCTACAATTACATTTCATTAGGACATAGGCGATATTCCAAACGCCCATGTCCTATTTTTTGAATAAACCTCCTCTCCAAGTGCTATTTAATATAGGGAATGATAAGCAACTTTAGAGAACATCGCGTTTTCCAAGAAGTGATTAATTTTTAAATAGAAAGCCAAACGCATTAAAAAATATTATAAATGCAGTACCTTTATCTAGATAAGGACAAAACGATAGAAGATATATGCTATCGTCTTAAAAATATCTCATCGCAAAACAATGAAGAATAGCAAAAACCATTTTTCGTTTAAAAAATTTATAAAAAAATACCCGGCGATTGTGCCGGGCACTTTCTTATCCTATTTACCTAAGCATTATCTAACATTTTTTCCTTTTCCAACTGCTCTTTCAGCATCATATCCTTCACCTTCATGAGGCGCGTTGCCGTGCTTCTCTCGTTCT
>OIZB01001732.1_pt1 | contig 10923 bp, 9 predicted proteins | sample 1588401 | NCBI WGS metagenome assembly OIZB01 (sample SAMN03283270) | human gut metagenome | biome: human-associated habitat; material: feces | host: Homo sapiens | place: USA | collected 2013
TGCCCGTCCAGCAGCACCGCGCCGCCCTGCGCCGCCAGCTGCCCGGCCAGCGTTTTTAAAAGAGTGGATTTGCCCGCGCCGTTCGGACCGATGAGCGCCAGAATTTTGCCGTGCTCGGCGTGCAGGGCAATGTCCCGCAGCAGCGGCGCACCGTAGCCGACGGCGAGATTTTGCGTTTCACAACAGCTCATACCGTGCCCTCCCCGCTGTGGCGGCGCACAAGCAGCCAGATGACAACCGGCGCACCGAACACCGCTGTGACCGAGCTGATGGACAACTCGGTGGGTGCAAACAAGCTGCGGGCGATCAGGTCGCACAGCAGGCAGAATGCCGCGCCGCCCAGTGCGCAGCCCGGCAGCACCCGCAGCGGTTTTGCACTGCCCAGCGTATGTTTTACCAGATGCGGCACCGCAATGCCGACGAAGGAGATCGGTCCGGCAAATGCCGTGACGCAGGCCGCCAGCAGGCTGGAAAGAAGCACCAGCGCCATGCTGAATGGCCGCACCGCCACGCCCACGCTTTTGGCGTAACTTTCCCCCAGCTGGTAAGCCGCCATGGGCTTGGAGAGGAGGAAGGCCGCTGCCAGCGCGGGCAGCACCACGCAGGCCGCAGCGCCCACGTTGGCCCACGTCATGCCGGAAAAGCTGCCCATCGACCAGTTGTGGAGGTTGACGATGTTGGAGTCCTGCGCGAAGGTCACGACGATGTCGGTGATGGCCGAGCAGATGTAGCCGATCATGATGCCGCAGATGACAAGGATGCTCATCCGGGGCACCCGCCGGGCCACCACCAGCACGAAGGCCATCGCCGCCATCGCGCCCGCAAAGGCCGCAATGATGAGAGTAGCCGAACCGGTAAGCAGCCCCCTTTGCAGGAAGACCACCATCGTGAGGGCCACGGCCAGCTTCGCGCCGCTGGACACGCCCATGACGAAAGGGCCTGCGATGGGGTTGGCAAAGAAGGTCTGCAAAAGGTAGCCCGCTGCGGAGAGGGCCGCGCCCAGCAGCACCACCATGACGGCCCGGGGCAGGCGCAGCTGCAGCACGATGCCCACAGCCAGCGCATCCCCACCCTGGCCCAGCAGGGCTGCAGCCACTGCCCCGGGCGTCAGCTCCACGCTGCCCCAGAACAGGTTGAGCGCGAACAGCACCGCAAGCCCCGCCGTGAGGGCGAGGTAGGCGAGGCTGAGGCGGCGTGTGGTGGTCATGGCAATGCTCCTTTTATACGATCTGCTGCAAAAAGCGGAGGGAGGCCGGGTCGGGTCTGCCCTCGGTAAAAACGAGGTTCATATCGGAGATGAGGTCGGCCAGCTCCATGCTCTGCTGGAACAGGCTCTGGGCCGTACACCAGCAGTCGCCGGACTGGACAGCCTTGAACTCCTCCAGCATGGGGCACTTTTCGATGAGCTGGTCACGGGTCTCCACGACGCCCTCGATGGTGCTGTTGTAGATGAGGACATCGACATCTTTGGCCCGGGCGTAGAAGGTCTCGAGGGGCAGCTTGATGGTGGACTGGCCCGGGCTGTCCCCCTCGAGGTCGTCAAAAATGTAGACGCCGCCCGCCATCCCCACCATCTGGGCCACATAGTCGCTGGTGCGGCGGACAGTGATGAGGTTGTTCGACGTGATGGAGAAGAAAGCCACCGTTTTTCCGGTGCTCTCCTGCCCGAGGATGGGGGCCACCTGCTCCACCTTCTGGCGGAAAATTTCCTCCGCCTGCTCGATCCTGCCCAGCAGGATGCCGTAGAGCTTGAGCCACTCCATCCGGGCCAGCGGGCCGCTCTCATAGCTCGAGCGCTCGATGAGCACCGGCACGCCGAACTTTTCCAGCTGTTCCTTGACCGCAGGGTCATGGAGGATCATGGTGTTCTCGATGGCGAGGCTGCACCCGGAAGCAAGGATCCGCTCATAGTCCGGGGCGCTGTACTTGCCGGCATAGGCGATGCGGCCCTCCTGCATAGCCTGCTTGGCCTCCTCCACATACCAGCCCTCGGCCTTGGTGCCGGAGAGGGCGATGCAGTCCAGCGCATCCAGATGGACGAAGAGATCCATCACCGAAGTGGAGACGAGGTAGATGTTGTCCAGCGGCTGGCGGAGCGGGACAACATCGGCGGGCAGGTCATCCACCTCTGCCGCGTCCTCGGGGATCACGAGGAATCTGCCGCTGTCCGGGATGTTCACCAGCACATATCCCCCCTCATAGCAGTCGGCGGAGAACTGAGCCGCATAGTCCAGCGGATAGCTGTGGTCGAACACGAGAGAGGCCGTATTGGCCGGGGCGGTCTCTGCCTGCCCGCAGCCAGCAAGGGCAAGTGCGGCGGCGGGCAGGGCTTTCAGAAAATTGCGGCGCTTCATAGGCTTTAACCTCTCAGTCTGCGAAGCGGTTTACTTCAGCGTAAAGGTCAGTGTATACTCGATCTCGTGCGGGGTGCTCATGGCGATGGTATCGCCCACCACATCCAGCGGGGTGTCGAGGGCGGCGACGGGGATCTCGAAGGTGGAGTTGCCCTCGGTGTTGGTGGGCAGATACTTTTCGCCGTCCACCAGCATATAGTCGTAGTTGGGGCTGGACCAGACGATGGTGGCGGTCATCCTGCCGTCGGCCACGGTCAGGGCCGCAGGGCTTTCCACGGTGGCGCGGCCGGAGCCGCCCTCAAGGGTCACGTCGCAGGTGTAGGCGCCGTCGGCAAGGGCCTCCTTCGTCGTGGGCTGTGCATTGCGGACGCTGACGGTGTGGTCGTACCACTTGCCCTTCTTGCCGAGGATGGCAACGGAGAAGTCCGTGTCCAGTGCCTCCACCGGGATGTCGAAGCCGTACACCTCATCCGAGGTGCCGTCGCTGTAGTTCACCACATCGGTGGTGGGCTGGAGCCAGTCGGCCTCGTGGGAGGCTGCGTCCTCTGCCGTGCCGACGTAGAGGTTGACGATGTTCTTGGAGGCGAGACTGACGTGGAGCGTCATCTGACCGTCCTTCACGGTCAGCGTGCCTTTTCCGTCGAATGCCTCATTGGCGTGGAACATGGAGCTGTCGGTGTCAAAATCAGCGGCGTAGGTGCCGTCGGGCAGCGCCGCCTCAGCGGAGGCAGAAGCAGCCTCGCTCACAGCAGAGGAGGCCGCCGGCTCGGAGGAAGCGGCAGAGCTGGCCGGGGCGCTGGATGCGCCGCAGCCGACGAGTGCACCGGCCAGCATCACACCGGCCAGCAAAAGAGAGCATTTATTTTTCAGTTTCATAGCAGTTACCTCGACTTATATCGTACCAAAAAGATTATAACACGCAATGGCCTGATTTCAAAGCAGGCCGAAAAAGAAATTGCCCGAAAAGGCACTCCTTTCCGGGCAATCATAGGGTCAGAATCAGCCGTTCAGGGAATCGACAGCGGCCTTGGTGTGTGCGATGTAGAGCTGCTGGATGTCAGCGATCTCGCCCAGACCTGCGATCTGGCACTCGACGGAATCGAATGCAGCAGAGGCCTCGAACTGGCTCTTCCAGGAATCATCGTCATCGCCTGCCATATCGTTGTTGGCATGGTCGCCTGCAACGACCATCAGGGGACGCAGGACGACCTTGGTGTAGCCGGCGGCCTTGACGGCCTCAATGACGTTCTCGCAGGCAGTCTCCTCCGGCTCACCCTCGACAGTGCCGATGAAGACGTTCTTGTAGCCCAGAGCGTTCATCTGAGCCTGCATCTGGCTGTAGCTCACCTTTGCGGTGTGAGAGGTGCCGTGGCCCATGAAAACGAAGGCGGTGCCATCCGCAGCAGCGGCGTCCACGCTGTCGAAGCCAGCGGTCTTGACGGCCTCAGCGGTGATTGCCTTGGCGACAGCCTCCTTGTCGGCGTTGATGACGGTGGCATCGCTGCCCACCTCGCCCAGCAGAGGCTCGGCGACAGCGACAGACTCGAACTTGTCGCGGTAGCTGTCCACCAGCTCCATCATCTCGTCGTACTCCGCGCCGTGCATCAGGTGGGTGGGCTGGACGACCAGATTCTTCACGCCGTTGGCGACAGCGCGCTCCATAGCCTGCTCCATGTTGTCGATCTTCTCGCCGTCACGGGCCTGCACATGGTTGATGATGATCTGTGCAGTGAAGGCACGGCGGACAGACCAGTCGGGGTAAGCGGCCTGAATGGCATCCTCGATGCCCTTGATGTCCGCTGCGCGGCTGTCGTTGAAGGAGGTGCCGAAGCTGACGACGAGGATCTCGTTGTCGCCGATGTTGTCCTCATTGCGGGGGTCGTCCTTGGAGGCATCGCCGGTGTCGCGGCCAAAGTAATCGGGGTCAGCCTCTTCACCCTCGACCAGCTCCTTCTGGGCGTCGGTCAGGGCGTCCCATGCGGCCTTGGCGGCCTCGCACTGGGCGTCGGTGTTCTCGTTGCGCTCCTGCACATAGATGGCGTCGATGAGATCTGCCACGTTCTTTGCTGCCATTTCATCGGCCTCCTCGCTGCTCACCTCGCTGGCGGCAGCAGAGCTTGCTGCGGCGCTGCTGGCAGCAGTAGAAGAAGATGCACCGCAGCCGGTGAGCACACCGGCACACAGGGCCAGTGCGGCGGCAGCGGCGGTGACGCGCTGCCAGTTCTTGTTGGTTGCTTTACGCATTGTTTTGAGTCCTTTCTGTTTGGGTGGGATCGGTATTTCCGATAGAAAGGGTACGAAACGGGGGCCAGCTCAAACGAAAAAGGGCCTTTCTGCCGCGCGGAAGGCACAGCAAAAAGACCCTTTGAACGATTCGGGCTTTTTGGTACGACCAATTCCTCGTGATCCGGAGCTTGGCGCTCCTGTACCAACAGCGGGCAGGTTTCCTGACTGAAAGCTCATCATCCGCTGCCGCCTTCCCAGAAGCAAAGCTCCCAGTGACCGACGACGTGCGCCAAGGCAGCGGACTCCCTTATCACAGTGACGAGATCGCGCGGGACTCTCACCCGCTTCCCTTTTACCCTCCCGGCCAAAGGACAAGCCCTTGGCGGCAGGCACCTGCTGTTTTCTATTCAGACGAGAGGAAGTATAGCACACCTCACCTCAAAAAGCAATATCTCAGCTCTCCTGCGGCATCGTCCAGACCATCCCCAGCGCCTCAAGCTTCTGGATGTGGGCGGCTGTCAGCCGGTCATCGGCGGCGGCATAGCTCTCCCGCATCCGGCGGACCCAGTCGCCGAGGCAGAAGCCGTCGCCGGTCTTGTAGTTCACCGGCACCAGAAGGTCGCCGTGGGCGGCGCGGTATTCCTCGGCGCGGCGGAACGCCCCGTCCCATTTGGCCTCCCGGGCGTCCCACTGCATCCCGATGGCGTCCAGCATGGCGATATGCTCCGGCGTGACCTGAAAGGACTCGGGCCGGGCCTTGCGGGCAGCGCGGAGATTCGAGATCCAGACGCCCAGCCGGAAGCCGCTCTCGTCTACATATCCGGCGGGCACGAGAAGGGTGCCCTTCTTTTCGGCATAGCGCTTGGCGCTTTGATAGTTGTCCAGCCAGTTCTGCTCCCGCACGCTGCACGCAGGCGGCACAGTAGCCGTAAGGCGGCGGGTGTTCTCGCCCTGAAACAGCTCCCTGAGGGCGGCGCAGCGCTCCGCGGAGAGCTTTTTGCCCTCCCGCAGCATCAGCTTCTGGCGGGAGAGCCAGCTGCCCAGCCAGATGCCGTCCTCCGTCCGGTACTGCGCCGGGACGGCCAGACTGCCGTGCTCTTTTTTGTATGCCGCCGCCAGCTCGTAGCGGTGCTGCCACGAGTCGGTCTTTTCCCAGATCATGCCCAGCTCATCCAGCAGGGCTTTCCGCTCCGGCGTGACCCGGGCGCTGCTGCGCTCGGGGTTCTGCCATGCATACCGCTGGCGGGACACCCACTTGCCCAGCAGGATGCCGTCCTCATCAATGTACTCGGTGGGCACGTCGATGTTGCCATGGGCGTTGTAATATTTCACGGCGGCCTCGTAGGCAGTCTGCCACTTGCGGTCGTTCCGGTTCGCCCAGTCCACACCGAGGGCTTCCAGCTTTTCGATCTGGGCGGCGGTCAGGGTTCCTTCCTTATAGGCGGCCCGCTGGCTGCCCAGCCAGACGCCCAGCGCCATGCCGTCCGGCGTGACGTACTTGACGGGGATCTCGAGGTCATCGTGCTCGAGATGGTACTGGACGGCAGCGGCATAGTTCTTTTCCCAGAGGATGCTGCCGGTGTCCCACACCATGCCCAGCGATTCCAGCCGCTCGATGCGGTCATCCGAGAGGCTGCCGCCCTGATAGCGCTGGCGGTTGTAGACGATCCACTCGCCCAGCGCGAAGCCGTTCTTATCTTTATAGTGGACCGGCACCAGAAGGTCGGCGTGGCTGTCGCGGTACCGCCGGGCCGAGGCCCAGCCGTTCTCCCACGCCAGCTCAAGGCGCTTTTTCCAGTTCATGCCGATCTTGTCCAGCCGGGCGACCTGCTCGGCAGTGAGGCGGCCATTCTTCTTTCCGGCCCGCACGAGGCGCTGGTTTTCCAGCCAGCGGCCCACGGCCACTCCCTCAAAGGTGTAGGCGCGGGGCACATCCAGCGGCAGCTTCTTTGCGGCCATCTGTTTCGCGGCGGCAAAATAGCGCTCCCATTCGGCGTCCAGTGCCCGGCGAAGCTGCCGGTAGGCCCGGCGGCAGGCGGACAGCGGCTCAGACAGCGGGAATGGCTTCTCGCCGCACTCCTTCCGGAGCTGCGGCACGCAGGTCAGTCCTTCGAAGGCAGCGCTCAGCTCTGCCACCGGCACACTGCCGCAGGCCGCGAGGGCGCGGGCCAGCATCTGCCGATAGGCGGGTGCCTCAGCGGTGCGGCGGACGAGGACAACGCCTGAAATGCCGGTCAGCGGCGTCTCGACAGCAGGACTGTTGACGCAGACCAGCAGCCGCAGCGCGTCGGCCTCGTCGGTCAGGAAGGGCTCTGCATCGCTGGAAAGCGCATCGGCGCAGCAGATATGCACCCCCGCACCAAACAGCGCTTCGGCCTGCTGGGCCATCTGCGCCGCCGTCTGGGCATCCTCGCAGAGGACAAGATACCGCCCGGCGGCATCGGGGAGCCACCGCGCCAGCAGCACTTCCACGGAGGGCAGCTGCTCCACAGCAAGGCTCAGTGCCTGATATTTTTCGGCGTTGGGGTCGGGCGTGCCGGGCACGCGGAGGTTCTTCACCTCGGCGCGGAGACGGGCCATTGCGGCCTCCTGCGGCCAGAGCAGCGCCGTGTAGGAGGTCGGCATGGGCAGCAGCCCATCGGCCAATGCCCCGCCCAGCGTCAGCGGCTCCACCACAGCATCGCCCAGCAGCTCTTCGGCAGCGCGGCAGCTCTCGCCCAGGGCATCCGGCTCGGCCAGCGCCAGCACCTTGGCCTCCGGGCAGAGGCGGAACAGGAGCTGGACGCAATCCGTCCAGTCCCGTGCGCTCATCTCCCGCCAGCCGTCCAGCACCAACAGACCGGGCCGGAACTCTGCCAGCGCCACCCAGCCCAGCGCGCTCTGTGCAGCCAGCTGCTCACAGTCCATCAGCCGGACGCTGCCGTCCAGTGTTTTGCCCAGCTCCTTCGCCAGCCCGCGGCGCAGTTCGAGCCGCGCGGCGCAGGAGGCCACCCAGAGGACGCGGGTGTCAGGCTGTTCTGCCAGCATCTCCCACACGATGCGGCCCTTGCCGGTGCCCGCCGGACGCACCAGCGCGGCCCGGCAGCCCTGCTGCAAGGCGGCTGCCGCCGCACGGCAGGCCGCTTTGTTTGAATCATGCACTAAAATCGACATATCCTTTTCTGCCCCTCCCGGTGGTTCAGAAATCGTTTTTTCTGCAAAAAAGAAATGCGCCTGCGCAAAGCGGACTGCCCTGCCTGCGCTGCGCCTGCGTTCTTTTTCGTTAAAATGTTAGTTTCGTATCCTATTATTATCATAAAAGTTTATTTCTTGTCAAGGCAATTTTGCAAATATCTCTAAAATCTCCTGAAAAATCTTCTCCCCGGCAACAGTTGACGGCAGAGGCCGTTGGTGGTAGACTCTTGGCATCCGCTCCCCTTTTGCGGGAGACATCCCTATTCAGGATAAGTGAGGTAATCGATATGAACATCATCAGCACCGAAAAAGCCCCCGGCGCCATTGGCCCCTACTCTCAGGGCTACACCGTGGGCGGCCTCGTCTTCACCTCCGGCCAGATCCCGGTAGACCCCGCCACCGGCGCGGTCGCTGAGGGCATCGCTGCACAGGCAGACCAGAGCTGCCGCAACGTGGGTGCCATCCTTGAGGCTGCGGGCGTGGGCTTCGACAAGGTGGTCAAGACCACCTGCTTCCTCGCCGACATTGCCGACTTTGCCGCCTTCAACGAGGTGTACGCCAAGTACTTCACCTCCAAGCCTGCCCGCAGCTGCGTGGCGGTGAAGGACCTGCCCAAGGGCGTGCTCTGCGAGATCGAGGCCATCGCTGAGGCATAAGTTTTTCCCGGTCTGCAAGGAGGCCGTCTGCACCCTCTCCGGGGTACGGACGGCCTTTTTGCGTTGTCATCGATTCCAGTTTTTCATGGCGGCTTACTTTCTTTTCCGGAGAATTGACTTCACTTTTCACTTTTGTTACAATAGAATCAAACTATTGTATCGCAAGATTAGAAATTAGCACAACTGAAGCAGCATATCTGCGATATGCAAACCAACATTGTTGCTGTTGCATTAAAAAGTTGGTTTGCTATAAAATATTTCCGGTCAGATTCGAAAGAGAGGTCCCCGCCATGTCCAATTCCCGTGTCGAAAGCCACAACCGCGCCGAACTGCGCAACCGGATCATCAGCGCCGCCACACTGCTCGAGATCCTGCTGTCCGGCCTCGTCCTCATCGGCCTGCTGCTGTCGATGATCCCCCTGCTGCAATGGATGCCCGGCCTGCTGTTCGACGGCAACGACGTCGAGGTGAGCATCTTCTTACAGCGCGCGCTGGACATCGTCATCGGCATCGAGTTCATCAAGATGCTGGCCAAGCACAGCCCCGGCTCCAGCCTCGAAGTGCTGCTCTACGCCATCGCACGCCACATGGTGGTGGGCCACGAATCCGCACTGGAGAATCTGCTGAGCGTGGGGGCCATCGCCCTCATCTTCGTCGTGCGGAAATTCTTCTTCGTCCCGGCCTTCGGCGCCCACCTGCCCGACGGTCACCCCGCACCCGACCTCACCCCCTCCCAGAGCGGCATCCCGGAAGACGAATTTGCCGCCCGGCTGCGCAAGCACCTCAGCCGCAAGTCTGCTGAAGGGGAAAAGACCATCGCCATCGAAGACCCCGAGTACGAGGACAACACCGAGACCCTTCAGGAAGCCGACGCGGAATAACTCTGCCAAACAGCAAAACGCCCCGCAGGCAGCTCGATGGAACGAGCGCCTTGCGGGGCGTTGCTTTTTGCGGTTACTTGCTCTTGTGCTTCTGACCGAAACGGTACTCCTTGCCGTCCCGGATGCGCTGGATATTGGTGCGGTGCATCCAGATGACCATGCCGCCCACGATGGCAGCGCCCACGGTGCAGACCACGACGTCCTGCGTCGGCAGGCCGCGCAGGAGGCTGTACACCAGCGTCAGCACCGGATAGGCTGCAGCCATCGTGATGCTGCCCAGCGACACCATACCGGTGGGCAGCAGGCAGGCGAGGAAGATGAGCGCCAGCACCGGCAGCAGCACCGGCTGGACGGCGAGGATGGCACCAGCGGCCACCAGCACGCCCTTGCCGCCCTTGAAGCCGAAGTAGATGGGCTTGGAGTGGCCCACCACGGCGAGGATGGCGGCGAGGTAGACGCCCAGATAGGGCGAGATGGCCGCATCGGCGGGCAGATGGCTGAACAGCCACCGGCCGAGGCAGACAGCCACGACGCCCTTGAGCACATCGCCCACCGCCGTGAGAGCAGCGGCCTTTTTGCCGAAGGTGCGCAGCATATTGGTCATTCCGGCAGCGCCCGAGCCGTGGGTGCGGACGTCGTCATGATAAAGGTATTTGCTGACGAGGATGCCGGTGTCCACGCTGCCCAGCAGGTAGGCTTCGGCAGCGACAGCCAGCACGATGAGAAATGCAGTCATGCAGCAAGGCTCCTTCCCTTATACGTCCTTTGCGCCCACCTCGCCGGAGCCGCGCTCCCGCACGACAAGGCGGATGGGGGTGTGCTCCAGACCGAAGTTCTCGCGGATCTGGTTGATGATATACCGCTGATAGCTGAAGTGGAACAGGTGCTTTGCGTTGACGAAGGCCACGAACGTCGGCGGACGGGTGGAGGCCTGCGTCAGGTAGAAGATCTTCAGGCGGCGGCCCTTGTCGCTGGGCGGCTGCATCCGGGCAGTTGCACGGGCCAGCATCTCGTTCAGCACACCGGTGGGCACGCGGGCGCCGTTCTGGCACTGTCGGCAGGGAAGGGCCAAGGGTACGCCGCGCACGGACGAATGAGATGAAATCCGCAGAAAAATGCAAGCGGAAAAGTGCACGAAATTGTATACAATTTTTTGTTCGATGTTACAAACTTGCGAAAACGCAGGTATTTTTGCGGAAAGAGGCTTGACGAACTGGAAAAATGGGATTAGATTATAAGAGAAAATTGTATACAATTCTTACGCATACAATTCGCCAATCTAATTTCAATAGAGCGAGGTAATGTAAAATGGCAGAAATGGAACAGGGCTATATCGACTCGTTGATCGAAAAGGCGCAGAAGGCGCAGAAGGAGTTTGAATCCTACTCTCAGGAGCAGGTCGACGCGATTGTAAAGGCGATGGGCAAGATCATTTATGACAACGCCGAGCTGATCGCGAAAGAAGCAGTGGAAGAGACCGGCTATGGCCGTGTCGACAGCAAGATTTTGAAGATCACCCGCTGCACGACCGCCGCGTGGCATTATCTGCATGACAAGAAATCCGTCGGCATGATCGACTGGGATCCGGTCGAGAAACTGGCTACCTACGCAAAGCCGGTTGGCGTTGTCGCG
>OIZB01001736.1_pt1 | contig 10907 bp, 11 predicted proteins | sample 1588401 | NCBI WGS metagenome assembly OIZB01 (sample SAMN03283270) | human gut metagenome | biome: human-associated habitat; material: feces | host: Homo sapiens | place: USA | collected 2013
CAGAAATGATCCCGGGGATTTGTGTTGTGTTGTGAGTTTTATTAACTTTGATTATTATTTGTAATCTGATACTTGCTTTGCCTGTAAATTAAGCATTAGCCATCTGTGCAGCTACTTCTGCAGCGAAGTCTTCATTCTTCTTTTCCATACCTTCGCCAACTTCAAAACGTACAAATTTCTTGATTGCAAGATCTTTGTTTACGGAAGCAAGATATTTAGCTACAGACTGTTTTCCATCTTCTGCTTTAACATATGTCTGATCAAGCAGGCAGATCTCTTTCAACTGCTTGGAAACACGACCTTCTACAAGACCATTGAAGATCTTGTCAGCTGCGATTGTTTCCTTATCAGCCATAGCAATCTCAGCAAGCTGTGCAGCAGCTTCCTTTGAAAGGAAGTTGAATAAATACTGCATATTAGATTTCTTTTCTTCGTAGATAGCTACATCTTCTGCTGACCATACACCGGCTACTGCCTTTTCGATCAGTTTGTTTAAGATCGGTTTTGGCAGAGATGCAGGATCATTTAATGCGCTGTCAACTGTGATCTCACGAAGCTTTGCAACTTCTTCATCAGCCATATCAGCTCTGCTGATATACTGTGGGTTCATAGCTGCGATCTGCATTGCGATATTTGTAAGTGCTTCCTTAGCTGCATCATCGGATGCACCTGTACCGGCAACTAATACACCGATTCTTCCGCCGCCGTGAAGATAAGATGTTACAACATCTCCTGTTACCTTCTCGAAACGTCTGAAGGATAATTTTTCACCAATTGTTGCTGTCTTTTCAACTAAAGCATCTTTCAGTCCGTTCTCAGCAAGAAGTGCTTCTACATCTTCTCCGTCCTTGCCACCGTTTAAAGATGAAGCAAGTGCCTGATCTGCGATAGACTGTACAAATTCCTGGAATACTGCGTTCTTTGCAACGAAATCTGTTTCTGAGTTTACTTCTACAACAACTGCTGTATTATCGTTTGCTGCTGTACGTGTAATACCTTCTGCTGCGATACGGCTGGCTTTCTTTTCAGCCTTAGCTGCACCGCTTTTTCTTAATACTTCAACTGCTGCATCCATATCTCCATCAGTTTCTGCAAGAGCTTTCTTACAGTCCATCATGCCTGCACCAGTCATTTCTCTTAACTCTTTTACCATAGCTGCTGTGATAGCCATTTTCGTGTCCTCCATTTATATTATGTTAGTCGTACTCTTACTTTCGGATACTGATTATTCAGCATCTGCCTGAGCGGATTCTTCAGCTTCTGCCTGTGCAGCTTCTTCTGCTGCACCCTGGTTTGCTTCGATAACAGCGTCTGCCATCTTGGAAACGATCAGTTTTACAGCACGGATAGCATCATCATTACCCGGGATAACGAAATCAAGTTCTTCCGGATCACAGTTTGTATCAGCGATACCGATCAGAGTGATTCCAAGAGCCTGTGCTTCCTGTACGCAGATTCTTTCCTTCTTAGGATCAACAACAAAGATTGCATCCGGAATATGTTCCATCTCTTTGATACCGCCTAAGTTCTTTTCCAGTTTTTCCATTTCTTTCTTGATCTGGATTACTTCTTTTTTAGGAAGAACATCAAATGTACCGTCTTCTTCCATAGTTTCATATTTCTTTAACGTAGCGATACGTGTCTGGATTGTCTTGAAGTTTGTCAGCATACCGCCTAACCATCTCTCATTTACATAGTACATACCGCAGCGCTCAGCTTCTGTCTTAACAGCTTCCTGTGCCTGTTTCTTTGTACCAACGAAGAGGATTGTACCACCTGCTGCAGCGATTTCAGATACTGCCTGGTAAGCTTCGTCTACTTTACCTACAGATGTCTGCAGATCGATAATGTGGATACCATTTCTCTCTGTGTAGATGTATGGAGCCATCTTAGGGTTCCATCTTCTTGTCTGATGTCCGAAATGAACACCTGCTTCTAATAACTGTTTCATTGAAATAACGCTCATGTCTTTACCTCCATTTGGTTTTTTTGCTTCCGCATGCTTCTTCTTTTACAGTCATTCTTCCCGGCGTTATACGGGATGTGCGCTGCACAAAGTAATAAAAGGCTTTTATTACCCAGAAAACCAACTGAAAATCTGCATACGTGTTTTCTAGTCACAACGAATTGAGTTTAACATAAATAAAACCTGATAGCAAGAGCTTTTTATGACTTTTTTAGCGGGTTCCTTTTGCAAATCTCATTCCAGCTTCAGATATTTTTTAATTACCCAACAATGTTCTGACGTATTGTTCTGATTTACCCAGATCATCCACGATTTCTTCCAGACTTTTTCCTTTTTGCCACCATCTTGTCGCCAGAGCTTTTTCTGTTTCCTCTCGCCCACGTTCTATTCCTCGCTCATACTCATATGCCTTTTCGCTTTTTATATGTTTCTCCATATCGTAATCATATAACATCATTGCTAATACCTCCGCCCTATGTTTTACCAGGAATTCTTTTAATACATCTTCCCTGATGCATTCCTCAATTGCCAGATAAACCGCATATTGCAGTTCCATCGTTTTCTGTTTTTCCCGGATCTTTGTGATCAATATCGTGTAATCTTTTAGCAGTTTGCAGGCACTTTTCAGCCCTTCGTTATAGCCCTCATTAATATTTAATACTGTTGTAATAAGCTCAAGTTCCGGTTCTTCCTGCTTCTTTTCATATGCATCCCAGAGCCTCAAAACAGTCTTTTCCGGCAGCTGCTCTGTTCCATTGTACAGAACTACAAATCGCGGCGTTGGCAGGCTGATCAGCCTGCTGCCATAAATATCTTCCTCTGCCGCGAGCTTTGAAAGCACCTTTGTAATATATTGCAGATTGCGAAGCGGCATATTCGGGTTGACACTGGACTGATGCTCGATCATATAAACCTCTGACAGAAATACAAACGATACATCATTTTGTACAGACATATAAACTGCATTTTCCAGTGTTGTAATCTCTAAAGCAGAAGCATCCGTATAAGAAGATCCATTCAGCCCGTTGTAAAGACTCAGCATTTCTTCTTTATTCCTGAAAATTGCCCGAAGCAGAATATCCTTATGATTGCGCGCCACCTTATATTCGTTTAAGAACTGGTACGCATCCTGCATAACCGACTCATATGCAGCTTCTGCAATATCAGCTTCTGCCGCATACCGGCTTTTTGATTGTTTGAATACATCCTCTTTTGTGGAATCATACCGATATTGGCTTCCTGCCTCGCCTACAAATAAAGACGTTTCCTCCTCTCCCAGATTGATAAAAATAACCTGTACCTGTTTTTTCTGCATGTCAGCTCCTTTCCGGCAGGAGTTCCCATTGCATTTCCAATTCTTGCCTTCAGAACTCCCGTCTTATGTATTTTGTTGTAAAAGCATGGATTTCTGATCAGAATTGAACTTAGACTGTACTGAGAAATAAAAATATGCTTTCCACAAATCTCATTCCAACTTCAGATACTTTTTCGCTTCTGCTTCTGTAATGTTCATTGTCTGCATTAAATTACGCAGCATCAAAATGGTGTTTTTTTCTACTCCTCGCTTCATTCCATACTCTATTCCCCGCTCATATTCATACGCTTTCTCGCTTTTTATATGCTTCTCCATATCGTAATCATATAACATCATCGCAATAACCTCCGCTCTGTATTTGATTAGAAATTCTCTTAGTACATCTTCCCTGATGCATTCCTCAATTGCCAGATAAACCGCATATTGCAGTTCCATCGTTTTCTGTTTTTCCCGGATCTTTGTGATCAATATCGTGTAATCTTTTAGCAGTTTGCAGGCACTTTTCAGCCCTTCGTTATAGCCCTCATTAATATTTAATACTGTTGTAATAAGCTCAAGTTCCGGTTCTTCCTGCTTCTTTTCATATGCATCCCAGAGCCTCAAAACAGTCTTTTCCGGCAGCTGCTCTGTTCCATTGTACAGAACTACAAATCGCGGCGTTGGCAGGCTGATCAGCCTGCTGCCATAAATATCTTCCTCTGCCGCGAGCTTTGAAAGCACCTTTGTAATATATTGCAGATTGCGAAGCGGCATATTCGGGTTGACACTGGACTGATGCTCGATCATATAAACCTCTGACAGAAATACAAACGATACATCATTTTGTACAGACATATAAACTGCATTTTCCAGTGTTGTAATCTCTAAAGCAGAAGCATCCGTATAAGAAGATCCATTCAGCCCGTTGTAAAGACTCAGCATTTCTTCTTTATTCCTGAAAATTGCCCGAAGCAGAAGATCCTTATGGTTGCGCGCCACCTTATATTCGTTTAAGAACCGGTAAGCCTCCTGCATAACCGACTCATATGCAGCTTCTGCAATATCGGCCTCTGTCGCATACCGGCTTTTTGATTGTTTGAATACATCTTCTTTTGCGGAATCATACCGATATTTGCTTTCTGCCTCGCTTACAAATAAAAACGTCCGATTCTTTTCTGGCAGATCATATTGATTCTCTTTTTTGCCGCCGTCATCCGTCAGTCTTTCTTTTTCTGCCGGGCTTTCGGATATCCCCTCCTCCCCCAAATTGATGAAAATAACCTGTACCTGTTTTTTCTGCATGTAAGCTCCTTTCCGGCAGGAGCCATCTTTCTTTATCTTTCAGATCTGACTCCTGCTCTACCTATTTAGTTATATAAGCATGGAATTCTGATCTGAACAGATAAGATGTGCTGTATATGACTGAGGATAGCATCTCTGCTATCCTCAGTCAATTTAATATCATATGTTTCTTTATTTTCTACACACTTTAGTTGTTTAAAGTGTCAGGCATTTTATCTTATTTCATTATTTTAGCTTTTTTTCCTACACCTCTGCTTCTGAGAACTTTTTTATAAAGCGCAAGCTTCTTCTTTGGAACCTTTATCTTTGCTTTTGCATGAATTCCTTTAAATGCATTGCTTCCCACTCGTTTTTTTGTTAATTTAGTTGTTTTTATTGTGATGGATCTCAGATTTTTACACTGATAAAAAGCCTGTTTTCCTATCTTTTTTACTGAAGCAGGTATTACAATTTTCTTTAAGGACTTACACTTATAAAAAGCCCTTGCTCCGATCCGGGTTACCTTTTTCTTCATGGTTACAGTTTGTAATTTTCCGCAGTTTGCAAATGCATTGTCAGAAATTACTTCTACAGCATCACCAAGCACTACTTTTTTCAATTTGCTGCAACCGGCAAAGGCATTCGCTGCTACTGTTTTAACTTTATTTCCAATAACGACCTCTGTAACGGACTTGTTATCTTTAAATGCATCCTTTCCTACTTCAGAAACAACATAAGTATTACCATTCTCATCCTGTACTGTATCCGGAATTGTAAGCTTTCCATTTACATTTTTTACTTTACCACAGCTGACCGTCCCATCAGATTTTACAATATATTCTGCATCCTTTTGCTTAATCAGTTCACCGCCTGACAGTTTTTCTTTTTGTCCGGTCTGTTCTCCATCCATCTTTCCATTGTCAGTCTGCTGCTTTTTATTCTCCGGTGTTTTTTCATCTGTCTCCGGTCTTTGCAGGCGATCTAAATCATCCTGCTTCTAAGCACCGCAAACCTGACATGTATAAAGTATTGTGCCAGCTTCTTCATAGGTTGCTTTTCTTTTGTATTCTGCAGGATAATCCGGCGCTTTTGACGCAAATTACCGCCACCCATAAAACAGGTGACGGTAATTATCCTCATGTATTCAATTATAATAAACTTTTTTCTCTCCCCTTCTACCGCGTTGTCAGAATCTGCGCGATCTCCGCCTCTGTGGCACCTGCAGGGATTGTCTTGACGCCTGTGCAGATTTTCTTATCGTAGCCATTCTGGCAGAGATATCTGTCATAGGCGGCTACATCACTGATAAGTCCGGCTTCGTACAGCTTTCTTGCCACTGTATCAGAACCGTCACCGCTGCTGACTGTGATCTGCTTGCTGCCTGCAGCCTGTGTATCTGATTCGCTGCTTCCTGCTGCGGTTGTCTGATCTGAATCATCTGCAGTACTTTCGTCCTGCGCATCCGCTGCGTTTTCCTCTGTTGTGCTTTCCTCTGCGCTGTCCGCATCTGCACTGCTATCCGTTTTTGCTTCCGTACGTTCTGCCGCATCCGGGTCTTCATGATAGATGTCCTGTTGCAGGCTGTCTGTCGATCCCGCTTCAGCAGCATCTGTATTTTCCGCTTCCCTGTCGAGCAGTGGATTTCCCGTTTTTTCTTCCGCTGCCAGCCGGTTTGCAAGAGAAGTTTCTTCCTTCACCTGATTAGGCAGCTCAGCCGGTTTTGTATCTTCCGCAGCATTCTCTGACACTGCATCTGCAAGCACATCACTACTGTATTTCATTTCCATGCCAAGTGCCTCGGCACGTTCTATGATCTGTTCATCTGTCAGACGCTCTGTTTTTCCATGTATTGTCAATGCCATAAGGATCGCCGTCACAAAGATGCCAATGCCGAGCCCCCGCATATAATATCGTAACTTCATTCCTACATCTCCTTAAACAAGTCAATGATCAGCTTCACTTCGCCGACACCGAGCCCAAGCTCTTTTGCGATCGCTACATTGCTTTTTCCCTGTTTATGAAGCGCGAGTACGCGTTCGTTCTTATTGCTATTGTCTGTGATCGGCTGCAGGGAAAGTGCGATATCTCCGCTTTCCTGTGTCTGCTGCGGCTTTGCTTCTGTTTTTGCTTTTGCCGCCGTTTTTTTCGGTTTGCTTTCTGCCGGTTTTACAGACTTTTCTTTTTTCGCTGGCTCAGCCGCCGGTTTTGCCACAGGTTTTTCCTCTGTCTTTACTGCCGGCTCTGCAGGCTTTTCATCCTTTTCTTCTGCCGGTGCCGGCTTTTTCTCCTTTGGGATCACAGGGCTCTGCGCGATCGCTTTCTTGACAACAGACTCCGCAGCCTTGTCCATCTCATGCAGGCTGTCCTCTCTGCGTTTCAGCTTTTCGATTCCGGAAAGACTGATTGGTTCAAAGGTCTCCTCCACGATCGGTTCGCCCGTTCTGGCATCCTCCATCACAGACTCGATCGGTTGATCCGGGTCGATCTCAGGCTCCGCAGCCCGTGCTGCATCCAGCTCACTGACCTTGACACTCGCTTCTTTGACTGCCATGGATACTTCTGTCGCTGTCTCTTTTAAATTTTCATGCTTATTATTGAGCATGTCATATAGAAACATGACTTCTTCATGATTTTTATGAATGTCTTCCAGAACAGTCTGTGCATACTCGGAAACCGCTGTCATCTTTTCATTTGTCAGTCGTTCCAGTCCGCGCTCTGTTTTTTCCATGGAATAATGAACTGTCTCATCCACTGCATCCGCTACCTGAGAACGTACATTTTTCATTTCCTCCTGCAAAAGCTCCTGCAGTTTTTCCTGTGTCAGTTGTTTATCTGCTGCATCCAGTTCACTTTTGCTTTCCGGTACGATAAAACTTGCAATAAAAATAACCGCACCCAGTATCAGAAGCAAAATCTCCAATGTTGTCATAGTATCTTCCTCTTTTCATATGCCGGTATCAAATAGAACAGTCAAAATGAGAACCATTGCCTTTTCCCCTGATGACTCTTCCTTCCGGCGGGATTTCATTTTTCTTTCTTCTGCGTCCGCCGTCTCCGAAATATTCATTTTTCCCTTTTTCACTCGCATCCTGACGTCTCTGTCTTGTATCTGTTTCTTCCGAACGTCTGACCTGACCTGCCTGCTCTTTTTCTGCCTTTTCCATCTGGTTCTGAAAAGCTGTCTGCTCAGTCATCGGTCTGAGATCCTCATTCTGTTTGATCGCAGAAACATCCTGCGCACGTCCTACCATCATATTCAGTTCGATCGGTCCCAGTGCCATAACGATTTCTCCTTTACAATGAGGTATACTTCACTTCACCGCCAACCAGTGCAAAACGGCAAAATTGTACTTTACTCTTTAAGGTCATGGAATCGTCCCCTATCACAACCTTTGTGCCGGGATATGCAGTGTCCCGCACGCAGACACATGCCTCTGTCTTCTGCCCAAGCATGTTTTCCAGCTTGTCAAATTCCGCATTGTCATCTGCAAGCTGCTTCTCCAGCTGCTGGCTGGCCGTAAGCAGCGTCTGCACATATTTCATCTGCTCCGGTGAAAGTTTGACACCGCTTTTGACCTTTGCCGCTGCACCTGTCAGTGTTGTCTTTACCGTCATATATTTCTTCTGTAATTCTACGATCTCCTTCTGCAGTACCACATATCTTGCTTTCTGCTCCGGATTGACGCCGACCTCAACCACGGTATCCGCTCCAAGCTCTGATCCAAGCGTCTTGCAGGACACCTTCACCGTTGCCCGTACAATACCGCCTGCAATAAAGCCTTTCCTGCCGTCTACCGTAACCTCTGTTTTTGCACTTACCTTGCTATGCATCAGAGAATCCGCTTCTACGTAACTCCCTGCTTCGATCACAGCATTTTCCACAAATTTGGCAATGACTCTGCCGCCTGCCAGAAGCTTGCCACGTCCCATTCCATTCATGCCGCGTTCGATAACAATATCACCGCCCGCCTGAATTACAGCGCCTTCCACGACACCCTTGACCTGTACATTTTCCTTTGCCGTCACGGAAAATCCTGCCTGTACATTACCATTTACGACCACACTGCCCTCGGAAGTAATATTTCCGGTAGCAGGTCCTACATTTTCCACTTCATAAATATCCGAAACAAATACCTGATCGCCGGACAGAACTACATGGCCGTTGATATCGGAATATAATTCCAGTCTGTCTTCCGATATTGTTATGTTTCTGCCATAACGGAGAGACAGATGCTTAACCTCCCTCGGTCTGAGCCGCTCTCCCAGCACATTGCAGCCTTCTTCCCCCTTATCCTCCGGATGAAGTCTTGCAAGAAGATCCCCTTTCCTGCAATGATTCATTGTATTCAAATTAAAAAAGTCAACCGAGCCGTCTTCCCGCCTCGTCGGCTTTGCCTGTAAATCTGTTTCAAAGAAATACTCGATCCATGCATTTTCACCATGTCTCGGCTCTTTTCCCCGTGCTACCACAATGTCTGTACAGTAAGTCCTGTTTTTGAGAAACGCATCTATTGCCGCTTCATCGATTCCGAATCGGATCTGTCTCGCATAAAGATCTTTCAGGATCTCATCCTTTGACATGGTGCTTCCTGCATTACTTGGCGCAATAAACCGTGCTGTCACAGTCATTTTATCCTCTGACATGCGGAAAAAACACATTTCATTTTCCTGATAAGACCGCATACTGCAGAGCGGGATCTGTACAGGCTTATCCTTCAGCCTTCCGATCGTCTGATAGATCAGTTTGATATCATAATCCACAATCCCTTTTAGCTGCAGATACGCCGCAATCTCATCCATACTGAGCGGACTGCCGCCAACTGTCTGTGGAATCAGTTCAATTGCCGTTCCTGTTTGTGATATGATCAATCGAAAATATGCGTTCATAATAAGCCCCCCTTTCTCCCGGACTACACGGTATCATGCAAAATTCCCATATAATTACCAAGCTTTTTCTTCATCTTGGAAAGCCCTTTTGTATGTAACTGGGAAACGCGGGATTCCGACACTTCCAATATATTGCTGATTTCCTTCAGCGTCAGATCCTCATAATAATAAAGAACTATAACTTTCTTTTCCTTCTCGGTCAGAAGCTCCAGTGCATCTGCCAGTTTCACCTTCAGCTCCTGCTGCTCTATGACAGATTCCGGCTCTGCAAAATGTCTGGAAATCTGTCTTCCGTCACCCGAAATATCACTTCCCTGCTCCAGATATTCATTCAGGGAAACAATACCCGTAATTTTCATACTGGATTGCCAGTCCGTATATTCTTCCTGTGTTATGCCAAGTCCCTGTGCGATTTCTTCATCAGTTGCTTCTCTTCCTTTTTCCAGTTCAACCTGACGTATCACACTTTCGATCTGTTTCTGTTTTTTCCGTATCGTGCGAGGAATCCAATCCATCTTCCGGATCTGGTCCAGAATTGCGCCCCTGATACGAAGACTGGCATAAGTTTCAAATTTAACATCTTTCAAAGAATCAAACTTATCGATTGCATCGATCAGTCCAAAGATCCCATAGCTTACCAGCTCTTCATATTCCACATTACTGCCAAGATACATATGAAGTCTGCCTGCCACCACCTTTACAAGCGGCGCATATTCCAGGATGATCTTCTCCCGGATGCCCGGATCTTTTGTTCTCGCATAATCCACCCAGAGACGTTTTCTTGCCGCTTCCTCCATAGATTACCCTCCTTGGCTACTGTTTCTCGATCACAGCTCCATCCTCGGTTTGCTGCCTTTCTTCCTGCTGCCCTGTCTCCTGTGCTGCTTCACCTTCCTGCTCTGCTTCCTTCTTCTTCTCCTGCTGCATACCGAATTTATCAAGCATCAGCCTGATCAGACAGCCCAGCACATAAAAAACAGCAAAAACAAGAAGAATCACCCAGGACATCGTATACAGACTATAATGCATCCGAAACATGACAATTCCTGCCACCAGTCCTGCTGTCAGCATAACAAGTGCCGGTATATTTCTGGTATTCATATTGTATACGTTTCCTTTCCGACTGCTTTGATTTGAAATTCCCCTGTTTCCGGATAAAAGATAACGGTTCTACCGAAATCTTTCCCTGTATCTTCCGCCAGAATCGGTATATTCAGCTGCTTCAGCTTTGCTTTCGTTGCCTCTACATTTCTTTCGCCCACACGTACCATGCTGGATTTATTCTGAAATGCAAACATCTGCGCCCCACCGGCAATCTTTGCAACTAGCCTTGATCTGTTGCCGCCCGCTGCCACGATCCGTTTTACCAGTTCTTCAATTCCAGTATCAGCGAATTTCGGAATATTGGAATTGTCTTTGATCTGCGTACTGTCAGGCAGCATGATATGTGCAAGACCCCCAATGCCTGTCACCGGATCC
>OIZB01001744.1_pt1 | contig 10861 bp, 8 predicted proteins | sample 1588401 | NCBI WGS metagenome assembly OIZB01 (sample SAMN03283270) | human gut metagenome | biome: human-associated habitat; material: feces | host: Homo sapiens | place: USA | collected 2013
ACTGTGGATTCAAAAGGGTTGTCTAAAAAATAATTGTCTGATGAGCATATGTAACTGTTTTTAATATATTTTTTTGCTGCATAAATACTTGCGTTGTTATTCCGAGTCAGATAATCCGGGTTATGAACCAATATTACATCATATTTATCCTTCAAATATGCAAATTGTTCTGCCATGTATCCTGTTACAACAACAATCTCTTTAATACCAGCTTCGCGAAGTTGTTTAATTTGCCGTTCAATCAGCACCTCACCGCGCACTTCTATCAACGCTTTCGGTTTTTCATATGACAAGGGGGCAAATCGGCTCGCAGTTCCGGCTGCCATAATGATTGCATTATCTACCTTCATTTTGATCCTCCATGAAAATTCGATAATATTCTTTGGCGTAACGATACTGACGTAAAGAATATTCACCAAACTCTATTCCTAATTGTCGTTTATATTCGCACCAGTTACTCCATAGCAAGCCACATGCTGCAATATAACAATATATTTTTAATTGGGTTTCCTTGGTACAATTGTTTTCAAAATAAAGATCTATCAAATTATCAACCTCTGCTCTCTCATATAATGAATAGATACAGAACATGGCGATATCAACATGGGGATCCTGCATCCCGGCGTATTCCCAGTCAATTAATCGTATCTCTTCTCCGGAGAACAGGAAGTTATCCGGTACAGCGTCAATATGTGTGAGGCATTTGTTTTCTATATGTCCTTCGATGTAGTCCCGGAGAGCCAGTACATGATTTTTCGTTATACGGTAATCGCTATAAACTGAGTTTTGACCATTCCATAAGGATTCATAAAAGTCAATTTGTTTCCAAATATTAAACTCGTGCTGTACCTTTAGATTCATTTTGTGAAATGATCTTAGCTTTGCCATGCACTTTTGTAAGTCATTCTGATCCTGGGGATTACATACTCTGGAATCTGATAGGAATTTTGTTATTTTATAACCGTTTTGAGGGTTCATGTATATAATATCATCACATATTCCTTTTCCGGATATAACTTGATATACTTCGGCTTCTTCTTTGCGATTAATCAGATTCTCAGTTCCTTCGCCGGGGATTCTCATGATGTATTTTTCGCCATGTACATTAAAAAGAAAGGAACGATTGGTCATGCCTTTTTTTAGGACTGTAATATTTACAACTTCCGTGGCAGGGACCTGTAAGGATTCACAAATAATATCTATTGCATCTGACTGTAGATGTTCGGAATGCTCATCAATGTCACGAAGCTGTTCATATGTATTAATTTCTATACACATGTCTTTGCTTACCATATTTGCCCAGACATACATTTTATCTGAATCAAATAATCCTTCTTCCCAGAAGTAGTCATTATATGACGAGTCATTACATAATTGGTTGATTTTTTCCTTTAATATAGGAGAAGTTTCGTTGGTTATATAGGATATTCCTATCATTCTATTTCCTGTGCTGTTTTGGGCAATTTTGATAATTTCATATTTTCTGTTTACTCGTGCGCCTGTATTATCTGACTGTTCTTTGCTCATCATATACCAGGAATATAATTCTTCTTCGTGGAAAGGATTCTCTCTGCACCATATATCACAAGGAATAATATAACTGTTTCCTATTTTGTTAAGAACCTTTTTTAATGAGTATATATTATTTTTCGTTTGATAATCAGGATTCACTACCAGTTTGACATTGTATTTATCAATTAAATATTCGTATTGTTCCTTCATAAATCCCACAACAATATATATTTCGTTGATTCCTCGCTCATTGAGCTGCTTAATGGTTCTTTCAATTAATGTTTCGTTATTTATTTTCAAAAGTCCCTTAGAATAAAGCGTGTTTATTGGAACCATACGCATTCCAAAACCGGCAGCCAGGATGACAGCATTTTGAGGCTTGTTTTTAGCAAAACTATTTTGTGCCTTTTCTGTCAGTTTGTAATTTGCATCGAGATAACCTTTTTTTACAAGAGCGGCAATAGTCTGGTTAATGGCACCAAGTGAATACCCCGAAATTTGAGATAAATCTCTCTGATTTGTATAGCTGTGTTGTTTTATGACGTTCAAAATATCGCATTCTTGCTTGTTCATATACAATGCATAACCTCCTTTGATGAACACAATAACACGAAATATAAGAGATGTCAATGAGAATGTGTATAGGGTGTCTGGTACCATTATTAATGCTGTGGGCAAGTAGGTGCGCGTTTATTAAAAAATACTGAAAATAATTACAAAATACATTGTAATACAATAAAAAATGACATATTATGATAGTAACATAAACATGCTAGTAAATGTTAGTCTGCATAATAATTTAATATAATTTGCGAAGGAGTAGAGGAGTAATGTATTGCGAAGAGAGACAAAATGATGCACAGGAGTTAATGAATAATTTTACAGATAGTATACAAGAGAAATCCTTGAATTTAGATAATAATTTACGTGAAGAAGCGGAGAATCAGGAATATGTATATCAATTAGGAGAAAATGCATATGCAGTATGTATCAAAATAAACAAGAATATATATCATTTTTATTGCTTGGATAGAAGATCGCATTTCTTTTGGAAAAAGGATATTGTTGATAGATACTCATCAGGGCTTAAAGAAGGTGATGGTTTATGGGTTAACCTTAAAGAACTAGTAGATGAAAAACATTGTGTTTACAAGGCTTTTGGGATAAAGTCAAATAGTTTGTATCTAGAGTTTAAGAATTTTTATAAATATCATAAAAAGGGAGATATAATAAATGCTCCAATAGCAAATATAGATTCTGATTTCATTTCTGTCCGCATAGGGCCTACTGCAGAAGTAAGAATTTATTTTAAAGATTTTCCTGCTTACATAAATATGGGAAGCATAAAAAATAATCAAATAAGAAAGTTTAAAATTACGGAGTTACAGGAAAATGAAAATCAAATTATAGTCAGATTATCAATTGTTGAAGATCGTTTCTACCGTGATAAAAAGAACTGGATGCAACTACCGGATTGTATTCGTGATAGAAGGAAAGTGACTGTTTATACTAAATTTCTTGAACACATAAAAGAAAATGAAGATGTGTGTGAAAAAATATTTGGGGATAAAGAACCTGATATAGAAACGCTTATTTCGAAGCTTGATGAAAGATATCAGAAAGCATTGGATCAAAAACAAATAAATATTCAGGTCAATAAAAAGACAATGTATATGGATTTCGACCTAGGGATTAAAGATAAGAAGGGGGTTCCGCAAAGTGCATGTTTTAAGAAGAAAGAGGGAGAAACGTGGACGTTATGTCTAGTGGGCTTTGCAAGTGCAGAGCGCTTATTAGAAAGGTATGTTTATATTTCTGATTGGAGAAAAATGTTGAATGAAGTTTCAGAAATGGCATTAGGGGATGAAGATTGGGACTATAAAGGCAGGGGGAAAGATGATAAATATATCCTGAAGCAATATCTGTTGTTTGATTTTTATAAATCATGGATTGATAATCTGATTATTCAAGAGGGTGGGGAAGCGCTATTTAATACGGGATTGGTTGATAGTTCATATGATGATATTTATTGTTATTTGAAAAAGAATACGCACAATGATGATTTTTATCAAAGAAAATGGGAATTTGGATATTTTGCATGTAGGGCTAAAGGAAACAATGGAAAAAAGTTAATGGCTAAATTCGAAAAATTTCCAAGTGCACCAACATATGTTGATGTAAATCGTATTTCAGACTTGTATTTTAATTCCAGTAAAGAATTATTTTGTGATTATGAACACATTATAGAAGATAATCTTACAAGACTTCCGATAGAATTTTTAAGAAGTAAATTATGTTATGATGCAGAAATAGATCAGGCAATTAGTGCTTATGAAACAAGTCATGAAAGGAAATATTTTCAAAAAATAATTGATATGGTTAATAGAAGAGATGACAGGGGAGATCGCTTTAGAAGGGATCTGCAAAATGGATTAAAAGATGCAGTTGATACCGCAAGAAAGTATTGCAAATGGAATTACAAAACTGCAATTCCTATTTATTATCCAAGAAATAATAGTATAAGTTTGTTGCTTCCGCTTAAGTTACAGGCAAATCATAACTCGCAGGCGGATGTAGCGTTGGTTGTAGAGAGATTGCAAAATGGTAATTATCAAGGACAAACAATTTTAACATTGGAAATGGCATATCAGGATGCAAGACAAATTTGCCGCCCCAATAGTGAATGGTTAACACTCAGTAATATTGTGGAATCAGATACAGAGGAGGATGAATGAGTTGTAAGAAGAGGTGTATGTTATGAAGAAAAATACAGAGTTTTGGAGAAACTTATCTATTATATTATTAATAATCGGAGTTATTGCTGCTCTATGGCATGCTATGTCTTGGAATGTTTCGAAGTTTAATAATATATGTAGAAACTATAAGGATATAATTGAATTTTTTAGTGCTTTGATATCAATATCAGCAGTAGTATCTATATTTTTACTTATAAAACAGATAAAAGATGAACACGAAAAATCAAGAAGAGAAAAATGTTTGGATTTGTTAATGACATGGTCTACTAATCTTGCACCGGAAACTAATTTTGCAGTTAAAATTGTTGAAAAATTTGATAGAGAACAATGCACAAAATTGTATAGAATGGAAGAATTTTATGTTTCAAAAAAATTGTGCTATGAGATCAAAGAGGTATATTCTGAATATAGCAAAGAAGATGAAACAACAGTATGTAAATACCTAAATGGAATTGAAAAACAGGATAAGAAAAAATGTGATGGTTGTGAATTGTGCAAAAAAGATAAAAAATCAGATAACGTAATATTAGATAAGTATTATATAAAGAAATTGAGATTTTCGGTCATTCAATATCTTAACCTATTAGAGACGGTATTAATTGGCTGGCAGAATGGTATTGTTGATCGAGATATAATAGAAACGCAGTTCTCATATTTGCATGATCCGTCTAATAATAAAAACTGTCTTTAGGATTTTAGGATTGCATCCGGATCGGAGGAAACTTATCCAAGTATTGAAGCATTTTGTATAAAATTGGAAGAAAATAGGAAAAAGAAGATAAAGAAAAAGGATTATATTGATTGAGTGGTAGCAAATCAAACAAGTTTAGACATATATAATATAATCATCAGAATAATCAAGAGGAGTAACTAATGAATATACAAGAAAAGCAAAGTAAAGATATAGTTGATGTCAATGGAAACGTATATAAAAGTACAAAAGATAATAGGACTATACAATTTATAAAAAATAATATAAGGGATATTGGAGGAAAGGGATTGGCTTTGACTACAGCAGCAGCTGGCGTATTGAGTTGGATAATTTCAAAAATTTCTTCTGTTTCATGTGCCAATTTCTATGGAATAAATAAAAAATATTTTAGTGGAACCGAAATATTTGAAGACAAATTGATTTTTATATTTCTTATGTTTATTTTGTTTGCCTATCCTTTTGTATTTGCATACATAAATAAAAAGATAAATAGTAAAATATATGTTGCAGCAACATTTCTTTTAACTGTTTGTATTTTATTCTCTCAGAATCTGTTATTTACAATTGATATTATAGATATTATACCGTTTGAGTGTATAAAGAGGCTGGTTGATAGTTATGCAACAATTGGTGTGTTGCTAATGGATGATATAGTGATTTCATACTTTATAATAATAAGAGACTCTTTGGGAAAAAAGAAAAAATATAATAACCTTGAGACAGTAATATTTGCAATAGCTTTAATATTATATTTTGCAAGTATAGTAACTGGGATTTCAATGAGAATGAACTATGAAATTGATGACAAGAAAACATATGAGACGATAGATCAAGACAAAGTTGTTGTATCGGAATACGAAGGCAAATTTGTAGTAATGGAATGTGAGGTACAGGGTGAAACTCTTATTTTAAAGAAGGGGACATGCAGACTGGAGGAGATGGTAGGGGTTCCAATCCTATATCATAAATATGATAGGGTAATTTGTGAGTACCAATGAAAAAATATCTATAAGATAGTTGAATGAGAAATATAAAAACAATATAAATAATGACATTGAGAATGCTTTGGAAGCATGTTATACTACTTCCAAAGCATATTTTCTTTTATCAGGTCTATCGGGCAAAGAGGCAACAACTGATTTGCGCATTCTTGCTCAATATCTAACGCATATCTTATTTCAGAAAATCCATGCTTTATTTCACAACTATTTAATAAAGCGGGAGTTTCGAAATGGGCGGGTATATTCAAGGCAGAGACTCTGGAAGAACTTGAGCAGTTAGCAAGAGGCGAGGAGGTATTTGAGAATATGGTAGTGACAATGAAAAAACTGAGTGAAGATGAAAAAATCCGTATGCAGTGTGAAGCAAGGGAAGACTATGAGAGATGCCTTCTTACGGAATATAATGCCGGAAAACGGGAAGGGATAGAACTTGAACGGGAGAATACAGAAAAGGAGCGGCAAAGAGCAGATGATGCAGTGCAAAGAGCAGATGATGCAGTTAAAAGAGCTGCTGAGTTGGAAGCCGAGGTAAAAAGACTGCAGGAGCTGTTGAAATAACTGATGAACCGAACAAGAATCAAGCAAACATTTGCAGAGTATACAAATAAATATAATGCATCTGATCCGAAGATCAGGCTAAAGATCGACCATACGTATCGTGTGGCGGCGCTTGCGGAGCGCATTGCCCAAACGGTTACGGATATACCCATTGACAGGGATCTTGCGTGGACAATGGGGATGCTCCATGACATAGGTCGTTTTGAACAGGTGAAAAGATATGGCACTTTTGTGGATAGTGAGTCGATAGATCATGCAGAGCTGGGGATAACGCTCCTGTTTGAGGAGGGGCTTCTTACACAATTCGGAGATTTTACACCGGAGGAACAGGAACTTCTCAAAGTCAGCATTGAAAATCATAACAAATACAGAATTCCGGAAGGTATGTCTGCGGAGAAAACTGCATATTGCAATATATTGCGTGATGCAGATAAGATCGATATTTTCCGGGTAAATTGTGATACACCGCTTGAAGATATTTATAATGTATCGACTGCGGAACTGAAACAGGCAGCAGTATCGGATTTGGTGAAAAAATGCTTTATGGAGAAGCACACGGTGCTTCGCAGCCTGAAGCATACGCCGGTTGACAATCTGGTAGGACATGTTTGTCTGGTATTTGAACTGGTTTACCCGATCAGTATACAGATTGCAAAGGAACAGGGATATGTGGACAAGCTGATGCGGTTTGCGTCGGACAATCCGGATACGAATGCATGGCTTTCTCATATGCGGAAGCATTTATGGAGCAGTTGTTTATAGGTTGCGTAAGAATAAAAACTGTAGCAACTTAACAATTTGACGTTACTAGGTAAATGTAATAAAATTGGTGCAAGTGCTTTTGAGGAGATAAAAGGGGCTTTGTAAGATGGTGATGGAAAATGGAAAACAGGCAATATGATCGCGCAGAGTTATTGTACTCTATTATTCTTTTTATATGGCTTCTGCTTTCGTTTTTGCGGACATCCTGCATAGGAGCTCTTGTGGGAATAAAAGAGCATTCAAAAGAAATCTTATATGTTGTACTCTTTTTAACAGTATTGGATCTCATGCTTTGCCACAAAAAAGAAGTAAAACATTATCTGGTATTGTTGGCATGTGTATGTTTAGCCTTGCTGGCATATAAAAGAGTTTCTCTGACTTTGGCAGTTTCGTTTCTGCTTATTTATACAGCCGGAAGATTTTCTTTTCAGAAACTTGCAAAAAGACTTCTTATATTTTACAGTTCCATGATAAGCCTGACGATTTTATTGATGATAATAGGTGTAACAGAGGATATCCTCTTTTATGAAGATATGGGAGAACGGGTACGTCACAGTCTGGGATTTACGTACTGCAGTTATGCAAGTCATTATATGTTGACGCTTATGATGCTATATCTTGTAGTAAGAGAAACTGTTCAAATCCGGGAATTTATTCCGATCGTGATAGTAAATTATGTGATTTATTATCTGACAGATACAAAAGCAGATTATATACTTTGTATACTATTATTACTTTTTGCGGTTCTGGCAGGGGGATTTGGAAAATATTTCAGGAAAGAAAAATGGTATATAATACCGGGAGGTCTTATTCCAATCCTGTTTTTGGGTATTAGTTATATAAGTGCAAGGAAAGCAGATTTTAATCTGGAGATCTGGCGCAAAATAAATGGGGTGTTAAATGGAAGATTACAACTTGGTGAGAGTGCGATTTCGCAGTATGGAGTACATCTGTGGGGGAAAAAAATAGAATGGATCGGTGTTGCGCAGGCAGCAGATGATCCTGGTGCGCTATATAATTATGTTGATAATATTTATTTGCAGACATTGCTTTCAATGGGAATTATATTTACAATTATTATGTGTCTGGTCTTGGGAAGAATGTTTGTGGGCAGTCTGAGGCAGGGCTATATGATGCGGGCTGTTGTGATCTTTGTGTTTCTGTTGCACGGACTTGTTGATCCGCAGCTTCGTTCCTTATGTTATGATCCTTTTTTACTGCTTGCGTTTAGTGAGGAGAGTAATTGTCTGTATACAAAAAGAAAGGAATAGAGAAAATGGTTAAAGTGTCGGTTATTGTAACGGTTTACAATGGAGAAAAATATTTAAAACAATGTCTGGATAGTGTGTGTAACCAGACGTTAAGAGACATAGAAATTATCTGTGTGGATGATGGATCGACAGATTCATCACCTTTGATCTTGAAAGAATATCAACAGAAAGATGACCGGATTCAAATATACAGACAGCAGAACCTTTATGCGGGAGTGGCGAGAAATACCGGAAAAAGCCATGCAAGCGGCGAATATATCATCTTTTGGGATTGCGATGATTTTTTTGCATTGGACGCTTTGGAAAAGCTGTATGCGAAAGCTGTGGAAACTAAAGCGGATGTAGTAGTGTGCGGCGTATATCAGTACTTGGAAGAAAAGGGACTGCAATTTTATAACACTGCCAATATGAATGTAAAAAGAATACCGGAAGAAGATGTGTTTAACAGGCAGACAAACGAATCTTATATTCTGAATTTTACAAATGAGGCAGCATGGAATAAATTGTTCCGTCGTGCGTTTGTTGAAGATCAGAAGCTTGCTTTTCAACCGGTTCGGAATGGAAATGACCTTTATTTTACAGTTAGTGCATTGTGTCTGGCTGAGCGCATTACAACACTTGCAGAGCCACTTATAACATACAGAAAGAATCAGAAACAGAGTCTTGTGGGTACGCTTTCAAAAGCACCAACAACGCCATTTCAGGCATGGATGGATGTGGCGGAAAACCTGGAGGAAAAAGGAGTAATGCCGGAACAGAGCTATGTAAATAAGGTGATCGGCAGCACAATATATCTGCTTCGTAATATCAGCCAGAGAGAAGCCTTTTTATCAACAGTAGCTTTTTTACAAAACGGAGGACTTGCAAGGTTGCACATATGTGAACGTGATGAAAATTATTATTATATATCCTGGTATGCGGATTTTGTATCCCATATTTTGAAAGATTCACCAGAAGATTTTCAGACTTATCTTGCATTTATGACATATATTCAGCTGACAGAACGTACCGGTGAGAAAAAGATTAAGGAATCCAATCTGAAAGAAGCCAGACAGGAGATCCGAAATGTAAGGCAGCAGGTTAGAAATGCAAACCAGCAGATCAAAAAAATGACTAAGGAATTAACTGTTTTACAAAAGAAATATGAAGATTTGGAGAATTCTATAAGTTATAAGATGGGACGAACTCTTACATGGCTCCCAAGAAAAATAAAAGATCTTTCCGGGGATAAATGATATCGGGATCAGAACAGGAAAAACAATGAACATTGTATTATTATCAGGCGGATCAGGAAAGCGCCTGTGGCCGCTTTCCAATGATGTGAGAAGCAAACAGTTTATAAAAATATTTAAGAAAAAGGACGGCTCTTATGAGTCTATGGTACAGCGTGTTTATCGGCAGATCAAGACGGTAGATGCGGATGCAACCGTCACGATCGCAACCTCCAAGACACAGGTTTCAGCAATTCATAATCAGCTTGGGGATGGCGTGGGGATTTCCATAGAGCCATGCAGAAGAGATACTTTTCCGGCGATTGCGTTAGCGACAGCTTATCTTGTCGATGAAATGAAAGTCAGCCCGGAGGAATCGGTGGTAGTCTGTCCAGTTGATCCCTATGTGGAGGATGACTATTTTGCTGCATTGAAAGATCTGTCTGAGCAGGCAGACAAGGGTGAGGCAAATCTGGTACTGATGGGTATTGAGCCGACCTATCCCAGTGAAAAGTACGGCTACATCATCCCTGAGAGTGCAGACCATGTGGCTGAGGTAAGAACCTTCAGGGAGAAACCGACAGCGGATGTGGCAGAACAGTATATTGCACAGGGAGCACTCTGGAATGGCGGTGTGTTTGCTTATAAACTGGGCTATGTGATGGATAAAGCCCATGAGATGATGGATTTTACAGACTATCAGGATTTGTTCGACAAGTACGATACCATGAAGAAGATTTCTTTCGACTATGCTGTGGCAGAGCATGAGTCAAAAATTCAGGTTGTCCGTTTTGCCGGTATGTGGAAAGACCTTGGCACATGGAATACGCTGACTGAGGCAATGGACGAAAGCATTATTGGTAAGGGGGAGTTGAACGACAAGTGCTCCGGAGTCCATATCATCAATGAAATGGATGTGCCGGTACTGGCAATGGGTTTGCATGATCTGGTGATCTCCGCATCACCGGAAGGCATTCTGGTCTCGGATAAAGAGCAGAGTTCTTACATTAAGCCGTTTGTAGATAAGTTTGAACAGCAGATTATGTTTGCTGAGAAGTACTGGGGCAGTTTTAAGGTG
>OIZB01001747.1_pt1 | contig 10826 bp, 10 predicted proteins | sample 1588401 | NCBI WGS metagenome assembly OIZB01 (sample SAMN03283270) | human gut metagenome | biome: human-associated habitat; material: feces | host: Homo sapiens | place: USA | collected 2013
GCGGGGCTACCCGCCTTTTCAGGATATTATCGTACTCACCGCCTCCAGTGTGGATGAGATGGCTGTCCTGCGGTGCTGCGACCGACTGCGGCAGGCGCTTGACCAGGAGCTGAAGCGATACGCTCCGGGCGGTTGGCAGGTGCTGGGTCCGGCTCCGGCTGCGGTGGCGAAGGTGAATAACCGCTACCGCTACCGCTGCCTGCTGGTGGGAAAGAACGACAGGCCCACCCGAGAGGCGGTGAGCTGGCTGCTGAAGGCATTTGCAAACGACCGCGCCAACCGCGGGATGAATCTATTTGTGGACTGCAACTCCATGGAGTGAGCAGCGTTTTGAAGGAGGTCAAGGACTTATGGCTTTACGGAAGATCGTGGTGCAGGGAGAGGAGTGCCTGACAAAGGTGTGCCGCCCTGTGACGGAGTTCAACCCTCACCTGCACCAGTTGCTGGACGATATGCTGGAAACACTGGAGGATGCCAATGGCGCTGGGCTGGCTGCTCCCCAGGTGGGAGTGCTGCGCCGGGTGTGCGTGGTGCTGGACGAGGACTCTGAGGAGTATATCGAACTGGTGAACCCGGAGATCGTGGCTCAGAGCGGCGAGCAGACCGGGCTGGAGGGCTGCCTCAGCGTCCCCGGCAAGTGGGGCATCGTCACCCGGCCCAACCGGGTGCGGGTCCGTGCCCAGGACCGGGACGGCGATTTGTTCGAGGCGGAGGCTGAGGGCCTGACGGCCCGGGCCTTCTGCCATGAGATCGAGCATCTGGACGGCCATCTGTTCGTGGAGCATACAGACCACCTGCTGACCGAGGAGGAGCTGGAGGAGTACATCCGCCGCGCCGAGGCAGAGAACGGAGACGAGAACGAATGAGGATACTGTTCATGGGCACGCCCGACTTCGCCGTGGCGTCCCTGAAGCGGCTGGTGAAGGACGGGCACAACGTGTGCGGTGTGTTCACCCAGCCGGACAAGCCTAAGAACCGAGGGCACAAAATGGCGTTTTCTCCTGTAAAGGAATATGCCTTGACGGTCGGCCTGCCAGTGTACCAACCGGTGAAAATGCGGGACGGCGAAGCTCTGCGCATCGTGCAGGAGCTGGCACCGGAGCTCATCGTAGTGGCGGCCTACGGCAAGATCCTGCCGGAGGACATTCTGAACACGCCGCCCTATGGCTCTATCAACGTGCATTCGTCCATCCTGCCGAAGTATCGGGGCGCGGCACCCATTAACTGGGCCATTCTTAACGGGGAGAGCGTCACGGGCGTTACCATCATGTATATGGCCAAGGAGCTGGATGCGGGGGACATCATCCTCTGCCGCGAGACGGCTATCGACCCTGACGAGGACGCGCAGACCCTGACGACCCGCCTGGCGGAGCTGGGCGCGGACGCGCTGTCCCAAGCAGTGGAGCAGCTGAAAAGCGGTACCGCCGTCCGTATGCCTCAGGACCACAATGCCTACACCTATGCCCCCATGCTGGATCGGAGCCTGTCGCCCATGGACTTCACCAGAAGTGCCCGGCAGCTCCACGATCAGGTGCGGGGACTGATACCCTGGCCCTGCGCGTCCATGGAACTGGACGGCAAAAATGTGAAGGTCTACCGCACCGCCATCGGCAGCGAGACGACGCTGGCTGCGGGGAAGATCGCCGAGGCCGGTAAGCAGGGCCTCGCCATTGCCTGCGGCGACAGGCGGCTGCTGCGCATTCTGGAATTGCAGGCCGAGGGCGGCAAGCGCATGGCGGCAGCGGACTATCTGCGTGGGCATCCTGTACAGGTGGACGTATGAGCGATATGCAGCGAAGCAGCGCCCGTGATACTGCGCTGGAGGTGCTGATGCAGGTCAGCCGGGCCAACGCCTGGTCGGACGGCAGTCTGAAACGCACCATTGCCAAAAACAAGCTGGACAGCCGGGAGGCGGCGCTGTGTACGCGCCTGGCCTATGGCGTTATCCAGAACCGCGGGCTGCTGGACTACTATATCGGCTGCTGGTGCAGGCAGAAGCCTAACCGGCTGGAGCCAGTGATTTTGAATATCCTGCGCATCGGAGGGTATCAGATCCTGTTCATGGATAAGATCCCCCACCGCGCCGCCGTCAACGAGGCAGTGGAGATGACCAAGCGCTGGGGCCGCCCCAAGGCCGCAGGCATGGTCAATGCGGTACTGCGGAAGTTTGTGACCAACTGGATGGACATGCCCGCGCTGCCCCAGGGCACCACGGCGGACTATCTGTCCGTGCGGTACAGCCATCCCAAGTGGCTGGTGCGCCGCCTGATCGACGTGATCGGGGCGGAGGAGACGGAGGACTACCTGCGGATGAACAACGAGATCGTCCCCACCACCATCCAGACCAATACGCTGAAATGTACGGCGGAGGAGCTGGAGAAGGAGCTGCGCACCGCCGGCGTGACGGTGAACGCCCACCCATGGCTGGAGGGCTGCTTCGAAGTGTCGGCCACCGGCGATCTGGAGCGCCTGCCCGCCTTTACGGAGGGGCACTTCACGGTGCAGGACGCCGCGGCCCGATTGGTGGCCACAGCGGCAGCGCCGCAGCTGGAGACTCGTGCGCTGGACATGTGCGCCGCGCCCGGAGGCAAGTCCTTTGCGCTGGCCATCGACATGGGGGACAGGGGCGATATCCTGTCCTGTGACATCCATCCCCACAAGCTGGCGCTCATCGAAAAGGGTGCGGCGCGATTGGGCATCCGATCCGTCCGGACGGCGCTGGCCGATGGGCGGGAGCATCACGCGGCGTGGGAAAACGCCGCAGATCTGGTGGTGGCTGATGTGCCCTGCTCGGGACTGGGCATCATCCGCAAGAAGCCGGATATCCGCTACAAGGACCCCAAGGAGCTGGCGGAGCTGCCGGCCATTCAGGCCGCCATATTGGACAACGCGGCCACCTACGTGCGGCCGGGCGGCGTGCTGCTCTACTCCACCTGCACGGTGCTGCCGGAGGAAAATGAGGGCGTCACCACGGCGTTTCTGGACACGCACCCTGAATTTGCACTGGAACCGTTTACCCTGCCGCGGCCCATCGGCGGCTGCTGCGGACAGCTGACGCTGTGGCCGCAGCGGTACGGCACGGACGGCTTCTATATCTGCCGGATGCGCAGAAAATAAGCGAGGAGCTTTTATGACCGATATCAAATCCATGACCCAGCAGGAGCTCTCCCAATTTCTGAAAGAGCTGGGAGAGCCGGCGTTCCGCGCAAAGCAGGTCTTTACGTGGCTGCATCGGGGCGCCGCCTCCTTCGACGAGATGACCAACCTCTCCAAGTCCCTGCGGGAAAAGCTGAAGGGGCGGTGTTTTATCACCGCGCCTGTGGTGGCCCGCAAACAGGAGTCTCGGCTGGACGGCACCATCAAGTACCTGTGGGAGCTGTCGGACGGCAACTGCATCGAGACGGTGCTGATGCAGTACCACCATGGCAACACAGTGTGCATCTCGTCCCAAGTGGGCTGCCGCATGGGCTGCGCCTTCTGTGCCAGCACCATCGCCGGAAAGGTGCGGGATCTGCGGCCGTCGGAAATGCTGGATCAGGTGATGTTCACCCAACTGGATTCCGGCCGGACGGTGTCCAACATTGTGCTGATGGGCATCGGCGAGCCGCTGGACAACATGGCCAATGTGCTGCGGTTTCTGGAGCTGGTGAATCATCCCGATGGCATGAACATCGGTATGCGGCATATCAGCCTGTCCACCTGCGGCGTGGTGCCCGGTATCGATGCCCTGGCGGAGCAGCAGCTGCAGCTGACGCTGTCTGTCTCGCTGCACGCGCCGGACAGCGAGACGCGCAGCCGCATCATGCCGGTGAACCGCGCCTATGACGTGGAACTGCTGTTTGATGCCTGCCACCGCTATTTTGAGAAAACGGGGCGGCGCATCAGCTTTGAGTACGCCATGATCGACGGCGTCAACGACAACGACTGGCAGGCGGACCTCATCGCCAAAAAGCTGCGGGGCATGCCTGGCCATGTGAATCTCATCCCGCTGAACGATGTGGTGGAGAGCCCGTACAAGCCCAGCCGCCGCGTGGCCGCCTTCCAGAAGCGGCTGGAGTCCCACGGCATCACCGCCACGGTGCGGCGCAGTCTGGGTGGAGACATCGATGCCTCCTGCGGCCAGCTGCGGCGAAAGGCCATGGAGGAAAAGGAAGGGGGGCGCCTGACATGAAAATGTGGGGCATCACGAATACCGGTCTGGTCCGCAGCGAGAATCAGGACGCCTACGCCGCCTTTACGGTGGGCGGTTACAGCGCCGCCGTGGTCTGCGACGGCATGGGCGGCACCAACGGCGGCCGCGTTGCAAGCGGCATCGCGGTGGAGCAGTTTGAAAAGGAACTGCGGGCTGTGCTGCAGGAGAACGCCGGAGAGGAGCAGCTGCGGCAGGCCACGCTGTACGCCATCTCCCTGGCCAACGACGCCATACGCCGCGCGGCGGCGCAGAACGCCGACTATCAGCACATGGGCACCACACTGGTGTGCGCCTTGGCCAAAGAGGATCTGGTGATGGTGGGCAACATCGGCGACAGCCGGGCCTACCACATCAACGGAGAGGGCATCCGCCAGATCTCCCGTGACCACTCTGTGGTGGAGAGCATGGTGGAGAAGGGCGACATCACTCCCCAGGAGGCCCGCCGCCACCCCAACCGTAATCTCATCACCCGTGCGCTGGGCCCCGATATCCAGGCCCAGGCCGATACGTTCGCCGTGGCGTGGCATCCAGGGGATTTCATCCTGCTGTGCACCGACGGGCTGGTGAACACCGTCTCGGATCAGGAGATGCTGTTTGAGGTGCTCCACGATGGCGACATCGAGAGCTGTCTGGACCATCTGATGCAAATATCACTGCGCCGCGGCGCACCGGACAACGTCACGGTGGTGCTGCTGATGAACACGTAAAGGAGATGACAACATGGATCAATACATAGGACGTATGCTGGATGATCGCTATGAAATTCTGGAGCTGATCGGGTCCGGCGGCATGGCAAATGTGTATAAGGCCAGATGTCATCGGCTGAACCGACTGGTGGCGGTGAAGATACTCAAGAGCGATCTGGCGGAAAACGCCGACTTCCGCCGGCGTTTTCGGGACGAGTCACGGGCCGTGGCTCAGCTGTCCCACGCCAACATCGTGTCGGTGTATGATGTGTCCACCAGCGGTGAGACGGAGTACATCGTCATGGAGCTCATCGACGGCATTACCCTGAAGCAGTATATGGAGCGGCGGGGCCGCATGGACTGGCGGGAGTCGCTGCACTTCATCAGCCAGATCATGCGGGGCCTGAGCCACGCCCACAGCCGCGGCATCATTCACCGCGACATCAAGCCCCAGAACATCATGGTTCTGCGGGACGGCAGCGTGAAGGTGGCCGATTTCGGTATCGCATGCCTGGCAAACGCCAGCCAGACCCTGACCCAGGAGGCGCTGGGCTCCGTCCACTATATCTCGCCGGAGCAGGCGCGGGGCGACCGCATCGATGCACGTTCCGACATCTACTCCGCCGGCGTGGTGCTGTATGAGATGCTGACGGGACGGCTGCCCTTTGAGGGCGACTCCGCTGTGTCCGTGGCCATCCAGCACCTGAGCTCCGTGCCGCTGGCGCCGCGGGACATCGACCATAGCATCCCTGAGCCGCTGGAGCTGATCTGCATGAAGGCCATGAACAGCGATCCCGACAAGCGCTATCCCACGGCGGACGCCATGCTGGAGGATCTGGAGAAGTTCCGCAAGGACCCCGCCGTGGATATGGACTACATCCGCAAGGAACTGGCATCGGTGCAGCCGGACAACGAGCCCACCATGTCCATTCCCACCGCGCAGGTGGCCACCGCCGTGAAAAAGCGGGCCGACCAGATGCGGCGCGACCAGCCGGAGGACAACATCCGGCCCCGCGACAAGAAGTCCATCGCCATCATGGGCGGTATCTTCGCAGCGGCTCTGGTGCTGGTGTTCCTGCTGTTCAAGCTGATTTTGGGCGATTTTGGCCCCGCCGGCAACAACAAGAGCTACGATGTTCCCAAAGTGCTGGGCAAGACCGTGGAGGAGGCCCAGCTGATGGACGGCGTCAAGGATATTTTTGAAATCGTGGTGAAGGGCACCCAGCGCTCCGACACCTATGAGCCGGGGCAGATCATCCAGCAATCGCCGGATGCCGGACGCAGCCGCAAGAGCAACTTCGTCATCGAGGTCTACGTGGCGGCGGAGGAGGAGAAGGTGCCCATGCCGAATGTCACCGACCAGGAGTACCGGCAGGCACGCATCCAATTACAGGAGCTGAATCTGAACCTGAAATTCGACTTCCAGAGCCAGAATTCCGACACGGTCCATAAGGATATGGTCATCTCCACGGAGCCCGCCGCCGGGGAGGACCTGACCGAGGGCCAGCAGGTGACAGTGTACGTCAGCACCGGCCCCAAGACGGTGACGGTGCCCTCGTTCATCGGGCAGGACATTGCCATCGCCATCAAGAATGCTCAGGACATGGGCCTCACCGTGGGCCAGCCGGAGTTCGACCCGTACAGTCTGGTGGAGACGGGCCGTGTCACTGAGCAGAATATTGACCCAAACGAGGTGGTAGATGGCGGCACCCAGATCGTCTTTACCATCAGCGGCAGCGGCGAGGAGGACATCGTGACCCGCACCAAGGTGGCGGAGTTCGCCCTGCCGGAGGACATGGGCGGCATGATCAAGGTGGAGTTTGAGCAGGACGGCGCCGTCGTGGACAGCCAGTACATCAGCGCCAACCTCCAGACTGTGACCTACACTTTCACCGGTCAGGTGGGGCAGACATCACTGGTGCGGGCTTACTTCACCTGCATCAACGACAACTCTGCGGCATCTTCACCCACGCAGGAGATCGTCTTTTGAGTCGGGGGCGCATTGAAAAGGCCCTCAGTGGCTTCTATTACGTGAACACCGGAGGCGAGGTGCTCCGGTGCCGCGCCCGCGGCAAGTTCCGGCGCGAAGGACTCAGCCCGCTGGTAGGCGACTGGGTGGAGGTACGGGAGCTGGGCGGCGGCGAGGGCTTCGTGGAGGCGGTGGAGCCGCGAAAGAACGTGTTCCTCCGCCCGGCTGCCGCCAATATCGACCAGTTGGTCATCATCGCCTCCGCTGCCATTCCGGTGACGGAACCGTACCTCATCGACCGCATCGCTGCCATCGCCGCCCTGAAAAGCTGTCAGGTGCTGCTGTGCCTGAACAAGTGCGACCTGGATCCTGCGGACGAGCTGTACGACATCTACCGCCATTCGGCCATTCAAGTGCTGCGGGTCAGTGCTGCCACAGGAGAGGGTATTCCAGAGCTGTGCGCGACAATCGCTGGCAAGTTAAATGCCTTTACAGGGAATTCCGGCGTGGGCAAGTCCAGTATCCTCAATGCCCTGTCGCCGCAGCTGACGCTGCCGGTGGGGGAGGTCAGCAAGGCGCTGGGCCGCGGACGCCATACCACTCGCCATGTGGAGATGTTCTCCCTGGGCGGCGATACATGGGTCATCGACACGCCGGGCTTTTCCTCCTTTGACACCCAGGAGATGGATCTGGAACTGAAGGAGCATCTGCCGGAGACGTTCCCCGAGTTCGCGCCCTACGCAGACCAGTGCCGCTTTGTGGGATGCAGCCACACCAGGGAGAAGGGCTGCCGCGTGCTGCAGGCGGTGAAGGACGGGGACATCCACCCCAGCCGCCACCGCAGCTACGTCCGGCTCTATCAGGAGCTGAAGGACCTGAAGGCCTGGGAGAAAAAATGAAAAAAGCGGAGTGCGATGCACTCCGCTTTTTTTTCGCCCATATACTGGACCAGAGGGGGGTCTTGTATGAGAGGCTGGAACTGCGGCGGCTGGATCATCGGCATTTGCGCGCTGGCATTGGGACTGGGCATCCTGATCGCGGCCGTCTTTCCTGTGGGGTGCCTGATGTTTCTGGTGGCGTTTCTGCTCATCGCCTGCGGGATCGCCTGTTTGCGGAATAGGAGGTAGCGTATGAAGATCGTGGTATGGAAGTCTCCGCGGTTCCTGCGGGGCCTGCTGTGCAGCATTTTCGGGATCAGGGAATAACAGTGCCCGCCCGCTCATATGGTAGAGGTACAACGGAGAAATGAGAGGGCGAGACCATGGAGTTAGGCTTACATTTTACGGAACTGACCTGCTGCGAGCAGACCGGCCGTCTGGTGATGTCCCACGAGGAGACCATGGAGACGGCCATTGCGGAATACTGCCCCGACATGACGCGGATCGTCAGCGTCTGCGGGCAGCTGCAGATACGGGAGCGGACCGCATTGGAGGGCCGCGTCACCGCCACCGGCACCGTGCGGGTCACGGTGTTGTATACCTCGGAGGAGAGCGCCGGCCTGCGCAGCCTGACGCTGCCGGTGCCATTCTCCTGTACGGCGGAGGACGAGACGCTGGCGTCGTCGCAGATGCTCTGGGCCACAGGACGGTTGTTGTTGGCAGAGGCGCAGGCCGTGACGGCGCGGAAGCTGTATGTCCGCGTGCTGCCGGAGGTGACGCTGACCGGCTACACCCGCGCCCAGTGCCGGTTTTGCAGCGGCACGGAGGAGGACCCTGCTCTCCGCGTCCGGCGCAGGGATCACGACATCAGCCTGCTGGATACGGCGGTGGAACGCAGCTTCTCCGTGGCGCAGGAGACGCCGGAGGTGTCCCCCGCGCCGGAGGACCTGCTGCTGTACCGGCTCTGCCCGCGGCTCACCAGCTGCCGTCTGGTGGGCAGCAAGCTGGTGCTGAAGGGAGAGCTGGCCCTGTCGGCGCTGTACCGCGGGCAGGATCAGCAGCTGCATACCTATGAAACGGAGCTGCCGGTATCCCAGATCCTGGACGGCGCGGATCTGCCGGAGGAGGGGGAGCTTTCCGGCATCCTGTGCCTCACCGGAGGGGAGGTGCGGGTCCTGCGCTCCGACAGCGGCGGCGGGTTCTCCATCTCGGCGGAACTGCGGCTGCTGCTGCGGGCCTACCGGACGGTGCGGTGCAGCTGCGTGGAGGACCTGTACAGCATTCGCCGGCCGGTGCAGTTGCATCAGGAGACGGTGGCCGTACCGGTGGGGCGGCCCTGCCGCTCCCTGCGGGAGGAGAGCATTCAGCATCTGGACTTCGGCGGCAGCCGCCCGTTCTTCTTTATCACCGACACGGACTGCACACCTGCTGCCGTGACGGAGGAGGGAGGTCAGACGGCTCTGCGCACCACGATACATACCCGACTGCTGTATCTGGATGAGGCGGATGCCCCCGCCGTCACGGAGCGGACGGAGGAGATCGTGGTGCCGGTGCAGGGACCGGTGCAGTCCGTATCCTGCACACTGGCGGGGCCACCGGACGTCCGGTTCACAGGCAGCGGCTGCGATGTGCGGCAGGTGGCGGAATTCCTCATCGGCGACATGCAGGCGGACCAGATGCGCACCGTCGCCGCCGTAGAGCTGCTGGACGGGGAGGAGCAGGAGAAGATACCCTCCCTGGTGCTGCGGCGACTGCTGCCGGAGGAGACGCTGTGGGATGTGGCCAAACAGTACCGAACCGATGAGGAACTGCTGCGGACGGTGAACCATCTGGAGGAGGGGGAGACACCGGACAAAATGCTGCTGATCCCCCGCGTCCGGTGAATTGTGCATTGACTTTCCCTATGTCCGTGGGGTAGAATAACGGGTGCGAGCAGACTGGACAGTCGCGGGGACAAGGCGAAAGCCTGTTCATGAGGAAAGTCCGGGCTCCACAGGGCAAGGATAACGGGTAACGCCCGCCGAAGGCGACTTCAGGAAAAGTGCAACAGAGATATACCGCCGCGTCACATCCCCAAATGGGGACCTCCGCGAAAACGTCAGTTTTTGTGGGGAGATGAGGTGCAGCGAAGTGATTTTGGCCTGCCGTTTGCGGCCGGACGAAAGCTATGGAGCTGGCACCGACGAGGTAAGGGTGGAAAGGCGAGGTAAGAGCTCACCCGACGGCGCGTGAAAGTGACCGTCGCTGTAAACTCTATTCGGAGCAACACCGGTATGGGAGCATATAGGCTGGCCCGGCCGCTCCCGGGGTGGCTTGAGCGTACCGGCAACGGTACGTCGAGATAGATGACTGTCAGATACAGAACCCGGCTTATAGTTTTGCTCGCGTATATACAAAAGGGACAGCGGAAATCCGCTGTTCCTTTTTCTCTTTTCAATTCCGAACAGATGTGCTATACTTACTCTTATCCAATCAAAAACAAACTCATGCTGCACAACATAAGATTTCACCACACTGAATATGTTTTGAAAATTATGGAGGCCTGATATGATTGCTCTTGCCGTCGTTTGTACGATCTTAGGTGGAATATTGGGTGCATTTCTTGAACCCGTCTCGCTCTCTGTTTCCATTCCAATCGCAATTATGGGGGGATTTATATTAAAAGCGATCAAGAATAAAGGATAACAATTTCCGGAACACCCCATAATCGTCCAGAAAGGAGGCGCACATGGACCGGGTCATTTTTCACTGCGATCTGAACTGCTTCTATGCCTCCGTGGAGCTGCTCTCTCATCCGGAACTGCGGGAGGTGCCGGTGGCCGTGGCCGGTGATCCTGCCTCCCGGCACGGAATTATTTTAGCGAAAAACGAACCTGCCAAGCAGTGCGGGGTCAAAACCGCCAAGACCATCTGGCAGGCCAAGAAGAAATGCCCCAATCTGGTACTGCTTCCTGCCCATCACAAGCTGTATCGGGAATATTCCAATAAGGTCAATGCCATTTATGACGAATATACCGATTTAGCGGAGTCCTTCGGCATCGACGAAAGCTGGCTGGACGTGACCAACACCCTCCACCTGTTCGGCGGGGACGCCAAGGCGC
>OIZB01001749.1_pt1 | contig 10815 bp, 8 predicted proteins | sample 1588401 | NCBI WGS metagenome assembly OIZB01 (sample SAMN03283270) | human gut metagenome | biome: human-associated habitat; material: feces | host: Homo sapiens | place: USA | collected 2013
ATATAGCAGAACTTAAAATATAAATGAGGTTGTGCCAACGTTTTGACACAACCTCATACCAATTTAAACAATACACATTACTCGATTATTCAATAAGGATCAAGTAATTAACCAAATACATATTTCACTACTTTCGCATTGGCTATATTCTCATTTACAAAATCTCTTTCTATATAAATATCAGTTACTTTCATAGATTCATCAATATGATTGAGTGCTGCATGAACTGTATATTTATCAATTCCTACTTTATTTAGAGCAATGGTAGCCCATGAGTGGCGAGCGGCATAGAACTCCAAATCGTCTATTTTCAATGATTTACCGACCTCCTTCAAACCTAAATTAATTGCTTTATTGAAATTATTGGCAGTAGAGTACATTCTATAAAATCTGAAAATATGTTTTCCCAACCCATCTTTATATTTTTCCATCAAAGGTTGTAGAAAAGAAGGAACATTAACCTGCATCTTAGCCTTATCTAGCCTTCTCCTTGTTGTCTTGCTTCTATAATAAGTAATCACATTGTTTTCTATCTCGACACAACTATATAAATCTACTGAATTTATACCAATTAAAGCAAAAGACAAAATAAAACAATCTTTCGCTAAGTTATAGAGGCAGTTCTTTTCTTTTCCATTAGCATTCAGCATATAAGGTAGCTCCCATATCTTTTTCACCACCTCAGCCGACAATGCCCGCTTACGTGTTGCCTCTTGTTTAGGTACATCTACGTGTTCAAATGGGGAATTGGGAATTAATAATATATTTCTGTCATAATCATTATATTTCTTCTTTGCTTCATTGAACAAGTGTCTAATACTCCCCATATAAAGCGAAACAGTTCTGTTGGATGGGACTCGTTTACCTTGTTTTTGTAACAAAAGAACACGTCTTTCATGCTTAATCAGCAAAAACTCCTTAAATCCATTCAACAAGCGGGATGTTACTTGATCCGTATTCAACTTATCCGTTCCCAAGTAATCAACAAAAGCATGGAGAGCTGATTTATAATTCTTCTTCCCTTTGATAGTCGTAGTTTCCAACCATTCGTTACAAAATTGGATAAAATCAACACTCTTTGGCCTTTCTCTTTCCTCTTTTAAATAAGCTACAATCTCATCCAGTGTGTAATTGTTTAGCTCCACTTGTAAAGAAGCACATATCTCTTGGTAGCTCCTTATCAAATCATCCACTTCATTGATGACACGCTGGTTCTTTAGTTTAAATGCTCCTGTCAGATCTTTTTCTTCGACAAAGATACTTGTAGGCAAACGCTTTACCTTGCGCTGATAGGTAATTCTGACCTTTACATTGAAGGTTCCATCAACTTTTTGCTCATTACGCATTACTTCCGGCTTGAATGTTAGCATGTTACAGTTACTAAAATTAATCAACTATTAATCAACAAGTACAGAAATTCATGCTAAAATGCCCTATTTTACCCCTAAATCCGAGTAGTACATAAATAAAAAAATCCCTAATAATCTACTGATTACCAAGGATTTTCCTGTGACCCCGGTGCGATTCAAACGCACGACCTTCAGAACCGGAATCTGACGCTCTATTCACTAAGCTACGGAGCCTTAATTCGAATGCAAAAGTAGAAAAAATCTCTGCATATTCCTAATCTTCATACATTTTTTATATCTGTTTTGCATATTACCCTTTCAATATTATTTTGAGAACATTAAACGGATATACATATACATTTTGTTATTTTTTCAATCAAAATAGAAACAAGTATCAATATTATTTCTATCTTTGCCGAACAAATTAATAGAAGTTTCAGAAATTAAACCTATGAGTTACCTGATAAAACCCGAAGGATACAAACCTTTATTGGACTTAAAACAAACGGAATTAGGCATTAAACAGATTAAAGAATTCTTTCAGTTGAATCTTTCTTCCGAACTCCGCCTGCGTCGTGTCACCGCCCCTCTCTTTGTATTAAAAGGCATGGGTATCAACGACGATTTGAACGGTGTGGAACGGGCTGTGTCGTTTCCCATCAAAGATTTAGGCGATGCGCAGGCAGAAGTGGTACATTCGCTTGCCAAATGGAAGCGTCTGACACTTGCCGAATACGGTATAGAACCGGGATACGGAATTTATACCGATATGAATGCCATCCGTGCGGACGAAGAGCTGGGCAACTTACATTCTTTATATGTAGACCAATGGGATTGGGAGCGCGTTATCACCGAACAAGACCGTAACATAGACTTTCTGAAAGAGATAGTCACCCGCATTTATGCTGCAATGGTCCGTACGGAATATATGGTATATGAAATGTATCCGCAAATCAAGCCCTGCCTGCCACAGAAATTACACTTTATCCATGCGGAAGAGCTCCGGCAGATGTATCCCAATATAGAACCGAAATGCCGTGAGCATGCCATTGCCAAGAAGTTCGGCGCCGTATTTATCATCGGCATCGGTTGCAAACTAAGCGACGGCAAAAAACACGATGGACGCGCTCCGGACTATGATGACTACACAACTCCCGGCTTGAACGGTCTGCCCGGCTTAAACGGCGACTTATTATTGTGGGACGATGTGCTTCAACGCAGTGTGGAATTATCCTCAATGGGTATCCGCGTAGACAAAGAAGCCCTCCAGCGTCAGCTCAAGCAGGAAGGTGAAGAAAAACGTCTGGAACTCTATTTCCACAAACGCCTGATGGGAGATGCGCTGCCCTTGTCTATCGGTGGCGGTATCGGTCAGTCCCGGCTGTGTATGTTCTATTTGCGCAAAGCCCATATCGGAGAAATACAAGCCAGCATCTGGCCCGAAGATATGCGCTCGGAATGTAAGGCACACAACATACATTTAATCTAAATACAACCTGTAAACAATATAAAGTCCCGCAGAGTTTCAAAGGAAAAAGCAAAAAACTCTGCGGGGCTCTTTGTATACTATGGTGAAATATTTGTATCTTAGCGTCGTAAACTACTAACACTTCCTATTATGAACGTTCAGATCGAAGATAGCTGGAAAGCACATTTGCAGCCTGAATTTGACAAAGATTACTTTTACACATTAACGAACTTCGTGCGTGAGGAATATGGTAAATATGCCATATATCCACCGGGAAAATTGATATTCAATGCTTTCAACTTATGTCCTTTTGACAAGGTAAAGGTAGTGATTATCGGTCAGGACCCATACCATGGTCCCGGACAAGCACACGGACTCTGTTTCTCCGTCAACGACGGCGTGCCCTTCCCGCCCTCTTTAGTCAATATTTTTAAAGAAATCAAAGCGGATATCGGAACAGATGCACCGCCTACCGGCAACTTGACCCGTTGGGCGGAACAAGGCGTATTACTGCTCAATGCCACTCTCACCGTACGTGCCCATCAAGCCGGCTCCCATCAGAACCGCGGCTGGGAAACATTTACAGATGCCGCCATCCGTATTCTTGCCGAAGAACGGGAGCATTTGGTCTTTATATTATGGGGAGCTTATGCACAACGAAAAGGTGCTTTTATCGATCGCAACAAACACTTGGTACTGACATCCGCACACCCTTCTCCTCTTTCCGCATACAACGGTTTCTTCGGAAACAAACATTTCAGCAAGACGAATGAATACCTGAAAGCGCACGGAAAGGAAGAGATAAAATGGTAAGGCGGCACTGATAAAAAGGGGGTACGAAAAAATGTGCTTGACGATTTCTTCAGGCACGGAATTACACGGAGTTCGCGGAAGAAGGAATGAAACAGGTAACGTTATTAAACTCCGTGTAATCCCGTGCCTAAAATCAAATAATGCCGCCAGAAACAGCTGGAAACATCACCCTAATTAGTACCACTGAATATTACTCTGTGTCTGGCTTCTCTGCTCCCATTTCAAGTCTTGCAAAATGCTTGCGTTGGCACGAATGGTAAAGTTGTAGTATTTCCACTGCCCGAAAGGAGACAGACTGGCCGACATGCTGAAACAGTGCAGGTCACGTGTGATATTAAAGGTGGTCTGTACTATCTTCTTTGCTTCAAAATCGTAACCGGAGTTAAAGCTCACCGCCCACTTATTGGAAAGTTTTATATTACCCGAAGCGCTCAAGTTATGAGTATAACGGTAAGGATAGCGCATTTTTTTCCGATTGATAGGCTTGCTACGGTCTTCGGAAATATTAAAACTATAATTGAAATTCAAAGACCAGGGCATCTTGAACACCTGATAACCATCGGCATCCACCGCTGCCTTTTCCACTTTCTTCTTGGGAATGCCGCTCTCATCGGAACTTGCCTCCGCATCTTCCCCTTCCTCGGAAGAATTTTCCTTATCTTTCTCCTTATCGGCATCCTTAGTGCCGCTCAGCTTCTCTTTCCACTTTTTCCACGTTTCGTTATTAAACGTATAGCTAAAGGAAGAACCGTATCCCTGGAAAATACCTAAACGTCCGTAGGACCATTCCGTACGGTCATTCTCTACCACATTTCCATTCTTATCGAACTTATAACCGTATGTCTTGAATGAAGAGCTCATACTGAACGTGTAATTCTTGCTCAACTTCAAACGCAAATTCAGCCCAAGGTCACCCCAAGGACGTGTCGCAGCCGCCATATTGTAATTAATATTAGCTCCCAACTCGTCAATCAGACTGATTTTCTTAATCGTATCCTTCTTACTGCTGTAATACTTCATCTCCAGGTTGTTGGAGATACTGAAGGTTATATTTCCCTGCTTACCTCTTCCCGGCACATCAAACGCCTGACCGGCATAGGGAGAATAAACCACCGTATCCCGTCTTCCGTCCGCATAATTCTTGATATAGGAATCGTAATAACCGTAGCGCGAGGAGCCAAAATCAGGTGCGGCACTTATGCTCACCGACGGGGTTATGACATGGCGGATCTGTATCTTCTTTTTAGGAAGGAATATAGGATTATACATACCGTATATCTTCGTATTGATACCCAGGCTGGCTCTGTAATCATACACACGGTGAAAACCGTAAATCGTATCAGTAGCCACTTCCCTGCCGCTTCCTCCGGCATTAGGGTCCCAGTCTTTCATGACCTTGCGCGTATACCAGCGTTCGGTATAGTTGACAGAAGGCGTTACATTGAAGTACTTGAACAATGTGAAAGTAGCGCTGATGGGTATCTCATGCTTCATACCGTTTTTCCAGTCCTTTATCAGATTGGATTTAAACAGCAGGTTGTCCTTGGTCTGGATACTGTTGGTCAAACGCCCCGTATACCGGATGGAAATCTTCTCATACCATTTTTCTTCACCCGCCGCTTTCTTACGCTTAAAAGGGTAAAGCGTGGACAAAGAGATATTCAAGTCGGGCAGAGTGACATTGACCGAGGAGTCTTTCATAGTCTGTGCGATATTGGTGGTTGCCGCAATCGTCAGTTTCCTGTCGAAGAAATAACGGGAATAACTGATACTTGAAGTTTTTGTATTCTGCGACATGGCATTCGAATTGTACATATTGCCGATGTTGGTACGCTCATAACTACTGGTAGCAAAGTTCACGCTGGCAGAAAATGTCTGATTCGGATTGGCCTTCGCATCCTGTCTGTGAGACCATACAATCTTGAAGTCCTTAGCCACAGAATAATCCGGTAATCCTTTATCACCGGTTTTGGTTACCTGGTAGCTTGCCTGAAACAAGCCCGAATATTTGTACCGTTTGATATAATTGGACTCGGCATTCAAAGCCCAGGAACCTTTCGTAAAAATATCGGCACGCAACTTCAAATCCATCTTGTCACTGATGGCAAAGTAATATCCACCGTCCGTCAAACCGAAACCGCGGCTGGAGTCATCCATATAGGTAGGCATGAGGAAACCCGACGAATAGCTGCTCGAAAACGGGAAGAAAAAGAACGGCACGGCAAGCGGCAAAGGCACATCCTCCACCACCAGATAGGCAGGTCCGGTCACTACATTCTTTTTGGGGCGCACTTTTGCGTAAGTCATCTGCATATAGAAGTGGGGGTGCTCATGGTGGTCGCAGGTCGTGTATCGGCCACTCTTCATATACAGTTCGTCATTAGCGCCTTTTTTTGCATTGTTTCCGGTTACATATCCTTCGCCCTGCTGGCTGACTACATTACTTATAATACCCTTCTTACTCTTGAAGTTATAGCGAATCGTATTAGTCTCGTATGGGGTTTCTCCATCCTTGAAAACCGGTGTTCCTTTCTTCACGCCCAACGAATCCTCCACTCCATGGGCATAAACCGTGCTACTATCCATATTCATGGTAATAACATCCGCCGCCAATTCTATCTGCTGATAGTTTACTTTTCCCTGACCATAGAGATGCGCATATCCGCCTTGAGTAAATACAATGGAATCGTTTGCCTCATAAGTCACCGGAGCGTCCAAAGGCTGTTTCTTCTTGCCGGAAGCAGCCAGCGTATCCATCCGCAAAGAATCGGGTTGCAAGGTATCGCGCATACCTCTCCTATGAGAAGATGCAATCCCCTGCCCCAGCGAATCACTCCGCAAAGAGTCCACTTGCTGTCTTCCTGGTGGTACAACACCGCGCCGACGACGTTGCGAAGCAGCCTCACCGGAAAGAAGAAGTAAGACGAATAGTAGTATGAATGATATGAATGTATTTGCTTTCAATGGCGTCATTAACTAATAGTTTACGCTTGAACGGGCAAAAGTACGTAATTTATACGGATAATCTCCCTTTTTAAAGAAATTTAGATTGCTACAAAAACAGTTTACACCAATAATCAAAGCGTTGCACGCCGGCTTTGCCATAACGCAGCAGGCTGTCACGCGCTTTCTCTACACTTTTTTCCCTGTCCAGATGTGTCTTGGAATAAAACTTATCTGCAAAACATACAACCTGCTCTTCCATACTTACCGGAAGCATGTTCCGGTGAGGAACAGGCAGATTTTGCGCAATAATATCCTCCAGTGCGAGACCGGCCCCCGTATGCCTTTCACAAACCAAGGCATGACGCGGATATCCTTCCGAACGCACCAGGTCCGCTCCCAAATAGCCATGACAGATATAGGGTTTGTCGCCAAAGCAATAAATGCCGTCGGCATCTGTCAGGAATATACCTATATCGTGCAACATAGCCGCTTCATACAGAAAATCTCTGTCCAAAGACAACTCCGGATGGCGGTCGGCAATCCACAAAGACTTATCGGCCACAGAACGGCTGTGCGTCAGTAGGATATGCCGCAATTCATTGGCTTCCGGATAATATTTATCAATCAACCCTTGGGGACTCATTTTTTATTTTTTGCTGAATTTATAAACAATGACTTTCCGGCGCAAATCACAACTGCGCAGAGGAGTGCGGTATACTTCCTCCACCCGGTAGGTGTCTTCCGTATCCTGCAGGAACTGTTCTTGCAGTTCGTCCGTCACCAGCACATAACCTTGGGCAGGGTTCAGTTTATCAAAGATACGCACCCGGTCGCCCAGATAATAATTTATGCCATAGAACTTAACCCAGTCGGCATACGAATAGACCATGCCTTGAGGCTCTAACTCATTCAGGCGTACAGCCAGATGCCTGTCCGACTTCACCGCCAATATAGTAGGCTGATAAACGCCGTCCAACGACACAAATATACACAAAATGCAGCCAGCCGTACCATACAACAGCGAACGCGTGTCCGCACGCTTTACCAGCATATACAGCAAGCAGCCGGCAGCTACAAGCGGCAGGAACACAATCAGCCATTTCGGCAGTGAGAGCTGCACCGTATGCAGTGCATTCACAAAAGCTATATTCTCGGCAGCATGCTTGCCTGTTCCCCAAATACTTTCGGGAATCATGTCCAAACGCACGGCAAAGAAAGTAACGGTAAGCAATATTGTCAATGCAACGAAAATCCAGGCGGAAATCCGGAATACTTTCGCGCCTCGTTGCACCAATGCCAGCAGGTATTCGGCAAGCAGCATTCCCATAAACGGATAGATAGGCAGCAGATAGACGCTACGCTTACTTTTGGGAATACAATAGAAGATGAAAATCGTTAAAATCACCACCCACGCAAAAAGCTGCAACGGTGACTGAGAACGGAATTTGCACCACGCTTTCTTTAAACGTTCGCCAACGGAAGCACCTTCCGGCAGAAGATGTATCTTTTTCCATTTCAGTCCGAACAAGGAAATAAGCAGCACTAAAGTCCAGGGAACCCATCCCCAAATAATAGTCAGGAAGTTATACCACAACGGATTCTCGTGCGATGCATAGGACATTTTCCGGAAGAAACGTCCGGTATTTTCTTCCAGCATCAAATTGACAAACGCCTCTCCGCCTTGCTGATAAGCTGCCCAAAACCAAATGCCCAAAGGAATGAGGGACAGCAACCCGATGCCCAGCAATGAAAAGAAAGCCTTTCCGAACGAACGCCCGCGCAACAGCTGATACACCCCGATACCCAGACAGGGAAAGATAGAGCCGACCGGCCCTTTTGTCAATGTAGCGCATGCCATCAACAGTACGGCCAGCCAAGGAATCCCTTTGCAATTCTTCTCATCCCATCGGAAAAGCAGACACAATGAAATCACGATGAGAGAAACTTGCAGCATATCAAGCCGGCAAGCTACCGCCGCACGGTGCACTTCAAAAGAGGACAAAAGAAGGATAGAAGTCAGAAATGCAGTCTTTACATCCTTGCGTTTGGCTACGAAACTGAAGAATACCAACTGCATAGCCAGAAAAGCAAGCGCCGACGGCATACGTGCCGAGAACTCCGTGACTCCTCCCAAGACGGATGAAATGACGGCTATTGTCCAATAAAGGAAAGGCGGTTTATAAGCTATTTCCACTCCGTAATTCGTCGGGAGTATCCAGTTACCGCTTTCCAGCATGGTATATGCAACTATCGCCTCACGCGGTTCCCCTTTCGAATAGAATATGGTTTCCCCTAAAAAGGGAACCAGTACAAGTACACTTAACAGTGCAATAAACAAGAACGCTATCTTTCTGTCCGACATATATTTTCGTTTTTATATTTTTCCGGCTGCAAAAGTACGAAATATTCTACAACAATACCTAACTTTGCCAGCTCAATGATAGCGTAAACCTAAAATGAAGCATTTAAAAAGATTTCCCGAGTTCATACGTTTTGTCATGGTGGGTGTCCTTGCAACCGCTTTGCACTACGGGATATACTTCTTACTGCAACGGTTCATCAATGTAAATATAGCCTATACCCTCGGCTATGCCCTGAGCTTTATCGCCAATTTCTACCTTACCGCATACTTCACGTTCGGCAAAAAGCCGTCATGGAGCAAAGCGTTCGGTTTTGGCGGAGCACATTTATTCAATTACCTGCTGCACATCGGTTTGCTGAATACATTCCTCTGGTTGGGACTCTCCAAAACCCTTGCCCCTATTCCGGTATTCGCCATAGCCATTCCGGTCAATTTCCTGTTGGTACGCTTCGTTTTCAAGCGAAAAGACTGATATTTCTCAAATCAATAATTTTTAATTATAATATTTATCCCGGACTTCTCCGGAAAATAATATATTTGCAAAGTATTTACCATACACACTTGCGAAATGAAGAAAGTAACCCTACTGATTCCGGTCTACAACGAAGAAGCGATGCTCCCTACCCTATATCAGCGCTTGATAGAACTTATCAACCGCAACGGCACTTATGCATGGGAAATCCTATTTATCAATGACGGCAGCAGCGACCGGACACTCGACGTTATCCGCCAACTCCGACAAACGGACAGCAGGGTAAATTTCGTGAACCTCTCGCGCAACTTCGGCAAGGAAATCGCCATGCTTGCAGGCTTCGACTACACCACCGGAGACTGTTGCGTGGTAATGGATGCCGACCTGCAAGACCCTCCCGAACTTGTAGACCGGATGCTGCAATACTGGGAAGAAGGTTATGACGACATCTACGCCAAACGCCGCAACCGTGGCGAAGAGAGCTGGATGCGCCGCCGGCTGTCACTTGCCTTCTACAGCATCTTACAAAAGATGAGCCGGATAGATATCCTGCCGAACGTAGGAGACTTCCGCCTGCTCGACCGCCGCTGCATACTGACGTTAAGACACTTGCGCGAACAGGAACGCTATACCAAAGGACTATTCTGCTGGATAGGCTACCGGAAGAAAAGCATAGAATTCGACCGGGGCGACCGCCTTGCCGGACACTCCTCATGGAGTTTCTTCAAACTGCTGAACCTGGCAATCGAAGGAATCACCTCCTCTTCCACCGCTCCCCTGCGCATTGCCACCGTTTGCGGTATCCTCTGTTCCATTTCCAGCTTTATCTACGCCATCTATTTCCTGATAAAGACCATCATATACGGCGACCAGGCCGCCGGTTTCCCCACCCTGATAGTCGTTATTCTGTTCCTAGGCGGCATCCAACTGTTCTCATTGGGCGTTATCGGAGAGTATATCGGACGTATTTTCAAAGAGACCAAAAGACGCCCTGCCTATATCGCATCGGATTACAATGAGAAGAAATTGGGATATGACGAATAGATTACTATCGCCCGCTAATTTCCGTATGGCTAAAGAGGCGGTTGCTCACTTTCCCGCTTCCACCACAACTGATAACTGTTGAAAATGTTTTGCCACATATTATATCTTAACTAACCTATCAAACTGGTTATCATAGAAGAATTCCACCTATTACCAACTGTAGGTAACCAAAGGCTATTACCTGCCCAAAAAGAAGCAAGGCTTTTGCCTTACAATAGTTTTTTCAGTTCCTCAATGTCCGGCAAAGCGTTACGAAGCCGTTCCGGCATATCTTTAGAAGCACGGTATGTAGCAACTCCCATCGGTTTGTTATAATCACGAACGGCAAACTCTACAAAGGTCTGATTCATTTCCCTGCAAA
>OIZB01001756.1_pt1 | contig 10791 bp, 10 predicted proteins | sample 1588401 | NCBI WGS metagenome assembly OIZB01 (sample SAMN03283270) | human gut metagenome | biome: human-associated habitat; material: feces | host: Homo sapiens | place: USA | collected 2013
TCCTCCGGCTATTCCGGGACTGGGTGCTTCCGGCGGTTTGCAACTTCAGTTGGAAGACCGGCGTAACCTGGGGCCGACGGAAATGCAACAAGCTATCAATGCGTTGCTTGCTTCTTATCATTCTAAACCGGCTTTAGGATCTGTGTCCAGTCAGTATCAGGCAAATGTTCCGCAGTATTTCTTGAATATCGATCGTGATAAAGTGCAGTTTATGGGGATTGCCTTGAATGATGTTTTCTCTACATTGGGCTATTATATGGGAGCGGCTTATGTGAATGATTTTGTTGAATTCGGCCGTATCTATCAAGTGAAGATTGAGGCACGGGATCAGGCACAGCGTGTGATTGATGATGTCTTGAAACTAAGTGTGCCGAATGCAGCAGGAGAGATGGTACCTTTTTCTTCTTTCACCAAAGTGGAGGAACAGTTAGGACAGGATCAAATAAACCGTTATAATATGTACTCGACTGCTTCTCTGACTTGTAACGTTGCTCCGGGAAGTAGCACCGGGCAGGCCATACAGGAAGTGGAAGCATTATTTAAGGAACAGCTGGGAGATGAGTTTGGATATGAATGGACTTCTGTGGCTTATCAGGAAACACAGGCAGGAAATACAACTACCATTGTACTCGTGATGGCTCTAATTGTTGCTTTCCTGGTACTTGCTGCACAGTATGAGAGTTGGACCAGCCCGGTGGCAGCCGTTATCGGATTGCCGGTAGCATTGCTGGGGGCCATGATTGGCTGTCTGATTATGGGAACTCCGGTCAGTATTTATACGCAAATCGGTATCATTCTGCTTGTTGCGCTTTCGGCAAAGAATGGTATTTTGATTGTGGAATTTGCCCGTGATTTCCGTGCCGAAGGTAATTCGATTCGGGAAGCTGCATTTGAAGCGGGACATGTCCGCTTGCGTCCGATCCTGATGACTTCTTTTGCTTTTGTACTAGGAGTGATGCCGTTGTTGTTCGCTACCGGCGCAGGTGCGCAAAGTCGTATAGCATTGGGGGCCGCTGTTGTGTTTGGTATGGCTATGAATACTTTATTGGCTACTATTTATATTCCTAATTTTTACGAATTGATGCAGAAATTGCAAGAGCGGTTCAGTAAAAAGAAAGCAGATGATGGTGGCGGGAAAGATGCTGCAACGCAGAAGTAAAAAGCTGTTTGAAGACTGTCTGGAAGGGTAGTTGGTATAGTGACGCTATCTGTTCGGGATAGCGTCACCATAGTAGGCAAATAGCGTCACTATCTTGAGGGGATAGTGACGCTATTTTATTCTTGTCGGCAAGGCTGTTTTTTTAAGGCGAATACAGCGGATTATTTTATAAAGAATGGTAATCTGGAATATCCTGGAGGAACGTATAGCTCTGATGTTCATAATCCATACGGCAGCAATAATGCCGGATACCGTTACTTACTATCAGATAATCCACTTTCAACACCATGTTGTAACGGGTAATCTGGTCGAAGACCTTCTGAGTAATTTCCACCTCGGGAGCCTTATATTCCACAATCATGCGTGCCGTAAGGTCACGCCTGTAAAGAACTGTATCGCAGCGCTTTTTAGTACCGTTCAACTGCACCCGCACCTCGTTTGCCATCAGTGCCTGCGGATAGCCCTTATGCGTCATGAGAAAATGTACGAAATGCTGCCGCACCCATTCTTCCGGGGTCAAGGCAACATATCGGCGGCGAATAACATCGAAAATACTTCTTTTTCCATCCCTTGTAATAATCTTGGCTTCAAACGCCGGCAGGTTCAGTGAGAACATTCTATTTTAATTTCTTGTTTTTACTTTTTTATTGTATTTTTGTGAGTTAAATAATCGTTCCCTAACGGTTTTACGGAACAAATTTAATGAAATCTTATGAAAACAAAAGAAGAAATCGTAGCTAATTGGCTGCCCCGTTACACAAAACGTAACCTGGAGGATTTTGAAGAGTATATTCTGTTGACCAACTTCAACAAGTATGTCGAAATTTTTGCCGAAAAATTCAATGTTCCCATACTAGGCAGGGACGCTAATATGATTTCGGCCAGTGCGGAAGGAATAACGATCGTAAACTTCGGAATGGGAAGCCCCAACGCCGCCATCATCATGGACTTATTAAGTGCCATTCAGCCCAAAGCATGCCTGTTTTTGGGCAAGTGCGGAGGCATCGACAAGAAAAACAGGATAGGGGATCTTATCCTTCCAATCGCCGCCATCCGCGGTGAGGGTACTTCAAACGACTACTTCCCGCCGGAAGTTCCTTCGCTGCCAGCTTTTATGCTGCAACGTGCCGTTTCTTCCGCCATTCGCGACCATGCCCGCGATTACTGGACCGGTACTGTATATACCACCAACCGCCGTATTTGGGAACACGATGAGGATTTTAAGGAGTATCTCAAAAAAACCCGTGCCATGGCAGTCGATATGGAGACGGCAACCTTGTTCAGTTGCGGCTTTGCCAATCATATCCCCACCGGAGCTTTGTTGCTGGTGTCCGACCAACCGATGATTCCGGAAGGCGTCAAAACCGATAAAAGCGATAACATAGTAACCCAAAACTATGTAAAGGAACATGTTGAAATCGGCATTGCATCTCTGCGCATGATTATTGATGCAAAGAAAACCGTCAAACATCTGAAATTCGACTGGTAAAACCAAGAAATATGGCCAAGCAAGAAATTACGTGTGATGATATCTTAAGGGAACTGAAAGCCGGGCAATATCGTCCCATCTATTACCTGATGGGCGAAGAACCGTATTACATCGACCTCATCTCGGATTATATAACGGACAACGTACTGAATGAAACCGAAAAAGAATTCAACCTCACCGTTGTATATGGCGCAGATGTGGACGTGGCTGCAATTATCAATGCCGCCAAACGCTATCCCATGATGTCCGAGCACCAAGTGGTAGTAGTGAAGGAAGCACAGAACATACGCAATATAGAAGAGCTTTCCTACTACCTTCAAAAGCCCTTGCTATCTACAATATTGGTAATATGCCACAAACATGGCGTATTGGATAAAAGGAAAAAACTCGCAGCTGAAATAGAGAAGTCGGGCATACTGTTTGAGTCCAGGAAAGTGAAAGAATCCCAACTGCCGGCATTCATCACATCCTATATGAAACGTAAAGGAATAGACCTTGAACCGAAAGCCACTTCCATGCTTGCCGACTTCGTAGGGACAGACCTCAGCCGCCTTACCGGAGAACTGGAAAAACTGATTATTACACTTCCAAAAGGTCAGACACGTGTCACCCCCGAACAGATAGAACGCAACATAGGAATCAGCAAGGATTATAATAACTTTGAACTCCGCAGCGCCATCGTGGAAAAGGATATTCTAAAGGCTAACAGAATAATAAAATATTTTGAAGAAAATCCGAAAACCAATCCGATTCAAATGACTTTATCTTTACTTTTCGGATTCTTTTCCAATCTGATGCTAGCCTATTATGCCCCCGAAAAATCAGAGCAAGGCATCGCAGCATTCTTAGGTCTGAAGAGCCCGTGGCAGTCCCGCGAATATCTAAATGCCATGAGGATGTACAATGGAATAAAAACCATGCAGATCATCGGAGAGATACGATATACAGATGCCAAGTCTAAAGGAGTAGGAAACCCTTCCTTAAACGATAGCGACCTTTTACGGGAATTGGTCTTTAAAATCCTGCATTGATTTTCTCATTCCATATCTTTTTAATAAAAGAAGAAAATACGAAAATGATTCATTTATGTGTCATTTTATCATATTTAGGGGGATTTTCCCCCTTTTTTTCTATTATCATGATTTATCCGGCAATTAAATATACACATAATATACTATAATACAGTATAATACATTCAAAATAAGCCTCTGAGAATCGTTTCTTTTCAATCATTCGGGTATTTATATTGAAATAAAGCAAAGAATTTATTGTTGACCTTCATAAAACTGATAACATAGAGTCGCTTCCCAATTTTGTCACCAATTTTCTTTTAGAATTGAGTATTACTTTACCAGGATTTATAAACCGGATAGAGGAATAGTTGTACTATACAACTATGAAGCATTACCAATGTAATACACAGTATTCACAAACGTATATATTACAAAGCTAAACATATTACATGCATACATAATAGATGATTAACACTTTTGTAAATAGGGGTGTTTACGTCTATTATATACATTATTACATCTTTATCCCGTGAGCAGTTAACAACATATTAATCATAGTGTATATCATTATAAATCTGATATATATAACTATTTATTAGACTTTTAAATTATAAATATAAGAAATAGACGTCAAAACATTTGTAATCTCTGTAATACTCCTATTACAATACAATATATTAAACTGTAAATCAGCATAATAATGTATTTTATTAAAGCTAATATTAGAGATGTTTTTCATGAAAAATAACCTCTTTACAAATATAAGCTTGACATAAGTAAATTTGCCGAGTACGATTGTAAATTTTAAAATATTACACTCGTAATTTGCTTTTGTAAATCCTATTATTTACTTTTGTAATCGGATTTAAAGACTTATACAATTGTAATAATATCTACGCCATGAGTATAAAGGATAGATTTAAGATGATAATGGACAGGGAGCAGTTAACTGCTGGAGCATTTGCCGAAAGTATAGAAGTAGCTCAAGCCACTATTTCCCATATATTAGCCTCCCGTAATAATCCAAGTACAGAAGTTATTCTGAAACTTCACAAGCGGTATAATGACATCAACCTTGAATGGCTGCTAACAGGAAAAGGAAACATGAGCAATAATTCTCCATCCGTTGAAAACAACGGATTCGACTATCCTTTATTTGCTGACAATCCGGAAAATCCGTCCAATGAGCCAAGCACTCCGGAAAATCGCAAGGAAATCGCGTTAGAAGCTCCAGTAAATACGCCTAAAGAGATTGTAAAACAAGAGATTATCTATAAAGAAAGACCACCTAAAAAAATAACAGAAATAAGAATTTTCTTTGATGATAATACTTATGAAACATTCAAACCGGAAAATTAAGAGGCAACTACGGCTATTTGCACAAATTCCCGTATCTTTGCAGTCAAAAGATAATCTTTCTTTATAGATAATATGAAAAAATATATTTTAGATCTGACAGTGACCGAGAACGTCCGACTGCATGCCAATTATGCGCTGCTGAAATTGACTTCCCCGTCCCTGCTCCCGGAAATGCTTCCGGGACAATTTGCCGAGATTCGCGTAGACGGTTCACCCACTACTTTCCTGCGACGCCCTATCTCTATTAATTATGTAGACAAACAACGGAATGAAGTGTGGTTTCTAATCCAACTTGTAGGAGATGGAACCAAGCGTTTAGGAGCGGCAAAACAAGGAGATATAATCAATGTGGTACTTCCATTGGGAAACAGCTTCACAATGCCTGAAAAGCCCTCAGATAAGCTCTTATTAGTAGGTGGCGGCGTAGGTACAGCACCGATGTTGTATTTAGGCGAGCAATTGGTGAAAAACGGAAGCAAACCCACCTTCTTATTAGGTGCCAGAAGCGATAAAGACTTGTTGCAATTAGAAGATTTTGCTGCCTATGGAGATGTATATACCACCACGGAAGACGGTAGTCATGGCGAAAAAGGATATGTCACCCAACATTCTATATTGAGCAAGGTGAACTTCGAACAAATATATACCTGCGGTCCTAAACCAATGATGATGGCTGTAGCCAAATACGCCAAAAGTAAAGGCACTAATTGTGAAGTGTCTTTAGAAAACATGATGGCATGCGGCATAGGCGCTTGCTTATGTTGTGTGGAAAATACCACAGAAGGTCATTTATGCGTATGTAAAGAAGGTCCGGTTTTTAATATAAACAAACTATTATGGCAGATTTAAGTGTAAACATTGGTGAATTGCAAATGAAAAATCCGGTGATGACAGCATCCGGAACTTTTGGATATGGTGAAGAATTCGCCGATTTCATCGATATATCGCGAATAGGTGGTATAATTGTAAAGGGAACTACTCTTCACAAACGTGAAGGTAATCCGTATCCGCGTATGGCAGAGACTCCATCAGGTATGTTAAACGCTGTGGGACTGCAAAATAAGGGTGTACATTACTTTGTTGAACATATCTATCCGCGTATCAAGGATATAAAAACCAATATGATTGTGAATGTTTCAGGCTCTGCTATCGAAGATTATATGGAAACGGCTGCAATCATTAATGAACTTGTAAATATTCCTGCCATAGAATTAAACATATCCTGCCCTAATGTAAAGCAAGGTGGAATGGCATTTGGCGTCACAGCCAAAGGAGCGGAGGAAGTGGTAAAAGCCGTACGCTCAGTTTACAAAAAGACACTTATCGTAAAACTGTCACCCAATGTTACAGACATCACAGAAATAGCACGTGCTGCTGAAAATGGCGGTGCAGACAGCGTATCACTCATCAATACCTTGTTAGGAATGGCTGTAGATGCAGAACGCAGACGTCCCATCCTTTCCACGGTAACAGGCGGCATGTCCGGAGCGGCAGTGAAACCTATCGCACTCCGTATGGTATGGCAGGTCGCTAAGGCAGTAAAAATACCAGTCATAGGTTTAGGGGGCATCATGAATTGGAAAGATGCTGTGGAATTTATGCTCGCAGGTGCCTCTGCCATTCAAATCGGTACTGCAAACTTTATTGATCCGGCAATCACTGTGAAGGTCGCAGAAGGTATTGATGACTATCTGAATAGACACGGATATAAGTCAGTTAAAGAAATAATCGGCGCACTTGAGGTATGACGAATAGCAAAGCATAGCCATTCGCAAACTATTTTCATAAAAAAGGACATTCAAACTGAATGCCCTTTTTATTTTTATTTACATCTTACAGATTACTCACCTAACAAATCCGGACGTAATTTCCGAGTTCTTTCCAATGACTGTTGCAGCTCCCATTCCTTAATTTTAGCCTCATGACCGGATAGTAAAATTTCCGGAACTTTCCATCCTTTGTAATCAGCCGGGCGCGTATAAACGGGAGCAGCTAACAGATTATCCTGGAAAGAATCGGAAAGGGCCGATTGCTCGTCAGAGATAACTCCGGGAATAATGCGTACAATGGCATCGGCCATAACGGCCGCCGCCAGTTCGCCACCGGTCAACACATAGTCTCCGATACTGATTTCCTTCGTTATGAGATGTTCGCGAATACGGTAATCGATTCCCTTAAAATGCCCGCAAAGGATTATAAGATTTTTAGCGAGAGACAGCGTATTAGCCATAGGCTGATTAAACTGTTCACCATCCGGAGTTGTGAAAATGACCTCATCATACTCCCGTTCGGCTTTCAAAGCATTAATGCAGCGCTCTATAGGTTCTATCTTCATAACCATTCCGGCAAAACCACCAAAAGGATAATCATCCACCCGACGGTATTTATCTTCGGTATAATCACGAAGGTTATGAATATGTATTTCTGCAAGCCCTTTATTTTGAGCACGTTTCATTATAGAGCAATTGAAGAAGCCTTCAATCATTTCCGGCAGAACAGTAATGATATCAATACGCATATATTTTATTTTTTCCGCAAAAATAGTGTAAGTTAAGAGTAAAAGCAAAAAATATTCGGGAGAAACCCGTATTTTTGTGTCCAAACTCCAAAATCGTTATGACAGTAAAAGAAAAGATAGACCAGCTACGCGCCGACTTACATCGGCACAACTACAATTATTATGTATTGAACGCTCCCGAAATATCAGACAAAGAGTTTGATGACAGGATGCGCGAATTACAAGATCTTGAAAAGGAACATCCCGAATACCAGGACGACAATTCGCCTACCATGCGCGTAGGAAGCGATTTGAATAAAAACTTCACACAGGTAGCCCATAAATATCCCATGCTCTCATTGGGAAACACCTATTCGGAAAGTGAAGTGACAGACTTTTATGACCGGGTGAAAAAGGCTCTGAACGAAGACTTTGAAATATGCTGTGAATTGAAATACGACGGTACATCCATTTCACTGACCTACGAAAACGGCAAATTGGTACGTGCCGTGACCCGTGGTGACGGTGAAAAAGGTGATGATGTAACGGACAATGTAAAAACGATCCGCACGATACCATTAGTGCTCCACGGTGACTATCCTGAGTTGTTTGAAATCAGAGGAGAAATATTAATGCCCTGGGAAGTGTTTGAAGAACTGAACCGGGAAAAAGAAGCGCGTGAAGAACCGCTTTTCGCCAATCCGCGCAATGCAGCTTCCGGTACTTTAAAATTGCAAAATTCCGCTATTGTAGCCTCACGCAAGCTTGATGCCTATTTGTATTATCTGTTAGGAGAAGAATTGCCCTGTGACGGACATTATGAAAATTTACAAGCAGCAGCCGGCTGGGGATTTAAAACCTCGGAACACATGAAAAAGGCTCATAGCCTGGAAGAAGTATTTGAATATATCAGATATTGGGACACCGAACGAAAGAACTTGCCGGTAGCAACAGACGGTATTGTTTTAAAAGTCAACAGTATGCGCCAGCAGAAAAACCTCGGTTTTACCGCAAAATCTCCCCGATGGGCTATAGCATATAAGTTTCAAGCAGAACGCGCCTTGACTCGTTTAAACAAGGTCACTTATCAAGTAGGACGCACCGGAGCCGTAACTCCTGTTGCCAATTTAGATCCGGTACAACTGTCCGGCACTATCGTGAAGAGGGCTTCTCTGCACAATGCCGATATTATTGAAGGGCTGGATTTACATATCGGAGACATGGTTTATGTAGAGAAAGGTGGAGAAATCATTCCTAAAATTACGGGAGTAGACAAAGACGCCCGCAGCATGCTTATCGGTGAAAAAGTGAAATTTATCACTCACTGTCCCGAATGTGGCAGTAAACTGATACGATACGAAGGGGAAGCAGCCCATTATTGTCCTAACGAAACATCCTGCCCACCTCAAATTAAAGGTAAGATAGAGCATTTCATTAGCCGTAAGGCAATGAATATAGATGGCTTAGGCCCGGAAACCGTAGATATGTTCTACCGTTTGGGACTAATCAAGAATACGGCAGATTTATATCAGCTCACAGCAGATGATATTAAGAACCTGGACCGTATGGGTGAAAAATCAGCGGAGAATATCATCAAAGGAATCGAAGCGAGCAAAGAGGTTCCATTTGAAAGAGTGCTCTTCGCTTTAGGCATCCGTTTTGTAGGCGAAACTGTAGCCAAGAAAATAGCCAAGTCTTTTAATGATATAGACGAGCTGGAAAATGCCAACCTCGAAAAACTGATAAACATCGATGAAATCGGGGAAAAAATAGCACAAAGCATTCTGACGTATTTCGCAAATCCATTGAACCGCGAGTTGATAGAACGTTTGAAATCCACCGGATTACAGCTCTATCGCAGAGAAGAAGATTTAAGCGGATATACGGATAAGTTGGCAGGACAATCCATTGTCATAAGCGGTGTTTTCACACATCATTCACGAGATGAATACAAAGAGCTGATAGAAAAAAACGGTGGAAAAAATGTAGGCAGTATCTCTGCCAAAACCAGTTTTATTCTGGCGGGCGAGAATATGGGACCCGCCAAATTGGAAAAAGCTCATAAATTAGGGATAAAGCTCATGAGCGAAGATGAGTTTCTGACACTCATATCCTAACAAATTTCTACAAAAAGCTTTTTTATGGCTTATATTTGTATGGTAAATTGAAAAAAATCGTACTTTTGCGAGTCGTTTAATTAGAGATTACTTTATAATACTCATGATACAGACTAGATTGAAAGGAATGGGGGTAGCGCTGATTACTCCATTTAAAGAGGATGAAAGCGTTGATTACGATGCATTGATGCGTTTAGTAGACTATCAGCTCCAAAACAACACTGATTTTTTATGCGTACTTGGCACTACAGCAGAAACTCCGACGCTGACTGAAGAAGAAAAAAAGAAAATCAAGAAAATGGTTATCGAGCGCGTGAATGGGAAAATACCTATTCTGCTTGGAGTAGGTGGAAATAACACTCGCGCCATAGTAGAAACTCTGAAGAATGACGATTTTACCGGAGTGGATGCCATTCTTTCTGTTGTTCCTTATTATAACAAGCCTTCCCAAGAAGGGATTTACCAGCATTACAAGGCGATTGCCGGGGTGTCGCCACGTCCGGTGGTCATGTACAATATTCCGGGCCGCACCGGCGTGAACATGACTGCCGAGACGACGTTGCGCCTGGCCCGCGAATGCAAAAATATCATTGCCGTAAAAGAGGCATCGGGTAACCTTTCGCAAATGGCGTATATTCTGCGTGACCGGCCCGAAGGTTTTCTGGTGATCTCGGGGGATGACAACTTAACGCTGCCTCTGATGGCTATGGGTGGGGACGGCGTGATTTCGGTCGCCGTGAATGCCTATCCCGGAAAATTCTGCCGCATGGTACACCTGTTGCAGCAGGGCGACACGGCTGCCGCTGCGGGTTTGCACCTGGAGATGATGGAGGCGACCGACGCCCTGTTTGCCGAAGGCAATCCCGTCGGTGTCAAAGCCGCTTTGGCTTATTACGGCCTGATTCGCAATAACCTGCGTTTGCCGCTGGTGCGATCGAGTGCTGTGCTGAACGAAAGGCTTAAAGAACTGATCGGGCGGTATGATTTGAAATAACGTTTTATAGCCGGAGTGATCTGCACCTAACCTTTAAACCTATATTATGAAGCGAATCATGTTGTTTGCGGCTGTGGCCGGCTTGTGGGCCTGCACGCCGCAACCGAAGGATGAGATAACGGCATCCGGACTGAAACGAAGCGATTTCCAAGCCGAGGTGGAC
>OIZB01001764.1_pt1 | contig 10747 bp, 6 predicted proteins | sample 1588401 | NCBI WGS metagenome assembly OIZB01 (sample SAMN03283270) | human gut metagenome | biome: human-associated habitat; material: feces | host: Homo sapiens | place: USA | collected 2013
TCCATCTGGGTAGCCGTGATACCGTCTTTCGTACCCGTTACCTTGAAGTCCATATCACCCAAGTGATCCTCGTCGCCTAAGATATCAGACAAGATGGCGTAGTTCGTACCCTTGTTCTCGGAGATCAATCCCATAGCGATACCGGATACCGGTTTCTTCATCGGGACACCCGCGTCTCTCAACGCCAAGGTACCGGCACAAACCGTAGCCATAGAAGAAGAACCGTTAGACTCCAAGATCTGGCTTACCAAACGTACTGTGTAAGGGAAGTCTGTAGGAATCTGGCCCTTCAAACCACGCCATGCCAAGTGGCCGTGACCAATCTCACGACGGCCTACACCGCGCTGAGCCTTAGCCTCACCTGTTGAGAATGGAGGGAAGTTATAGTGAAGGAGGAAGCGCTGGTAGCTCTTCTCGAGCACACCGTCGATAAGCTTCTCATCCATCTTTGTACCAAGAGTACATGTAGAGAGAGACATAGTCTCACCACGCTGGAAGATAGCGCTTCCGTGAGGCATTGGGAGTGGAGATACCTCGCACCAGATAGGGCGGATTTCTGTAGTAGCACGGCCATCAAGACGCAAGCCCTCATCGAGGATGCAACGGCGCATAGCATCGCGCATTACGTCATCATAGTAACGGGTAGCCTCAGCGTGCTTCTCCTCCAAGTCTTCCTCAGAAAGATCGGTATGAGCAGCGTCATACTTCTCGAGGAAATCAGCCAAAACCTTGTCGAAAGCATCCTGACGTGCATGCTTCTCCAAAGCCTGGTGGTTGATATCATAAGCTGGCTTGTAAAGCTCAGACTTAATCTGCTCACGGAGTTCCTCATCGTTGATCTCGTGGTCATACTCACGCTTCACGTCAGTACCCTTCTCCTTAGCCAACTCATACTGGAGTTCGCACATAGGCTTGATAGCCTCGGCAGCCACCTTGAGGGCACCAATGAGATCCTGCTCAGAAACTTCCTTCATCTCACCTTCTACCATCATGATATTGTCCTTGGTAGCACCAACCATGATATCCATGTCTGCCTCTTCCATCTGCTGGAATGTAGGGTTTACAACATACTCACCATTGATACGAGCTACACGAACCTCAGAGATATAGTACTCGAAAGGAATATCTGAACAAGCCATGGCAGCTGAAGCAGCGAAACCTGCGAGGGCATCTGGCTGGTCAACACCATCGGCTGAGAGCAACATTACCTGTACGTAAACTTCTGCATGGTAGTTAGAAGGGAAAAGTGGACGCAAAGCACGGTCCACAAGACGAGAGGTAAGGATTTCCTCATCGCTGGCTTTGCCTTCGCGCTTGGTGAAACCACCAGGGAAACGACCTGCAGCACTGTACTGCTCACGATAATCTACTTGCAAAGGCATAAAATCTGTACCCGGAACTGCATCCTTTGCTGCACAAACAGTTGCGAGAAGCACTGTGTTACCCATGCGGAGAACCGCAGCACCATCAGCCTGTTTTGCAACTTTTCCGGTCTCAATTGTGATGGTTCTTCCATCAGGCAACTGAACACTTTTTGTAATTACGTTCATCTAAATTAAAAAACTTATTGTTTTGTCTAACATCTAAAATATCTAAAACGCTGCAAAGATACCTCTTTAATTATTAATAAACAAATAAATCAGCAATTATTTTCCACTTTTTTTAATAATTTATCTATAGAAGGTGCATTATTCGCAATTTTATTACTATCTTTGCACTCGATAATTTTGCAAAATAATAAAATTCATGAAGATAACTAGACTCTTTTCAGTGGCAGCGATTATGGTAGCTGCACTGGCTTTGACTTCTTGTAACAACAAGAAATTCCACATCAACGGCAATATCACAGAGGCTCAGGACTCTATGCTCTATCTGGAGAACATCAGCCTGAACGGTCCTGTGAAAATCGACTCTGTGAAACTGGGCGAGGATGGTGCCTTTGCCTTCGACGAGGCTGCCATGGACTCTGTTACCCCAGAGTTCTACCGCTTACGCATCGCCAACCAAACCATCAATCTTTCCATCGATTCTACAGAAACCGTCAAGGTAAAGGCGGCTTATCCGCAGATGAGCTTCAAATACGAAGTGGAAGGTTCTGAAAACTGCAACAAGATCAAGGAGTTGTCTCTTAAGCAGATGACTCTCCAGAACAATATCAACGGGCTCGTGAAAGATCCTAACATCGGCAACGATTCTATCGAATCCATCGTAGGCCGCATGCTCCAGGCTTACAAACAGGACATCAAAACCAACTACATATTCAAGGAGCCAATGAAGGCATACGCTTACTATGCGCTCTTCCAAACGGTACAGTTGGGCAATGTGAATACACTTATCTTCAACCCTCGCAACAACAAAGACGACGTGAAGGTATTTGCTGCCGTAGCAACCAGTTGGGACACCTACTATCCTGGCGCTGAGCGTGGCAAGAACCTCCACAATATCGCCATCGAGGGAATGAAAGACATCCGCATCATCGAGAACCAGATGGCACAGCAGCAGATTGAGGCCAGCAAGGTGAGCGTAAACGGATGCATCGAACTTGCACTTCAGGACAACAAGGGACAGGTACGCCGTCTCTCCGACCTCAAGGGCAAGGTGGTACTGCTCGACTTCCATCTCTTCGCCAGCAAAGAGAGCACCAAGCGCATCATGATGTTGCGTGAACTCTACAACAAGTATCATGCTGCCGGACTGGAGATTTATCAGGTATCAGTAGACCCTGACGAGCACTTCTGGAAGACCTCTACCGCTGCCATCCCTTGGATTTGCGTACGCGATGAAGATGGCATTCAGGGCAAGAGTCTGGCTCTCTACAATGTCCAGAGCATTCCTACCTTCTTCCTGATCGACCGCACCAACACCCTGCAGGCACGTGATGCACAGATTAAGGACATAGAGGCAGCCATCAAGAACCTTCTTTAAGATAACCAGGAGTTAGAAGTTTGGAGAAAACAGTTTCGGCTTTTCATCTTCCAGCTTCTAACTCTTATTCTTTAACGTCAGTTCTGTATCTGCTTTCATGATAACATAGATGGCAATATCAGAATACGAACTATACAAGGAACTTAAGAACAAAAAACGATAAACTTTTAAACCCTAAAAAATGAATAAGAAATTTTTAGCAATGGCAGCCTTGGGGCTTATCACAATAGGAGCGCAGGCTAAAGTAAAGTTGCCACACATCTTGGGTAACAACATGATTTTACAGCAAAACACAGAGGCTAGCCTCTGGGGATGGGACAAACCAGGAACCACCGTAGAGGTAACCACCTCATGGTCTGGGCAGAAATATTCTGCCAAGACCGGAAAGGATGGCAAATGGGCTATCAAAGTACAAACCCCGAAGGCGAGCTATACCCCACTCTCCATCACTTTCGATGATGGCGAAAAGACCACTCTCAACAATGTGCTGGCAGGAGAAGTATGGGTTTGTGCAGGTCAGAGCAACATGGAGATGCCTGTAAAAGGATTTGGCAACTGCCCTGTAGAAGGTTACAACAAGGCGGTGCTAGAAGCAAACCAGTACAAAGGCATACATTACGTAAAGATTCCTAGCGTAATGAGCAGTAAGCCGTTAGATGATGCCAACTGCGAATGGAAGGAGGTTAACCCGGAAACCGTAGGCGATGCATCTGCTACAGGATACTTCTTTGCACAGGTAGTAAACAAGACTCTTGATATTCCGGTAGGTCTGGTCATGGCAAACAAGGGTGGAAGCCGTGTAGAAAGCTGGCTCGACCGCGACTACCTGAAGAAGAACACCAAGGAAGAGCTCGACTCTGTAAAGATGACCAAGAACCCTAAGTTTAAGTGGGATTTCCTCTACCCTCTTCTCTGGGGTAACGGAACTTTCCACCCTATCCTCAACTATAGCGTAAAGGGTATTCTCTTCTATCAGGGATGTTCTAACGTGGGCGACCCGGACGGCCAGTATACCAAACGTCTTGCCGACCTCGTTGCCCAGTGGCGCAGAGACTTCAAGCAGGGCGAACTGCCATTCTATTTCGTACAGATTGCACCTTATCATAATGGCGACGTAAATGGCGATTGGGGACCTAAGCTCCGTGAACAGCAGTTCAATGCAGCCAAGGTGATTCCAAACAGCGGCATCGTCTGTACCGAAGACCTGGTTTACCCATACGAGGTTGAGCAGATTCATCCATGTCAGAAACAGCCTGTAGGCGAACGTCTTGCACTCCAGGCACTCAGCAAGACCTATGGCATGAAGGGACTCTTCAGCGAGAGCATGACCTTCAAGGAGATGAAGATTGTAGGTGATACAGTAAAGGTGCATTTCGACAACACCTACGGAGCCTACAACCGCTTTGAAGGTATCGAAGGTTTCGAAGTTGCAGGCGAAGATAAGGTATTCCATAAGGCTACAGCCAAGCACTTCTGGCAGGAAGGCAACGATCCTTGGAATGAGTGCGTCATCGTAACCAGTCCTGAGGTAAAGAAACCAGTAGCCCTTCGCTACTGTTTCCGCAACTTCCAGCTCGGCAATATGGCAAATGCAGGCAACCTGCCTCTCTTCCCATTCCGTACAGATAATTGGTAAATATCAGATAACCAGCGGCCGATCTTTGTTCAGCAGTCAAAGACCGGCCGCTTTTCGATTATAACATGATGATAAATTCTTTTCCATTATACATTAATCATAAATGAGTCACGTATTAGATAAGTTTCAGTTTTGCCCGGTTTGCGGCTCTAATCATTTCGAAATCAACAACATCAAGAGCAAGAAGTGTAAGGACTGCGGATTCTCTTATTACCTCAATCCAAGCAGTGCTACGGTAGCTCTCATACTCAACAGTAAGGAAGAGCTCCTGGCAGTAAGGCGCAAGAAAGACCCAGCCAAGGGAGCACTCGATTTGCCAGGCGGTTTCGTCGACATGGATGAAACAGGTGAAGAAGGTATAGCAAGAGAGGTAAAAGAGGAAACCGGACTGGATGCAACTGACGTTAAGTATCAGTTCAGCTACCCAAATCTCTACCTTTACTCAGGTTTCATGGTTCATACCCTCGATATGTTCTATGAAGTGAAGGTGAAAGACGACACTCATATAGAAGCAATGGACGATGCTGAAGAATCATTCTGGATACCATTGAGCAGACTCAATCCTGATGAGTTTGCATTCGATTCCATACGCAAGGGGCTCCATCGTTATTTGGAAACAAAATTGGGGTAAAAAGGGTTCAATACAGCCAAATATGGCTCCCAAACATTAAAAAAACCAAAAAAAACACCATATAATAAGGTATAAGCAAAAAGTTTACTTACTTTTGCCAACCGAAAAAATTGTGTATAAGCTTATGCAAGAGAATTTAGTAATCGTCGAGAGCCCTGCGAAGGCTAAAAAGATCGAAGAGTTTTTAGGTAAGGACTATAAGGTTATGTCTTCTTACGGTCATATCCGTGACCTGAAGAAGAAGGAACTTAGTATAAACGAGAAAACCATGGAACCTGATTATGAGATTCCAGAGGAAAAGAAAAAACTCGTTACAGAATTGAAAACGAATGCGAAGAAAGCCAAGAAAATCTGGTTAGCATCCGATGAGGACCGCGAGGGAGAAGCCATCAGCTGGCACCTTTGCGAAGTACTGGGATTGGATGAGGAGAAGACAAACCGTATTGTCTTCCACGAGATTACCAAACAGGCTATTCTTGACGCAATCAAGAACCCACGCCATCTGGACATGAACCTGGTGAATGCCCAGCAGGCACGTCGTGTACTCGACCGACTGGTAGGTTTCAAGCTTTCTCCTATCTTGTGGAGAAAGGTTAAGCCAGCCCTTTCTGCAGGTCGTGTACAGAGTGTTGCTGTCCGTCTGATAGTAGAACGTGAGCGTGAAATCCAGAAGTTCCAGAGTGTTCCATACTATCGCGTTACCGCTATTTTCGCCCTGATCAGCGACAGCGGCAATGCAACAGAGGTAAAGGCAGAACTGGACCAGCGTTTCAATACCCACGAAGAGGTTGAAGCTTTCCTTGAGAAGTGTAAAGACGCTAAGTTTATGGTTGAATCTGTAACCAAAAAGCCTTTAAAGCGTTCTCCTGCACCACCTTTTACTACTTCTACTCTGCAACAGGAGGCAGCACGCAAGCTTGGTTTCACCGTTGTACAGACCATGATGATAGCCCAGAAACTTTACGAAAGCGGACGCATCACTTACATGCGAACCGATAGCGTAAACCTCTCTACGCTCTGTTCCAACGCCAGCAAAGATGAGATTATCAGAGAATATGGCAAGGAATACAGCCAGACTCGTGCCTACCACACCAGTTCAAAGGGTGCACAGGAAGCGCACGAGGCTATCCGTCCTACATATATGAATGAACCAACCATCGAAGGAACCGCTCAGGAGAAGCGCCTTTACGAACTCATCTGGAAGCGTACCATCGCATCTCAGATGGCTGACGCACAACTCGAAAAGACAACTATCAACATCAATATCGGCAACACAAGCGAAAAGTTTGTTGCTACCGGCGAGGTTGTTTCATTCGATGGTTTCCTCAAGGTTTATCTCGAGTCAACCGACGATGAAGAGCATGCTGAGGATTCTTCCCACATTCTTCCAGCCCTGAAAGAAGGCGATGAATTGCAGCGCAGAGAAATCCTTGCTACAGAGAAGTATTCTCTGGCTCCTGCAAGATACACAGAGGCCAGTCTGGTGAAGAAACTGGAAGATCTCGGCATCGGCCGTCCATCTACCTATGCTCCAACTATCAGTACCATCCAGCAGCGTCAATACGTAGTAAAGGGTGACAAGACGGGTGAAGAGCGCACATTTACCATAGATTCTCTGAAGGGCATCAAGATAACCCAGAAGTTGAAGAAAGAGATGGCAGGCTCTGAAAAGGGCAAGCTTCTGCCTACTGATATCGGCATCGTAGTAAACGATTTCCTGATGGAGAACTTCCCGAACATCATGAACTACAACTTTACGGCAGACGTAGAGAAGAAGTTTGATGATATTGCAGAAGGAAAGACCGAATGGACCAACTGGATGAAGGATTTCGACAAGGGCTTTGAGCCTGAAGTGAAGGAAGTCCTGGAAGCCCGCAACCAGCACAAAGCCGGCGAGCGCAATCTCGGAAATGATCCAAAGACCGGAAAGCCAGTATTCGTCAAGATTGGCCGTTTTGGACCAGTGGTACAGATTGGTTCTGCAGAAGACAAAGACAAGCCTCAGTTTGCCCAATTGCCATCAGACAAGAGCATCGAAACCATCACCCTGGAAGAGGCTTTGGAACTCTTCAAGCTACCAAGAGAACTCGGTGATTATGAAGGCATTACTGTAACAGTTGGCTCTGGCCGATACGGCCCTTACATCCTCCATAACCGCAAGTATGTTTCTATTCCAAAGGAGGATGATCCGCTGACCATCACACTGGATAGAGCCATCGAACTGATCAAGGAAAAGCGCGAAGCCGAAGAGAAGCGCCATCTCAAAGTTTTCGATGAGGACGATAAGATGGAAATTCTCAATGGCAAGTATGGTCCATACATTGCTTACGACGGCAAGAATTACCGCATTCCAAAGGCAAAACATGAGAGTGCAGAGGAGCTTACATACGAGGAGTGTATGGAAATTATCAAAGCTGCTCCAGAACCAAAGGCTAGAGGCAGAAAGAAATCATAAACATGCCTCATTGACATAGAAACAGAAGAAAATGAAGTCAATCATCATCATAGGATACATGGGCGCCGGCAAGACAACGGTCGGCAAAGCCCTCGCCAAAGACCTTGGCGTTATGTTCTACGATCTCGACTGGTATATCGAGAGCCGAATGCGCAAAACCGTTAAACAGATCTTCGATGAAGTTGGAGAAGAGGGATTTCGCAAGATAGAGCACAATATGCTACACGAAGTGGCAGAGTTTGAAAATGTAGTGGTAAGTTGCGGAGGAGGAACACCATGTTTCTTCGACAATATGGACTACATGAACCAACTTGGCGAAACGTTTTACCTGAAGGCATCTCCAGAAACCCTTCACGCTCATCTGAAGATGGGCAAAGGCGTGCGCCCTCTGCTGCTCAACAAAACACCGGAAGAGGTAGACGAGTTAATCCATGAGCAGCTGAAACTTCGAGAGCCTTACTACGAGAAGGCAAAACACATCATCGATATCAACGTGATGGACAATTATGATAAAATCAACGCTATTGTTCAGCAGATCAGAGACCTGCTGAACATATAGCCGCATCTAATAAAGTAATATATAATAAAGGTAACAAACAAAACTGATTTCCAGCAAGCAAGATTAGAAAATGAAGAAATGGACTATTGAAGACTCGAAGGAGCTCTACAACATCTGTGGTTGGGGTACTTCTTACTTTGGCATCAACGGCAAGGGTGATGTCTATGTAACTCCATGCAAGGACAACACGCAGATAGACCTGCGCGACATCATGGACGAGTTGGCATTACGCGACATCAACGCTCCCGTACTGCTCCGTTTCCCAGACATCCTCGACAACCGCATCGAGAAAACAGCCAGCTGTTTTCAAAAGGCAAAGGAAGAGTATGGATACAAGGGAGAAAACTTTGTCATCTATCCTATTAAGGTGAACCAGATGCAGCCGGTCGTTGAGGAGATTATCTCTCACGGCAAGAAGTTCAACCTCGGACTGGAGGCTGGCTCTAAGCCTGAACTCCACGCCGTCATCGCCGTACAGGCACAGAGCGACTCGCTCATCATCTGTAACGGCTACAAGGACGAGAGCTACATCGAACTTGCCTTGCTGGCTCAGAAGATGGGCAAGCGCATCTTTATCGTAGTAGAAAAGCTCAATGAGCTGGATATCATCGAAAAGGTAGCCAAAAAGCTCAACGTAAAGCCAAACATCGGTATCCGCATCAAGCTGGCTTCTTCAGGTTCAGGCAAATGGGCTGAAAGCGGCGGCGATGCATCTAAGTTCGGCTTGACCAGCGCAGAACTGCTCACAGCCCTCAAGAAGATAGACGAGATGGGATTCCACGACTGTCTGCGCCTTATCCACTTCCACATCGGAAGTCAGATTACCAAGATTCGCCGCATTCAAACTGCTCTCCGTGAGGCAGCCCAGTTCTATATTAGCCTCCACAAGATGGGCTACAATGTAGATTTCGTAGATTGCGGTGGCGGACTCGGTGTAGATTACGACGGCACCCGCTCTTCAAGCAGCGAGAGTTCCGTAAACTACTCTATCCAGGAGTATGTGAACGACTGTGTCTATACATTCGTAGATGCAGCCAATAAGAACAATATCGAGCACCCTAACCTCATCACCGAGAGCGGCCGTTCGCTCTCTGCCCATCATTCTGTCCTGGTCATCGATGTCTTGGAGACAGCTTCCCTGCCAGAGATGCCTGAGGAGTTTGAGGCGAAGGAGACCGACCACCAGCTGGTGAAGGATCTTTATGAGATATGGGACAACCTGAATCCTCGCAACATGCTGGAAGACTGGCATGATGCCGAGCAGATTCGCGAAGAGGCCCTGCAGCTCTTCTCTCACGGCATCGTAGATCTGAAGACCCGTGCAGAGATTGAGGCAATGTACTGGAGCGTGTGCCACGAGATCAACAATCTTGCCAAGCACATGAAGCATGTACCTGAGGAGCTCAGAGGATTGGATAAGATTCTTGCCGACAAGTATTTCTGCAACTTCTCTCTGTTCCAATCGTTACCAGATTCATGGTCGATCGACCAACTTTTCCCCATCATGCCCATCAGTCGGCTCGACGAGCGTCCCGACCGCACAGCGACCATACAAGACATTACTTGCGATTCCGACGGAAAAATCAATAATTTCATCTCGTCGCACGGAGCGAACTCGCACCTTGCCGTACATGCGCTCAACAACAAGGAGCCCTATTATATAGGCGTATTCCTCGTGGGAGCCTATCAAGAGATATTGGGAGATATGCACAACCTTTTCGGTGACACGAATGCCGTGCACGTCAGCGTGTACAAAGACCGCTACGAAATAGACCAAGTCATCGATGGCGAGACGGTGGCCGAAGTCCACTACGTGCAGTTCTCACCCAAGAAACTGGTTCGCAGCGTGGAAACATGGGTAACTTCGTCTATGAAAGCCGGCATCATCACACCCGAAGAAGGTAGAGAATTTCTCTCCAACTACCGATCGGGTTTGTACGGATATACCTATTTAGAAAACGACTAACTTTTCACATGGATTATCGGGACACGAGTTTCCCGGTAATCCATTCCTATTTAAAAATGCAACGCTATTTCATCTACCTTTCTTTCAACGGTGCGCAGTATCATGGTTGGCAAATACAGCCCAATGGAATCACCGTGCAAGAAGTCCTCGAAAAAGCGTTAGCCACATTGCTCCGCCGTGAAACTCCGGTGACAGGAGCGGGACGAACCGACGCCGGCGTCAACGCCCGGCTCATGGTTGCCCACTTCGACGCTCCAATACCCCTCGACAATCCGACCGAAACGGCCGACAAGCTCAATCGTATTCTGCCGCCCGACATAGCTGTCTACGAAATACGTCCCGTCATTGCCGAAGCACACAGTCGATTCGATGCTTTGAGTCGCACCTACAAATACTACATAATAGATCACAAATCACCATTTATCGAATCCTTCGCCTGCCGTTATCGGGGAAATCTCGACTTTGACAAAATGAATACGGCGGCCGAACAGCTCTACCGATATACCGATTTCACCAGTTTTAGCAAACTGCATACCGATGTTAAAACCAATAATTGCCGAGTGACATTCGCCCGC
>OIZB01001766.1_pt1 | contig 10730 bp, 8 predicted proteins | sample 1588401 | NCBI WGS metagenome assembly OIZB01 (sample SAMN03283270) | human gut metagenome | biome: human-associated habitat; material: feces | host: Homo sapiens | place: USA | collected 2013
TCTGGCGGCCCTGTTTGCCCGGTGCGGCGTCGATACCGTCCGCGTCACCGGCGGAGAGCCGCTGGTGCGCAAGGGCGTAGACCAGCTGGTGGCGGGGCTGAAAGCCATCCCCGGCATCCGCAAAGTCACCATGACCACCAACGGCATCCTGCTGGCCCGGCAGCTGCCCGCCCTTCTGAACGCCGGGCTGGACAGCGTGAACATCAGCCTCGACACCCTCCGCCCGGAGGTGTTCCAGCGCATCACGGCCCGGGACGAGTTCTCCCATGTGATGGAGGGTCTCCGCGCCGCGCTGGACAGCGGCATCCCCGTCAAGCTGAACTGCGTGCCGCAGGCGGGCGTCAACGAGGGCGAGCTGGAAGACCTTGCCGCCCTCGCCGAGGTGCACCCATTGCAGGTGCGCTTTATCGAGATGATGCCCATCGGCTACGGCGCAGCCATGCCCTGCATCTCGGGGCCTGCGCTGCGGGAGCGGTTTGCCCGCCGCTGGCCGGAGTTTGCCCCTCTGCCTGCGGCACAGAGCGCAGTTCTCGGCGACGGCCCGGCAGTCTACTACACCGTCCCCGGCTGGGAGGGTGACGTGGGCTTCATCGCCGCCGTCCACGGCAAGTTCTGCGCTTCCTGCAACCGGGTGCGGCTGACGAGCCAAGGCTTCCTGCGCCCCTGCCTCGCCAGCGAGGCGGGCTGCGACCTGCGGGAGCTTCTGCGCAGCGGTGCAACCGACGCCGCACTTTCACAGGCCATCCGGCAGACCATCTGGGCAAAGCCCCGGGAACATCATTTCGGAGACAATTCCATGCCCGCGACCCGCGGCATGTATCGCATCGGAGGATAACGATCTATGGGAAAACTTCTGGCAATCTGCACCAGCCCCAAGCGCGGCACCGTCAAGACTGAGGTGCCCAGCGCTGTTCTGACCCCGGAGTGGGGCATCATCAGCGACGCCCACGGCGGCAGCTGGCACCGTCAGGTGAGCCTTTTGAGCGCCGAGAAGATCGAGGCGTTCCGCAAGAAGATCTGGGTGGACTACGGCGCCTTTGGCGAAAATCTGGTCATCGAGGGCTTCGATTTCCGCAATCTGCCCGTCACCAGCCGGTTTGCCATCGGCAGCGTCGTGCTGGAGATGACCCAGATCGGCAAGGAGTGCCACAACGACTGCGTCATCAAGCAGCAGACCGGCGAGTGCATCATGCCCCGGGAGGGCGTGTTCGCCCGGGTGCTGGAGGGCGGCGAGATCCATGTGGGCGACGAAGTGACCCTTCTGCCCCCGGCAGCCGACCCGCCCCTGCGGGCCGCCGTCATCACCCTGTCCGACAAGGGCAGCCGGGGCGAGCGGGAGGACAAGAGCGGCCCCCTCATCGTGGAGATGCTCACCGCCGCAGGCTATGTGGTGGAGGAGACCATGATCCTGCCCGACGAGGCCAAGGCCCTGAAAGCCCAGCTCATCCGGCTGGCCGATGGCCGTCAGGTGAACCTCATCCTGACCACCGGCGGCACCGGCTTCTCCCCCCGGGACATCACCCCGGAGGCCACCTATGCCGTGGCCGACCGCAGCGCTCCCGGCATCGCCGAAGCCATGCGGTACCACAGCCTGTCCATCACCCCCCGCGGGATGCTGAGCCGCGCCGCCAGCGTATTGCGCGGCAAGACGCTCATCGTCAACCTGCCCGGCAGCCCCAAGGCCGTAAAAGAGAACCTCGAGTACATCCTGCCCAGCCTTGAGCACGGCATCCGCATCGCCGCCGGGCTGGACGGCGAGTGCGCCCGGAAGTAAAAGGAGAAATTCATGAAAACCAACCTCATCTCCCGCCGCAGCTTTCTGTCCGTGGTCGGTGCAGTCGGCGCTGCTGCCCTGACCGCCTGCGGCGGCGCTGCTTCCAGCACCGCTTCCTCCGCAGCCGCTTCTTCTGAGACGGCATCCTCCGAGGCTTCCGGCGAGTCCGTCGAGCTGATCGTCTTCGCCGCTGCCTCCCTGACCGAGACCCTGAACGCCATCGCCGAAACGTACTCTGCCCAGAACCCGGGCATGACCTTCCGCTTCAACTTCGATTCCTCCGGCACGCTGAAGACCCAGATCCAGGAGGGTGCCGACTGCGACCTGTTCCTCTCCGCCGGCCAGAAGCAGATGAACCAGCTGGACATCACCGCCTCTGCCGACGTGAACCCCGACGGTCTGGACTTTGTGGACTCCGCCACCCGCGTGGACCTGCTGGAAAACAAGGTCGTCCTTTGCGTGCCCGAGGGCAGCGACAAGGGCATCGACAGCTTCGACGCTCTGGCCGAGCACCTGAAGGCGGAGGACATCCTGTTCTGCATGGGCAACAGCGACGTGCCCGTGGGCCAGTACACCCAGAAGATTCTCTCTTACTACAGCCTCGACGAGGCTGCTCTGGCCGCTGCCGGTGTCATCACCTATGGCTCGAACGTCAAGGAAGTCACCACCCAGATCAGCGAGGGCAGCGTGGACGCCGGTGTCGTCTACTGCACCGACGCATACAGCGCCGGTCTGACCCCCGTGGACGAGGCCACCAAGGAGATGTGCGGTCAGGTCATCTACCCCGCCGCCGTACTGAAGGCCGCCCCCAACGCCGAGGCTGCCAAGGAGTTCTTGGCTTACTTACAGACCGACAAGGCCATGACCGTGTTCGAGGGTGTGGGCTTCAGCGCCGTATAAAGGAGCAGACATGGACTGGTATCCGTTGTGGAACAGCCTGCGCATTGCTTTGATCAGCTGCGCAGCGGTGTTCTTTCTTGGCATTTTTGCAGCCTATTATATTGCCCGGCTGCCCCGGGTAGTCAAGGGTGTGCTGGACGTGCTGCTCACCCTGCCCATGGTGCTGCCGCCTACGGTGGTGGGCTACTTTCTGCTGCTGCTCTTCGGCGCAAAGCGGCCGCTGGGCATCTTTTTCATGCAGCAGTTCGGGGTAAAGCTGGTCATGAACTGGTACAGCGCCATCTTTGCCTCCATCGTGGTGGCTTTTCCGCTGATGTACCGCACCGCGCGCGGCGCGTTTGAAAGCTTTGACGAAACGCTGGCGTGGTCGGCGCAGACGCTGGGACAGTCCGATCCATGGATCTTCTGGCGGGTGCGGATGCCCGCCTGCCGTCAGGGCATTCTGGCGGGCACGGTGCTGGCTTTTGCCCGGGCACTGGGCGAATACGGCGCTACCAGCATGATCGCGGGCTACACCCCCGGCAAGACCGCCACCATTGCCACCACGGTGTACCAGCTGTGGCGCACCAACGATGAACTGGGTGCCATGCGGTGGGTGCTGGTGGATATCGCTATCTCGGCGGTGGTGCTGCTGGCGGTGAACCTGCTGGAGAAAAAACAGAAAGCGGGTGCCCGGAAATGAGCCTTGAAGTCAACATTGAAAAAAAGCTGGACGGCTTTACCCTTCGTGCTGCCTTTACCGCCGGCAACACCTCCACCGCTCTGCTGGGCGCTTCCGGCTGCGGCAAAAGCATGACATTGCGGTGCATCGCAGGCATCGTAAAGCCGGACCGCGGACGCATCGTGCTGGACGGGCGGGTGCTGTTCGACAGCGCACAGCACATCGACCTGCCGCCGCAGCAGCGGGGCGTGGGGCTGCTGTTCCAGAACTACGCGTTGTTCCCCAATATGACCGTAGAACAGAATATCCGCTGCGGTCTGAAGGCGGAAAAAGACCCCGCCGCCCGCCGCGCTGCCTGCGCCGAAATGCTGCGTGCCATGCGGCTGGAGACGCTTGCCAAGCGCTATCCCGCCCAGCTTTCCGGCGGGCAGCAGCAGCGCGCCGCGCTGGCACGCATTCTGGTGGGCAAGCCCCGCATCCTGATGCTGGACGAGCCCTTCAGCGCGCTGGACAGTTACCTGCGGGAAGAGGTAGAGGGCGAGGTAGGCAGCCTGCTGGCAAACTTTGCGGGCACCGCTCTGCTGGTGACCCACAACCGGGACGAGGCCTACCGCCTGTGCAAAGAGATGATCGTGCTGAACGAGGGGCAGGTGCTGCGTGCCGGTAAAACAAAAGAGGTTTTTGCCGACCCGCAGAGCGTTGCCGCCGCACGGCTGACCGGCTGCAAGAACATTTTGCCCTGCACCCCGCTGGACAGCCGCACCGTCCGGCTGGACGGCTGGGGCACCACCTTGCGGCTGACGCTGCCCGTCCCGGCGGGCTGCACCGCCGTGGGCATCCGCGCCCACGACTTTACGCCCTGCGCTGCGGATGCGCCCAACGCCATCCCGGTAAAGGCGGTCTCCACCAGTGAAAACCCCTTTGACTGGAACCTCATCTGCACCTCGCCGAAGGGTACGGCGCAGCTGTGGTGGAAGGTAGGCAAAACCAGCCTTTCTGCCGCCGCCCCGGAGCCGCCCCAGTATCTGTGTGCCGCCCCGGAGAGCATCATGCCGCTGAAAGGTTGAGAAAACGAATGGCCTGCACTGCGTTCCGGCTATATTCAGCGGAAAGAATCATTTGAAAATAGGGGATTTCCCCACACGCAAAGCAGCCGCTGCACGGTAAGATGCAGCGGCTGCTTTGCTTATTTGTGTAAAAAGGGGAGTACTTATGCCATATCACGGCAGGTCACAATGTCTGCCCCGGTGCCGCAGACATTTTGCAGCACCACATCGCCCACATGGATGGGGGCGTGCAGCACCACGCTGTCCAGCGCTGCGACCACCTCGGCCATCTGTCCCTTGGGCACAGGCTTGGAAGTCTTGACCGGGCAGCGGGAGTGCAGGCAGCCCTCGGCGCGCACGGTGCTGGTGATGATGCGGGTGGGGTGGGTCAGCTCTTCCTTGCCGTAGGCGATGCCGTTGGGGCAGCCGTTGCCGGTCACTTTATAGTCGTTGGCTTCATCCACCTGCAGATGGCAGCCCTGCGGGCAGCAGGTGCAAATTACTTCTTTCATCTCGCTCATGCCTCCTCGATCTCAATGGTCACTTCGTCCATGGGGGCTCTGTCCAGCAGCACTTTGGGCAGGGCAATGTGCTCCATCTCGCCGGGGGCAAGGCGGTCACGCTTGAAGCGTGCGATCACCGTATCACCGCTCTTGACAAGGATGGTGCTCTTGCCGCAGATGCGGCGGACGCGGAAGGACACGTTGGTGCTCTTTTCCACGCCTTCCAGACGGATGCGCTGCGGCAGGGTGTAGCCAAGGTCTGCGCCGGGCTTCACGGTCAGCACACGGCCCTCGGCCACAGGGCCGTTCTGGATATAGTTGGCAGCAGCCACACCGGCCAGTTCACTCTCGTCGGAAACAAAGTCCACCAGATCGTGCACCTGCACCACGTTGCCGCAGGCAAACACGCCGGGAATGCTGGTCTCCATGTTTTCGTACACAATGGCACCCTTGGTGCGGGGGTCCATCTCGATACCGGCCTGCTTGGTCAGCTCGTTTTCGGGGATCAGCCCCACGCTCAGCAGAATGGTGTCCACATCAAACTCCATCTCAGTGCCGGGGATGGGCTTGCGGTCGGGGCCGATCTCAGCCACGATGGCCTTTTCTACGCGGTTCTTGCCCTGAATATCCACGATGGTGTGGGAGAGGTACAGGGGGATGTCAAAGTCGTTCAGGCACTGCACGATATTGCGGGTCAGGCCGCCGGAGTAGGGCATCACTTCTACGCAGGCCAGCACCTTTGCACCCTCAAGGGTCATGCGGCGGGCCATGATCAGGCCGATGTCGCCGCTGCCGAGGATCAGCACCCGCTTGCCCACCAGATAGCCTTCCATGTTCACATAGCGCTGTGCGGCACCAGCGGTGTACACACCGGCAGGGCGGGTGCCCGGGGTACCAATGGCACCGCGGGTGCGCTCGCGGCAGCCCATGCCCAGAACGATGCTCTTGGCTTCGATGATCTGGTAGCCGTGCTCCTTGGAGACGCAGTGCACCTTTTTGTCCGGGGTCACTTCCAGCACCATGGTGTCCAGCTGCACCTTTACGCCGGTGTCCTTGAGCATCTCAATAAAGCGCCCGGCATACTCCGGGCCGGTGAGTTGCTCGCCAAAGCGGTGCAAACCAAAGCCGTTATGGATGCACTGGTTCAGAATGCCGCCCAGTTCCTTGTCGCGCTCCAGAATAAGGATGTCGCGCAGACCGCTTTCCCATGCCTTGCAGGCAGCAGCAAGGCCCGCAGGGCCGCCGCCAATAATGACCAGATCAACCATTGTTCTTTCCTCCTACCTTCGTTTCGCTGAGCAGAACGTTCGAGCCGTTCTTGTCCTGCAGGATGTCCAAGGGGTCTATGCCCAGCTCGCGGCTGATCAGCTCCAGCACGCGGGGGCCGCAGAAGCCGCCCTGACAACGACCCATGCCTGCACCGGCGCGGCGCTTGACGCCGTCGATAGTGTTGGCGGGCACCTCGCTGTGGAGAGCTGCCAGGATCTCGCCCTCAGTGATGGTCTCGCAGCGGCAGATCACGCGGCCGTAGGCGGGCTGCTCCTTGACCAGTGCTGCCTTTTCCTCTGCGGAAAGCTCCTTGAAGCGGATGTGGCGGCGGCCGTCCTTGTAGTCGGCCTTTTCTGCGCCCAGCACACCGCGCTGCTGCAGGATGGCAACAGCTTCCTCCGCAACCGCCGGGGCAGCGGACAGGCCGGGGCTCTTCATGCCGGCCAGATCGATCCAGCCGGGTGCCTCCGGCTCCTCGCCAATGATAAAGTCGTCCACGTCCAGATTGGCGCGCACGCCTGCAAAGCTGCGGATGGACTCGCCGAAGTTGATACTGGGCACACTGCGCTGGGCAGTGGCCTTGACAAATTCCAGACCGCTGCTGGTGCAGGAGGTGTCGTTGCCCTCCACAGGCTCTGCGTTGGGGCCGACGAGCAGGTTGCCGTGCACGGTGGGTGCCACCAGAACGCCCTTGCCCAGCTCGTTGGGACACTGGAAGATAACGTGACTCACGCGGGTGCCCTCACTCTTGTCCAGCAGATAGTACTCGCCCCGGGTGGGGATGATGTGGAAGTTGGCGGGCTCCACCATGGAGTGTACTTTGTCTGCCCAGATACCGGCAGCGTTGATGACGCAGCGGGTCTCCACCGTGCCGCCGGGCACGGTCAGGCGGTAGCCGCCCTCGATGGCTTCGGCATTGGTCACTTTGCAGCTGCGGCGCAGCTCCACGCCGTTGCGTACCGCCACCTCGGTCATGGCCAGTGCATACTCCCACGGGTTCACGATGGCGGCGCTGGGTGCCCACAGTGCACCGCAGACCTTTTCAGAAAGGTTTGGCTCCATGGCAAGGGCCTCTTCCTTGGAAAGGATCTTCATGTCGGGCACGCCGTTGGCGGTGCCGTTCTCAAACAGATGCTGCAGGTGTGGCAGCTCCTTTTCGTCCAGTGCCAGCACCAGAGAGCCGCACTGCTTATAGGAGACATCCAGCTTTGCGCAGATCTCCTTTGCCAGAGCCACGCCGCGCACGTTCAGCCGTGCCATGCGGGTGCCGGGGGCGGGGTCGTAGCCTGCGTGGAGAATGGCGCTGTTGGCCTTGGTGGTGCAGTCTGCCACATCGTTCTCGGCCTCAAGAATGACCACCTTGTTGTCGTAGCGCGACAGTGCGTAGGCGGCAGCGGCACCGATGACGCCACAGCCGATGATTGCTACATCATACATTGTTCTTTTCCTCCTGTCCATTCTGCCTTGGCCCGTCGGGAGCTGGGCAGCTGTTGATGGTACAAAAAAAGAGCGAACCGAAACAAAGGCAACTGCCCTTGTCCGTTTCGCTCATATCTCCTGAAACAAACAGCACTTGTTTGCTCTTATGATACCCTGTCCCTGCACAAAAAGCAAGGTGTTTTGCACTTTTTGTGAAACCCTTACAAAAAACACCGGTTGCTTTTGCGCAGAATGCGGGTCACATATCCCATACCGCCTGATTGGTGGTGGAAATGGCAGTGATTCCGGCTTCCAGCGCGGCCATCACGTCCTCTTTGTCCGCAATAAGGCCGCCGGCGAGCACCGGCACTTTGGCGGTAGCGCACACCCGGCGCAGGATCTTGGGCATGGTGCCGGGCAGCAGGTCCAGACAGTCCGGCAGATTTGGCGGAATCTTATCCAAGCTTTCCAGTGCGATGGAATCCAGCAGGAATACCCGTAGGATGGCGGCAAGCCCCAGCTCCTTGGCGCGGCGGATGAAGGACTGCCGGGTGGAGATGATGCCGTCGGCCTCGGTGGTGCTGCGGATGAAGTCCACCGCCACCTCTTTGCCCGCCAGCCCGGCAATAAGGTCTACATGCACCACGGCAAAGCGCCCGGCTTCATGGATGCGGCGCACAATGGAGGCAATATTGCAGATATCTCCGTATAATACGAATACCACCCGGATGTTCTCGTTGGTCAGCGCATTGCAAAGCCCGGCATCGTCCTTGACGGCCGCAATGACCGGCGTTTCCTGAATGGCATCCATCAGCTCCTGTTTCATGCTTTTCCTCCTGCCCGACGTTCTGTGGGGCAATTTTACTGGTGCTCTGCCAGCCAGCGCAGCGCCATATAGGTGTAGGCTGCCGTGCCGCGGTACAGGATGCTGTCGTCAAAGCGCACCTTGGGGTGGTGCTGGCCGTAGGTGTAGCCCTCTTTAGCGTTGCCGGCAGCTAAGAACATACTCACGGTAGGTACCTCGTGGCTGACAAAGGCGAAGTCCTCGCTGCCGCCGCCGGGCTTGCCGCCGGTGAGCGGGGTCATATCCATAGCGCCCTTGCCCAGCAACTCGGTCATATAGGTCAGGGCATTGCCTGCCAGCGGGGTGTCCACCACCATGCAGGGGCAGTAATCGCTGAACTCCACCTCGGCGGTGCAGCGGTAGGCGGTGGCCACACCCTGCGCAATTTCGGTCATGCGCTGATGGATAAGGGCACTGACCTTCTGCTCCGGGTCTACGGTGCGGATGGTGCCCCACATATCGGCAGTATCCGGGATGACATTGGAAGCCTTGCCTGCCTCGAACCGGCCGGTGGTGAACACGCCAAAGCCTGCGGGGTCCAGCTCGCGGCTGTTGATCTCCTGCAGGGCGATGTGGATGTGTGCCGCCGCGGTGATGGGGTCGATGCAGGCGTTGGGCATGGAGCCGTGGCCGCCCTTGCCGTGCACCACGATGTGGTACTGCTCGCAGCTTGCCATGGTGATGCCGCCGCCCGGCACCAGCACCATACCGGCGGGCAGGGGCATCCCGGCCAGCACATGGAACATGACCGCTGCGTCCACCTTGGGGTTCTCCAGCAGGCCGCTGTTTATCATATCCAGCGAGCCCTGAAAGATCTCCTCTGCGGGCTGGAACTCCAGCTTTACCGTGCCTTCGATCTCGTCCTCATGCTCCTTGAGCAGCTTGGCTGCACCTAGAACCATGGCAGTGTGCATATCGTGGCCGCAGCCGTGCATCTTGCCGGGCAGCTCAGAGGAAAACTCCTCGCCGGATTCCTCCTGCAAGGGCAGCGCGTCCATGTCGCCGCGCAGCAGGATCACCTTGCCGGGGCGCTTGCCGCCTGCAAGCGCAATGACGCCGCACTTGCCGCAGTCCTGCGGGGTGTAGCCCATTTCGGTCAGCGCCTTTTTGACCAGTGCTTTGGTCTGGGGCAGGTCAAAGCCCACCTCCGGGTGACGGTGCAGTGTGCGCCGCCATTCCTGCAGCTGGGGCTCCAGCGCTTTGGCGGCTTCCAACAGTTTTTCCGGTGCGATCATTGTAAAATCAACTCCCTCTGAATTTATGCGGAAAGCCCTCTCGGCCACAGCAGAACCATGACGGGGAGGGCTTTGCCTTACGGTTATTCTTCCCCGCCGTTATTGCCAGTCGGGTGGTACTGGGCACAGGTGCACTTTTTGAACTTCAGGCCGCTGCCGCAGGGGCAGGGGTCGTTGCGGCCAATTTTGACCACACGCACCGGCTGGCCCTTGGGGCTGCCCTTGACGCAGGGTGCACCGTTGCCGGGCACAAACCCCTCGCCGGTGGGCTTTGCCACCTGCTCACGCTTGGGGGCGGAACCGGCGGCGCGCAGCTCGATGGTAAGCAGCATCTTGACGCTGGACTCCCGGATGGAATCCACCATCTGGTCGAACATATCAAAGCCCTCGATGCGGTATTCCACCACCGGGTCCTTCTGACCGTAGCCGCGCAGCGCGATGCCCTGCCGCAGCTGGTCCATGTTGTCGATGTGGTCCATCCACTGGCGGTCTACGCACTTGAGCAGGCAGATGCGCTCCAGTTCGCGCATGACGGGTGCACCGTAGCGCACCTCCTTGGCCTGCAGGATCTGCATCCCGCGGTCGTACAGCATATCGGCAATGCCCTGCTGGGAAAGGTTATCAAAGTCGGCTACGGTATAGTGGAAGTCGGCATCGGTAGTCAGCCAGCCCTGATAGTGGCGGCGCAGGGCACCGAAATCCCACTCGTCCTTCACATCGCCGGAAAGGAACTGGGCGCAGCTGGAATCAATGTTCTCCCGCAGCATCTTGTGCATCTCGGTGCTGATGTCCTCGCCGTCCAGCACCTTGCGGCGCTGCCCGTAGATGATCTCGCGCTGCTGGTTCATCACGTCATCGTACTTCAGCACGTTCTTACGGATCTCGAAGTTGCGGCCCTCCAGCTTTTTCTGGGCGCTTTCCAGCGTATTGGTGATCATGCGGTTCTCGATGGGAGTATCCTCGTCGATCTTCAGGGTGTTCATCAGGCCGGACACCCGGTCGCCGCCGAACAGGCGCATCAGGTCGTCCTCAAGGCTCAGGTAGAAGCGGGAAGCGCCCGGGTCGCCCTGACGGCCGGC
>OIZB01001770.1_pt1 | contig 10713 bp, 6 predicted proteins | sample 1588401 | NCBI WGS metagenome assembly OIZB01 (sample SAMN03283270) | human gut metagenome | biome: human-associated habitat; material: feces | host: Homo sapiens | place: USA | collected 2013
CCGGCGTGTTCAGGCGCTGGCGGCGCGCAAGGTCAGCCATAAATTCGTCGTACTTTTCCTCAGGGATGGTGATGAGGTTGCGGCGCATCTCCTTGTCCAGAGCTGCCTTGCCCTCGGTGATGTTTTCTTCCTTGCGTTCCTTTTTGAACCAGTTGCGGATCTTGTTCTTGGCTTCGCTCGTCTTGACGATGTTGAGCCAGTCGCGGCTGGGGCCGCGGTTCTCGGAGCCGGTGATGATCTCAATAATTTCGCCGGTCTGGACCTTGTGGTCGATGGGCACGATGCGGTTATTGACCTTCGCACCGATCATTCTGTTGCCGACAGCAGAGTGGATCGCGTAGGCGAAGTCGATGGCCGTCGCGCCCGCGGGCAGGTTGATGACGTCGCCGCGCGGCGTGAAGGCGAACACTTCCTCGGGCAGCAGGTCGCTCTTGATGTCGCTGAGCAAATCCGTGGCGTCAGCGCTGGAGCGCTGGCTTTCCAGCAGCTGGCGCACCCAGGCCAGGCGCTCGTCCAGTTTGTCGCTGCTGCCCGTGATGCCGGCCTTGTACTTCCAGTGCGCGGCGATGCCGTACTCCGCCATGCGGTCCATGTCCCAAGTGCGGATCTGCACCTCAAACGGGATGGCCTCGCGTCCGATGACCGTTGTGTGCAGGGACTGGTAGCCGTTGGGCTTCGGGGTCGAGATGTAGTCCTTGAAGCGGTTGGGCAGCGGGTGGTACATATCGTGGATCAGCCCCAGCGCGGTATAGCACTCGGGGACGTTGTCGAGGATGATACGCACAGCGTAAATGTCATAAATTTCCTCGAAATCCTTATTCTGCATATACATCTTGCGGTAAATGCCGTAGATGCTCTTGACGCGGTGGCGGATGGTCGCCTTCTGGATGCCGTTCTCGGACAGGTGCCTGGCAATCGTATGGCAGACCTGATGCAGGAACTCGTCGCCGTGCTTATTCAGCAGGTCACGGATCGTCTCATAGCCGACAGGGTCAAGGTAGTGCAGACTGCGGTCTTCAAGCTCCTCCTTGATGTTGGAAATTCCGAGGCGGTGCGCGATGGGGGCATAGACCTCCATCGTTTCCAGAGCCTTGTCGCGTCGCTTCTGCTCGGGCCAGGCGTCGCCGGTGCGCATATTGTGCAGTCTGTCGCACAATTTTATAATCATGACGCGGACGTCCTGGCTCATGGCCAGCAGCATCTTGCGCAGGTTCTCGGCCTGCAGCTCCTCGATGTTCGAGAACTGGATCTTCGTCAGCTTGGTGACGCCGTCCACCAGCAGGGCCACTTCCTCGCCGAACGAGGATTTGATCTGCTCGATGGTGGTTGGGGTATCCTCCACCACGTCGTGCAGCAGGGCGGCGGCGATGCTCTCGGTGTCCATGCCGAGGTCCAGCACGAGGCGGGCCACGGCCAGCGGGTGGCAGATATACGGCTCACCGCTGCGGCGGCAGACGCCCTTGTGGGCGTCGTTGGCCATATTGTAGGCTTTTTCGATCATGGCCATATTGTAGGCCTTGCCGCTGGCCTTGATGGCCTCCACCAGCTTGTCCCACGTCACGATCTCGGGCCGCACCTCCGAGGGCAGCGTCCCCTCCGGGGCGTTGGCCGGCAGGGCCGTGGCGGCCACGGTCGCCATCTCCGTCACCGGCATAGGCTGGTGGAGATGGGTCTTTGCAGAATAGCTGTCCTCTCCCGCCGCAGCCGACGCTGCGGGCACAGGGGCGGTGATTTTCTTTCCCTCAGGCATCTTTATCGATCCTCCAGACATTTCAGGATGGGCGCATCGGCGAGGTTCTTCTTGCCGGTGGCTGGCACAAGCTCCCAGAACTTGGCCCCGCCCCGGTCGGCCGCTGTGATGAGGCCAACCTGTTCCAGCGCAGCGACCGCCACCAGCGTCTTGCCGGTGTTCTCCTCGCCAAGCTTTGCGAACAGGGGCTGCAGATCTTCGGCGTGCCAGCGCCGCGCCTGCAGCTCCCGGTAAACGGTGATGATATGGCTGCGCTCCGGGGCGACAGCCTCCTTCTGCTCTGGCGTCAGGGGCGCGCCCCGGCGCAGCGCCTGCACCAGAGCCGCCTGCTCCGCCGCAATGTTGCCGAGGCCCGCCGGGTGCAGCTCCAGAATGCGGCCCGACAGCTGCGGCCCCCGGGCCGAATCGTAGACCGACAGGCTCACTGCCGCATCCACGACGTCGCCGGCGGCATAGGGCACCTGCTCGGGATGCATCCCGAACCAGACCGCATAGAGGCTGGCGTTCCCCTGCCGCAGCCGCAGGCGGGAGTGCTTGCCCTCCGAGACCGCATACACCCCTTCCACGACAGCCTTTTCCAGCACGAAGACCGGGCTGGGGTTGTCGGCACCGTAGGGGGCCAGCTGGTCGAGGCGGCGGACGCTCTCCACCGTAAGGCGGTCGAGGTGGACGGACAGGTCACATTCCAGCGGCGGTGTGCGCAGCACGGGGCACTCCCGTGCCGCCCAGTCGTTGAGCCGCCGACGGAGGGTGGGCAGGTCTTCCTCCCGCACCGAGAGGCCCGCCGCCATGGCGTGGCCGCCGAAGCGGAGCAGGATGTCGGCGCAGGAGGCGATGCACTCGTGCAGGTTGAAGCCCTGCACGCTGCGGCCGCTGCCCTTGCCCTCGCCGTGCTCATCCACCGACACCACGATGACCGGGCGTCCCGTCTTTTCCACGAGGCGGGAGGCCACGATGCCGATGACGCCGGGGTGCCAGTCCCTGCCCCAGAGCAGGATGACCCGGTCCTCGAGGCGCTCCGGCTCGGCATCCAGCAGCTCCTGCGCGGCCCGGACGATCTCCATCTCGGTCTCCTGCCGCTGGCTGTTGATGTCGGTCAGCTTATGGGCCAGCTCCTCGGCCCGGTCTTCGTCCTCGCAGAGCACCAGCTGCAGGGCTGTGACGGCGCTGTCCATCCGGCCCGCCGCGTTGATGCGGGGAGCGATGGCATAGCTGACATTCTCTGCCGTCACCGGCCTGCCTGCAAGCCCCACCTCTTCCAGCAGGGCGCAGAAGCCGGGCCGGTCGGTGTTCTGGAGCTGGCGCAGACCGGCTTTGACGATGGTGCGGTTCTCGCCGGTCAGGGGCATAACGTCGGCCACCGTGCCCACAGCGGCGAGGTCGCCGCAGTATTCCAGCATCTCTTCCGGCGGGCATCCGTCCAGCGCAGCGCAGAGCTTGAAGGCCACGCCCGCGCCGCACAGGCCCTTGAAGGGGCTGTGGTCGTCTGCCCGGCGGGGGTCTACGATGGCCACCGCCTGCGGCAGGCTCTCATGGGGCAGATGGTGGTCGGTGATGATGAGGTCGATGCCGAGACTGGCCGCAAAGGCGGCTTCCTCCACCGCCGAGATGCCGTTGTCCACCGTGACGATGAGGCGGCATCCCTTATCATAGATGGACTGGATGGCGTTCTTCGACAGGCCGTAGCCGTCGCCCTCCCGGCTGGGCAGCATACACTTGGCGCTGGCCCCCATCCCTTTGAGGTGCTGATAGAGCAGGGCGGTGGCGGTCACGCCGTCCACATCATAGTCGCCGAAGACCACGATGGTCTCGCCCTCGTCGATGGCCCGCAGGATGCGCGCGCAGGCCTTGTCCATGTCGGTCAGGAGCATGGGGTCGCTCAGCTCCTCCTCGCCCGCCAGCAGTGTCAGCGCCTCGGCGGGGTCGGTGATGCCCCGGGCAGCGAGGATGCCGGCCAGCAGACCGGCCTCCTTCTGCTGGGCCGCAAAGACCGAGCGGTATTTTTCCTCGCTCCACGGCCCATCGTCCATGCTCTGGTTTTCCAGCTCTTCGGTGTTCTGCTGGGCGATGGCGGCGGTCAGCTCCTTTAGGGCCGCACGGTCAACTTCTTTGGTGTTCCAAGTCCGGTAGGTCATCGCATTTCCTCCCCGGCCAGACCATCGTTGGCCAGCATCCCCTGCAGCGCAGCGATCTCGCTGGAAACGTCCAGCGCCATGTCCGACAAAAGCTTATCGTAAAGGTTGTCGTAGGCCTGATTCAGGGTGTGCAGGATGCCCGCGATGTCCCTGCGGATGGCCTCGGCGTTCTCGCCCTGCTGGCCCTGCACGTCGTTGTAGGTGTGCAGGAGCTTGAGGGTAGTGGGGATATAGTATTCCGCAAAGCGGCGGGCCTTGGGCAGGCTCTCGGGGTGGGCTTCCAGCCACGCGCTGATGGACTCGGTGGTCTTCTGCATATGCTGCAGCTCCTCCACCGCCCGCTCATCCTCCATGAGAGAGGTCTCCTTCTCGAGCACCTGCGCAAAGCGGCGGGTCGTCTCGAGGTTCAGGGGGACATCCTCGGCCTGTTCCGGCGCTTTTTCCGGTTCAGGCTCCGGCTGATTTTCCTGCGCAGTGCGGTAGTCCTCCGCCGTCAGGTAGAGCTTGTCGTTCTTCTCGTCCATCCAAGCGCTGAGCCAGCCTTTATGGATGAACTTCCGCAGCAGCCGGAGGGCCTTGGCCTTCTTCTTATGGGTCAGCTCGGCCAGCATCGAGAGGGAGATGCCCTTGTGCCAGTCGAAGCCCTCGGCAGTGTCGGCATACAGCTCCAGCGTCTTCGCGGCCTTCATCCGGGAAGCGCCCGCCGCCGTGAGCCAGCCGAACACGGCCGTCACCGCCGCCGAGCACCATCCGGTGGCCCGGGTGGCGCTCATGGCAAACTCGCCGATGGCACCGAGGACCGTCATATCAGCCGCCCCCGCCGCGCTGCCGGAGGTGAACATCCCCGCCGTGCCGAAGCAGGCGATGGCCGTAATGCCGAAGAGGACGGCGAAAGTGATGCCGGTCGCCAGCATGGCGACGCCTGCGTTGTGGCGCTTTTTTGCGCTGGTGCGGAGATTATCGATGGGAGTCGGCACCGGCTTCTTTGCGAAAAAGCTCCGCGCCCAGCCCGGCATCCCGCCGGCGTTCTCCCCGCTCGGGGCTGCGTTCCGGGCCTCCTCAGCCCGCTTCTGATACTGCTGCTTCCCAGCCTGAAACGCCCGGCCTGCCTCCGAGATGCCGTAGCTTGCGGCATTCGCAGCGGCGCGGCCCACGTCCCATGCACGGTCGCCGAGTTCCTTCCCCCGGCCCTCAAAGCCGTGGCGGAAGGCGTCGGACATGGTATCGCCCAGCTCCCGAAGCTGGCGTTCCAGCTCCTGCTGCACCTGACGGCCCTCGCTGTCCTGTGCCCTGCTCTGGCCGGGACGATTCTGGAAATCGTTTTCACGATCAGTCATTCAACTTCTCACCCTTCTGCCGGACTGTACCGGCTGATGATGGCGCGGGCCACCCGCAGGCCATCGACGGCGGCGCTCATGATGCCGCCCGCATATCCTGCGCCCTCGCCGCAGGGGTAAAGCCCCGCCAGCTGGGCACATTCAAAGTCTTCTTCCCGCTTCAGCCGCACCGGGCTGCTGGTGCGGGTCTCAAGCCCTGTCAGGATGGCCTCAGGGGCGGTATAGCCTGCGATCTTCCGCTCGTAGGCGCGCAGTCCCGCCCGCAGCGTGTCAGCCAGCTCCGTCGGCAGCAGTGCACCAAGGTCGGCGGCCCGGACGCCGCGGTCATAGGTGGGCTGGACGCGGCCGATGCTCAGCTGCCCCCTGCCCTCCAAAAAGCTCTGGATGTTCTCCGCCGGGGCGGCATACTCGCCCGCGCTGCGGCCTGCCGCGTAGGCCTTCGCTTCCAGCTCTCGCTGGAAGGCGATGGCCCTGCGGGGGTCGCCGCCGAAGTCCTCGCCGCCCACGCTGACTACCACCGCCGCATTGGCGTTTTTGCCGCTGCGGGCGTGGTAGCTCATGCCGTTGGTCACGACGCGGCCTGTTTCGCTGGCCGAAGCCACCACCTGACCGCCGGGACACATACAGAAAGTATAGACGCACCGTTTTTCAACGTGCTGCGAAAGCTGATATTCGCCCCGCGGCAGGGCCGGGTGGCCTGCTGCCTCGTGGTAAAGGCTCTTTTCGATCTCCGATTGGAGATGCTCGGCCCGGAAGCCGACGCTGAAGGGCTTGCATTCCAGCACGAGGCCGCTGTCCATCAGCATCCCGAAGGTATCGCGGGCCGAGTGGCCCACCGCAAAGACCAGTGCCTCACAGGGGAAGGCACCGCCCGTGGTCCGGATGCCGACGAGGCGGCCGTCCCGGCGCTCGAAGCCGGTGAGGGCCGTGTTGAAGTGGACCTCGCCCCCCAGCGCCTCGATCTCCCTGCGGATGGAGGTGATGACGCCCCGGAGCAGGTCGGTGCCTACATGGGGCTTCTGCTGCCATGCGATCTCCTTGGGGGCGCCGTGCTCGAGGAACACCTCGGTCACGAAGCCGCACAGCTCGTCGCCGATGCGGGTGGTGAGCTTGCCGTCCGAAAAGGTGCCTGCGCCGCCCTCGCCGAACTGGATGTTGGCGTTCTCGTCCAGCTCACCGGTGGCAGAGAAATGCTCCACAGCCTTGACGCGCTCTTCCAGCGCCGGGCCGCGCTCCAGCACGATGGGCCGGTAGCCCTGACGGGCCAGCAGCAGCGCTGCAAAAAGTCCGGCCGGGCCGAGGCCGCAGACCACGGGCCGGTGGGCCAGCGGCTGGGTGCCGTTCTCCACCGAAAAGTCGGTTCTGCCCCGGACGGTGACGCTGGGCGAAGCGCCTGCATAGGCAGGCTCCTCCCCTTCCTCCTTCAGGGACGCCGCCACGGTGTAGACCAGCTTGGGCTGGCCGTGGCGGGCGTCCACCGAGAGTTTGGCGATGCCCAGATGGCTCACCCTGCTGCGGGGGATCCGGGCGAGGTGGAGGGCTTTTTCATAGGCCTGCTGCTCCCCGGCGGAGAGGGGCAGGCGAATATCACGAATCAGGATCATATACTCAGTTACTTTCTATCTTGCACTGCACCACATAGCTGCCCAGCGCAAAGATCTTATCGTTGGAGGGCACATAGAGGCGGCAGGCGATGTTCTGCTGGCCGATGGCAACGTAGAAGTCGTCGGCGTCGATCTCGATGACCACCTGCTCCGGGGTCAGGGCCTCCAGCGAACCGGCCGGGCCGCAGAGGGTGACGTTCATCAGCCGCTCGGTCCCCACGGTCAGGGTGTAGGTAGAGGGCAGGTTGACGACCTGCACACAGCTGGCGGGCAGATTCATGGTCTTGGTCTCCAGACGGGAGCTATCGAAGCTGACCGTGATGGTGGAGATATTGTCCAGCAGGCGGATGCCGCTGGGCAGCTCGATGGGCATCTCATACACCTTATCCAGCGCAAAGGTGGAAAGGTCGATGGTGCCCACCGACAGAGTGGACAGCTTATCGATCTGCGACTCCGGCCCGGCCACGTTGAGGGTCTTCTTGCTCAGGGAGTAGACCAGCACCGAGGGGTCGAAGTCCCGGGGGGCGTTGATGAAGCTCACCTTCACCGGCAATGTCGCCAGCTTGTACACCTGCAGCGTGACCTCGACGCTGTCCGCCTCGAGGGTAGTATACTCAAATTTCACCTCGCTGCCGCTGCGGGTGTAGAACCGCAGGTCGGTGTCCAGCGTGACAGGGCTGGTCAGCTCGCCGTTGTGGGCCACTTCGGCGGTGCAGGTCTCCACCTTGCTCAGCTCGGTGCTGGGGCCGGAGAGGGTCACGGTCTCCTTGGAGACCTCGGTGCCGTAGAGGATATAGCCGTCGGCGATCTTCAGATAGTTCGTCGTTACCTGAATGGGCAGGGTCTTCTCCTCCACCACATCGAACACCACGTCCACCGTGTTGCTGCCGTCGATGGAGACGGCCACGCCGGTAAGCAGGGTGCTCTGGCTGCGGACCTGAAGGCGGAGGGTCTTTTCACCACTGTCGCGGACGCTGGACCAGTCGGGATAGACGACGAAGTCGTTGGCCGACAGGCTGCCAATGGTGTAGCCGTCGCCGGAAAGTTTTAAATTGACCGTTTTTTCCTCCGCATCGACGATGCTCAGGCCGCGGGAGGTGTAGGCGGACGAATCGTAGGTAAAGTCCACCGGGACATTATAGATGGTGGTCGTCGTGCCGGGCTGCACCACGATGGTGACAGCCATCCACGCGATGACCGCGCCCAGCAGCGACAGCAGCAGCCGGACACGGCGGTCGCTCAGCAGGCTGCGCTTAGGGGGCACGGCAGGCTTCATGCCGTTGTTCTGCTCGGTGCTCATTGCTGCTCTTCCTCCTCTTTGGCGTTCACCCAGTTCAGCAGGCGCTTGCCCCGGGCCTTCCAGCCCTCGGCGGCGCTCTTCTCGCTGGCCGTCTCCTTGGGGATCATCTCATCCACCAGACGGGTGTAGAGGGTCTGGCGGTCGAAGTGACGGATGAGGACGCCGTTCTTCGCCATCGAGATGATGCCGGTCTCCTCGCTGACCACGATGGCGATGGCGTCGGAGTTCTCGGCAATGCCGAGGCAGGCGCGGTGGCGGGTGCCCATGTCCTTGCCGAGGTCGAGGTTGTTGGAAAGGGGCAGCACGCAGCCTGCGGCTTTGATGCGGCCATTTTCGATGATGGCCGCTCCATCGTGGAGGGGGGTGCCCTCGTAGAAGATGGTGCCCAGCACCTCAAGGTTGACCGCACTGTTCACGGGAGTGCCGGTGCGGACGATCTCCGAGAGGTTGGTGTTCCGTTCCAGCACGATGAGGGCGCCGGTCTTGGTCTCCGAAAAGCGCTCGGCGGCATCGCAGATGGCGATGATGGCGCTGCGCCACGCGCCCTTGAGGCTGGTGTCGTTGTAGCGGCTCTTGTTGAAAAAGCGGTAGGCCCACTGGTCGGTCTGGCCCATCCGTTCCAGCGCACGCCGTATCTCAGGCTGGAACAGCACCACCAGCGTCAGCAGACCGACCTGCAGCAGCGAGTTCAACAGCCAAGTAACGGTGCGCATATTCAGGATGTTGGCCACCAGATAGACCGCCAGCACGATGAGCGCGCCCTTGGCCAGCTGACCGGCCCGGGTGCGGTTGACGATGCCCAGAAGCTGGTAGATGAGGAACGCGATGATGAGGATGTCCAGCAGGTCTACCAGCTTGAAGGTCTGAAAGTTTGCTACGATAGAGTTCAGAGTCATGGGTCACACTCTCCCGTTCACACAGCTTCGATGAGGGCGACGGCGTGGGCTGCGATGCCCAGCCCCTCGCCGGTAAAGCCCAGATGCTCTTCGGTGGTCGCCTTAACGCTCACAGCCTCCACCGGCAGTCCGAAGGCGGCGGCGAGCTTTTCCCGCATGACCGGGATATAGGGGGCCAGCTTGGGGCGCTGGCAGAGGATGGTGGCGTCGATGTTCTCGATGCGCCAGCCCTGTGCGGCGACGATCTCCGCCACCCGGCGGGCCAGCACGAGGCTGTCCGCCCCGGCGTACTCCTCCGCCGTATCGGGGAAGTGCTGGCCGATGTCGCCCAGCGCTGCCGCGCCCAGCACGGCATCCATCACCGCATGGGCCAGCACATCGGCGTCCGAGTGGCCCAGCAGGCCCTTCTCATAGGGCACCTCCACGCCGCCAAGGATGAGCTTGCGGCCCTCCACCAGACGATGGACGTCGTAACCATGACCAATGCGCATCTTCTTTCCTCCGTTCTCCGCCCGGGGCAGGTCTTCCCGGGTCGTGATCTTGATGTTTGCGTAGTCGCCCTGCACCAGCTCCACCGGACGGCCCGTTAATTCGAACAGGCTGCAATCGTCGGTGACGAGGCGGGCGCGGGCCTCGTCCAGCTCGTCCAGCGCCGCCAGATAGGCTGCGCGGTCGAAGCACTGGGGCGTCTGCACCGCATAAAGGGTGCTGCGGTCGGGGGTATCCTCCACCATGCAGCCGGCGGGCACCGTCTTGCCGCTGCCGCCCTTTGCCTGCTTGATGGTGTCCTTCACCGGCACTGCCGGGGCGGCAGCCCCGCAGCGGGCAGCCGCCTTCAGCACGGCGGCGATGACCTCCCCGCTCACGAAGGGCCGGGCCGCATCGTGGACGGCCACCAGCGCCCCGTGGGCAGCGGCTACGCCGTTCCGGGCGCTTTCGGCCCGGGTCGCACCGCCCCGCACCAGCTGCACCGGCTTTTTGCACCGGGCTGCGGCCCGCTCTGCGTTCTCGCCCGACGCGCCAGTCACCAGAACCAGCTCGTCCACCTCCGGGCACTCGTCGAAAGCCCGGACGCTCCGCTCCAGCACGGTCTCGCCGCCCAGATCAAAGCTCAGTTTATCAAATCCCATCCGGGTGGAGGAGCCTGCCGCCACCAGAACAGCCGTCACACGATAGTCCAATTTCTTACACCTGCCCCATTTTCTTCCTGCCCCGTGCCACACTGCCCGGAGCTTATTATGATTCATTGAATATTATAGCGTATCAGGCCCCAAACTGCAACCGCCCACACCCATCAAAAATGCCCCCGTGCAGCACTTTTGGCGCTGAACGGGGGCATAAATTTCTGATAGGATTTCCGCGTTATGCGAGGATGGGCTCAATGGCAGCAGCCAGAGCATCCTTCTGAGCCTGTGCCTCGGCGAGGTCCTTGCCCAGCGTGGTGAAGTAGGTCTTGATCTTCGGCTCAGTGCCGGAGGGACGGACGACCACGGTAGCACCGTTGTCCAGAGTGTAGATGAGGACATTTGCGGCAGGCAGGCCGGTCTCCTCGGGCTTCTTGTAGTCGGTGACCTTGACCACCTTGTGGCCGGCCATCTCGGTGAGCGGCTCGTCACGCAGCTTCTGCATGATGGAGGCCATCTTCTCCATGCCGGTCAGGCCGGGGAACTCGAAGCTGTCCACCTTGTTCA
>OIZB01001773.1_pt1 | contig 10690 bp, 5 predicted proteins | sample 1588401 | NCBI WGS metagenome assembly OIZB01 (sample SAMN03283270) | human gut metagenome | biome: human-associated habitat; material: feces | host: Homo sapiens | place: USA | collected 2013
CGCCGGTCTGCTCGGCGTCCATGCCGAAGCTGCGCGCGTAAATGAAATCGCTCGGGTCGGTCGAAACGTCGCACACGGGCGCAAAATTAACATTGATACCTAAATCGCGCAGCAGCGCGTCCTTCTCGGCGGTGTCGCTCGTGATGCGGTCAAAGCCGCCCTCGCGGTACAGCGCCTGTGGTGACTGGAATTTCGTGCCGCGCAGATTCGGGTTGGAGCTGACGCGCACGACCGTGCCGCCTTCCTCGTCCGCGCCGATGAGCATGGGCGTTTTCGCGGCATTCTGGTAGGCTGCGATGGTATTTGCGACGGATTCTTTGGTCTGGCCGTCAAAATCGCGCGCAAACAGCAGATAGCCGCCGATGTCGTACTGCGCCGTCAGCGCCGCCGCGTCGGTCTCCGGACAGCGCACGAAGAACATCTGCGCGACCTGCTCCTGGTCATCTAACGTGTTCACGGTGATGACGTGGTCGGTCATGATGGACTCGATCGTCGCGTTGTCGTCTTCGCACAGAAGAAGGTCCTTGACCGAAACGAGACCAATTAACTTGTGACCCTTCGTCACGTAGCAGGTGTAGATCGTCTCCTTGTCGATGCCCGTGCGCCGGATGCGCAAAATCGCTTCCTCGACCGTCATATTCGGGCGCAGGGAGACATATTCGGTGGTCATGATCGAGCCGGCGGAATCCTCAGGGTAGCGCAGGATCTCGTTGATCTGCTTGCGCATATCCGGCTCGGCCTGGGTCAGGATGCGCTGCACGACGTTCGCGGGCATTTCCTCCACGATATCGACGGCGTCGTCGACGTAAAGCTCGTCGATGACCTCCTTCAGCTCGGAATCCGAGAAGCCCTGAATCAGAAGCTCCTGCGCCTCCGGCTCCATTTCGACGAACGTTTCGGCGGCCAGCTCCTTCGGCAGAAGCCGGAACAGAAGCGGCAGGCGCGCCTGATCGAGATCGTCAAAAATGGCGGCGATGTCGGCGGGATTCATGGTGCTGAGGATGTCGCGCAGAGAATGATACTTCTTCTCGTCGAGCAGCATGGTCAGGGTCTTTTGCAGGGAAAAATTGCTTTCTGCCATGTCTTGTTCCTCCTAAATGTAAAGAATAGGAAGGTAAAGACACAACGCAGGCACATCAATCGAAGAATGACAGGGGCTGCAAGCACCGGACGCACAAAGGCGGCTGGGGCTCGGGCCGACTTCGGCCTGCAGATGTGCCGCTACTACTTCCTGCGTCCATTTGTTCTTCCCCCTTTTTGTTTCAGAATATCAGGCGCTTTTGAAATCGCCCAACTTATATAATAGGTTGATTTCCCCGGTTTGTCAACCAAAATCCGAACGAATTCCAGTGGAATTTTGACGGATTGTGTGCTATGATAGTTGAAAATCTGACAAGAGGTGTCAAAATGGCAACAGAAAAGCTCTATTATCAGGACGCGCATCAGGCAGCGTTTGAAGCGCGCGTTGTATCCTGTCAGCCGGGAAAGCACGGCTATGATGTCGTGCTGGACAGAACCTGCTTTTATCCGGAGGGCGGCGGCCAGCCGGGCGACACCGGCTTCCTGTCCGGCGTCCGCGTGACCGACACGCATGAGCGCGATGGCAAGATCGTGCATTTTTGTGAACAGCCGCTTGCCGTGGAGCAGATTGTCGAGGGTCAAATCGATTATGGCCGCCGGTTCGAATTCATGCAGCTGCATTCCGGCGAGCATATTCTCTCCGGCGTGATACACCGCCGCTTCGGCTATGAAAACGTCGGCTTTCATATGGGTGCGGATTTTGTGACCATTGATTTTTCCGGTATGCTGACGCAGGAGGACCTGTCCGCCGTCGAGGCCGAGGCCAACGAGTGGGTCTGGAAAAACGTCCCGATTGAAATTACATACCCGGATGCCGAGGCGCTGAAGACCATCCCCTACCGCAGCAAGAAGGAGCTGACCGGTCAGGTGCGCATCGTGACCATCCCCGGCGCGGACATCTGCGCCTGTTGTGGGACGCACGTAAGCAGCACCGGGGAAATTGGGCTGATCAAAATTTTCTCCTGCGTGAAATTCCATGACGGCGTGCGGCTGGAAATTCTGTGCGGCAGACGTGCGCTTGCCTATTTGAGCGAAATTGCCGAGCAGAACCGGCGCGTGTCAGGCCTGCTGTCGGAGAAGCCGCTGGAGACGGCTGCCGCCGTGCGTCGGCTTCTGGACGCAGAGGCTGCGCAGAAGCAGCGCGCAGCCGGGCTGGAAGAGGCTGTGTTTGCGCAGAAGGCGCAGGCACTTGCCGGGGCAGGAAACGTCCTGCTGTTTGAGCCTGCGATGAACCCGGACAGCCTGCGGCGGCTGACTGATCTGGTCATGTCGGCCTGCGGGGGTCGTGCGGCTGTTTTCGCGGGCAGCGACGCGGACGGCTATAAATACGCCGTCGGCGAACAGGACGGCGATCTGCGGCAGCTGGTAAAGGAGCTGAACGCGCAGCTGCACGGACGCGGCGGCGGAAAGCCGTTTTTCGCGCAGGGCAGCGTACAGGCAGGCCGGGCGGAGATTGAAGTGTTCTTCGCCCGGCGCTGAGGAGGGAAAGCTATGCTTCAGGATCTGTATCCGCATATGTATCACAATGAAATGTCGTGGAAAGCACCGTCGCCGGATGATATTGCGCTGATTTTTGAGCCGGATCATACAGTTTACTGTAATTTGAGCGGCGAAACGCTCACGCTGCCCCGGATGCGCGAGCTTCCGGACGGCGGCGAGGCGCAGTACGCCTTTTCCATTGACGAAACGGCATATTATCTCGTCTCCGCCCACCCCGGCGAGACAGACACGTTCCGCTATGCTCCCTCTTCGTCGCTCCGCGCCATGACGGACGGGACGAGTCTGGCGCTGTTCGCCGCCGCTGCGGGCGAAAGCCTGTACCGCTGGTATGATTCCCAGAAATTCTGCGGCAGATGCGGCGCGCGCATGGAGAAAAGCACGGTCGAGCGCGCCATGGTCTGCCCGCATTGCAAAAACACGGTCTACCCGAAGATCTGCCCGGCTGTGATCGTCGCGGTGCACGACGGCGACCGGCTGCTGCTCACGCGCTATCGCGGTCGGCCGTTCAAAAAATATGCCCTCATCGCGGGCTTTAATGAGATCGGTGAGTCGATTGAGGACACGGTGCACCGCGAGGTCATGGAGGAGGCTGGCCTCCGGGTCAAAAACCTCCGCTTTTACAAATCCCAGCCGTGGGTGTTCACGGACACGCTCCTGATGGGCTTCGTCTGTGAGCTGGACGGCAGCGACAGGATCACCGTGCAGGAATCCGAGCTGGCCGAGGCGAGCTGGCACCTGCGCAGCGAGCTGCCGGAGGATCACTCCCACATCAGCCTGACCGGTGAAATGATCGAGCAGTTCCGTCTGGGCCGGTTATAACGCGCAGCGTCCAAAAATAAACAGCTTCCCCCAGCGGCAGTCCGTCGTGGACTGCGCCGCCGGGGGAATTTTTCAGCCCCTGCCGCCGAATTGGCGGCAGGGGCTGATTTGGATTATACCGGGGAATTGCGTCCGAAGAGGCTTACTCGTACAGCGACCAGTTGGGGTCGGAGGTCAGAGCCGTCCAGGTTTCGGAACCCTTGACCGTGTAGGAATGGCTGTTGGTGGCCTCCTGCACGTCGAGGTAGTACCACTTATCGGCGGTGTTGTCGCTCCATGTCTTCATGCCGGGCAGGAATGCGTCGGCGGACTTGGGTGCACGGCCGGTGGCACGGTTGATCATAGCCATGAGTTCAGCACGGGTCACGTTTTTGTCCGGACGGAAGGTGCCGTCGGGATAGCCGGTGATCCAGCCGAGCTTGGCGCAGATGGCGATGGCGTTGGCCGCCCAGTACTTGGCGGACACGTCATTGAAGTAGTTCGCAGCGCCGGTCGTCTCGGAGAACTTAGCGAGCATGGCGGCGAGCTCTGCACGGGTGATGGCTTCATTCGGGCGGAAGTAGCCGTTGGAGCTGTCGGTGATGACACCGGCGTTGTTCAGAGTCGCAACGTAGGTGTTGTACCAGCTGCCGGAGGCGACATCGCGGAAGCCGCTCTTGGTGGAGTAATAGGTCCTGCGGGACGCATCATCCATGAGACGGAAGAGGATCGCGGCCGTCTCAGCGCGGGTGATGTTGCCGGCGGGCTTCACGGTGCCGTTGGGATAACCCTGGACATACGCGAAGTGGTCGGAGGTGTTGAGCTTCGGGGCAGTCTTCTTGACGGTGGTGCCGGGAAGCATGATCGGGATCCACTTGGCGTAGACTGTGGTGTCGGTCGTCAGCGGCGATGCGAAGTTGTACAGGGTTCTGAAGGTCTTGTCGGTGTACCAGCCGTCGAAGATGTAGCCGCCGTTGACGGGATCCTTGGGCTTCGCAACCGTCAGGCCATGGCGAACCGTTTCCGGCGCGATCTTGGAGCCGCCCATGGTGTCGAACGTCAGGGTATGGAAGTCCAGATCGTAGTAGACCGACAGGATGGTGTAGACAGGCTTGCCGTCCACGCCCATGTAGGGCTGGATAGCCATGCCGGTCAGCTTGCTCAGCGTGCGGTTGACATTGACGTGATGCGTTGCTCTGTAATCCTTGATGACCGCGGTGACGGTGGTGTCCTTCTTGGCGCTCAGGTGCTCGACCTCAGCGTTGGCCAGATCATAGGTGCCGTCGGGCAGCTGCTTGATGTGCAGAACGTCGTAGCGGACATAGATGTCGCCGATCGGGGTAGACGTCAGTTCAAACTTGGCGTAGATGGTCTTGTCTGCTTCCAGAACCGTTGCGAAGTCATACTCCTCGGTGAATTCGGGGTCGGCATACCAGCCAATGAACGTGTACTTGTCCTTGGTCGGGTCAGCGGGTCTTGCAACTGCATTGCCGTGGCGGACCGTGATCGGGTTGATGGCGGAGCCGCCGTTGGTTTCGAAGGTCAGGGTATGCTCGTCGAGATCATACTTGACATCGATCGTCAGACCCTCTTCGATCTTGATGTTCTGCTTCGTGTCAGCGTCGTTGGTCGGATAGTGCTCACCGTAGTCCTTCGCGGTCACAGCTGCGAGCGCTTCAAACTTGCCGCTCAGCGTTTCGACCTCAGCGTTTGCCTCGTCATAGGAGCCGTCGGGCAGCTGCTTGATGTGGCGGACGGTGTAGTCGTAGGTGTTGGCCGAATAGGAGAACGTGAGAACCTTGTTGTATTCATCAAGGATCATCGTCTTGCTGGGTGCGTCCGGCGTGTAGCCGACCACGTCTGCGGCCTGCTCGGTCACTTCGGTGTCGAACGTCTGATCGGTCACGACCTTTTCAGGCGCGAGAACCTTATTGTCGCCTTCACGCAGGTATTTGACCGTGTAGCTCACGTCGGTCTTTGCCGTGTAGCGCCCGTAGAGTTCCCACTTCTTGGCTATGGACAGAGCGTTCAGCTTGTGACTGGCGGTGCCGATATCCTTTTTGGCTTCATACCAGCCGTCGAAGTCATAACCGGTCTTTTCGCCGGTCGGCAGGACGCATGCGCTGGGTTCAAGCTCGCTGACATAGAGCGTAGCGCTGTCGATCTCGTTGTTGTCCTTATCGAGGTAGTGGAGATGGACAGGCCAGTTCCAGTATGCCGTGATAACGCGGTTGCCGGTCGAGCCAGTCGGGATCTCGGTGATCTTCTGGCCGTTCTCGTCGTGCCACTCAAGGAACGTCTTGCCCCAGTCAGCACCGGTCGCATCGGCCAGCGTGATGGTATCGCTCTCAACCGTGTACGTCGTGGGGTTGGTGCTGGTGGCCTTGCCGTCGTTGTATACATACTGAATGGTGTACTCAATGGGCGTAAATTTGCCGTAGAGCTTCCATTCCTTGGCCATGTACAGCTTTTCGACCTTAGCTTTTACGCCAATATCAGCTGCTTTCTGATACCAGCCGCTGAATTCGTAACCATCTTCTGCATTCGGAGTCCACAGGCTGTAGGTGGCATAGTCAACAGAGTCAACCGTGTCCATCTTCTTTTCTACCCACGCACCGGTTTCATCCGGGAGGTAGTACTTGACTGTGAACGTCTTCTTCTCCCACTGTGCAGTGAAGATCACGCCGCCCGCGGTGATGGTGTAGGTGTCGCCAGCCTTGAGGAGCGTTTCATCGGCCGCATCGTCTGCGCCGTCAGCGTCATAGCAGTCGGCATCATTTTCAGCCGGAAGGACTTTAACGCTCCAGCCCTCGAAGCTATAACCTTCGCGGGTCGGGTCAGCGGGCAGGGTGAAGGTGTCGCCAGCGAAATAGAAGTCGTGAATCTCAAGGATGTCGTCGTAGGTGTAGTTGACAGCGGGCATGCCCGTAACGTTTTCGCCGTTGGCGTCGAACCTCACTGTCGCGAGGTTCAGGTTGCCGGAGAGCTGGTAGCCGGCTTCTGCCGGATAGCCGGGCTCCATGTCCTCTTCGTTTACGGTCTTGTACAGGGCCGTCCAGGCGATCTTCTCGGCAATCTTGTCAGAAACGCCGGTTTCGAGGGCGATGTCGGTCGCCAGCTTCTCAGCAACTGCGCTCAGTTCTGCATCATCGTCGAAGTACAGATCGCTCGTCAGCGGCATTGCATCGAAATCAAAGCTGCCGATGGAAATGTAGCCGAGGCTGTTGTAGCTGCCGAGGCCGAGACGGGAGAGAGTCGCATCATTCAGGGTGATGGGCGTATCGAACTCGCTCGTGGTCAGCGGTGCAAAATAGCTGTTCAGTCTTGCATACGCGTAGATGTTGTGCGGGGTGACCTTCCAGTTGGCGACGAGGTTCGTCCAGCCGTTGACGGTCTGGCCGGTGACGTCCGTGGTCTGGCCTTCGCGGCTCCAGAAGGTGAAGGTGTAGCCGTCGCGGGTCGCAGTGGGCGCGTCTGCGGTGGGCAGAGCCGAGCCAACGCGGGCCTTGGTGGTACGGAGGATGCCCTCCGTCTTGGAGTGGTCGTTCTGATATGCCGTCAGCGATTCCAGAGAATCGAAGTAAACGACAGGAACCAGCTCGGTGACGATGAGCTTGAGATTCTGCCAGTTTCCGGTGATCAGCAGCTTCTCCAATCCGGCGGGTTTATCCTGCAGACCGTCCAGATACCGCTTGTAGCTGTTGAACATGCCGTCGTCGTACCAGCCGCCGTCGATCTCGAAGTCGAAATCGAGATAGCTGCTCGGATCGATCTTCGTAAGGTCAATCGTATCGCCAGCAAGCTTATCGGCGGCGTACGGAACATCCACGATCGGCTTGCTCAGATCGCCGGACTTGAAGATCATGAGGTGGACGTTGGCCTTTTTGGCTTCCCACTTCGCAACATAGGTCACAGTCTGCGTGACCGTTGCCGCAACTTCGGGCTCCCAGCCTGCGAAGGTGTAGCCGGTGCGGGTCGGGGTGCCGTTGAACGCGGGGGTCGTGGAATCCTTCCTAAGGTCAGAATAGACCTGATCGGCGAAAACCTCTTCACCATCTACGCCGTCGGTGTAGGTAACGGTATATTCCTCCGTCACATGTACGCGGCCCTGCGTCTTGATCTGCCAGCTGCCCCCGGCCCAGATCAGCGTGACCGGAACGATCTTCTCATCGTTTTGGACATGTTTCAGGTTCTGGAACGTCGTGTTGAACTCGGCCACATAGCGTTCGGGGTAATAGCTGATGTCGCAAAGCCAGTCGTCCCCTTCCTGCCTCGGCTCGAAGACGAAGTAGTCTACATCGCACTCGCCGAGCAGACCGTAGGCGGCCGTATGCTGCTGCGAAGCATCTACGACGCACTTGACCTGAACAGCCATTTCAAGCTTTTTCAGCTCGTCAGCCGTCGGGGCTTTGGGCTTGCAGATGACTTCAACGACCGGCAGGTCACCCTGCTGCTGCCATTTCCTGTTCCCGTCACCAGTTGCTTCGGTGTCATAGCGGAAGGTGATGGTCAGCGTTGCGTCCTGCTCGTCAACGAGCCGGTGCTCGACGCGGGTGTCGTTGTTATATGCCGCCAGATTCGGCGCTACCGTGACCGTCGCGGTGACGTAGTAGCCCTGCTCGTCCTTCTGCACATCGCTGATCGTATACTGACGCGGGGTGGCAATATAATCCGCCTTGTAAGCATGTGTTGCTTCGTTGTTCTTGCAGACGATAGCAAAACTGCCGTCCAGCGCCGTGGGCTTTTCGGGCTTCACAGGCGTCTCGGCGCATTTGACTTTAATGTCAGCCGTGACGCCGTCGGGGCCATCAATCAGGTGCCACGCGTCATTCTCCCACCGCCAGTTGATGCGGGTTTCCTTGTTTGGCTCCGTATCGGTGTGGGGTCTGCCGATCTCCTGATCGAACTGCGCAATGTATTTCGCTCTGTTCAGTCTGATGGAATAGATGTATCCATATTCCGTCCGATCCCAACCGAGGTCATCGTATGAACCGGGCAGGATGCGATAGTTCTGCTTGTACGGATTATGCTTGGACGGATACTCGATGCACTGCACACGAATCTTAGCGTTCGCTTCCTCGATGTTCGGCTTCTGGTCGCCGGGGATTTCGGGGGGCGGGGTCTTCGACTCCCAGACCGCGTAGAGGTTGGTAGTCTCTCTGGGTGTTGTAATCGTATTGCCAGGCATGACGGTAGGCTCCGTTGCGTCCGGTTTCCCATTCCAGCCGAGGAAGTTGTAGCCTTCTCTGGCAGGAATCGCGCTGGAAACGGTGAACGTTACCATGCCGGTGTTGGACTTTTCAGTCTGCGGGTTGGGTTCCGGCATATTGGTGACTGTGTCTGTCGTGTTTTTGTAGTAGTTCAGGGTGTAGGTCTTTTCGGATGTATCCCTTGTAATATTAAATTGTATTGGGGGATTTTCTAGATATTGCCATCCGTATGTATTGTGCCAAAACCAATGAAGGGTGGCTGTTGCATTACTGGTTCCGGCAAGTTTGTGTACACCATATCTTTCGCTGAAGTTGCTGTTATATAGCTCGATGAACGGAGCAGCATGAACTGTCACCACGCACATCCATGGGAACTGTTCCTTTGTTATCTTGCCTCCGTCGACGTTATAGTAAGTGCCCGGGTTCTCTACAACCTCGCCAACAGAATAACCGTTCTGCACCTTATTTAAACTACTAGCCGTAGCATCATGCCCCCGAGCACCCGCGTCTACACAGTGGAGCAGTACAGCTTTGCCTGCATCGGGGAAAGCGCCAATGTCACTCGCTGTCGGCGCATTCGGTTTTCCAGACGGGTCAGTGGAGCCACCATCGCCAACGGTGACGTTGTAGATAAGCAAGCCATTCTTTGGAACAAGTACAGGTATAATCAACTGTAATCTTTGCGGTACCATTTCCAACGCCCAGAAAGTTGATCGTCAGCACACCGCCGCTCCAACTGCCGGTCGCTTTTACGACATTCTCGTTGGAACTTGTAACGGCGCAATAAACGCCGCCCTTACTTACCTGAACACCTTCGATCGCACTGTACGTCGAAAAAGTCAGTACGCCGGAATCGGTGACAGTTTCTCCAACAGGAACCTGTACACTGCCATTACTCGTCTCTGCCTGATTCCCAGAGTTTTCATAAATCCTTATTGGATTTTCTGCGCTGCCGCGCGCAGTAACTACGCTGCCAGCCGCCATCGCCGATACCGGCAGCATACCGAGCACCATAATCAGAACTAACAAAAAAGCAACTAATCTCTTCTTCATTACTTCAGATCTCCTCCTTTTTATTGTTTTATTGTTTGCTTCTTGTAGTGAAAACTATCTATGTTGAAAATGGCTGCGCCATTGGATTTTTTCGATGCTGCGCGCCGGGCAGGAGTTCTCTCCGTCCGGCATTCTGGGCACACGTCTTCATTTTTTCTTTAATTTAATATAACACATCCTGCCGCAATGTGCAAGGAAAATCAGGAGGAGTTTTCCAAAAATTTATGGGCACTTTATGCGCCGGACGTCACTGCAGCGCAGGCGCTGCCGGCAGCGCCGTCAGAACCGTGGTCACGCAGCAGAAAGCAAACTGCCGCGCGGAATGAGCAGTATTCTTCATCGTATTCCCCCCAATTGAGGTTCTTTTATTTATTTTACCCTGAATATGACAAAAAAGCAACTGCCTGCCCATCCGCAGCGGACGTTGACAGGAAAGATTTTGGTCATTATAATAGAAGTATCTATAAAGGAGGATACGCTATGAAACGAAGCGAGCAGGATATCCGGTTCCAGTGGGACCTGACGAAGATCTACCCGGACACTGCGGCGTGGGAAGCCGCAATGCAGGAGGCTGAGGCCGCGCTTGCACCGCTGGCCGCAATTCCCGGCACACTCGGCACGTCCAAGGAAGCGTTCAAGAAGGGGCTTGACACCATCTACGCCTCTATGTTCAAAGTTGAGTTGCCTTATACCTATGCGTTTTTGAAGAAGACAGAGGACGGCTCTGTTGCGGAGAATCAGGAAATGGCCGCCCGCGGCGAGAGCCTGATCATCAAGTTCAACGCCGCAATAGCATTCCTGAGTCCCGAGATTCTTGCCATCCCGGCAGAAAAGCTGGACGAGTGGATGCAGGACGAGGCGCTGGCGACCTACCGGCACACGGTAGACGATATCGTCCGTATGCGCGCGCATACGCTCGACGCTGCGCGGGAGCAGATGCTGGCGCTGCTGGGCGACGCGGCAGGCACGCCGAAGGCCGCGTTTGAGATGCTGACCGACGTTGATTTGCAGCTGCCGATGGTCAAAAACGAGGCGGGCAAGGAGGTACG
>OIZB01001776.1_pt1 | contig 10684 bp, 9 predicted proteins | sample 1588401 | NCBI WGS metagenome assembly OIZB01 (sample SAMN03283270) | human gut metagenome | biome: human-associated habitat; material: feces | host: Homo sapiens | place: USA | collected 2013
TTTCCATGCAGGTGTAGTCGTAGGTATAATCGGCGGTAAAGCCGCGGATGCCCACTTTTTCAAATGCCTGACAGGCCGAAACGAAGCTCTCGGAATCGGTGGGCAGCGGGATGCCGTATTGCTCAAAAAGGCCGCGGTTGACCACAAAGCCGTGGGCGTCGGCGCAGACCGGCAGCCAGTTCACAATGCCATCCTCGTTTTTGAAGCTGTTGAGGTAGGTGTTATAGACAGCGCCCGCCTCGTTGGTCATGGCAAGGTTCATCAGGCTGTCTTTCAAGGGAGCCGCATCGTGCAGCGAGAAGCGGCAGCAGGTGATGATATCCGGCAGACCGCCGTTCTCCTGCAAAAATTTGTAAAAATCCAGATCGTTGTTGCCGACGATGAACTCAATGTTCACGTCCGGCAGCTGGGACTGGACATAAGGCGCATAGGTTTCGTACAGGCTGGTGCTCCACAGATACACCTGAATGGTCTGGGCATCCTCCTGCTCCTGTACCTGTTCTGCGGTTTTTGTGCCGCATCCGGCCAGCAGGGAGACCGCCATCACCAGTGCCGCAAGCACCGAAACAAGGCGGCACAATGTTTTTGCTTTCATCGATTCCTTCTCCTGATACCTCTTGGGCAGCCTGCGTTACTGCACCGCGCGGATCGCGTCGATCGTGATGTGGTACTGTTCTGTCACACGGTCAAACCATTCTTTGGAGCCTTCCAGTGTGCCCGCGCGCAGCACCTCGGTCAGCTCATAGGCAGGCTGATAGAGATTGGTAAAACCAAGGTTTTGGCATACACCTTTGAGCGTGTGTGCCGCGCGGAATGCTTCCTCTACATTTTCTTTCTTGAGAGCGTCCTCCAGCTTTGGATAACTGTCATCGTCCAAAAACATCCGGGCAAATTTACGGATCATGCTCTCACTGTACAACCGCTTGAGCACATCCTCATAATCAGCCCCCATTTTCTGATAACATTCCTGAATCGTCATAACCACTTGTTCCACCTTTCTTTGTTTTTCACGTCACAAAAGGATCGTTCATACTCGTTGCATTTTGCTCGTTCCAGAGTTTTTCATTTCTTCAATTCCTCTCCGTCCCGGTTTCGTTTTCATTCTGCTGATTTCAGGAATGTCACCGCAAGTTCATTCTCGTTCTGCTGCCAGCAGCTTTTTCCGAGTAGATACCATTATATAGCTTAATTGTAACATTATCGCAGAAGCGTTTCAAGAGATTTTGCCTGTTACGCGGATATATTAGCAAGGAAGCTTTCTGAATGCAACAGCAACAACGTTGAATTGCATATCGCAAATATGCTGTTTGAATGTTGCGCTAATTTTTGACTTGCGATAAAAGCCGCTTTTCAGCGGAATGCTGCGGCGTCGTGCACCACAACGTGCTGCACACCGGCGTCGGCAGCGGCCTGCTCCAGTGCAGCGCGGCTGTCCGCATCCAGTGCGGTGCTGCTGGTGACCAGCAGATTCTCCATGCCAAGGGACGTGCCGCTGGTGCCAAGGGCATCGGTGGCAGCGGCGCACAGCGCGTCAGGGTAGCTGACCCACAGGGTCACGCTGCCTGCAAAGCGGGTCTGCCATGCGGCGATATCAGCGGTAAGCTGGGCGGCGCGTCCCTCCCGGCTCTTGCCGCCGGAAGCGCCGAAGTCCTGCTTGCGGGTGATGATATTGGGGAACTGCACCCCGGTAAGCACCACCTGCTCGTAGCCCATGCCCTGCACCTCTTCAATGAGGTCGCCGACATACTGCACCGCACTTGCGGCAAAGGGGTTCATCCACGCCTTGCCGCCCTTGGCTGCGCTGACGTTGTCCAGCCAGAGACTGTTGCTGTCGTAGTGCACGCCCATGCTGCGGTCGGTGTACACCGACACCGGGTCGGTAAAGGCGGCAAGCTGTGCCGCCGGGATAATGCCTTCTTCCCGCAGGATGGCGGCGATGCTTGCCGCATCCACCGGGCTTTCGGTGATGCTTTGGGCGGCATTTGCCACCCCGGAAGCGTAGTACACCGTGCCAGCGGCGTCCTTCAGGGTGACAAGGGCATAGTCTGCGCCCTGCTGCTTCAGCTGCCGGGCAGCGGCGCGGATGGCGGCTTCATCGGTCAGGGCTGTCACGTCCAGCTCTGCCCAGCTGCCGCCGGTGATGGCCTTGCCGTCCAGCGGCTTTTCCTTCTCCGGCTCCGGCTCAGACGCTGCCTGCGAAGCGGCGGCGCTGCTTGCCGCCGCAGAGGAAGCGGCTGCTTCGGCACGGGAAGCGCTTTCGGCTTCCAAGTCCCGATCCTTGACCACGGTATACCATGTGTGGGTGGCCCAATCCAGCACATGGGGTGCGGCAAACCATGCGGCTGCCAGCACTGCCGCCACCAGCACAACAATGCCGATGCCGCGCTTTACGCGCGTTTCCCGGCTGTAAAAGCTGCGGTTATAATGCTTGACCTTCTGACGTTTATTCTTAGCCATGGTATCCTTTCCTCCCTGTCTGCGTCACAGGATGACGGAGTGTCCGGTAAAGCCATAGATCGCCAGCGCCAGCACGCCGATATACACCAGCGTGATGGGCAGGCCGCGGAATGCCTTGGGGATAGCTTTGCTGCGCAGGCGGTGGCGCGCTTCGGTGACCAGCAGCACCGCCAGCACATAACCAAGGCCGCTGCCAAGGCCAAAGCCAAGGCTCTGGCCAAGGGTAAAAGTCTGGGTGCGCTCCACCAGTACCGTGCCCAGCACGCCGCTGTTCAGCGCGGCCAGCGGCACGATGCGCAGCAGCTGGCTGCGGCGGGGCAGGCTGCGCAGCAGCCACAGCACCAGATGCTCTGCCAAGCACACCACGGCGATGCTGGCGATATACACCAGCGGGCGCAGCTGGGCGCGGTTATCCAGCGGGGCAATGAACCACCGCCCGGCAAAGAAAGCCACCGGCGCCACCAGCACCTGCGTGATGCACAGCATCATGCCGAACAGCGCGCTGCTGGTGCGGTCGTCCCCCACCAGCTGCACCATGCGGGACACGCCCAGTGCACGGGTAAAGACAGCGTTCTGTGCAAAAATAGCCAGCAGTGCATAGCTGAAAAACACTGCCGAGCTGCTTACAACTTCCTTCACGGTTCGCGGTTCCCCTCCTTCTGGTAGTGCACGGTCAGGGTATCCCGTGCTTCCTTTTTCAGATATTCCTTGCGCTTTGCAGCCGCAGCGCGCCAGATGGCGCACAGGACGCCCAACACAATAAAGCCGCCCGCCGGCATCTTAGCCAGCGGCAGCAGCGCCCAGCGCCCCACCGGGGCACCGAACACGGTGCCAAGGCTGAGCCACTCGCGCACCACGCCCACCACGAGCAGCAGCAGCGCGTAGCCCACGGTGATGCGCACACCCTTGGAAACGGCCTTGTGCACTGTCTCCTGCACGCGGCCGAAGCGGTAGGTCAGAAGCGGCTCCACCACCAGCATGGGCAGGTAGATGCCAAGGTTCAAAAGCCCGGTGCCAAACACGAAGTTCAAAATGGGATATGCCGCCAAGTACACCACAGCGGCGCTGGCTGCGTACAAAAGTGCGCGGGGCAGCAGCTTTTTTTGCAGCTGCTCCGGGGTAGGCTCCTCGTCCCGCAGGGGTACAAGGCGGCTGAGCAGGCAGGCCAGCACGCGGGAGGGCACCAGCAGCAGCGTCACCGCCGCCGCCAGCATCAGGCCGTTCTGGCCGGTGGTAGCCACGACCACCAGCGGTGCCAGACCCATGCCCTGCATGACCACCGGGTTATTCAGGAACACGCGGTCGTGATGGGCAAACTTTTCGGGGTCCTTTAAAATCAGTTCCGCAGTACGCTTTTTCATTCCGCAGCCTCCTTTCGTTCGGACGGCAGACGGTGCAGCAGACGGTACAGCCGCTCCTCGGTGCGGTCAATGAGCGCGGACACGCTGTTGACTGCCAGCAGTGCAAAGCAGACGCCGGTCTCGTACACGCCGAAATAGCGGAAGCCCATGGTGGCAGCACCCACCAGGGCGCCGTACAGGATGCGTCCGAGCCGGTGATGGGCGCAGGTGTAGGGTTCGTTGAGCAGGAACACCGCACAGAACAGCACCGCACCGGTGTGCAGCTCGTCCCGGATGCCCTGCAGGCGGGGCAGCAGGCTGCTGAAGAGGGTGCTGTCCGCCAGACCCACCTGACGCGGGAAGAAGAAGGCGATGAGCCCGCAGGTGATCAGAAAACTTGCCGATGCGCCGATGTGCACGTCCTTCTGGGTCCACAGCACAAGGCCGCAGGCCAGAATGACCAGCGCCGCACCGGTGCCCATGGGGGCGGCAAACTCGCCCAGCACAACGGCGAGGGCGTTCAGGTTCAGGATGCCGCCGCTGCGCAGGGTATCCTCGATGGTGCTGCTCACCGGCACGGCAGAGGCGTTCCACAGGGGCAGCGGCGTATAGGGCTGCGGGTAGCGCACCACCTGCTCCGGCCACGATACCGCCGCCACGGCGTAGCCCACGGCAGCGGGGTTGAAGGGATAGCTGCCGTAGCCGCCAAAGACCTCCTTGCCGATCAATACGCCCGCCAGCACTGCCACCACCAGCACATAGATGTCCACGGTGGCGGGCATGAGCAGGGCGATGATCAGGCTGAAGCTCTCGTTGGAGAGATCTTTATTGGTGTACACCCGATGGCGCAGCAGAGCCACCAGACGGTCGCACAGGTTGCCGGTAAGCAGGGCGATGCCGCACAGCAGCAGCGGACGCGCCCCATAGAAATAGCAGGCCATGCACAGCAGCGGCACACACAGCCAGAAAACGTGCTTATAGTACCGGCCGGTCTTTTGCAGCTGCCGCTCCTGCTCTTGGATCAAAGCTTCATCCATATACGGGCCTCCTTACAGGCTGGCCAGTGCGCCCACAGCCGCAGCAGGGTCGGCGGCGCCGAACACGGCACTGCCTGCCACCAGCACGTCGGCACCGGCTTCTACGCACAGGGGTGCGGTGGCGGCATCCACGCCGCCGTCCACCTCCAGCAGGTAGGAAAGGCCGCGTGCTTCCCGCTCTGCCTTGAGCCAGCGGAGCTTGTCCAGCGCCGAGGGCATGAACTTCTGCCCGCCGAAGCCGGGCTCCACGCTCATCACCAGCACCAGATCCAGCTGGTCCAGCCACGGTGCCAGCGCCTCGGCCGGGGTGCCGGGCTTAATGGTCAGACCCACCTTGCAGCCCAGCGCACGGACGGCATCAATGGTGGCCTGAATATCATCTTCGCACTCCAGATGGAAATTATACAGGGTAGCACCAGCCTTGATAAAGGGCTCGGCGTATTGCAGCGGGTGGCTGATCATCAGATGCACGTCATAAAAGGCATCCGGCAGCGCCTTGTGCAGGCTTTTGAGCACCGGCACGCCAAAGCTGATGTTGGGCACAAAATGCCCGTCCATCACGTCGTAGTGCAGCATCTGTGCGCCGGCATCCAGCACCATGCGGCAGTCTGCACCCAGCTTGCCAAAATCAGCAGAAAGAATCGAAGGACTTACGATGGCCATAATATTTCATTACGCTCCGTTATTTTTAGCAATTTTTATCCCATGTGTTGCGCGTTTTGCAGGGTTCTGCCGGGCAAAAAATACGCGGGCATGGTTATCTTTTAGTTTACATGAAAACGGCCAAAAAATCAAACCCGCAGCCGTTTTTTTCACCGAAAAGTCGTAAATGGCGCAAAAAGTCCATTGCGCGGCAGCATCTCCATGTGCCGCGCAGCTGCCGCCGAAGGCTTGCCATTTTGCAGCAGCTTTCTTTGAAGCAGGACGATTTGGAATGGCCTCCGCTGCTTCCGGGTTGCGGCACCCAGCATCCGCTTCGTGCCTTGGGCGGCACTCGCGTCTTGCTGGCCGCTGCCCCAACAACTCCTCCCTGTTTCCGCCGCTGGCGGCGGTCGTCGTCGTTGCTAGCCATATTCAGCGGAAAATAGATTTTTAATTCCGCGTTTGTCGCACTCTGCGGAGTGCTCCAAACGCATTTTCACAAGAGGGGGTCACAGCGGTAAGCAGGATTTTTATTCCAACAACGCCAAAGCAGCCAGACCGCCCGGGCGGGGCAGTCTGGCTGCGGGGTCTTATTCTACCGGCTTCATGCTGGCGGGGTCCTCCACTGCGCCGGGCTGCCCGGCGGCGTCCGGCAGGCGCTTCATGCCGCCAGGATTGGGGGAACAGGTGGGCAGGGTGAACACAAAGCGGCACCACTCGCCCTGCTGACTCTCCACGCGGATCTGCCCGCCGGCCAGATTGACCAGCACCTTGCAGATGTTCAGTCCCAAACCGGAGCCGCGGGCGTGCAGACCGCGGGAGCGGTCCTCTTTATAGAACCGCTCGAACACATAGGGCAGCGCCTCCGGGCTGATGCCCTGCCCGGAGTTCCAGATGGAGATCTCGGCCTCGGGGCCCAGCTTTTCCACGCTGAAGCGGATGGTGCCGCCCGCCGGGGTGAACTTGATGGCGTTGTCCAGCAAATTATACGCCACCTGATGGATCAGGTCAGGGTCGGCGTAGACCAGCACCTTTTCATCCATGGTCAGGCCTTCCAGCTCGATCATGCCATCGTTGATGCGCTGCTCTGCCGCCAGTGCCACGCCGGTCAGGGTCTCCCAGATATTGAACATCCGGGCGTTCACCTGATACTCGCCGCTTTCCAGCTTGGAGAGATCCAGCATATTCTGGATGAGCCGCGCCAGACGCCCGGTCTCCTCGCTGACCAGCTGCAGGTAGTGGTTCTGCATCTCGGGCGGGATGGTGCCGTCCAGAATGCCGTCCACGAAACCCTTGATGGTGGTCATGGGGGTGCGCAGCTCGTGGGCGATGTTGCCCATGAACTGACCTCGGGAGTTATCGTTGGACTGGATATTCTCCGCCATCTGGTTAAAGGTGCGGGCAAGGTCTGCCACCTCGCCATCGCCCTCCACGCCCTCCACGCGGACGGAGAGGTCGCCGCCGCCAAAGCGCTGGGCGGCATCGGTGACCTTCTGCAGCGGGTCGGTAAGCTGACGCATCAACAGGCGGGTCAGCACACTGGCGCACAGCAGCATCACGCAGGCGGACAGGAGGAAGTTGGACCAGAACTGCTGTTTAAAGTCGGTAAGCTGCGCGCCGGAGGAGCACAAAAACAGCCAGCCGCTGAACAGGCTCTGGTCGTCGATGGTCTCCACCGCCGCGATATAGCTTTTTTCGGTCAGGGCACCGCCCAAATCGCCGAAAGCGTGGTAGTGCCGGGCGTCCGGGTCAGCCACTGCGTTGGCGCGCTGGCAGATATCCAGCGGCACGGTGATGGTGGTAAGCTTGTCCGGGTCGGAGGCGATGAGCACATTGCCCTGTCGGTCGGTGAAAAACAGATAAGCCTCGGCGCTCTCTCCGATGATCTCCAGCTTGGTGTTCAAAGCGTCCAGCTCTGCGCCCTGCGGCATGGTCTCGCTGTTTACCAGATACTCTGCGGTGCGCTTGGCGACATTTACCACCTGATCCAGCGTTTCGTAGCGATCCTTCGCAAAATAATTCTTGAACAGCACCCACTCCGAGCAGCCCATCAGCACGATGCCCAGCACCATCAGGGTGGACACCATGGAGAAAAAGGCTGTGGAGATACTTTTACGCATTACTGACGCACCTCGAACTTATAGCCCACGCCCCAGACGGTTTTCAGTTCCCACTTATCGGAAGCACCGGCCAGCTTTTCGCGCAGGCGCTTGACGTGGACATCAATGGTGCGGCTGTCGCCGTAGTACTCAAAGCCCCACACCTCGTCCAGCAGCTGGTCGCGGGTGTAAACACGGTTGGGGTGGGAGGCCAGGCAGTTCAGCAGCTCCAGCTCCTTAGGGGGAGCTTCCACCACCTTGCCCTTGACCCGCAGCTCGTAGCTGTTCATATCCAGCCGCAGGTTGTCGAACTCGATCACTCCCTCGGTGCTCTCGGTCTGGGCGGTGGTGGTGGTGCAGCGGCGCAGCACCGCCTTGATGCGGGCCACGACCTCCTTGGTGTCAAAGGGCTTGACCATGTAATCGTCTGCGCCCAGCTCCAGGCCCAGCACCTTGTCAAAGGTCTCGCCCTTGGCGGTCAGCATCATCACGGGGGTGTTGCCCAGCTTGCGGATGCGGCGGCAGACCTCCAGGCCATCCATCTTGGGCATCATCACATCCAGCAGCACCATATCCGGCTTGACCTGATTGAACTTGTCCAGACCTTCTTCGCCGTTGTTCGCGGTGGTGACCTGATAGCCCTCCTTGGTCAGATAAAGCCGCAGCAGCTCGCAGATGTTGGTATCGTCGTCCACGACGAGGATCTTTTCGTTGGCCATAGTGGTTTCCTCCCCAATTCTGTATGTTCCGGCCCTTTCGGGCCTTGTGACAAAGTATTCCACTTCTTATTATACGGAAGAGTTATGACAAAATAAAGAAGGTTTTGTATGATTTTTGGGACGCAGGCTCCGCCGCTCAGCTCATCATCAGCCGGATGATCTCCTCATTGGTCTGCCGCATCCCGTCCTTGCCCAGACGTCCGATGCCCTTGATGGTGGTCTCGATGTCCTTCATCACGATGCCATCGCCGCCCTTGAACTCCTGATTGCACTTGTACATGTTGTAGCCCAGCAGCGCCGCATCCACCGAAGATGCGATCTTTGCGGCGCAGGAAGCCTTGGCTCCGTCGCACACGATGCCGGACACGATGGCAAGGGCGTTGACCACCGTGTGGATGGCAGCCTGATAGCCGTCGCCGCACAGGTACACGATGCCTGCGCCTGCACCCGCACCCGCGCTGACCGCGCCGCAGTAGGCAGACAGGGTGCCGATGCCGGTCTTTTCGTGGATGGCCACCAGATTGGAGATGATGAGGGCGCGGTAGAGCTTTTCCTTGCCGCTGTGCAGCTCCTTGGCGTACTCGATGAGGGGCACCGAGCAGGTAATGCCCTGATTGCCGCTGCCGGAGTTGATGATGACCGGCAGCTCGCAGCCGTTCATGCGGGCATCGGAGCCGGCGGCGGCCTTGGCTTTTGCGCGGTTGGAGACATCGTTGCCGTAAGTGGTCAGCAGCACCCGCCCGATGTTGGCGCCGTAGTCGCCCAGCAGGCCCTCTTCTGCAATGGCGTTGTTGTAGCGGATCTGCCGTTCCAGCAGGTCTGCCACGTCCCGCAGGTCGGCAGTCTCGGCAAAGTCCCAGATGTCCTGCATGTTCAGCAGGCTGCGGTCGGCGCGGGCCTCCTCCTGCACGGTCTCGTCCAGCAGGGGCACCTCGTACAGCACCGTGCCGTTCTTCTCGATGCGGCAGATGTTGGTGTGGTAGTCCGCGATGCGCACCCGGGCGTAGTCCTGCCCGCAGCGCTCGGTGACGACGATGTCAAACACATGCCCCTGCTCGGTGTGCTCGATGGTGATGGGCACTGTCTGCAGATAGTCCCGGATGGCAGACTTCTTTTCCTCGCTGACCTCCGAGATGACCTCCAGCTCCTTCTCGGCGGAACCGGCGATGATGCCTGCCGCCACCGCCGCCTCCATGCCCTTCAGGTGCCCGGTGTTGGGCACGATGACGCTTTTCACGTTCTTGATGATGCTGCCGCTCACCTGCAGCTGCACGCTGTCCGGCAGCACCCCCAGCACCTCGCGGGCTTTTGCCGCCGCATAGGCCAGCGCAATGGGCTCGGTGCAGCCCATCGCCGGGATCAGCTCCTCCTTCAGGATCTCCACATAAGCCTGATAGCGCGGGTCGTTGCGTTCCATAACATCCTCCTGCCTTCCCTTCCGGAAATCGGTTCGTATTTTAAGAACAGTATAATATAGAACTCCCGCCGTGTAAATCCGTTGTTTTGCGCCCATCCCCTTGCGCTCCGGGTTTTCATCGCGTATAATGATAGTTGTATCGTTATGCCAAAAAAACGTGTAAGGAGCGTATTTTATATGAAGTTAGGTATCGTCGGTCTGCCGAACGTCGGCAAGTCCACTCTGTTCAACGCCATCACCTCCACCAAGAACGCGGAAGCCGCCAACTACCCCTTCTGCACCATTGAGCCCAACAGCGGCATCGTGGCCGTGCCGGACAAGCGGCTGGACAAGCTGGCTGAGATCTGGCAGACCAATAAAAAGACACCTGCCATCGTGGAGTTTGTAGACATCGCCGGTCTGGTCAAGGGTGCCAGCCAGGGTGCCGGCCTGGGCAACAAGTTCCTGGGCCACATCCGCGAGTGCGATGCCATCGTGCATGTGGTGCGCTGCTTTGATGACGACAACATCATCCATGTGGTGGAGGACGTGACCAAGGCCGAGGCCGTAGACCCCATCGCTGACATCGATGCCATTGACTACGAGCTGATCCTCTCTGACCTCGAGGTCGTTCAGAACCGCGCGGGCCGGATGGCCAAGGCTGCCAAGAGCGGCAACAACAAGGGTGCTGCCGCTGAAGCTGCCTGGCTGCAGAAACTGGCCGACCACCTGAGCGCAGGCAAGCCCGCCCGCAGCTTTGACTTTGACGAGGGGGATGCCGAGCAGCAGGCCGTGCTGCACGAGATGGGCCTGCTGAGCTCCAAGCCCGTGCTCTACGCCTGCAACGTGGGCGAGGACGACCTGATGGAGGGCATTGAGAATAACCGCTATGTCCCGCTGGTGGCCGCCCGCGCCGCCGAGGAGGGGGCCCGCTACATTCCCATCTGCGCCAAGACCGAAGAGGACATTGCCGACTACTCCCCCGAGGAGAAGA
>OIZB01001777.1_pt1 | contig 10682 bp, 15 predicted proteins | sample 1588401 | NCBI WGS metagenome assembly OIZB01 (sample SAMN03283270) | human gut metagenome | biome: human-associated habitat; material: feces | host: Homo sapiens | place: USA | collected 2013
AGCGTCGGCGCTTGCTTGTAGTCCTCATACTCGAAGGAATCCCGCACATCTGGGAAGTCCTTGAGCAATTTAGAAACCATTTCTTTCTGCTTTTCCGTCGCGGGACCTTTGCCTGTCAGCACCTCGACGCCCTCGCGCGTTGCGATATACTTCATGTAGCCGCCCGCGCTTTTGCGGCTGATGAAGCCGGTTTTCTGTATCAGCCGCGCCATCTGTTACAGTCGGCTTTGCTGCCGAAGCACCTCCGGGAACGAGATCTGCCCATTCGTCCGCAGCACCTCCTGATAGCTTTTTCCGCGCATCTGCTGGTACGTCTGCGCGTCGATATCCGTGTCCGAAGCGAGAATATGATTGCAGACGTTTTGCTCGACAGCCTGCTTCAGAAGCAGCTTGCCGATACGATCCCCGAACATACTGAGAATTGCCTCCAGCGTTTCACCAAGGATCTTCGGCAGGAAGTCTCCGGCATACTCGCTTTGCAGATAGCCACAGTAGAACAGAATCGCTTTTTCGATGAACTCGCTCTGGCTGTTACATCCGTCCTGCCGGTAGAGACATTCGACCGTCGCTTTGGTGTCCGGCATGAGCCAGAGCGGGAATTTGATTTTCTTGTTTGCCATGCCAATTTTCCTCCAATTTTGTGCGCAACCCCGCTGTTTTCCTTGAAACAGCGGGACTATCTGCGCTTCCGACCCCAACAGGGCTGTTTTTGCCCTCTCAACAACCCCTGTCCGAAAGTCCCAAACTGCCCGCACTGCGGGCAGATGTGTCTGCCAAGGTGCGCGCACGACACCTTGGCTTTCTCCTGCTTCGCCGCTTGCGGCTCGTTCCTCCGCCGAAAGCCGCCCGCAGGCGCTCCGGCTTCTGTGCTGTAGCTCTGCCGGACACTCCCGCACACCGGCGCAACGTCCGGTTTTGTGGCTTCCGGCGGGTACGCGCTCGGCTGTGTCCGGAAAGCCGCACAAATCGCCGACACGGGCGCGACGGCGCGGGAGGTGCAGTTGGTCACAGCTGCATCTCCTGCATCTGCTCCGATTCCGACATTTTCGGCTGCGGATCGGTGGTAATCGCGTACCATTGACCATTCTCAGCCTTTCTCACGGACACCAGCTCCTGCTGCAGCAGTTTTTCTGCCGGAATGGGTATCTCCCACCCGCTTTCTCCGGCATGCGCAGGCATCGCCGCCCCCTGCCGGAGCTGCCCGGCGTCCTGGGCAGTCAGGTCAACGTAGCCGAACGGTGTCATAAAATAAAAACGATCTTCCGGGCAGGCTTCCAGCAGATCTTTGAGCGTCTGCACCGGTTTTCCGTTTTGCTCTGCCGGAAATTCTTCACAATAAAATTCCGTAGACATTTTGATCTCCTTTTTCGTTTTTGCAGCGCTCCTGCACGTCGGCGCAACGTCCGGTTTTGTGGCTCTCGGTGGGTACGCGCTCGGCTGGGTCGTGAAAGCCGCACAAACCGCCGACACGGGCGCGACGGCGCGGAACGCGCTGCCGGTCACAGCTGCATCTCCTGCGTGGGCGCATCCTGCTCCTGCAGAATCTCCTGACAGAGCTGATTTAACGGCATATGCTCCCGCTGCATACAGTAGGCTTCCATCTTTTCACGCAGCACCTCTTTCTCTGCCGCATTCAGGTGATAGGTAAGAGATTGATCCTCGATTCCGCTGCCATAGCGCGTGATCTCCAGCTCATCGCAGACCTGCTGGCGCTGCATATCGTAGTTGGCATAGATATTCAGCGCATGGTCGTTTTCATCGGTCTCCACGAATGTGCCAAACACTTCGTCGACGTTGAAACACGGAACGACATAAAAATTCAGTATTCGGTCATCCATCGCCTCGATGCTATCCTCGAAATAAAAATTCCGCGCAGTGAGTCTGCTCGGCGTTGTCAGCTCCTGACCATCCAGCCGGTCGAGGAAGATGCGCCAGTGGGCATCCTCGGAAATCTCCGTTTCCTGATATGCCGCTTCTGCCGCATCCGTCACATTCTGCATCGCGTAGACCTTCCAGCCGTCCATGATATTGAGCGCAGAAAACGTCCGCGCATCGAAGTCCAGCTCAAACAGTCCGCTGACCTCGCCGGTGTTCTCCATGCGGTGCTTTGCCAGCGCATCGAACGCCTCGCGGCTGATCTCTTTGCAGTCGTCCGTCGCTTCAAAGAGACTCCGCGCTGGCAGGCGCTGTCCCTGCTGGAGATAATCATAGAGCCGTCTGGCAAGCTGCAAAAACTCCATGCCGGATTCGTTTTGCAGATAGACTTCCGCGCAGTCCTCCGTGATGTGAAAGCCCGCCGTGCTCATACCTGCACCTCCGATTTCTTTTGTGGCTTGCGCACAGGTTCATCCTGCTCGCAATCGCTGATGTACTCCTGCACGGCGGCAGGCACGACCTTTTCGTAGAGTCGCTGGGCTGCCTTTTGCAGCTCCGCTTCCAGCGTCGAATCGCGCTTGGCGATGTAGCGCCGAAGCGCGCGCAATTTTTCTTCCTCGAATGTGATTTGAATATTTGCCTGTTTCATATATCCTCCTGTCAGTACGACATACCGCCCTGCACCTGCTCGTCCGGCATCGGCGCGGCAACGATTTTGTCACTTTCCCGCAGAAACATTTCCGGCTGCCGAAATTGCTCGGCAAACCGCTCGGCAAGTTCGTGCGGCAGGTCGGTGAAATCCGATTCGCCGAGTCCGACGATAAAAAATCTCCCCGCGACAATGTCATAAATATCACCGTCCGCATCGCGCAGCGCACGGTTGAGCGGCAGACCATCCAGCTTTCCGGACTCGCGGCAGACCAGCGCGACAGGCTGTTCAAAGGGATACACGGCTTGGATATATCCGCCGACGAGAGCCTGCATACTTTGCAGATCGCTGCCAATCTGCGTTTCATACGGAGCCTTTCCCGGCTCCACCATCAAGACGTTCATGTTTTCCTCTCCTTTTCTGTTTGTGATTCTCTCCGGGTGTGTTATACTGGAGCTACCGGAGGTGATTTTGTGCAGCGGCTTATTTTTCATGTGGACGTCAACAGCGCGTTTCTATCCTGGGAAGCCGCGCGGCGCGTAGCGGACGGAGAACCGGATCTTCGTCTCATTCCTTCTGCCATCGGCGGCGACCGCGACAAGCGCACCGGCGTGATCCTTGCCAAATCCATCCCCGCAAAAAAGTTTGGCGTTACAACCGGAGAGCCGGTCGCTATGGCGCTGCGCAAATGCCCGCAGCTCGTTCTGGCCAAGCCGGACTTTGGACTGTACACCAGAAACTCCAAAGCCTTCATCGCCATCTGCCGCCGCTTCGCGCCTGTCGTAGAGCAGGTGTCTATCGACGAGTGCTTTCTCGACATGACGGGCACCGGTCTTCTGTATCCGGACCCTATCGCCATTGCGCACACGATCAAGGACACGATCTACTCTGAGCTTGGCTTCACAGTCAACGTCGGCATCGCGCCCAATAAGCTGCTGGCAAAGATGGCGAGTGATTTTGAAAAGCCAAATAAGGTTCACACCCTGTTTGCATCCGAAATTCCGCAGAAGCTCTGGCCGCTGCCTGTGGGCGCGCTGTATTCGGTCGGCCGCGCGACGGCGAGCAAGTTGACCGCGTCTCAAATCCGCACGATTGGTGATCTTGCAAAGACAGACCTCACGCGCGTCCAAAAACTCGTCGGCGTCAAGATGGGAAAACTCATCCACGATTACGCAAACGGAATGGATTCTTCACCCGTGCTGGCAGAGCCGGAGGCCGTCAAGGGCTACGGCAACTCTGTGACACTGGAAGAGGACGTGACCGACACCGCGCAGGCAAACAAAATCCTGCTGGCGCTCTGCGACAGTGTTGCGTCCCGGATGCGCGCGGATGGCCGGCGCTGCTCCTGCGTGACTGTGACCATCCGCGGAAACGATTTCCGAAACAAATCCCACCAGAGAAAGCTCCCGGAGCCGACCGACGTGACCGCCGAGGTCTTCGCGCTTTCCAAAACGCTGTTTTCAGAGCTGTGGGACGGCTATACGCCGCTGCGGCTGCTTGGCGTGACGTTGGGCGACATTTCCGACAACGAGACGGTGCAGCTCTCCATGTTCCAAGATGATCAAAAAGATCGCGCTCGGAAACTTGACCAGACCGTCGACCAACTGCGCAGCAAGTTCGGTGTGACCGCCATCTCGCGCGGGAGCGTCACGGATGCGACGAAGCGCGTGGGCAGAAAATATAAGGCGCAGTTGGAAGAGGATAAGCCAAAATAGTCTCAGTCATAGCTGATGTACGGAATTTTCAGCCAGTGCGTCCATCTGGCACCCTCGAGCTTGGTTTTGACGACACCATACCGCGTGCCCATTGCTTCGACCACCTCACCATTGCCGATATAGACACCGATATGCCCGTCGTGCCAGACGGCAAGACCGGGTGTTTCCGGGATGGTGTCAATCGTGCCGGAGGCGGTCGCGGCGTGGTACATCTCGTTTGCCGTAATATCCGGCATACCGTTTGTGTTGTACACGATTTCTTCCGTCTCCGCATCCAGCCAGCCGTAGCCTTTGATCAGACCGACGCAGTCCGTCGTTCTGCCGCCGACCCACGTCTGGCGGATGAAATCTGCATTGCCAGCAAGAGCATCCGGATACTGCGCCAGCTTCGCTTCAAACAGGCTCTCGGTCAGCACATGACCGAACGTTCCCCAGACGTAGCCCCAGTGTTCTTCGTAGGCGTGAATGGCGTACTGCACCAGATCGTCGGCGTTCTTGCCGGCCGGGTTCGTGAAGCCGGACGTGTCCAGTTCCGTGCTGCCGGTTCCGCTGCCGTAGTCGATCTGAATTGTGCTGCCCGACGCGCCGGTCCCGTCGCTGCCATTGGCATTGCCCGCGATCATCGTGTAGATGTGCGCGGCGTTTTCCTTGTCCTCGTCGGTGACAGCCCGACCGAGCTTTGCCGCAAGATTTTCATACGCTGCCGCCAGCGAGAGCGGCACAGTGGCGGTATAGGGTTCCTCCTGTTCTATGACGCTCCCGTCTTCCAGTTCAACGAGTACGGTTCGCGTTCTCTGCTCTGTGATGTAAAAGCAGTCCACAAAACGGTCTGCCGCACGCTGACTTGGCGCGGCCTCGCCAAAACAGAGAGCATAAAAAATTGCCTTGACCTGTATCGGGTCAAGGCGATTGCCGTCGGTCATATTCGCGTTGGTTTCCGCCACCGCCGAATCCAGAAAGGAAAAAGCCGTCTGCATATCTGCAATGTGCGTTCTGAATTCGTTCGGCACATCTTCGCTATATGTCACCCCATAAAAAGAGGCTTCCACAGCAGAATTGTTGTGATCCGCGCCACCCGATGTGGCGGAGCAGAGGATTGCAGCAATCAGGATGACCGGTGCGAAAATGGCGACCAGCAGAAAGCCGACGCCCTTGCGCCCCTTTTCGCTGGTCAGCAGCAGAGCCGCCGCACGGGCGGCTATTGCGCCCATGCTCATAGCTGCATCCCGCCCATGACCGGCGCGGCTTCCTGCTCTCCGTCGTGCTGTGCCAGCAAAGCCCGGTCACTTTCGGTCAACCGGTCTGCCAGACCAGCCGCGTCCATGTACTCCGTGACGCTTCCGGTTATGCGGCGCAGGAGCTTTTCTTCACCTTCTGCCTGCGGGCCCAGCCGGATGCGCTGTTCTGCCAGCGCCTGTGCGACCAGTCGCTGCTCGTCCGGAGACAGGTTCAGGGACATCGTTTCTTCCGGACCTGACTGCCCTCCAACCACTATGTACCGCGCGTGGACACTGTTGTCCCCGCGAATCGCTTTCGTGATCGCAGAGGAAATGAGGGACATCCGATCCATATCCGCGTCGCTCTCGCCAAGCGTTTTGCCGGTCATGAAATGCTCTGTCCTGCGCTGACTGTCCTCGTACCATTCCAGAAACACATCCAGATAGATGCCCTCGCTTCCGCCGTAGTCTGTCCGACAGAAAAAGCCGGCGTCTCTGGGCATCTCGCGTCCGTTTTGCCAACGATTGTCCAGAAGAAGATACTCGTCTGGTAGATAGCCGATGCTGTCCAACCGAGCTTCCAGCTCGTGAAAAACATCTTCCGCTGTGCGCTGACCGGCATATTTCAGCTTACAGGGATTCTCTGCATCCGGTTCCCAGCGTTCAAATTCAATTTGTTTCATACGTTCTCCTTTTCATCGTTCATCATCTGCCGCCTGCCTTTCCAAACAGGGCTTCCTTGTACGGCGGCGCGTGGACTTCCAGCAGGTAGCGTTCGTTGCCGCATTTGTAGAGGCACACGCCGCGCTGTGGGAACTTGATGAGGTCGAACTCGCTGTCCTCCAGTTGGAGCATATCCATGTATGCGCGGCGGTCAATCGAACCGGCGTTGAACAGGAACTGGTGCGGCGGGATGGAGAAGAGCGGTTTTGTCATCTCGCGGACTCCGGGCTGGTCGAAATCTTCAAGGTTCTGGCTTGCCAGCACCAGCGCGGACTCTTTTTTACGCACGCGCTTGAGCGAGTTGCGGATGTACTCGATCGCAACCGGGTTGGACAGCCAGATATAAAGCTCGTCCAGCGCAGCGACAGTATTGCCCTCGGTCAGCAGCTTATCTGACATATACGACAGCAAATTCAAAAGAATTGTGCTGCGCACATTCTGCGCCACGGACAGCAGACCTTTTACACCGAACACCAGAAAGCGCGTTGAGGTCAGGTTTGTGTGGCCGTTGAAGAATTTTGAATCCGCACCGCGGCACATGGAGTGCAGCCCCAGCAGGATCTGCTGGAGCGTTTCTCTGGTGTAGAGCTGCGGCTTCGTTTCATCAAAATTCTCGTACTCGATCTCGATAAAATCATACAATTCTGAGAGAATGGGGTAGTCCTCCGGCCGCATCTGCGAAAAATCCGTTTCCTCTGTAATGCCCCATTCCGTATATAGTTTGGTTAACATAATTTCAATCGTATCAATCTGTGCTGTCGTAAAGTCCTTATATGTACGAAAAACATCCTTGAGGAAGGATGTGTGCTGCGCCAGCCGGGTGGACTGCCGGAACGCTTTGGGCGCGTCCACATCATATGGGTCTGCATCGGTGTCCCAGCAGCGGGGTTCCAGCAGATTGATCTTATACGTTCCCTCGATGATGTCCGCAAAGCACCCACCGAGCGCCTGGCACAGCTCCCACTGCTCATGCTCCACATCCAACGTAATGACCGATTTCCCAGCTTCCAAAAAGTTGAGCAGAAGCAGTTTCATGAGGTAGCTTTTTCCCTGACCGGAGTTACCGAGAATCAGCACGTTTGCCGAGGTTTTATCCTCGTCGCGCTGGTCGAAATCGACCACAATATTGCTGCCGTACTTGTCTTTCCCAATGTAAAAGCCTTTTCGGTCTGTCTTGCCGGAGTAGTTGAACGGGAACAGATTTGCGACCGAGCTTGCTGGTAAGACGCGCTCATACTCTGTGCCAAGCACATTGAATCCGACTGGGCTGACCGCGCAGAAGCCTGCCTGCTGGCGGAGCTTTAGTCTGTCCACGTTCAGCTTCGAGCGCATGAGTTCGACCTCCACGTTCGTCTGCAAAATTTGCAGTTCCTGCATATCTCCCGCAATCATTTCGATGTAGACGGCGCAATGGAGCAGAGGCTCTTTGTTCCGGTGCAGCGACCCGATGAGGTTCGCCACGTCCTGCAAATTGCTCTCTGCTTCGACCGCCTGCTGCATATTCTGTGAGCTGCCGCGGTTCATTCGATTGCGAATTTCTGCATTGTGAACGATTTTGCGTTCCTCCAACGGTGAGACCATGCGCGTATAGATGTGCAGCGTCACGCCGTGCTTTTCGCCCAAATGCCGCAGGATGGCAAGGTCATCCGTCGATGTTGGATACTCGCGCAGCGCCCAGATGCAGCGGAACGTGTTGCCGCAGATGTAATAGCCGGTTTCAAATTTCACGATGCTCGGCGCAATCATGTCGAGGAAGGATTTCAAAGATTCTGTTTCCGCGTCGGTCTGCTTTTTTCTTCTGAAAATACTCATCCTGTCGCCTCCATGAATCGCTGACCGTCGTAGTCCTCGAAGCGCTCCGTCGTGGTGTTCTGCTCGAAATAGATGGCAAGCAACCGCTTGAGGTCTTCTTTTCCGGCGCGGCGTGTGGTGAAACCGTTATCGCGGAATTTTGTTTCAATGGTAGACAAGAGCGTGTACGCCGTGTCGGGCTTTTCGTTTTTGAGCCGCACGGCGAGATAGAACTCACGTGCCAGCGTCATCTGCACCTGCTTTTCGTCCAGAAACGCACGATCCTGTTCGAGCAGTTCCCGGATCGCGGGGTTCTTTTCCTCCTGCATCCGGTCGTGGTAAAAGAGGCACGTCGCGTTAAAGCTCTCACGGGAGTTCATTGCCAGCAGCTCCACGCCAGCCTGCGCGCTGAGTGTGTTCTGGAGCGCACGGATCTTCGCGCTGACCGCGCCAGCCGGAAGGACGCTGATGTTTGTGGGCTTGATGATGTAAAAAACAAGATCGCCCGCGTCGGTAGAAATGCAGTAGTCCGTGATTTTCTGAATGCCCATGAGCTGCTGGGTGGACTGCCGACGCTTGTCTTTCTTCTGCTTTTTCATGTCGGGTCCTCCCACTCGAAAATTTGCTGCTCCGTGATGTAAAAGCTCACGACGAACGAGAGAAAGTCCAGCACGCTCAGTCCGTCCAGATGGATGGACAAAAACGCATACGCCGCCACCAGCACCATGGGCAGAAACAATCCAAGCTGCGTCAGCGCAAGCACCGCAATGAGCAGCCCAATGCCGATGACGGCTAAGTCCCGGAGCTGCCAGAGCCAGAGCGTGGCTTTGGCATTCAGGTTATCAGGGTAAATGTAAATACGATCACCTCCATGAACGAAAAAAGCGCCGCCGCAGATTCTCCTGCAGCGACGCTGGGTGGTTATTCTTCTGTTTGCGGCTGCGCCGCCTTGAGTTCCTGCACCCGCGCCAGATCGACGAAATGGGTAGCATAGCTCCGCTCGATTTCCGGGCTTCCGCTTTTACTGAATTGCAGCGGAATGACCGGCTTGTGACCGATCCCATTCTTCTTGCGAACGCCCCAGCGCTTGTAATAGCAGAAGGATGGTTTCAGACCGTGCGCTTGCGCATACACGCGCATCTGGCGCAGCACAAAGGACAGCCGTTTCAGGTTGGCATTGCAGACAGCTTCCAGATCCCGCACATGCCCGAACCGCCAGTCTTCGTATTTCTGCTTCGGCAGAATGCCGGTGTCGATGAGCACATCCACCGGCGCGGCATAACCGCGCACCTGAAGCTGATGGTACATGGAGCTGTGGATCTTGCCGGTCAGCTCTTTTTCGTTCATGCGCCGCACCTCCCATCTGCAATTTCAACTATACCACAGCGCGCCCACAAATGCAAAAGCAGAAGCCGCAGGCGATCCCTGCGGCTTCTGGCTGCGCGATTATTCTTCTTCGGCATCCATGTCCGGTTCGCCGGCTTCTTCTGTCTCCGGCTGCACGGCAGAGTCTTCCTCGTCCTGCTCCAGCGCATCCTCGATCAGTCCGATGATGAACTGCTTCTGTTTGAGGTTGTTCTTTTTGAGATACGCTTTCAGTCGCTCGAAGAGTTCCTCCGGAAGCTGGATTGCCATCGTTCTCATATCACCTGTCATTTTTGTTCCTTCTTTCATTTTGTAATAATCTGTGATAAGCTGTTCTATGAATTCGCTGAGTGTTCTGCCAGATCGTTCCTGCTCCTGCCGCACACGCGCGTGGAGGGCTGTGTCGATTTGAGCGCAGAGGTTCTTTTTGTCTGCCATGGGCTTCGTCCTTTCGTTTTGATTTGCAAAGCAAGCATACTGTAAGCGCTGGAACAAAGCTATTCACTAGAACCAACAAAGAAGCGGCGCAAAATGAAGCATATTACAAGCACATCTCGCCGGAAAATGTATGCTCCTGCTGGTCACGGAACGCCTGCAGCGCCTGTACGGATTCCCGGTATTCCTCGCCGGTCGGGTCACAGCCATTTTCAATGGTATAATCGCGGATCTGCTCCATCGTCCAACCCTCGGTGAGCTTTGCCGCCGCACCGCGCAGTTCAAAATAATTGAACACGAACTGCTCCCCGTAGTTGAACAGGCTCGCTGCGGTCGGCTCTCCCTGATGCTCTTTGATAAGCCGTAGTTCCACATAGGCGGCATCATAAAGGTCGCTTTGCTTTTCTGTGCCGTCCTGCTCCAGCTCCTGCGCATACTGCGTCCACTTTTTCATGGCCCGCTCTGTCACGTCCGGCAGCAATTCTTTGACCATGGCTTCAAATTCATTCTTCTGCATGATGCTCTCCTTGTACTTGGCTCTGCATGACATCAGCCTCCATTGCGGCAACTGCTTGCAGGCTTTTCATAATGAATTCCACGCACGGCACAGGAATGCTGTTGCCGAGGGCGCGGTATCTGGCAGAGTCCGACGCGGACGGGATATCTGTCCAGCCCGGTGGGAAACCTTGAAGAAGTTCGCATTCCCATGGAGTAAGTCTTCGGATGAGCTGCGCATACTGCCGATCCGGTTCTACGACCAGATCCGTCGCATCCTTGGCCTGCCGTGCACTCTGCGTGCTGGCAATATCGTCATTGCGGAACTCGTCCACGCGCTGGCGCGCAAAGACCGCGTGCCGGTCTAATCCCGAGGATTGAGTTATCCCGAGGGAGCCGGTCACCATACTGCTCTTT
>OIZB01001783.1_pt1 | contig 10650 bp, 9 predicted proteins | sample 1588401 | NCBI WGS metagenome assembly OIZB01 (sample SAMN03283270) | human gut metagenome | biome: human-associated habitat; material: feces | host: Homo sapiens | place: USA | collected 2013
AGCACCTTGTGCGGCGCACATGATGTTCGGCTGTTTAATATGGAAAGCAGTGATCGGACAATGTAATCCGCCATTCCGTCGTTGACCGAACAACTCGATTTCGTCAAGGGTGCATCCAGCCCTAACCTTGCTGATTCTGCGATAAGATAATACGGATCTACCGGAATACAATGTCCGCCTACCAGCCCGGGACGATAATCGACGAAATTCCATTTTGTTGATGCCATGTCCAACACTTCGCTGAAGTTTATATCCATTTGCGAAAACAAACGCGACATCTCATTCATCAGTGCAATGTTGACGCAGCGTTGCGTATTTTCAACGATTTTTGAGGCCTCGGCGACTCTGATGCCTGACGCACAGACCACATCAGCTTGAATCACATGCCGATATATCTTTTGAAGCATAGTCGATGTGTCGTGGTCGACTCCAGACACTATCTTCACCGTATTCCGGAAAGTGTGTTCCGTGTCAACGGGATTTATCCGCTCGGGAGAATATCCGACCTTGAAATCGGCCCCGCACTTAATGCCGGATAGTTCCTCCAGTAACGGTATACAGATCGAATCCGTGCATCCAGGATACACTGTCGATTCATACACCACGTAGTCGCCATGGTGCAGATGTCCTGCGACAGTTTTGGTTACTGATATCAACTGTGATAAGTCGGGACGTTTGAGTTCGTCGACCGGAGTACCGACGGTTATGATATATAGCGATGCTTTGTCAAGGTCGTTGGCGTCGCTTGTGAAATGCACTGTATCATGTTTGACGGGAGAGGAGCTTTTTATATGATTGATACGCTCTTGCGAAATATCATAGGCCACGACATCGAAATGGCGGGCGAAAGCTTCGGCAACAGGCCGCCCCACATAACCTAGACCGATGACGGCAACAGAAGTTCGTCGCGTCTTAAGATTCTCGTATATTGCAAATCTGTCATTCATATTCAAGAACCATATTACCGCGCTTCACATATCGGATTCCTGATTCGGGACATACGGCATTGCCGTCGTCATCGAATTTGAGCCTGTATCCGTGTCTACTCATCCATCCTATCTGTCGTCCCGGCACACCGACGACCAGCGCGTAATCGGCTACATTGCGTGTCACAACAGCCCCGGCCCCTATGAAGGCGTACTTGCCGATTTCGACACCACACACGATAGTAGCGTTTGCACCAATCGTGACTCCTTTGCGGACAATCGTGCGTTCATACTTTCCTCGCCGTGATATTGCACTCCTCGGATTCCTTACGTTGGTGAAGACGCACGATGGTCCCAGAAAAACATCGTCTTCGCATACGACTCCTTCGTATACCGACACATTGTTCTGTATCTTGACATTGTTGCCTATGATTACCCTTGGGGCGACCATCACGTTCTGGCCGATGTTGCATGAATCGCCGAGGCTGGCACCGCTCATGATATGTGAGAAGTGCCATATCGTGCACTTGGCTCCTATCTTGGCGCCTTCGTCAATCATCGCTGTCGGATGTATAAACACGTCATGCATATACGTCAGTTATGTTTGTAAAATTTCCTTATGGTGTCAACAATTACTTCCTGATCTATGTCCGAAATGTTACCGTATATGGGCAGAGAGAGCACGGAAGCCGGAAGTCTTACGGCATTCAGCATCTCTTTGTCGTACGAGCATACGCCGCTGTATGCCGGCTGGGTGTGCAACGCTTCCGAATAATACACCATCGATTCTATACCGTTTTCCAGCAGTCTGCGCCTGAGCTTGTCGCGGTCATCTTCAGGTACGGTCAGCGTATATTGGTGATATACGTGTATTCCCACGCTGTCTTCATGCGGCAGACCTATCATTTCCAAATCACTGAGCATATCGTTATAGTTAGCTGCCGCCCGGCGTCGATGGGAAATCCATTTGTCGACATGAGGCAATTTCACGCGCAGAACAGCCGCCTGTACAGTGTCGAGACGGGAATTCAGACCGATATACTCATGACGATATTTTATGCTCTGTCCATGGCTTGCAAGAGCTTTGATCTTTTCGGCAAGCTCCCGGCTGTCGGTAAACACGGCACCGCCGTCGCCATAACAACCAAGAATTTTACTTGGGAAAAAAGAAGTGCAGCCTATTGTTCCGACTGTGCCCGCAAATTGCTTTGAACCATCCGGGAAGATACATTTTGCACCCAACGACTGGGCATTGTCTTCGATCAATACGATTCCCGTGTTCGATGCAATTTTCATTAAACCGGTCATATTGCACGGCTGACCGAACAAATGAACCGGGATGATGGCCTTTGTCCGTTTCGATACGACTCTCTCTACACTCTCGCAGTCAATGTTGAAAGTACGCGGATCTATATCTGCAAACACGGGCTTGCCGCCAAGCAGCGCCACGGCTTCCGCCGCAGCCACAAACGAGAATGCGGGAACAATCACTTCGTCACCCGGCCGTAGCCCGACAGCCATTAAAGCCAATGTAATCGCATCCGTGCCATTGCCGCAACTGATACAATATTTCGCATTCACATAGTGGGCCAATTCCGCCTCGAACGTCCCGACTTCAGCCCCTTTGATAAAAGCACATTCATCTACCGCGTCTGCTATGGCTTTATCGATGTCATTGCGGATACACCCGTCCTGTTTATGCAAATCAACCATTTTTATCATTGCACACAGATTTTGCGATTCCTTATTTGATTAACGGATGACAGTCATTCAGTACTTTCGACAGAGGTGTGTGGCATATTTTTTCGGCTGCCGATATTGACGGTCTCGCGTCTTCAATTGAAAAGCCCTTGCCTTCGAGAATCCTCCGATAGCTCAAAGTGTGCAGGTCCGTAAACCCGTCAGTAAAATTGAAGCCCACACCGTTTATCGTCAGACATCTGCATGGTGTCATCTTCCCGTCAACGCTTTTCAATGAGGCGTGCGCCGGATTGACACTCAGAAAGAATTTCACTCGTGCCTTTTGCAATTCTATTACGCCTGAGACGGAGTCTGCTGCTGAATGATGTACGGCAGCATTCAGAAAATCGCCGAATATCCAAATCAGAATATCCAGAAAATGGATGCCGATGTTGAACACGACCCCACCGCTTTTTGCGACATCGCCTTTCCATGACGCCGCATACCATTTTCCTCGCGGCGTTATATAGGTTAATTCCACATCATGTGTAAAATCTGCAGGTGTGCTGTCCACATATTGTCTGAGTCTCTGGATTTCGGGATGTAAGCGTAACTGCAATATGGGATATATGCGGCGGTTGGATGTACGCTCCATGCTAGCCATGGCGTCGAGATCCGCAGAACGCAGGCCTAACGGCTTTTCGCATATCACGTTCATTCCGTTCCGAAGTCCGAGAATGGAATGTCGGCAATGAAGATAGTTCGGAGTACATACAGTCAGGTAATCGATGTTCCCATGCTTGAGTATACCTGCGAATTTATCCGCATCGGTGGTAAAATCCGCATGAGGGAAATATCTGTCCATAATTCCCACGCTATCTGCTACGTCATGAGCCGCGACCAGATCACACTCCGAATTCTTTATGGCATCGAGATGGCGCGGAGCTATATATCCGGCCATGCCTACAATAGCAAATTTTGATATGCCAAAATCAACTTTAACCATTTTATTAAAAAGTTCACAAAAATAGTATAACAAATCGAATAATAGTTTGATTTAAGATACAAAAACCAACAAAATGGAATTTCAAAAAATATTATTCAAAAGTGGAGAGATTCCAGATGGCTGGCTTTGAATTTGCGTTTAAAAAACGATGTTATTTATGATACTGCACATGTCTATTTCAAGTTCGGGCTGTTGGATTTATATGTGGGTTTCTTCCAGAATAATCAAAAAGCGTGGAATGCAGGGGAAAAATGGATGAGAAAAGTAGTGGTCGTTGGCTCTGATCAGACAAATAAAATATATTCGAAATCATTATTATCTGCATTGACTTAGATTAAGTCATGCAGGTGTAACTCGTTTATAAGTTGCTTCTTTTGTTTGCCTCAATGATTAGTAAAACTAATAATCAGGATTGTTAGTAGAAAAATCTTTTATAGTTTTAAATGTCAAATAAAAAGCGCCCAAATTTTGCCCAAAATAAAAACCTCAAATAATTGAGAACCAATTATTTGAGGTTTTTAAAAAGTACCCGGAGCCGGGTTTGAAATGTCAAAATCTTCAAAATCAGAATCAATCGAAAATGATATATATTTAACTAATAATCAATAAATAACGATTATATTTGTTCGTGTCTGATTAGATGCCGTTTCGGTAGTTTTTGCAAAATGCGGACAAATTGCGGACACGGACAGTTTGTTTTTCCCTTGCCTTCAATTATATTTGGGAAAGCAATCCTTTCAGTCATGGCACAGACTAATTATTACCTTGGTAAAATCACCAACAGCTCCGGCGAGTCGGAGATCAATCTGCGGCTCTATGTTTCGCGGGACATCCGTTTGCGGATCGGCTCGGGCATATGGCTTGACCGGAAGCGGTGGGGCAAGAAGAACGACATCAACATCCCATTGATTCAGGGCGAAGAACGGGAGCAGCTTTTGGCAAAAAGGGATCGGCTGAAAGCACTGACGGACGTGCTGGAGCGGGAGATCAATACCGCGACCGACAAATCGGCGATCACCCGCGAGCATATGGAAAAGGTCGTTAAGAAATTCCACAAGCCGGTAAAAGCGGTCAAGGAATATGAAAAGTCTTTTTTCGACATTATCGACGAATACATCGCCAAACACAAGCTGTCGGAGCAGCGTTTGAAGAATTTTAAGGTGCTGACTCGCTGCCTGAAACGATTTGAATTGTATAAGCGCAAGACGGGAAGCCGGGGCTTTAAACTTAACCTAAGCTCACTCAATTCCGACCAACTGCGGCAGATCGACGAGTTTCTGGCCAGCGAAAGGCAGGTGTTCCTGCAATTCCCGGAGATTTACGAGGAAGTCCCCTATTCCGCCAAGATCGCGGTTAAGACGCCCAAGCGCAAGCGGCCGACTGTCTTGGACGAGGACGGAAACGAAGTCCCGAAAGGGATGCCGAAAGAGCGGGGCCAAAATTCGATTGCGGACATGATGAACCGGTTCCGGGCGTTTATCCTGTGGGCGAACGACAACGGATACACGGCGAACAATCCGTTCAAGCACTACTCTATCGGGGAAATCGTGTATGGAACGCCGATCTACATCAGTATCGAGGAGAGGAACCGCCTGTACGAAACCGACTTGAGTGATGATCCTGCATTGGCCGTGCAACGGGACATATTCATTTTTCAATGTTTTGTCGGCTGCCGGGTGAGCGATCTGTACAAAATGACGGAGCGTAATATCATCGACGGCGCGATCGAGTATATCCCGCGCAAAACCAAGGAAGACCGTGGAGTAACCGTGCGTGTACCGCTTTCCAAAGTTGCGTTGGAGATTCTCGCCCGTTACCGAGGGCAGTCACAAGATGGTTTGTTCCCGTTTTACACCGAGCAGAAATATAATGTGAAAATCAAAGAGGCGTTCAAGCGCGCCGGGCTCGACCGCATGGTGACGACCATCGACCAGCGCACGCGGCAGGAGGTGCAGCGGCCGTTATATGAGGTGGCGTCGTCCCACATGGCCCGGCGCACGTTCATTGGGAATATCTACAAGAAGGTGAAAGACCCGAACTTGGTCGGATCTCTGAGCGGCCACAAGGAGGGCAGCAAGGCGTTTGCCCGTTACCGCGATATCGACGAGGAGATGAAAAAGGAGTTAGTTGGGTTATTGGAGTAATAGATAATACTACAAAAATCTCTATGTTTGAAACCTATGGAGTACAACCTATACTTTGAGGGGCCAAAGGTTTGGCTCGCGTCTTGACTCTGACCTAGCTATTCCCTCACTTAGTGTTATTCTAAATCATATTTCCCTTGGCGATTTAACCATATAGCAAGAGCCCATGCCTCCTGAAAACGTATATTCGCCATAGTCATTCCATAACCACGACACAGATTGTGAAATTCTGCATATGTCCTAGGCCTTCGAGTTAACAATATCCACATTAATGCTGCCGCTGTCGTCAGATTTAGAAGACCACCGTGTGTATGAGATGGTCGTCGTATCACATTACATCTACGGCATCGCAAAGTGAAATTATCTAATCTGTCCGCCTCGAAGCCAAGTTCTTCTCTAGGAATAATGTGATCTGTCTGTAAATCTAAACGAGTTCCGCAATCCTCACAAACCCCAGTTCTGTCATAAAACCATGCTCGTACGTTCTGCCAGGCTTGTCCTGGAGGGTAATGATGTTTAACTATTTTAGTAGTCCCCGTTCCAACTTGAGGAGGATTGAGCTGACCTAAAATGGCACTACACATTTGTTTATATGTGACGAGTCCACTTTCTGCTAAAAAATCAATAAACGCTTTCCAGTGTTCCTCTTGCCATTCAACGTCTGATGTAGGAAACCTAGTTATATCAATCATCTCCTTTTATTAATAATTCTATTTTCCATTTCCTTGACAAAGTCCAGGACACTAACTTCAAGAGCGATGCATATAGTTCTTAACTCCAAAAAATCTAGCCTTCGCTCTCCACCTTCGATTTTGCTAATAAAAGTCTGATCAACATTAATTATATCAGCTAAATCTTTCTGGGTAACTCCTTTATTTTCGCGCATCTCTCGTAATAAAGAGATCATCAAATGATACTCTTTACTATGAATAGTTTTATTTTTCTTTTGATCGCTCATAATATTTTATAAAAGTATATGCGATTCCAGGGTATGCCAAAATCGCATATTCGAGAATCCTAACTATATTTGTTCCATGAAAAGTTCGCAAGCAACGTATGACATATTATTGGGGGATTTTAATCGACTAATCGGGATGAAATTTTCCCCTTCTTCTGAATACTACAAACAAGCTCTTGCTTTAATAGAGTTTTGTCAAAGTGATATTACATCTCAATTAACTCGGAAGAATAATATTGTCAATGCAATAAACCAGAAATTTGAGCTTAACAAGTTCGGAATCAAGACGCTTATTGACTTCGCGGCAAATAATAAGCTGTATTTCAATTTTCACGAAAAGAAAGAAATAAAAACTTTCTTCGACGATACAAATTTTGAGAGATATGCAGCATGGATAAAACCGCGAGTGCCAGATAGAGATTATCAACTGTATCTTGAGCTATTTAAACCTATATCATCGGATCAATCACTCACCGAATTTCGCACCATAATCGACACTTCGGATTCTAAAAATGATATCCTTCATGCGTTATTTGCTGCATATATATTCCACTCGTTTGATCGAAGCAAAGTGCATGAGTATTTTTCCAATGTAAAAAAATCGCCCTCAGATTATTATGAGTATCTACACTCTCATTTTAGCGATAATTTAAAAAGGGAATTAGCTCTATCCTTTTTAGTAATTGACGATCAATTATTGGAGACTTGTGGGGATCTTGGTACTCTTAAAGATTCTGTGACCCATTTTATAAAGGACACATATGACAAATTATCGAACCATTGTTTTCTGTCGATATTAATTGATACTCCGAATAACAAAAGCCTTAAATGGGAACTATTTTCGGATATTATCTTATATGCCGAGAAATTTATTGAGGAGAAATTGAAAATAGGATATTTCCATCCTCAAAAAATAGCGTCTGATACCAAACAGCATATAAAAGAATTAGATGATGCAGATGCTAGATTTGATATCGCCAATGGAGGGTTCACCTATCATGATAGTTTTATTTTAACTAACGAGGAGTTTAAGGAAGCTAAAAAAGACGAAGCGATTGATGACTACGCGATTTTATTACTTTTTGAGAAAAACAAACGAGATGAAACACCTATACCTTGTCCAGCATGTAGAAGTCTGAATGTCAGAGGAAATTCTTATCCTGTATTGGGTGTAAAAAGCTGGGAATGTAATAATATTTTATGTCCAGAAAAGAGTAAATTCAACAGGGGTAAAAGATACTCTCTCTCTTCGTTAATAAAACAAGAAGCTATCTTTTATGAGGAGAATGAAATTAAAAACGGGACAATAAAAAAATGGCAACTTGATTTATTAACAAAACCTAATACAGACGACATACTAGATTTCCTAATCAAACATTATTCTCTGGTTCGTGATACCATAGAGGTTACTAATTACCAAACCAGAGAAAAGTTATATGGGAGAAACGTCAAATCAAACGATTTTTCAGTCGTAAAAGATGGGACCCTTGAACGATTTTATAACTCGGCTTATTTTAGACGGTTTGTACTAAAGAATAATGTAGGCGACAGGTTACGATTAAATAATATATCGCCTTATGTACACCATGAAATATATAATGGGGATAGTAATGTCATTATACGATCATTAGACAAGAACTCGGTTGATGGAGCTGTTACATCACCCCCATATTATAATGCTAAAGAATATTCGCAATGGGACAACATCTATTGTTATCTTTATGATATGTACAATAATGCTTTAGCTGTTTATGATGTGCTTAAACCAGGAGCATCATATTTATATAACATATTCGACTATTTCGATAATGAAAATAATGTTGTTTTTTCAGCAATGGGGAAAAAGAGAATGATATTAGGCGCTTATATCATTTATCTTTTCAAAAAGGCAGGGTTTGAATTGGTGAAAAATATCATCTGGTATAAGGGGCACATCCAAGGCAATCGGAGCTTTAATCAAGGTAACACGTTCCCGTATTATCAGGCTCCACTAAATTGTTATGAGCACATTTTTCACTTCATCAAACCACCCCGGAAGGACAATGTAATATTGCCTGATATTGTCTACTTTAAACCTGTGCATAAAATAGTCAATGGCGAAAATGTATTAGGTCATACTGCACCTTTCCCATTAAATATACCGACCTTATTAACTAAGCGCATGCTATATGGAGAGAAAATTCTTGACCCATATTCAGGAAGTTTCACTACATCAAGAGCAGCAATGCTATCAAAGATATCCTCTATTGGTATTGAGTATGATCGTAGTTATTGTGATTTAGGAATAAAACTCATGAAAAACGAGTCAAACAAACTCAACCTTTAAAGCACTCCAAAGATTTATTTGTATTATTAGACAAATAAACATATTATCTATCTTAGTTCCTTTCGATAAAATTTAGATGAAGCTACTAATTGTTTATATGACAAAATAAGAATGGCACCTTATTTCACCCTATTAACCAAATATGATGCTGACACAAAACAACCTAAAGTTTCTTCATCGGAAAATGTCCGATTTCAGATATATGCAAAACGATAGTACCATATATCGAGGTGAGTAAGAGCCTGAAAACAATTGGAGTTTTTCTGCAATTTTGGAATGAACTCAAAAATTATCTGACTCATAAAGCGTCTGAGATTACTAATTCTCAGCAAATATATCGCCCTATCAATCAATAAAATTATTGAACAAAATAGAGCCTTTTTCAAATCGCACTAATAGCATAGAATTATTACACCGCACAAGGAATAATATCGTTCATCAAAAATCAAATGTCACAAACATGACAAATGAATAGCTGGAAGAAAATTATAGATAAACTAAAAAATGTTATATCCACTTTGAATGTTAAGGATGAGAAACAAACGATAAACAATCTATAGTGTAAATTCTTACCCTAGTTATAATTAAAGTGTGACGCAATTCTGCGCAAAAATAGGCAGAATACCACTGAAAACGAGAAAGATGCAATTTTTCTCGTTTTCTTTTGTTTATTTGTCATCGGATTCAGGAGAATCCAGTTTATAATTTTATTAACCCATTAAAATCTTCACCTATGGAACTAAACGATTTGTTACGAACCGGGACTAACGTCAGTGTGACGGTGAGCCTGGAGGATTTAAAGCAGCTATTTCGAGAAGTGGCCGGGAGTGTCCCGACCACTGAAACCCTTTCTCCCGCCGAAGAGTATTGATCCCGGAAAGAGGTATTGCAGCGGCTGGGTATTGACTCATCCACCCTCTGAAACTGAGAGCGAACGGGATATATCAAATCCTATCCTTTCGGAGGCCGCAAACGCTATCTGCGAAGTGACGTAGAAGCTATCCGCACGGGCCGAACGCCCCATCATCGAAAAGCGGGATAACCGTCCCCCTGTCATCCGATTTATCATCCTAAGTTGAGCGGCTTGCTACATATAGCAGGCGGCAAGACGACTATTCACTCATTAAAACCTAATTATCATGTCAATCGAACAAATAAAAAAGAACGACATCCGGGCGTTCCTCGCCCAAGCCGGGATCACTCCGGTCAAAGAAACCCCGACCGGGGGCATGTACCTCTCTCCGCTCCGCCAGGAAGACACGGCGAGTTTCCACGTGGACTACACTAAAAATTTGTGGTACGACCACGGAGCCGGTGTCGGCGGCTCCATTATCGACCTGGTCATGCATATGCACAACATCGATTTTCTTGACGCGCTATGTTACCTCGAAGAGCCCGGCCTTGTCCGCGTTCAATGAATCCCTCCGACGCCGGAGAGCACTTCTCGAAAACCGGGCGTTGAGATCTTCGAAATCCGGCCGCTCGAACATCCTTCCCTTATCCGCTATATCCAAGAGCGGGGCATCAATCCCGACATCGCCTGGCATTATTGTCGGGAGGTACACTATCGGGTAAACGGCAATCCTTATTTCGCTGTCGGTTTCCAAAAC
>OIZB01001785.1_pt1 | contig 10642 bp, 6 predicted proteins | sample 1588401 | NCBI WGS metagenome assembly OIZB01 (sample SAMN03283270) | human gut metagenome | biome: human-associated habitat; material: feces | host: Homo sapiens | place: USA | collected 2013
TTTCTTGCATATTTAATATGCCGAAAAAATTAAAAACGAGACGATTTTTTGCGAAAAAATTTTAATGGAAATAAAAATTTCTCTACGCCAAAACGTAGAGAAATCAACAAGTCGTAAGCGATATCTTTTATGTACTTAAAAAACAGAGCTGTCTAACTCATGGCTAAAGTAACAATCATGCGACGGCTAATTTAGTCAACTGAAAAGTCGAGCAGCAAAAAGCCGCCGAAAACTCCGGCGGCAAAATATGTTAAATATCAAATCCATCATTCAAATCATAATACTTTAACGCATCTATAGCATACGCCATTAAAGTAGTGTCTTTATCTTCTTCTATCATGCAAATAAGATTTTTGATTGCTTCTTCTGACGCAAAGCCGTAAGACAGAAATTTAATAAGCTTTTCCTTATTCTCACCATCTTCGGGATGATGTTTGCTGTAGAAATAAAGTATGTTAATATATTCTTTCGACTTTTGCCTTAAACCTTTTTTTGCAGCTTCTCTTTCTCTTATATTTTTGCTGTTAAAATACACAAAAGCCATGAAATCACCTCTGGTTGTGGTTTCCATGTCGGCGTAATGCTGATATATGATTTCCGGGTCGAACGGATAGAACTCGAAATACACATCAAGGGTTTTGGCATTTTCCCCATCTGGAGGAATCATGCAAGTTTTGCCGTCTACGGTTACAGATATTGCTGAATACGAATTATTACTGTAGACCTGGTAGCCAATCGCCTTGAAAAATCCTTTTGGCAGGATTCCGTTTTTGGTTGTGACGGTTATATTTTTTGCCCCGTAAAAGCTCCTGAGCCCAACTGTTTTTACCGATGGGGGAATTATTACTTTAGAATCTTCGTCTTTATTATTAAAACAGAATGCTTCTTCTGCAATATTTTCAACTCCGTCAGGTATGTTAATCAGACCGGATATCATTGCTATACGGCTTCCGATGTTTTTAACATTATCAAACAAATGAGACAAATCCAGGGCATTACATCCGGAAAATGCTTCTTTCGGAATATACGTAAGGTTCTTACTGTATCTTATATGTGCAAGCTTACAACATCCATAAAATACCCTTTCACCGATGTATTTGACTGAATCCGGCATGATAACTTCAGATATGTTGGAGTACGCAAAAGCATCTTCTCTTATTTCTTCCACTCCATCAGGAATCTCAACACGTCCGATTTTATTCTTTGAGCATTTGATAAGCATCCTCATATCTTTCGTATATAAGATGCCATCAATTGTTTTGAGGTATGGATTGTCGTCTAATATTTCAAGCGCTTCAAGTCTAAAATTTCTCATAACATTGATAACCTCAATGATATTAAACTTGTCTCCTCTAAGCTCAATCCTTGATGGTGCACAAGCAGTTTTGATATTATATAACAATGAAGCATCTGAAATCCTTATAGCCTTGCCTGAAAAATCAGCGGTATTATTGATGGTTTTAATATAATCAGGTATATCATACTGGTAATCCATCAGGATATGTCCGAGGACATGTCCTCCGCCCTCCAGTCTCGGAAGGTTGGCAATGCCATGAAAATCTTTAAATGCGTCATAGCAAAAATTAACGACATCATCGTCATTAATGATATTTCCGGATTTGCAATCTTCAAAAGCGTGGCTTTCAATACATGAAACTTCGCTTAAATCAATCGCCTCACATTCGTTCTTAACAAATGAATTAAAGAGGATAATTTCGTTTCCGGTAGAATTTCCGAGCCCTTTAAGAACGTTTCCGGACAGAAATTTCTTGTTGTAAGATATCACTTTCTTAACATTTGGAAATGTTCTATTCCAGATTTGGATTTTGTCAACTCCTTCTTCAATTACGATTGTTCTAATCTGTGGGAATGATTTGTTTACGTTAAGAAGATTGTATACAGTGTCATGCATTTTTTCTCCGAAAACTAACTCATCAACGTAATCTTCAATTTCAACGTCAATCAGCTCATTGGCTGAACATTCGTAGAAAACTACTCCATCCTGAAAAGATATATTACTCATATTTTTGGTTTCCTTTCTTTGTGTTTTTTTGAAATATTTTTACATTTTTAATATGAGTGATTCTGAAAGAAGCGAAAATGACCAATATACCCTCACATATAATGAGGGAACGCAATTTTTGCGTCTTTTTTTGCATTTCTTTTCGATATACCCTCACGTATAGTGAGGGAACAATGATACTAAACTTGTCTCCCTTAAACTCAATGATATACCCTCACGTATAGTGATGGAACGGGGATTTTGCCGAATGGTACAACGGCTTGAACGATATACCCTCACGTATAGTGAGGGAACCCGCCATACAGGTTTACAACGAATGAGTCTTGTGATATACCCTCACGTATAGTGAGGGAACGTTCTCCAAAAATCATCTGTTTTTCCTCCTGTCGATATACCCTCACGTATAGTGAGGGAACCGGGTCTCCGTGAATGTCCTCTTTTTCCGGGTCGATATACCCTCACGTATAGTGAGGGAACCATACAACGCGCTTCAGAAAACCGCGTCTGACCGATATACCCTCACGTATAGTGAGGGAACGGATTACTGCATTGAAGATAGAGAAGATTTTGAGATGATATACCCTCACGTATAGTGAGGGAACACACAATGACAGACGAAGAATTTGACAAATGGCGATATACCCTCACGTATAGTGAGGGAACTTTGGTATCGTCTTCACCGTCTACATCATAAACGATATACCCTCACGTATAGTGAGGGAACCTGGAAAAAGACTGGAAATGTAACGAAATGGACGATATACCCTCACGTATAGTGAGGGAACACTCAGTATTTATGCGGCTTTCAGCCGCCTCAAACACCTCGTTGTGCAAATTGCACAAATGTCTTTCTAATCTCTCATCCACATATTTCCTTACCCTAGTTACTTTACTTCCAGAAGTCAAAGAAAACCCAACAAGTACATACTAAACAGATTATGACTGAGAAAACAGCAAATAAAATCTCTAAAGTACGCTTAGAATCTATCTGACTGATAATAATAGATATCAGACCATTAATAGATAATGTTAAAAGAAACCACAATAACTTATTTATCTCACTCATTAAACTACTCTCCTTTATTATAATTTTTTCCTACTTTTTTTGTGCTCTATATCAATATGCTGAAAAATGATTAAGGGATATTGTTTTTTGGCATTTTTTTTATTTTTTTTCTAAAAATCCTGCATGTTAAAACAAAGAAGAACCACGAAATTAAAGAAAAATACATAAAGGAGAAGAAAATGAATACAAAAAACTATCAAAAAGAATTCTCAAAAGAATCAATCGACATATATCTGAAAAAGCTATCCAAAGTCTATAAAAAACTAAGCGCCGGCCGCATGCCAGCAGAAATCATACTCGTCGGAGGTTCTGCCATCGCTGTCAACTACTCTTTCCGCCAAAGCAGTACTGATATTGACGCAATCATCCAGGCACCCGATGTAATGCGTGATGCAATTTTCCGAATCCGCGATGAAGAAAACCTGCCGAATGATTGGATTAACAGCGACTTTACAAAAACGGCGTCTTTTTCACCGATGCTGCGACTATACTCCAAACATTACAGGACATTTTCCAATGTTGTTGAGGTTAGAACGATAACAGGAGCATTCTTGATTGCAATGAAAATGAGGTCAGGCCGAATATACAAACATGACCTTTCTGACATTATCGGAATACTTATCGAGGAGAACGAAAATAGAGAAAATCCGATTAATATTACCGAAATCCGGGATGCATGCGAGAAGCTATACGGAGAGCAGGGATACGACACAATGCCTGAAATATCAAGAAAATTAGTTGAAAGCGCTGTCAATTTGAACATCCAAGAATTACGCAATTTATACCAGCAACAGACCGAAACGGAGGCTGAAAACTGCCGTCTGCTGGTTCAGTTTGATACAGAAAATCCCGGCATATTAAACAGCGAAAACCTAACAGAAATCGTAGAAAATTTAAGACAAAGTTAAACAGAAAACAAAAGCCTCTAGGACAGGGATTAGGTTATGCTTAAACAACGGGATTTTTCAGCATATATACCATGATACCGCGAGCTATGCTCGCGTGTATCAGACATGGACGGGGTTTCTGGCTTCCCGTATACGTTTAGAACCATTATGCCAGATGGGCAACTTGAAAAATTGGTTGCGGTTTCCCCGTCCATCGATGATGCTATTAAATATTATATTTTTTAGGGGTATATACCCTCATATACAGTGAGGGAACTGTTAATCTTTAAACCTTTCGGAAAACCCACATGATACACCCTCACATACAGTGAGGGAACTTAATATACCAGAAACGCTCTGCTGTTCATGTCGATACACCCTCACATACAGTGAGGGAACGCTTTAATTTTTGTTATTTGGATTGTCGCAACCGATACACCCTCACATACAGTGAGGGAACTCACTGCTGTCACAAAAACTGCGTTTTTTTGACGATACACCCTCACATACAGTGAGGGAACTTCCCACAGGTCGCTTGCCTGTGCCTTTTCTAGGATACACCCTCACATACAGTGAGGGAACAGACACGTTACACCATCTGGGATTGCGTTTTTCGATACACCCTCACATACAGTGAGGGAACATTCCATTCCAATGTGCTGTGCAATCTCGTCGTCGATACACCCTCACATACAGTGAGGGAACATGAAAATAAATTCGCTTACCGCCGTGTACGGCGATACACCCTCACATACAGTGAGGGAACTTTGGTGTAATCATTGTCAAACCTCCTTTCAGCGATATACCCTCACATACAGTGAGGGAACGATTATCACCCCGTCCTTGGCTAGACTCAAAACGATATACCCTCACATACAGTGAGGGAACGTTTTACTTTACCACCATTCTAATCCGGTTGGCGATATACCCTCACATACAGTGAGGGAACCTTTTAGGGCTGTCAGATGATGAGTTTAAAAACGATATACCCTCACATACAGTGAGGGAACTAACTTTGTAAATGTAGCCAAGGGCAGGGGGGCGATATACCCTCACATACAGTGAGGGAACAGAAACGGGATTTCTTCCCGGTATATATACAGCGATATACCCTCACATACAGTGAGGGAACTCTATGCCATTTTCGTCCCTATAAATCCACGCCGATATACCCTCACATACAGTGAGGGAACGTTTCACTATCGGCATTTTTAGCTTGATAGCTCGATATACCCTCACATACAGTGAGGGAACACTCAGTATTTATGCGGCTTTCAGCCGCTCCAAATACCTCGTTGTGCAATTTGCACAAAAGCCTTTTGTCATCCTCGTCACATATTTAATATGCTGAAAAATCTCATTCTTTGACAAAAAATTGTAAAAAATATTAAAAAAATTTATTTTGTATACCCAACTTTACACATTCAAAACCCTGAATCCATATTCGCCATCAACACAAATCTTTTTATCACCATCAGGATTAACAACATCATTCAAGTTGAAAATTTTCACATCTCTAAAAATTCCAGTTCCATATTCTCCCTCGTCAAAACCATCCAGATAATGCATCGGAACAGTCACAACGCTGCTTTTGAATAATTCAATTACATTAATTTCGCTGTTGTTTTTATCGTTTCTGTTTCTTTTTTCTTTTGCCGCTTGCATTTCATTCTCATCCAGAATTGCAATCTGCACGGTCGGCTCTCCAGACTCTCGTACATTAATATATCTATCAGACAATTTTCCGAACACACATTTTTCATACAGCTCAAAGCCATTTTCAATGTTAATGTTTCCGGCATCGGATTTCGCATTCTTGATTCTATCCTCTGTCACGGTCTTGATGTCTGCCGATTCATACACGCGATTGATAATCTCTGGCGTGCATGATGGTATCTGCAATATGGGGCGCTCTACTATCACCTGGTGCGTTGCATCCAAATAACATGGTTTATATACGTGACCAGTCCCGCCATATTCCGCATCATCATCTGCATCAGGGACCAAAACCTGTACAACGTTTTTTATCGCCATATGTTCTCGAATTGTTCCCTCATCACCGTGACGATGATATCGTCCAATTCTCTGCAGCAATAGGTCAACCGGGCAGATTGCTGTTATCATATAATCAACATCAATATCAATTGACTGCTCTAGTACCTGCGTTCCAATAATAATTGCTCGCTCCGGTCTCTCGCTTCTGCTTTTTCCACACCATTTTAAAATCTTTTTTATTTTTTCATCCTTTGTCTTTTCAGGCATACGGGCATGATATAGAATAACATTGCAGTCATCATCAGCAATTTTTTTAATACTATCATACACATTGATTGCATCAGAGACGGTATTCATGATGACACACTCACAACCACCACACTCCACGTTTTTTACAGCCAGCTCTGCGATTGACTCGTAATCATTCAGAATCGGCAATGATTCACATTCAATATTTTTATCTGGTTCATATGATTCGGACTGGCATTCATAAAATTCATTATCAGTTGTTACATATGAAATCAGCGGATAGCCACTATGCATATCAATATCTGATTCATCAATTATTGTTGAAAATAATTTTCTTTTTGTTGATACCGGCAATGTCGCAGATAACAAAATAACGGGAATTCCGAGAACATTACAAATCTGCAATAACCGCTCAATGACCGTAATCATATATGCATCATATGCATGGATTTCATCAATAATTAACACTTTGGACGACAGTCCGGCCATTCTGACGCTCTCAAATCTTACTAGTCTGGCAGCAGTCATTACCTGGTCAACGGTTCCAACTGCAGATGGAGCCAACAATCTCTGTCGTGAGACATCTGTCCATGACGGTTCAGTATTATTTTCCCTCAATAGCATAGATTTTGAGGTATATAATTTTGTTTTTCGCATCTGTAACTCAGTCAAAAAATCATCAACTCTGCCCTGAATAGCCTCAGCAGAAGTGCCTGTTGGCAATCCCATATAAATTCCAGACAATTCGTTTTTATTACCTAAGACTGATGCGGCATACAATGCCGCTTCTGTTTTACCAGAGCCGCATCCGGATTCAATCAGCATTAATTTGATATTGTTTTTCTGTACTATATCAACAACATCGCGCTGTACCGGGCGACCGTTTCCAAAATGAAATAGACTGTCAAACGAACGAGCATCCGGAAATGCTGAACGTGTTAAATTTTCGCCAAATAAAAATGCTGTTACGACTTTCTGTTTCCAATCTAAATATTGTCCAACATCAGAAAAATCTTTAATCGTTTTGTTGTCCATTGCCTCATTATTTGATGCAATCCAGTCAGACGCAATAAGAATTCCCAATATTCCGTTTTCCACAACAAAACCAATCTCAGGGTCATCAAATACAATATTTGGAAATTCGATTTTTTCGCACGGAAAAATCTCTTTGATGTAATTATAAATATATTTTTGGATATTACTCCAGCGTTCAACGATTTTGGATTTTATCGGAATAAAATCTTCTTTCTTTCTCTCCTTTTCTTTTTGGTGATGCAAGCTGATTATTTGACGAATTATCATTTCACTGCGTTTATCTGTATCAAACCCGAATAAATGTGTTTGTTTTATCATTTCTTCCGCATACTCCTCGTGTCTGAACACCGTAGACACTGTCTCCTGGTTTAGTTCATACCCTCTCAGCATCTCGTTTGTCTCGGTATCTCGTCCCTGAAAGACAGGATGCGCTTTACCAATATCATGCATTGCACAAATAAACGTAATTTGAGATTTTAAAATTGCTGCGTCAATCCCAGTTAATTCAACAAGTCTATTGACCAGCGGTTTAAAAATTCCATTCATCAGACACCCAGCAACGATACCTGTTTCTAGCATATGGTCAATTAATGATTTTTTTGGATTTAGTTTTGCCCATAATTTTTCTGCTATCATTTTTGTCAACGCGTTTTCAGGTTTTACAATCAGCTGCAGACCATCAAAATTTTCAAATTCGTATGATGGATAACCAATTTTTTTTACGCTGTATTTCTGTTCATTTTTATCTGTATATATCAAAATGGCCGAGATACCATCAATATTAACAATGTCCTCCCATAATTTGTCACGTGTCCTGGCTGATGCGCTAGAGACGAATGTAAATGGGGCAATCTCCTGAGAGAATAACGATAATTCACCGCGGATACTGTCTGGTGCGTGTTCTAAATGAATAACAAACATTGTTTCTCCTCCTATTTTTCTTTATTTATATTTAATATGCTGAAAATAAAATATTTTTTATATGTATTGAAAAATAAAAAACAGCCGATATAAAATATCGGCTATTTAATATACTCTCACGCATAGTGAGGGAACTGTCCGGGTCGTGATAGCTTACACGGTTTTTGCGATACACCCTCACGTATAGTGAGGGAACCATCATCATCAATATCAGAATTCGGGTCTACAAGATACACCCTCACATATAATGAGGGAAGTCAAACTGCTGAATGTCTCGCCAAGTTTTATCCGATACACCCTCACATATAATGAGGGAACCAGGATAAAAAGCGAGCTGCATGGGAGAGGTGCGATACACCCTCACATATAATGATGGAACATAGCTTGTCTTTTTGTTGTCTAACGTCTTCACGATACACCCTCACATATAATGAGGGAACAGCCCGTCAATATTCTCTACCGGCGGTAATGGCGATACACCCTCACATATAATGAGGGAACGTTGACCTGATTCATATCTATGTTTTTCATAGCGATACACCCTCACATATAATGAGGGAACCAACAACAGGAGGAAACAATATATATGATTAACTGATACACCCTCACGTATAGTGAGGGAACGAACGTTTCTCTCTATCATGTTTTCACCTCCATGATACACCCTCACGTATAGTGAGGGAACTTTATACTCTCCGCGGATATACTCAATACCCTCGATACACCCTCACGTATAGTGAGGGAACCATTTTCCCCCGTAGGCAAATGAAGAAGTTTGCGATACACCCTCACGTATAGTGAGGGAACGCCTTTGCTTTTGCTGTTACTTTCCATTGGCTCGATACACCCTCACGTATAGTGAGGGAACAGCTTTTCATACCAGCCAATCTTGTCTCCAGCCGATACACCCTCACGTATAGTGAGGGAACGCTGCATTAATAAGGCAAACTGCTTTATCATATGATACACCCTCACGTATAGTGAGGGAACGTATTGATTTGGGATGACCGCCGAGGAATTGACGATACACCCTCACGTATAGTGAGGGAACGCAAGGTCTGTTGTAGTGTGATTTTCATATAACGATACACCCTCACGTATAGTGAGGGAACCAACCTGTTCAAAAAATTCATCCTGCAGGCGGCGATACACCCTCACGTATAGTGAGGGAACAACTGCCCTGTCCTCTCTGCCGAGAAACTCTTCGATACACCCTCACGTATAGTGAGGGAACGAATTACTGGCCGCAAGGTGGAGCGACGTAGATGATACACCCTCACGTATAGTGAGGGAACTCGGGTTGTTCTTGTGGTATACTCGTTTTATATGATACACCCTCACGTATAGTGAGGGAACAATCCGGTAGGCTTAAACGAATAATGCCACCACGATACACCCTCACGTATAGTGAGGGAACACTCAGTGTTTATGCGGCTTTCAGCCGCCTCAAACACCTCGTTGTGCAAATTGCACAAATGTCTTTTTGGTCTCTTATCTCCATATCTAGTATGCCAGAAATTGTCACTATTGGTGCAATATTTCTTGTTTTTCTAGTTTCTTTTTTTATTTGCCATAATTAATTCCAAGCTCTACGCAATCCTCAAGATTCCATAAACCAACATTAACAGGAGTTTTTGCATTGATGTCATCAAACTGGAATAATGTGGACAGATTTTTCGCAATTCTTTTCATTAGTTTTCCATTCACGAACATTTCTCTACATGCAGCACGCATATCGTCATCATTACCATGCTCTGCTGCTAACCGAAACGCAGCCGGAAAAATCAACTCTTCCTTATATAAGTCTGCAATATCAAATACAAATGACCGGCTTTCACCATTATGGATAAACCCTAATCCTGGAGACATTCCGAATGCAATGATTGCAGCCTGACAAACTCCATATAGCAGACTGTTTCCAATAGACAAAAAGCGGTTTACATCATTGCTGGAATCCCATTCGTCTTGGTTATATTCCCTGCCATCCCAATCGATTCCATATTGTTCTGCCAATTCCTTATATTTCTCTTTAACCCGTTTACCTTCTGCTCCTCGCATTTGCGGCAATGAAAATTTTTCCATATTTACGTCAGGATATCTGAGCTGATACATTCTACGGACTACATCAGCGTGTTTGGTAATATCAGAGTAACATTTTGCCTGAATAATCAAATTTTTTGAATATTCAGACGACACCATTGATGTCGAATAGATATATTTTATATCCTGTCCACACCAGATAGCCGTACATCCTGCATCTGCAATATTTTTCATAGCAGCATGAGAAATACTGGTTCCCGGTCCTAAGAGCAAAACATTCACCATTGCTAATGGAATAATTGTTTTCTTATTTTTCTGACAGGCAGCAATAGAAAATTCATCTTGAATAATTCTCGCGTATTCAATATATAAAAGTCAAAATACCACACACCCAAGGGTATGTGGCTTGTAATACCAACCGGAGTT
>OIZB01001788.1_pt1 | contig 10631 bp, 8 predicted proteins | sample 1588401 | NCBI WGS metagenome assembly OIZB01 (sample SAMN03283270) | human gut metagenome | biome: human-associated habitat; material: feces | host: Homo sapiens | place: USA | collected 2013
TGGTGCCCGCCAGCGCCGTGCACATGCTCTGGAACTGGCTGATGGCCATGTCCTCTTTGCTGGTATGGGCGGTGACCTCCTTGTTGGTGAACACCGCGCCAATGGTGTGCCGCATCCAGTGGCCCACCCGGCGGAACTGGAAGCCGCCGGTGCGCAATGTCATCCACAGGCCGGTGCAGAACAGCAGCGCCAGCCCGATGGGCCCCCAGACGATGCCGTTGACCATCCCGTTGATCTTCGTGATCCACTCTACCATACGTTTCCCTCTCTATACACAAAAACCCTCTGGAACCCGCGCTGCACTCTTTCCCCCAGTGCCCCGCGCGTCCTGTTCTTCTCACAAGAACAATTGTTTGCAATAAGAAAACTTTATCATATTTTTCCGGCGCGCGCAAGGTTTTTCTCCCATTTTATGCTGCATTTTCATCCATCATGCCCGGGGATGAATTTTATTATGGTATGACTTTGTTCGATTTTTCAGAGTTTGCATCCTGTATAACCGCCAGACAAACAGCCCATCCTCCTGCTGAAAGGGGGATGGGCTGTTTTGCATTCTCATCACGATAAAACCCGCGGCTGGCAGCCGTTCTGGGCCGCACTGGGGGCAGCGCTTCTGGTACTGCTGCCGCTGGTGGGCGGCACCATCCTGCTCACCCGGCAGTCCCTCCGCACCAAGCTGGCCGCCAAACCCCAGAGCGGCGTGGCTGTCCGGATGCCAAAGACCGAAAACCAGCTCACCCTGCTGGTCTGCACCGCAGGCGAGCAGCCGGGCTTCGTGCTGCTCTACCTCAACGCCAGCCAGAACTGCATCCGGTTGGCGGCGCTGCCTGCGGAGACTGCCATCCCCTTTGGGCAGGGGGAGGCCACGCTGGCCCAGTGCTATGCCGCGGCCGGCCCAGCCCGCTGCCGGGAAGCCTTATTGGAGCCTCTGGCTCTGCCCGAGACCACCCGCTATCTCGCTCTCTCCCCCAGTGTCCTGGCCGCCATCGCGGACCGGTACGGGATGCTGCGGGTGGGCTTTTCCGGCGCGTTCACTGCCGACGAGCTGGCCCAGTGCGGCCTTTCCGGCGGGGTGCAGGCACTCTCGGCCCGGGAGGCGCAGAACCTCTTTTCCGGGTGGGACAAAGACGGCGCCCTCCCGCCCAGCCACCGGGCTGCCGCCCGGGCGGCGGTGTGGGACGCGTTTTTCCGGCAAGATCTCGAACTGCTCCCCACGACCCTCCCTGCGGCCCTCCGGGCCCACAGCTCGGAGCTGCTGACCGACCTGACGGCGCAGGACTTCTTGACACTGGAAAGCACGCTGGAGTTTCTGGCCAATGGCAATGCCGCCGTTTTCGCCGACGCGCTGCCCGGCGCGTGGAATCCCACCCGCCGCTTTTACGGGTTGACGGATGCCTCCCGGGCCTCCGTGCAGACCCTCTTCAACGTCTGGCCCACCGAGGCGCAGGCGGCATCGTCCAGCGAGCCGTAACCCAGCACCAGCGTTCCGGTCTGGTGCCGGGCTCCGGTCAGGTCGTAATCGCTCAACAGGTTCAGCCGCACCCCCTCGGCCTCGGCAGCCCGGCGGAGGGCTTCATCCGGCGGGGCATTTCTCAGGGAGGCCAGCAGGTGCAGGCCGGTATGGAGCCCCGCCAGCCGCAGCTGCCCGGGGGCAAAGGCAGCGTTCAGGGCTGCCGTCAGGGCATCCCGCCGGGCCTTGTAAGCCACCCGCTCCCGGGCCAGATGCCGGGTAAAATACCCCTCGGTGATGAACCGGGCCAGCGTCTGCTGCTCAAACCGGCCCACCGTGCTGGCATAGAGGCGGTAGGTCTTCTTCTCTACATCCACGAAATGGAACTTATCCTGGAAGTAGATAATCCCGAATATCCTCCACATATCATTCTGGAAGTTGGGATAATACCAGGGCATGCACCACCGCTTCGCTGCAGGCGGAAACGTGCCGAGCATCAGCAGCCGCGCATTCTCGGGCAGCCACGGCTCAAAAGGATGATTCTCTACCATTTTCTACTTTTTTCCTTCACCAGGTACATCACTACCGGCAGGTGATCGCTGTAGCCGTTAAGCCATCTGCCGCCTGCCTTGGTACGCAAAGGAGCACCCTTGTACTGACCTTCCTGCTGGATGAGGTAATCGCGGCGGAAGATGTGGTTCTTCCAGAACTTCAGAGAACTGTAGTCCTTGTTCTTACTATCCCTGTTCAGGAGATTAGGCGTGATGACAATCTGGTCGAAGAGATTCCATGAACCGCTGTAGAACAGGGTTCCCTTGCCCTCCTTGGCCAGGATGTTATACCATGGGTTATACATTTCATCGGCACCCACCTCGCTGATTTCAGCCTTCGCCTTCAGCACCTTATGCATGCTGGCGTTGGTAGGATCATCGTTCATATCACCCATCACGAACACCTTCATCTCAGGGTTCAGACGGAGCAAACTGTCTTTTACCACCTTAGCCTGGCGCGCTCCGCTCTCGCGATAGAACGAACCGGAGAAACGGCTTGGCCAGTGGCATACGATAACCGCCACATCCTCGCCCGCCAACTCACCACGTACGGTGAGGAAACCACGGGTCTTGTAGGCAGAATCCTTGGCAAGTTCCTGTACGTAAGGCACCAATCGGGTATTCTTCACCGTGAAGAGTGCCGGATTATAGAGCAGCGCACAATCGATGCCTCGCTTATCGGGACCCTCGATATGGCAGAACTGCATGTTTCTTGCCTTGAGAGGCGGCTGCGCGGTGAGATCTTTCAGCACGTTGGCATTCTCAACCTCAGCCAGACCAATGAAGGCACAACCCACGTTAGGCAGCACATCGGTACCCATGTCGGCAAGTGCACGCGACATATTCTTGAGTTTATTGGTATATTTCATACCATTCCATCCCTTAGCAGGGAGATACTCATAATCATTCTTACCGGCATCATGGCAGGTATCGAAGAGATTCTCCTGGTTATAGAAACCCACAGCATACACCTGATACTGCTTGTTACCGGAAGTCTGCGACTTCTTTTTCTGTGCCGTAGCGCCCAACCCAATCATGAGGAGGGCAGCCAGCAAGAGCAAATGTTTTCTCATACTAATATTAAATATTAATGTATACCTAATTATATATGTTCACCTTAACGCGGTGAGGTAACAGGCAGCAAAGATACCTAAAAAACCGGAAATATCTCCATAAAAACGAATATTTTTTCAGTTTTCATACATTTTTAACATAAATAAATTCATTTTTCAAAAAATTTTTTGTTACTTTGCAGCATTAAACACATTGAATCGGAACAGAAGACACAAGACCAGGGACACGGTAAGTCCCCTTATCGCCCAAACAAGACCTAGCGGGACATATATCATCACTGCTCAAAGAGACTACTGTTGCCGGTTTATTAATACTTAATACATATAAACTATGCAGAAGAAAGTAAACTTAGCAATGTTAGCACTCTTCTCATGTTCATTGGCTATGGCTCAGAACGAAAAGACTGACCAGAACATAGCACAGGGACTTGACGAGAATGCTTTCACCTTCTCCGAGGCACAGTTGGGCGAGGACGATGACATGTCATCCAATGTCACCATCCTCAATTCTACCAGCAACGTATACGCGAGCCAGGCAGGTTACCTGTTCTCGCCAGCACGTTTCCGCTATCGTGCCTTCAACCAGAAGTACAACGATGTCTATATCAACGGTGCTTCCATGAACGATATGGAGACCGGACAGTTCCGTTTCTCCAACATCGGCGGTTTGAACCGATTCTCCAGAAACGTAGACTTTGCCCTGCCTTTCGAAGCCAACGGCTATTCGATGACCGGCATGGCAGGCTCCAACAACTATGATTTCCGTGCCGGAAGCATGCAGGAAGGACAGTATGCCAGCGTAGGTGTTGCCAACCGCAACTATACCCTGCGCGGACTCTACTCCTACTCCAGCGGCTTCAACGAGAAGGGATGGGCAATAACAGCCGGTCTCACCTACCGTTGGGCTAACCAGGGATACGTAGAGGGAACCTTCTACAACGCCCTCTCCTATTTCTTCGGTGTACAGAAGAAGTGGATGAACGGCCACTCGCTGAGCTTCTCCACATGGGGTAACCCGACAGAAAGAAGTACCCAGGGAGCATCTACCGACGAGGCTTACTGGCTGGCAAACGACTACCAGTATAACCCATACTGGGGATACCAGAACGGACACAAGAGAAACTCACGCGTAGTGAACGACTTTGCCCCTTCGGCTATCGCTACATGGGACTGGGAAATCAACGACCAGATGAAGCTCACCACATCGGTGTTCGGAAAATACTCTATGTACAAGAGCACCAAGCTCAACTACAACAACGCAGAGAATCCACAGCCAGACTACTGGAAGAACATGCCATCAGCCAACTACTATGTATGGGGCGACTACAAGAACGGCAACAACATGTATACCTGGGAAAACTGGAACAACGCCGTAAACTACTGGCAGGCAAGCAAACAGAACCGACAGATTAACTGGAACCGCCTGTACTATGCCAACCAGCAGGCAGCCAAGAACGGACAGGATCTGCTATACTATGTTCAGGCTAAGCACAACGACAACCTGACCCTGAGCCTGTCATCCGTTCTGAACACCAAGCTGACCAAGAAATCGAACCTGGCTACGGGTATCATGCTCGGAAAGAGTACCAACCAGCACTATCAGACACTGGAAGACATGCTGGGCGGTGCCATCTTCCACAACATCAACACATATGCCCTGGGAGATTATCCTAAGACCGACCCACGTGTGCAGTACGATCTGAACACAGCCGGTCCTAACAACACAGGCAAGCTGGTTTACGAGGGCGACAAGTTCGGTTACGACTATCGCATTGACGTGAACAAGGCAAACGCATGGAGCACCTATACAGCCGAATTCTACAACATGAAGGCGATGCTGAGCGGACGTATCGGATATACCGGAATGAACCGCCGAGGCTACATGCGCAACGGTATGGCACCGAACAACAGCCAGGGCAAGAGCGGCACAGCCAACTTCCTGGACGGTGGCGTAAAGGGAAGTCTGAACGTGGATATGGGCAGAGGTCATGCCTTCAGCATAGGAGCCGGATACGAGCTGCGTGCACCGATGGCAAACACAGCCTTCATCTCGCCTGAAATCAGCAACGACTTCGTGACTAACCTCAAGAACGAGCGCATCTTCAGCTCTGAATTCAGTTACCAGTATCGCAACGCATGGCTGAGTGCCAACGTGAGCGGATACTACAGCCGACTGGAGAACGTTACGGAATGGCAGAACTTCTACAACGATGATGAGAACTCATTCACCTACGTGAGCATGACCGGACTGAAGAAGGAATACTATGGTGTAGAGGTGGGCGCTAAGATCAAGCTCACATCATGGCTCGACCTGAAGACCCTGGGCGCTATGAGCGAGGCGAAGAACATCAACAATGTAAACGCCGTATACATGCTCTCAAAGAGTGCTGAGGTTTACCAGGACAAGGCTTACGTGATGAATATGCGCGAGAGTGGCACACCGCTCACAGTGGGAAGCATCGGTCTCGATGCCCACGTAAACGGATGGTTCGTCAACCTCAATGCCAACTATTACGACCGCATCTACCTCTCTTATTCTCCAAGCTACAGATATGAGAAGGTGCTGACCAACCGCCAGGCTGCCCACAAGGCATTCCCTGAAATCTTTGCTCCTACTACACTCGACGGTATGAGCTGGACTGAGGATGCTGTAGCCCAGGAGAAGGGTCACGGAGGATGGATGGTTGACCTGAGCATAGGCAAGAGCGTGAGACTGAAGAAGGGTTCCCTCAACTTCAACCTCATGATTACCAACCTGCTGAACAACCAGACCATCGTAACAGGCGGATATGAGCAGAACTCACGTTCAAGCTATACAGTGGATGCTAATGGCAACGTGAAGAATCCACGCCTCTACCAGTTCTCCAAGAATCCTAAGAAGTATTACACCTGGGGTACCAACGGCATGTTCCAGGTATCTTACAGATTCTAAAGAGCAGTTTCTCTTTAACATAAAGAACAGGGAGCAATCCCGTTTCTCTATAACAATAAAAAGAAAGAACAATGAAAAAGATAAAATTCATAGCATTGGCATTCCTGGCACTGACTCTGGGGTCGTGTATGGGCGACGGTTATGCTGACCCAGACCTGACCGAGAAGGTGCCTGCATCTCCATGGGGCAACAACAGCCTGAGGGAGAAGAATGTGATCAGCATAGCAGATTTGAAGACCCAGTTTGCTACGATTATCAACAGCGACAATGGCTACAAGCTGATTGAGAAGGACATGATGATCAAGGCGGTAGTGACGGGCAATGATGTCAGTGGCAATATCTACAACCAGGTGAGCGTACAGGATGCATCCGGCGCAATCATCATTGCCATCAACGGAAGTGGCCTCTCAGGTTATCTTCCTGTTGGTCAGGAGATTCTCGTAAACCTGAAGGGTCTCTATATCGGAAGTTACAAGAAGTTGCCTCAGATTGGCGGTGTGAATACCAAACTCTCAGATGGAAGTCTGGGTATAGGAAAGATAGAGCGTGCCATCTGGAACGAGCACTTCAAGATTCTGAACCCTGGCGAGGCGGATGCAAGCACGGTAGTGCCAGAGGAGTTTGACCTGACAAAGCTTACTGATGCAGCCTATATGGAGGCTAACGTGGGCAAGCTGATGACCCTGAAGAAGGTGAAGTTTGCTTCTGCCAACGGTACAAACGTATGGGCGCCAGATGATACCAATACGAGTCTGGAACTGATTGATGCCGAAACGGGCAAGAGAATCAACAAAAACAACCTGGTAGTGCGCAACTCGGGTTATTCTAAGTTTGCCAACGAGGTGGTTCCACAGGGCGTATTCGATATCACCGGTATCTTCACCCGATTCGGCAACACCTGGCAGATTGTACTTCGCAACACGGATGATCTGAAGGCATCAGAAACAGGCGGTACATTGGAGAAGCCTTATACCGTGGCTCAGGCACTGGAGAAGATCAATGCCGGTACAGCAGGCGATGCTAAGGTTTATGCTACCGGTATCATCGTAAAGGTGAAAGATGTAAATACTGGCACGTATGGTAACGCTACATTCGTTATCTCTGACGACGGTAAGGATACAGAAGGCAAGACTCTCGAGGTATTCCGTTGCTTAAACATCGATGGTGCAAAGTGGACAGAGGAAACCAAGGGTATCCTTGTACCAGGCAAGAAGGTGGTTGTATCAGGCACCCTGCTTGATTATAACGGCACCAAAGAGATCAAGGGTGGCAATCTCATCTCTATCAAGTAATTACTGATTATCAAAATAGTAACAATATTTAAAAAGACAATAATATGAAAAAGTATATATTTTCAGTTTTGATGGCGGCAATGGCTGCCTTCACATTCAGCAGCTGCGAGGATGTGCCAGAACCTTACACACAGCCTACCAAGCCTGATGCTCCAAGTGCTGGCGAGCCTAAGGGTACAGGTACTGCTGCAGATCCATTCAACATTGCCGGTATCATTAAGTATATCGAAGATGGCGGTAGCGCAGACCAGGAAGTTTACACCAAGGGTAAGGTGGTATCAGTTAAGGCAGGCAGTTTTGATGCTACTTATGGTAGCTTGAAGTATTATATCTCTGACGATGGTACTACTAATAACCAATTCTATGTTTACAATGGTTATGCTGGTCCTAACCGTACCAAGTTCTCAGGCGAAGATGCTCTGAAGCCAGGCGATGAGGTTGTTATCTGCGGTAAGGCTAAGAACTACAGCGGAACCAACGAATATGATACAGGTAACTATCTTGTATCTCTCAATGGTAAACCAACAATTGGGTCTACAACACCCGATACTCCAGCTGACGGTTACATCAATGAGACATTCAGCAAGAACTTCGGTTCATTCACAGCCAAGACCATTAAGGGTACAGCATGGGTTATCGACTCTTACGGCTATGCCAAGGCTACAGGTTTCGATAAAGACTCTCAGACAACAACTCCATCTGAAAGCTACATTGTTTCTAAGGCTATCGATCTCTCTGCATCTAAAAGCGCGACATTGGAGTTCTCTTACATTCTCCGCTATGTTACAAAAAATGGTGTACCCGTTGAGGGAGTAAAGAATCAGGTTCTCATCACAGACAATTACACTGGTGACCCAGCTACAACCAAGTGGACAGACATTACAGGCACAATGAAGGAAGGCACAGACTGGGCGACCTGGGAAACATACAAGCACGACCTGTCAGACTTCAAAGGTAAGAAGAACGTAGTTATCGCTCTCCACTATGCCTGCGCAGCTTCATCTGGAACATGGGAAGTAAAGAATCTCTCAGTGAAAGAGGCTACAGGAGGAACTCCAGACACTCCATCAAAGCCTGATACTCCTGCTACAAAAGACGGCATTACCATCGATGGCACCACCGTTACATTGAGCAATGCGGCAGCCACAACCACGGGTGCCAGCGTAGAGCTGGATCTCAACGCAGCAGGTTTGGTGAACGAGGCAGCCGTAGAAACCGTGAAGTTCTCAGATGGTTCCACCGTAAACTTCGATGCCAACGGTCAGAATAATGGTCCTAAGTTCTACACCAAAACCAAGGGCGTTCGCGTATATGCCAACAACAAGCTCATCTTCAAGGGCATCAAGAAGATTAAGCAGATTGTGATGACCTGCGACAGCTACAACGGCACCAACTACGTGGGCAATGCCACAGCCACCATCGAGTTCTCAGGCACCACAGCCACCTACACCAACCTCTTTACAGAGACAACAGGCGGCGGTGTTCAGCTTCGCGTGAAGACCATCAAGATAGTTTATGCGGAGTAAAGCGCTAATTCTCAAATATTTCTTAAAAAGAAGAGGAAAAATTTGGTGGTTTCAGGAAAAAAGCGTAACTTTGCAGCCTGAAATTGATAACAGGCTATAATGGGCATGCCCCGATAAGGGACACGAAATGATGCAACAAGCATCCCCATGACGTCTAATTTTAATAACCCAATAAAAATAAAAAAGAAAAATGAAAAAAGGTATTCATCCAGAGAATTATCGTCCTGTAGTATTCAAGGATATGTCTAACGGCGATATGTTCCTCTCTCAGTCTACATGCAAGACTAACGACACTGTTGAGTTCGAAGGCGAGACTTATCCAGTTGTTAAGATTGAAATCTCTAGCACATCTCACCCATTCTATACAGGTAAGAGCAAGCTCGTTGATACAGCGGGTCGCGTAGACCGCTTCATGAACCGTTACGGCAAATTGAAGAAGTAATAATATACCTTTTTTATAAGGATATATTTATTATCGCAAAGATACTGAGTGCATTCCAGCGTAGTTGCATATACGTAGGAATGCACTTTTTTTCTCTATTCTATCCTCATGCAATCGATTTCTACATACATTATTATATAGAAAGTACTTAATCTTTAACTTCAAAACATTATCGAGAATTATGAAGCATACTAAGTTTTTTATCTTCGCGCTCGTTGCTGCGATGACGTTCTCTGCCTGCGGCACTGACGATACCCTGCAGTTCTATTATCCTGAATACGGCGGTAATACCGGTGGTGGAAGCACAGGTGGCAATACCAGTGGTGAGTCAACCGATAAGAACAATACAAACAAGAATGTGGCTACTGCCAACATGCCACAAGTGGTAAGAAACGCTATCGGTGGTCTGGAGTTCCCAAAGCTCAAGAATAATGGTACCAGCTATGCCATCGTTCACATGGATAATACAACAGGTATGTTGAACTATTCTACAGAATGGGATGATAACATGAAGAGCCAGAGATGGAGCTGCTATACTTTCCACACCGGAAACACGGCATCTAACGTAAAAAGATGGGATGCTCCTCAGGGCGAGCGCCAGTATCCATGGGATACAGATTTGCAAGAACAGTGGGGAATCACAGATTTCACAGAAGACCCTACTCCTACAGCTCAAGGCTTTGACCATGGTCATATCTGCCCTTCTGCTGACCGCAAACTCAATCTGACACAGCAGAAGCAGACTTTCTTCATGACCAACATGCAGCCACAGTACAGCAACTTCAACCGGAGTGGAACTTGGGTTAAAATGGAGGAAGATCTTCGTAAGAAAGCTCCGAAGATTGACTCAGATACCCTCTTCATCGTGAAGGGCGGTACCATCGACCCGGTAGGCAGCGAGAGTAATCTCCTGGGCTGGAAGAAGAAGGGTGCTTCTAGCGAAACCCAGAAGCCAGGCTATATCCCAATACCAAAGTATTTCTTTGTGGCTGTACTGAAAAAGGAGCTAAACAAGAGCACCAACCAGTATACATACAGCGCTTTCGGCTATTGGTTTCCTCATGAGAATAAGGAATTTGAAAAGGGCGATAAGCTCGGCAAATATGTCGTAAACATCAAGACGCTGGAAGACAAAACCGGCATCGACTTCTTCTGTAATCTCCCTGATGAAACCGAGAAGAAAGTGGAAAACGAAGATGCAGAAGCTCTCAAGAAACTTTGGGGCTTCAAATAAATCACAGGCTATATACAAACAAAGAAGAGGGTGTGTCATAAGTCTGGATAATAGTTGGCGCATAACAGTTGACCAACGCATGCACATCAGCTGTTGTGCATGCGCATATCAGCTGTTATGCAAGCGCACAA
>OIZB01001791.1_pt1 | contig 10609 bp, 4 predicted proteins | sample 1588401 | NCBI WGS metagenome assembly OIZB01 (sample SAMN03283270) | human gut metagenome | biome: human-associated habitat; material: feces | host: Homo sapiens | place: USA | collected 2013
GGGTATTCCTGTTTTTGAAATGCGGGGCAGACTTTTTCGGAAGTCTGCCCCGTTTTATTCGAAAGGGCTTTGACTTCCGGGATGCACGCGGGGGCGGTTCAGCGGATGGTTTTGCACTTTATCGCGGCGGGTCGGTTGTCGGGCCGATTCAGGAGGAGCGGGAGCCTTTGTGCCGCAAGTCGGGGCGGTGGCGGTGAGCCGGCCGGTCGGGTTCCGGTTTTCCTGTCCTTTCGTACGGAAGGTTTCCCGAACAGCCTGCGGACAATATCCGGAGAGGTTTCGGGTCGGTTTGCTGTCTGCCTCTCCGCCCAATGGCGGGCCCTACTCTTCGTTCTTTTCCTGGTTTATCCGCACGTTTTGCTGGATGCGCCGCAGTCCGCTGCGTGCGAGAGGTGTATTGCTGAACCGCAGGAGAAACTCCTCTTCGCTCATTGCGAGCCACTCCCGATCCGAAATCGTCAGCGGGTCGAACAGGGGATCGAAATGCGGCGAGCGGTGCATGGGGGCTTTTTGGTTGTGGGGACAGCAGCTCTGGCAGCGATCGCAGCCGAAGATCCATCCGTCGAGGTCGGGCAGGGCGCTGTCGGACTCCTTTTCGATCGTACGACAGGAGATGCAGCGGTTCGTGTCGATCACCTTGGGCGCGACGATGGCTCCCGTCGGACAACTGTCCAGGCAGTTCCGGCAGCGGCCGCAACGGGCTCCTGCGAACGGAGCATCGTACTGGTCGGACGGCAGGGTAAGTACCAACTCGCCCAGCAGGACATAGGAGCCGTATTGGGGCGTGAGCAGCAGGGATTGCCGCCCGATCCAGCCCAGACCCGCTTCGACGGCCAGTTGTTTTTCCAGCAGCGGAGCCGTATCGACGAACGTGCGGCCCGTGAGCCCGGGGTATTGCCGGCGCAGGGCTTCGAGCATCGTGCCCAGCATCCCCTTGAGGACGGGGTGGTAGTCGCGGCTGCGGGCGTAGGAGGCGATTTTTGTGCGGCACCCGGGCGGATAGCCTTCGCCCAGCGGGTTCTTGTAGCTCACGGCGCAGACCACGACCGTCTGCGCCCCTTCGACCAGGCGTCGGACGTCGAAACGTTTGTCGAGGTTGCGTTCGAGGTATTCCAGCGAGGAACCGTAGCCTTTGGCGAGCCATTCGCGGAAGTAGGATTCGTTCTCCGCAAGATGTTTGCAGGGCGTGATTCCGCAGAGGTCGAAGCCTGCATTCTCGGCAAGTTTTTTGATGTATTGACCAGAGATCATGGCGATAATTCGGCTCAAAAATAGTGTATTTACGGCAAATAATAGTAAATTTGCCCCGAGTATATTCTCATTTTAATTCGAAAGAAAATGACTATCCATACACTTTACGAACTGGTTCAGTACAGTGTAAAGAGTTTTGCATCGAAAGTCGCTTTTGCCATGTACGGCGGGGAGGAGCTCTCCTATGCCGAGGTGGGAACCCGCGTCAAACACGTGCAGGACCTTTTGATCGGAGCCGGTTTGAAAGCGGGCGACAAGGTGGCGCTGTTGAGCAGCAACATGCCCAACTGGTGCGTTTCGTACCTGGCCGTCACCTCTGCCGGCATGGTCGCCGTGCCGATCCTGCCCGATTTCTCGACCGAAGAGCTGGAGATGATTATCGCCCACTCCGAGGCCAAGGCGCTGATGGTTTCCGACAAGCTCTTCGCTAAATTGGCGAAGTCCACGATCGAATCCCTCCATATCGTGATTCGTACCAAGAATCTGGGCGTGATCGCCTCCCGTCCTGCGGCGGAGAAGGGGGCGGTCGGAATTCCGAATCCCGAAGACCTCGCGGTCATCATCTATACCTCGGGTACGACGTCGCGTCCCAAGGGCGTGATGCTCTCCCACGCGAATCTCTGTGCGCAGATTTCCATGAGCGCCGCCATTTTCCCGATCTTTCCCGACGATACGTTTCTCTCGGTGCTGCCGTTGGCGCACACCTACGAGTGCTCGATAGGTATGATCTATCCTTTCTCGATGGGGGCCCGGGTCGTTTACCTGGATCGTCCGCCTACGGCCTCGGTTCTGATGCCGACGCTTGCCGAGGTACGGCCTTCGGTGATGCTCATCGTGCCGCTGATTATCGAAAAGATTTATCGTCATCAGATTCTCGCCAAGTTTACCTCCAGCGGATTCTGGCGTGCGCTCTACAAGATCGATTTCATGCGCCGTTATCTGCATCGTGTCGCGGGTAAGAAGTTGATGAAGGTCTTCGGCGGGCGGCTGCGCTTCCTCGGTATCGGGGGTGCGAAGCTGGACGGCGGCGCCGAGAAGTTCCTGCTCGAAGCCCGTTTTCCGTACGCTATCGGCTATGGTTTGACGGAGACGGCACCCCTGTTGGCCGGTGCGGCTCCCTCGCAGGTGCGCCTGGGTTCGACCGGGCCTGCCGCGCCGGGCGTCGAGCTGCGGTTGGAGAACGTCAATCCCGAAACCCGCCAGGGCGAGATCGTTGCCAAGACGCCGAGCGCCATGATCGGTTACTATAAGAACCCCGACGCTACGAAGGAGGTCTTCACCGAGGACGGATGGTTCCGTACCGGAGATTTGGGCGAATTTTCGGCCGACGGGTGGCTTTACATCAAGGGTCGGCTGAAGAATATGATCGTCGGTCCCAGTGGTGAGAATATCTATCCCGAGGATATCGAGAGCGTCCTCAATTCGCACGTCTGCGTCGCCGATTCGGTGGTTACCGAGCACGAAGGCCGCCTGGTGGCGCTCGTGCATTTCAATACCGACGCTCTCGAAGCCAAGTTCGACGGCTGGAAGGAGGATTTCGAGAATTGGAAGGAGAATCTCAAGAAGGAGGTCGTCGATTATGTGAATTCCAAGGTCAATCGTTTCTCGCGTATCTCCGAGGTCGTGGAGGAGAAGCAGGAGTTCGTCAAGACTCCGACGCAGAAGATCCGACGTTTCTTCTATACCAAGCGCAACCCTCACCAGAAACACGAAATGTCCAAGCGGTAGGGGTGTGTATGCAGTTATGATTCAGGCGCAGATTTCGGTTTGCGCCTGAATCTTTTTTCGGACGGTCGGGTTGCTTCCCGATTGTTTCCTTTGGTCGGAGCTCGTCCCGACTTTCCGATAGAGCTGAGCTGTGTCTGTGTCGGGGCAGTGCGGACCGGATGCCGCTGTTTCGGTTCCGTATGCTCGTCCGTGTCTGTTGCCTCCGGCGGAATGTGCAGCGGTCGAGGTTTTACCGGAGCGTCTGTTTTTCGGATCCCGATTTGTACGGCACACCGCCGCTTCGCGTTGTCCGGTTTTTCGGGAGGAGGGATTTCTTGCGGTGTGGACTTCGCAAATTATAATTTGAGGGTTGCGGGGACGCAGAGAGCGTTGTTAAAATAAAATCGGAAAAGACGCACGGGTCTTTTCCGATTTCGTTGTATGGATTGTTCGCAGTCGGCAGGACGGATTTTTTCCCGGATCATTCGGGAATTTGCACCGAGTCCGACGGTGTGGACAGATCGGGATGGATCAACTCGTTTTCATAAATGCCCAGCGTGCGGTAGTAGTCGTTGAGCTGGGCCAGCACGTCTTGGCGTCCCATGTAGGCCGCCAGATAGTAGAGCCGGTCGAGCGATTGCATCTTGTCGATGAGTGTCTGCGTGACCATATCGCCCTGAATGCCTTGGAAATCGAGGTAGTAGTCGATATACTGCATCAGGTTGCGGGCATAGCTCATCAGCAGGCCGTCGCCCTTGTCCGGGGCACCGGCCATGTAGTAGCCTTCGATGAAGGGGAGGGTGTTGGCGTCGGTGTAGCGGATCTGTTGGGGCGGCAGTTTTTCGAGTCCCATGTCGAGCAGCCGGATCGCCTGTGTCGAATCCCCACGGAAAACATACTCCTTGGCTGCACGGGCGAAGGATTCGCGGGCTTTCGAGGCGCTCAGGGTATGTTGGATGGTGTGGTCGGCGTAGGTTCGGGGATCGCTCAGGTTTCCGTAACGGAATGTTTCGGTCAGCAACGGCGTTACGTAGTCCGGATCGACACGCCCGATCTCCTGCACGTTCCTGCATGGCGTGTAGATCGGTACCAGCCGGTAAGTGTAACCGTCGAACTGGAGGTAATCGAGCAGCCCGAGCGATTGCAACGTGTAAACCTGTGTGAAATGGATCGGACGCTTCCAGTCGAAATGGGCCAGCATGTCGAGCAGCATCATCTCGCTCTTGTCGATCGCCCGTTTGGGCAGTTCCATGTAGATCGTATCCACCATCAGGTCACGATCGGCTTCCTTGACGATGCCCGAGGCGATCGCGTTGTCCTTGTTTACGGGCAGGGCGAAACGGTTGCTCGGCAGGTAGTCGATTTTGCTTCCGTTGCTCAGAACAAGTTTGGTGCGCGGATCTTCGTTGCGGATAAAATCGATGGCCTCTTTCAGCTCCAACGGGCGGTCCACGATGTTTTCTATGGGCAGCATGTCGTTGGTGTAGGTGTATTTGCTGCGTGGCAGCGTGAAGGGGATGCCCGGCGCATCGTTGGCTTTGGTTTTCAGTTCGTCGATGTACCATTCGGCGCCCAGGTAACTCGTGTTCATGATCCGCACGTCCGGGCGCACGCCGTCCACCTCCTGATTGAACCACAGGGGAAAGGTGTCGTTGTCGCCGTAGTTGATGATGATGGCATTGGGCAGTACCGATTGCAAGTAGTTCCAGCCGATGTCGCGGGCCATCGTGCGGTGCGAACGGTCGTGATCGTCCCAGTTCTGGGCCGCGAGAATGCCCGGTACGACCATGCAGACGACCGTAGCGGCTATGGGAGCCATGAGGCCCTTGCGTCGGGTGGCCCAGACGATCAGGTCGCACACGGCGAGTACGCCCAGGCCGATCCAGATGCAGAAGGCGTAGAACGAACCCGCATAAACATAGTCGCGTTCGCGCGGTTCGTTGGGCGAGGTGTTGAAGTAAACCACCAGCGCGATACCCATCATCACGAAGAGCCACATGACGATCGAGAAGTTGCGCGGATCGCGGTTGAGCTGATAGATCAGGCCGATAAGACCCAACAGGAAGGGGAGGAAATAGTAGGTGTTGCGCCCCTTGTTATTCGCTATTTCGTCCGGCAGGTTGTCCTGCGGCCCGAGGTAAAGCTCGTCGATCCACTTGATGCCCGAGAGCCAGTTGCCGTCGGTGATGATCGCGTCGGTAGGCTGGATGTCGCTCTGGCGCCCCACGAAATTCCAGAGGAAATAGCGCCAGTACATGTGGTTGAGCTGGTAGGTGAAGAAATAGTTGAGGTTCTCGCGGAACGTCGGCTCCACGATTACCAGCGGTTCGTAGCCCGAACCGTCGTCCCAAAGCGTCCGGCGTCCGAAATCGAGCACTTCGATCTTGTTCGGGCGTCCCTGCGCGTCGCGGACGATTTCGCCGTTTTCATCCCGTTCGTAATCGGTCCGGGTGCGGTAGGCGCTCCATGATTTGTAACTCTCCTTGCTGGCAGCGTAGTTCCACATACGGGGGAACAGATGCATGAACTCGTCGGGGTGTTCGTACCCGGAGATGATCGAAACCGTTTTGTACTTGCCGTCGTCGTCCAGGTAGCGGACATCCTTGTATTTGTAACCGGAGGTCGGGGCCGAGAACTGGGGACCGTAGAGCAGCGGTTTGTCTCCGTACTGATCGCGGTTGAGCAGCGAATAGAGGGCGAACGGATTGCTCGGGTTGTTGCTGTTCATCGGGGGATTGGCCGCGGCGCGGATCGTAACCGATGCGTAGGACGAGTAGCCGATGAGGATCATCAGCGTCGAGAGCAGCACGAGATTGAGCACCGTGCGCCCTTTTTTATGGGTGAAATATACGCCCATGCCGAGCGCTCCCAACAGGGCTACTACGAAGAACACGAGGCCGGAATTGACGGGCAATCCCAGTGAATTGACGAAGAAGAGGTCGAACAAGGCGCCGATATAGACCGTATGGGGGATGATGATACTGTTGATGAAAACCAGAATCGCGCCCGAAATGAGGGTGCTGACCGCAATACCTTTGAACGTGATGCGCTGCGTTTTGCGGAAATAGTAGATGAATACCAGCGCGGGAACGGTCAGCAGGTTGAGGATGTGCACGCCGATCGAAAGCCCCATCAGGTAGGCGATCAGCACGATCCAGCGCATCGAGTGGGGCTGGTCGGCCTGTTCCTCCCATTTGAGCATGAGCCACACCACCAGGGCGGTGAACATCGACGAGAGGGCATATACTTCGCCTTCGATGGCCGAGAACCAGAAGGTGTCGGTGAAGGTATAGGCGAGTGCTCCGACCGCACCTGTACCCAATACGGCCACGATGTTGGCTTTCGTAAGCTCCGCGCCCTGACGGGTGAGGATGCGGCGTGCCAGGTGGGTGATCGTCCAGAAAAGGAACAGGATGCAGAACGCGCTGGCCAGGCAGTTCATGGCGTTTACCATGTGGGGTACATAGTACGTCGAGGGTGCCAGCATCGTGGCCAGGCGGGCCAGCAGCATGAAGAGCGGTGCTCCGGGCGGGTGCCCGACTTCGAGTTTATACGAGGTGGCGATGAATTCGGAGCAGTCCCACAGGCTCGAAGAGGGCTCCATGGTCAGCAGATAGGTCATGGCCGCGATAGCGAAGACGATCCAGCCGACGATGTTGTTCCAGCGTTTGTAGCTATTCATTTGAGTTTCGGTTTGTCCGCAAAACGGCATGTCCCCTGCGTGCGAAGTCGAACGTTCAGTTTTTTAGGGCAGTCCGTCGGATTTAAGTCTGTTGTTGTGTACAAATACGATGAAAGCCGGGTGCAAAATCGATTTTGCCGGATTTTGCCGCAACGGGTTTCCTGTACTCTGCAAAGATACTAAGATAACGCTTAAATCGGGTGTTTATTTTTGTTTTTTGTTCGGATTCTTTGTTATCGTCGGTAAAGTATGGGGTGCCGCAGGCCGGAATCCGGGTATATGAGGTGCGAGATTCGTTCGATCTTCGGGGGATGCGGGACTCCGGTTGTCTGCCGGATTCTGAAATTTCAACAGAGAGGAGTGTGCGTTGGCAAAGGGAGAGTATATGCGGATCTGAATCGTGTTGTGGAATGAATTCGGAAAAATTTTTGTAAGGGATGTCGTCCTGAGAAAAACCGGTCTGATTATGAATCGGACCGGTTTTTTGTCTTCGGAGCAACTCCTAAAAGATCAATAGGAGTAATCCTCGCAGGGAAGTTTTCCGGTGTATTCGATTTCGAGCTCGGTATTTTTGTCGTCCTCGTCGATGGCTTTGAACGAGCCCGTAATGGTATAGTCGTCATTGCCGTTGGCGACGATTTTGAGAGTTCCCTCCGTGATTCTGTTCTTGATGATTCCGTAGGTGGGATCGTTGTAGTTCCAGAAGGATTTCGCCAGATCGAAAGTCATGTTCTCACCGGCGGCACCGCCCGTGTAGTCGCCGCTGGCGAGTTGCAGAGGATCTGTGGGCGCGAGCGTAATGTAGAACGTGATGCCGTATTCTTTTATCGGAGAGCCATCTTTCAGGCCGAGGAAGAATACATTGTCCCCATTGTAGTAGAGGTCGCCGACGGTCATGGTTGCTTTCGGTGCTTCCGGAGCCGGAGGAGTCGAATAGTTGTTGAAAGGTACTGTGCCGGTAAAATCGATCTTAATGGCTGTTTCCTGTCCGGTGTCGCTCGCTCCCCGGAGAGTGCCGGTTACGGTGTAGTTGTGGTTCCCGTTGTTTGTCACGGTGAGTGAACCTTCTTTGATCGTATTTTTGATCCGGTCGTTGAAATTCTCCTTGTCGATGAATGTCCAAGAGGATTTGGCTGCGTCGAGGGTCATCTCTCCGCTGCCGGTCGATACGGGGTAGTCGCCGCTGACGAGCTGCAGGGTCTCCGAAGCGGGTAGTTTGAACGAGAGCGACGCTTCGTAAGTATCTGTCGGGTTGGCGTCCTTGAGGGTCAGAGTATAGATATTGCCGTCGTAGTAGTCCAGGTTGCCGATGGTCATGGTCACCTCCGTAACAGTCGGTTCCACGGGTTCCGGATCGGCGTAGTCCTCGAAAGGAAGAGTGCCGGAAAAGTTGATTTTCAGAGCTGTGTTTTTACCGGTTTTATCGGATGTACCTTCCAGTGTGCCGGTGATCGTGTAGTTGTGGTCGCCGTTGCTGACGATGTGAATTTTGGTTCCCTCCTTGAGCCGGTTTTTGATCTTGTCGTTGTGGTTGTCCTTGTCGGTAAAGTTCCAGAATGACTTGCTCGCATCGATGGTCATCTCTTCGCCTGTCGTTGCTGCCATATAGTCGCCGCTGGCCAACAACGGTGAATCCGAAGCGGGCAGCTTCAAGTAAAAGGTTGTCTCGTAGAGATCGGCGGGATTGGCATCCTTGAGCTGGAGATAATAGATGTTGTCGTTGTAACGATACAGGGAGCCGGTGGACATGGTTACCTCAGGCACTTCGGGTGCGGGATCATCCGGGTCTTCATAGTCTTCCGAGTAATCGGAAATCAGCAACCGACCTGTGAATGCGAACGCTACGCCCGCTTCGTTTTCCATAATGGAACCCCCGTCCTGAATGGAGCCGCCTTTCATGTGGCCTCTGATCGTGTAGGTCATGTTGTCGCCGATGGCGACTTCGAATTCTCCGGCTTCGGCAACGTATTGTGTCCATTTGGGGGCGACCACATTCCAGTTGGAACGGTATCTAGTCGTATTTTTATTGTTGAACGTATTTATTTCCCAAGTGGAGGAGGCGGTGTATTTCCCGGCCGGAAGGGTGAAGCTACCCTTTTCCTGTCGTGGGACATTGACATAAAAGCATACGCTACATCCGCGGGCAGAGTTGTTCAGGTCTTTCAGGTAGAGGAAATAAACGGCTCCGCCCTCTTTGCTGTATTCACTGTCATGCCCGTAGTACATCAGTTCGCCTTCGGTCATCGTATGGGCGATGTACCCGGTCATGGGCGGATTGGGATCGTCCGGAATTTGGGGTCCCTGTGGGTCGTCCGGGTCGTTCGGCTCCGTCTGTTCCATACCGTTGTCTTTGTCGCTGCATGAAGGCAGGCATCCCAAAATCCCCCCCCCCGAACATCAGCAACATCCATGCGAATCTAAAGTGTTTCATAGCGTAAAAGGTTTTAGTGCCGGGCCTACGGCAGGTTTTTAATTTTCGGCAGAAACGAGGCCGGTCTTAAAAAAAAGCGCTTTCTGCTTAAGTGTTTTCTTTCATGTAATAGAGATGTTGTTTTTCTTTGTTGGAAAAAATAGATAAAATATTCGGTATTTGCAAATGTTTTTGTCTTTTTTAATTTATTGTGTGTTTTTATTGGTTGAAAAATTGGGACTATCTCGTTCGACGAAGTTTGAAACGATATTTTTAAGTGAGGAGACGGTCGAGATAGTCGTCTGTCGGTTGTTAAGAAGATCAGTCCGGACTGAATGTCCGGACTGATCGGGAATTTTTCGTATGGAGCCGGTCTGATGCTTTTCTCCTGAATGGTAGTTTTCAGGAGAGGCGTAGCGATCGGTGTAATTTCGACGGTTGCCGTCGTCAATGTTGTATGGATGTGTCGTTTGTCGTAATAGGGATGAATACGATGTCCGAACAGCGCAGGGCTTCGTCATCGACGGCAAAGGCATAAATGTAGTATTTGGAGTTCGGTTCGAGCGTTTCCTGGATTTCTCTGGATTGTTGGAAGGTATATTGGCTCAGGATCATTTCGGCCGTGTAGCCCATCCATCCGTAGATCTTTACGTTGTCGATCCAACTTTCCGATATTTTCTCCAAAACGGTCGCATCCGTATCGGCCGCATCGACGCTGCCGTAGATCTTTGCGACAAAATGGCCGTCGTAATCGTTCGCTTTGACAAGAACGTCGATGTTGAGACCTTCGGTCGAAACGATCTGTATGTCGAATTTTGTGTCGATTGTTTGGGGTGCCAGGGTTGTGAGCGTCTTTTTTGAGATCGGGGTCAGCCTTTCGATCGTGATGGGATCCACGCCGTATGCGTAAACGAGGTATTCGGTATTGGGTTCCATGTTTTCGATCAGCCTGTCTGCAATAGTCCCCTGTTCGAGGTATTCTTGTGCCCAGCTTTGCCAGCCGCTGCCCGTTGCGTCCATGTCTGTATAGAAGTCGATGTCGTATTGGTAGAGCTCGTCATCCGTCTTGAAATCGGCGGCAGCCCGGGAGGGGATGATGTTCAACAGATAATACATTTCCTGGTCTCCGGGACGGACTGTAGTTCGGAATGTTTTTGTGGTGATGTCCGAAATCGTTATCGTAAATGCCTCCTCCGGACGGGCCGCCTGTTTTGCTGTAAAGGAAGGCGCCGGCTGGATATCCGCGTACGAAACTTCGATGATTGCTTCTCTCTTTTCCGCTGTTTCGTTTTTGGTTACGTTGAAGGAGATGACCCCTGAGGTTTTGGTATCGATGTCCGTTATCCAACTGTCGTTGCATTTGGCAGACAGGGTCGCATTTGCGACGGGGTTTTCGATCGTGTATTCGATTTGGAAAGGTCCTCCTTCGGCCGGAACATCGAGGCTCTCTTTGGCGAATACGATTTCAGGCTGTGCATTCGGAAAGGTCTGTTTCACTTTGAAAGAAGGCGCCGGCTGGATATCCGCGTACGAAACTTCGATGATTGCTTCTCTCTTTT
>OIZB01001792.1_pt1 | contig 10597 bp, 15 predicted proteins | sample 1588401 | NCBI WGS metagenome assembly OIZB01 (sample SAMN03283270) | human gut metagenome | biome: human-associated habitat; material: feces | host: Homo sapiens | place: USA | collected 2013
AGAATGTATGCCGGTGGAGGAGAACTTACGGAAAATATTGATGATGTTGGAGGAGTTGGCACAGCAGAGTTTGCAAGTAAAGCTATTGATATATTTTATATGAGCGGAAGGTAAATTCCAGTTTTACGAAATAAAGAAATTGTAGGAGGAATATATATATGGTTGGGAGAATTTATCACATTGGATTAACCGTTTCTGATTTGGATCGCTCGATTGCTTTCTACAGAGATATTCTTGGGCTTAAATTACAGGGTGAAATCTTTATGGAAGGCGAAGAGACAGATAAAATGTTCCGTAAGGAAAATTGTAAAGCAAGGGTTGCATATTTGAATGGTTCGAAGGCTCTTGAAACACCACCGATTGAATTGATTCAGTTTGTAGACAGCGAAATCCATAAAGCACAATCGGATTTGTTTACAACCTCTATCTCAGAAGTATGCTTCTACACGGATGATATTGATTCGGTCTATAAAACCATTATCGAAAATCATGTGGATTGCTTGTCTGAACCGCAGTATTTCGACTTTAGAGCAGATGGATTTGGGGAAAGTCGAGCTTTTTATTTTAGAGACCCGGATGGCATTATTCTTGAAATGATGCAGCAGCTTTGATGAAAAATCATAAGTACAGGAAAGTGGAAACTTCAATTTGTGAAGGTGCATTATGGACAAATATTTAAAAGAAACAAAAATGTTAAATTATTCCAACGCAAACATACAGCAGTTAATTCGGGAAAGAAGATGGAAAAATATAAATGAATTTGAACGCTTAAAATCGATTTATGATTTTGTTAGGGATGAAATATTGTTTGGATATAATATTGATGATAATGTTCCTGCATCAAAGGTTTTGGCAGATGGTTATGGACAATGTAATACAAAAGGAACATTGTTTATGGCAATACTAAGGGCATGCAATATTCCTTGCAGGGTACATGGATTCACCATTGATAAAAAATTACAAAAGGGAGCAATGACAGGGATTGTCTATAAAAATGCACCACAAAATGTATTTCATAGTTGGGTTGAAGTTTACTTTGAGGATAGATGGTATGAGTTAGAGGCGTTTATTCTTGATAAAAAGTATTTACAAAAATTACAGGAAAAAAATAGCGATTGTAAAGGTGCATTTTGTGGTTATGGTGTAGCCGTAAAAGACTTCAAAAATCTAATTATAGATTTTTCAGAAACAAGCGAAGATATCCTAAGGTACGAGGGCGTTCATGTGTTTTCAGAAGATGAATGCTCTAAAAAATATCAAACGGAGGTAACAGAAATGAAAAAGATTATGTTGCTCTTGAGCAAGGTCACTTGCATTATGGCAATGGCTCTCGCAGTCTTGAGCGTGAACAGCACCTGTGGCTTTACGGCATATCAGCCGGATGTCCCGGAATCGCTTGAGCATGACTGAAATTCATATGAAAGGTAAGATAGCGATACTCTTACGGGATATATTTCTTGATAATTTTCTAAAAGGAACTGTTCGATTATGTTGGAGCTGCTTTCATTCATTATGTTGATTGTTCGTCAGCTTTTCTATATTCTAGGCGTCCTTGCATTTGGAAAATATCTCTTGAAAAAGTGAGAGCATCGATAATCAATGTACTTCGGAGGTGTTTCCGATGCACAGATGAGAGTCCGTTGTTCTATAGGAATGCATGAAAGGAAAAAACAAAATGAAAACAAAAACATATTTGCGTTATATTTCCTGCGTGTTAGCGGTGCTGCTTTGTGTTGCTTCCATTATGCCCATTGCCTTTGCAGATTCAACAAATCATGGCAATAGCGAATCTCTTTTGACAGGATCAAATTATTCTGTTTCGTACTCGATGAATGGAAAAGATGTTGTTGAACAGCTTACAATTCGTGATGGAGGTATCACACGAATTACGCGTACGGTGCATCCTAATGATGTGATGGACATTGTTGTTGTAGGTGCATCTGGTGAATCAACAACATCAACTGCAAGAAGTGACTATAGCTTGTTCTATGAAATTTATCAAGATCAGCAAAATTACAAAAACGGACAGCTGGCACAAATTCCTGCACTCACTGGAAGCGAGGTGACAGGGTCGCAGTTCAAGCACCGCTATGTTGGCACAAGTGCAACCGATACGGTTTATGCTAGTGATTTGCGTAAATGCAAAAAAGCATCTGATGTAGCCAGTATTTTAGCAACTGCATGGGGAAGCACACCAGCAGCAGTTATTTCTTCTACAGCATCGTTTATTTTCGATCAGATGCTTCAGAGTATGTCCTCGGACTGCTATAAAGTGACAATATCTTCTATTACGTATGAAGTCCTATTTTCCTATGACAATAGCTACTATACACATTGCTATCATCAAACTGTCAAGGAATATAAGTCAAATGGCTCTTTGATTCGGTCTAAAACGGATTATTATCAGGCCATTGGTGGCTGATAGTGACTTCAAAGAACAGGGAGAACATGTAATGGGATTCTTTAAGCAAAAAGGGCCACTCCAAAGAGATTTCTGCGAAGTATTGCTATATGTTGTGGCTTTATGGGCATTGAAGCCAGCAAGCCTTCAGGATATCCTGACGGTGAATCAATGCGATGGAATGTGGTTCTTTTCCGCAGCATTTTTTGCCATTGTTTTTGTAGGAATCGTTTCAGATTATCTTCTGATTACAAATCATTTCGTTGCATGGAAAGCAATACACGGCAATGTCAATCAAACAACATTTCAGGAACTTCAGAAATTTGCGCTGTGCGAAAATCAAAAAGTTGCTATTGAGCCAAAGTTGGCAAGTTGTATTTTAGTGGTTTTGGCAGGTTGTTTAACAGCGGCATTCGTATGGTTCACATTTATTTGCCGATGAGCATACACCTGAGTTGAAAATTTGCGGCTTTATAGTGTGATGAGGTGGCTGTTAGTGATATTGCTTTTGATCACGATGATGCCAATATACTAAAATTTTGTAAGAGGTGATTCCAGTGCAGAATTAAGCGAAAAAGAATCCAAATTGTAGCTGGGTGACTTGTAACAGTCAATAAAATATAAGGAGCAAATCGACATGAAAAAGATGACCCGAAATGAATTCCTTAAAATGGCTGGAACGAGTGCTGCGTTGGTTGTTTTCAACACAGTTTTGATGCCTGCTGCTGTTGCAGTTGAACCAGGCGTTGTAGCACTTTCTTCCAAAAAATCTAGTATCGAAATTGATAAAGGAACAACTGTAAACTCTGCAACATTCAAACTTGTCCCAATTTCTCGCGAAACCTTCTGGGGCGATGCTGGTTCATGTACACTTGATTATCTGTCTGAAGGGTATATCCAATGGACGATTACCGTTCCGGGTGCAGTAATTGTTTCCTTTGAAGGTAACCTGCATTTCAATAAACTTGGTACACCCTTTGGAACCTTTGATCATGCCATTTCTGCATACGGCACAATCGGTACGGAAGATGTAAAATATGGACTCTCTAAAGGAAAATGGGAGGTTGAGTTTACTGGAATTGCTACTGCGGCTAACGGCGATATGTATAGTGTCGTTGATGGCGCAACATTAGCTTTCAGTGTCACCAAATGATTCTGCCATATAATCTACGTATTTGATTTTTACAAAATAGCTTATCACATAGAACAAGCCCCACCTGCAGTAGATTCTTCGATTTGGAATATCTATTGTAGGTGGGGCTTTTAGATAAATTTATTTATTCAAGTTTGCCTTTATGTCTTTAAGGAGTTTTTATAGAGAGATAGCTTAAAAAACGATGATATCACAATTGCTGGATTTCTTGTTCGGCCAACCAAGCGAGTTTATTCCAGTTGTTTACACGACACCGTTTGCCGATAAATTCCAATATTTTTTTGTGAGTTTCTTTTGGCAGAGTATCGCCATTATGACATGCAAGAAATGTAAAAGGTTTAGGGATGTCTTCTTTTTTATCGGCCAATAATAAAATATATCCGATATACTTTCCCTGTTCAGATATCACATAAAATTCAGGTAGACAGTTTTCTTTACTGCTCTGAACAATTTCTTTAAAAATGTCTAATGGTATTTTTTGGGGAACAGCAGAGGCATAGACGTATTGAATGGCATTATCTTCATTTTTCAACCATGTAATCTCCATACTTATCTTCTTTTCCTTTTTGCAAACACAGTTAAAGCATTAAATATATTGTTATTATACCACATTTGTTGTGTGTTGGACTATGATTTGAAATTATTTGGCATTTTAACCAGTTTATCAAATGACTTATTGTGCGAGTAAGAGAATTTTAATCATAATCATTCGCTTGACCAATTTGTAACACAAAATACGTTACAATGATTTTCGGCGGTAGCCATGAAAAAACGATGACACTCAATCCTCCGTGTCAACCCCACTGTAAAGTAGCGGGTTGAGGATGTTCTGAGGCAGTTGGGCATCCTGTTGGCGACGGCAGAGCCATCCGTGAACCGGGCTTCCACTCGGTTGGTGTCTATGTTGTAGCGGAAGGAAAGCAGTTTTTGAGAGTGATTATGGTCGAAATTCTGATTTCGTTTCATTTGAATAGCTCCTTTAATGATTTTGAAATTTAATTTTCAACGATATGTGGTATCTTTTTTCTTTCTCTTAAGTCGCCTAACCGCACTGTCCCGCATCTGCCGGACGATCAATGCAAGCTGCTCCTCGGTCAGTTTGTCCAGCTTGGCAAAGTAGCTACCCAGCTCACCGGACAGGAGCGGTTGATTGTACCGGATGGGATGCTGTTCCTTCAGGTACATCTTATGTAGGCGACCCCACCGCCCGGTGGGGTGCTGCTCTGCCGGGGCTGCTGCGGTCAAGTTCGGCAGATAGTGGTCATTGACAAGGGTGTAGTCCAGACCGTTGGCGTTGTCATGGATAGATTTCTTCAGTTCGTTCATGCGGATTCTCCTTTCTGATTTGGCAGATAGTAAACACCTTTCGCCCGGTCTTCGGCGCGGATTGCTTCTTTCTTGGCATCCATAGCCGCTTTTTTAGCGGCTTTGTGCTTCTGGTAGTAGGCATCCTGCCATCCATTGGCCTTACGGCGAAGGTAGGCTTCATGCCGCTTTTTACGCAGACGCTCTTTTTCGGCAATTTCAGCACGTTCTTCTTCGGTCGGCTGATTGACTTCTTGTGTACCAAACTTTCCGATGAAATTGAAGTAGATTTCAATGGTCTGCGGAGAATTTGCAACTCCTTTGTAATCTCGCTCATGCACAAAAATCTTGTAGATAAATTCGTTCAACATCACGGTGTCCAGTTTTTCAAAATTCTGATATTTCTTGACCAGCGCGATGAATTTATCGGCGGATTTCTGGCCGCTTTCGTATTCGTCTACTGCTTTTTGCAGGGAAGCAGCTTCCGCTTCAAGGCTTTCCTGCTCCTTGGCGTACTGGGCATCCAGAATCTGATACCGCTTGTCAGGGAGTTTTCCGAGGGCGTTGTCCTCATAGATTTTGCAGATTAGCGTTTCCAACTCATCTAGTCGCTTTTTACAAGCTGCAAGGCGTGTCTTTTGGCCTTTGATCTCGCTGGACTGCTGGTTTTCCGCTTCGGCCTTTACGATACGGACGAATTCTTCTTCGTCCTCTTTAGAAAATTGAACGATTTCCCGCAGCGTTTCCTGAATCAGTGCCATCACAGAATCAGCGTTTACCCGGTGTCCGCTGGAGCATTTGCTGCCAACAGGGATTTTTCCATAGCCAGAGCAGGAAAAGTTTGCGACACGTTTTCCATTTCCAGTACGATTGACATACATCGGGCTTCCGCAGTCTGCGCAGTACAGCAGTCCGCCGAGGGGATGGGCTTCGCCCCAGCCATCAGGATAGCGGCGGATGCCAGCGCGAATCCGCTGCACGTTGTCGTAAGTCTCCTGATCGATAATAGGCTCTTGGGTGTTTTCGATAATCGTCCACTGGTCTTGGTCAACATAATGACTTTTCTTGTCCTTAAAATGCTTCCGGGTCTTGAAATTGCAGGTGTGCCCCAAATAGCAGGGATTGGTCAGGATGTGGACGATTGTGGAACTACCCCATTTGTAGGGGTCTCTGATTTCCCGCGTCTGCCATAAGCCGATACCCAGCTTTTGGTGGTAGTAAGCAGGGATTTCAATGTGTTCGGCTGAAAGGATCGCTGCGATTTGATAAGGGCCTTTGCCTTCCATCGTCATGCGGTAGATGCGCTGGACGATAGGAGCCGCCACCGGGTCGATGACCCACTGGTTCTTGTCCTGCTCGGATTTCAGGTATCCGTAGGGCACAGAACTGCTGGTATGCTTCCCGGCAAGGTTCTTTGCCTGAAACGCCGAACGGATTTTCTTGCTGGTGTCACGGGCGTACCACTCGTTCATAATGTTTCGGAATGGTGTAAACTCATCGTCCCCTTTGAGAGTGTCCACACTGTCATTCAGAGCAATCAACCGGGTATCGTGCTTCCGCAGCACTTCCATATAGGTGCCGACTTGCAGATAGTCACGACCAAAACGGCTCATATCCTTTATGATAACAACGGAGATTCGGTCAGCTTTGACTTCAGCAATCATCTTCTGAAAACCCGGTCGGTCGAATTGCGTACCAGAGATACCATCGTCCGTAAAGTGGATGCAGCTGGTAAAACCGTGCTGTTCGGCGTAGTCCTCCAGTATTCGCTTCTGGTTGGAGATTGAGTTCGATTCGCCCTGAAGCTCGTCATCGTGGCTCAGGCGTTCGTAGAGCGCAGGATAGCGTTCGGATTTCCTCGCCACAACTATCACATCCTTTCGTAAAATTTTGGTAGATAGCCTTTTAATGTAGCCCGATTCGGTTTGAATCAAGCTGTATTAAAATTCTGTCTGTATTATGTAACACCGGCAGCTAGCTTGTAAAGTTTGTACTGCCGCACGGCAAAGGATTTTGGCTTCTTCTTGCCCAGATCCTCAAACAACAGGTCTACCGGATTCTGATAAGTTTCATCGTCCTCAGACACCTGCATAGTGTTTAGCATTTCCAGCAATGTTGCGAAGTTTTGCTCCTCGACAGGGGCTTCGTAGTGGAGGTATGCGATCAGCGAAACGAGCAGAAGCCGTTCCGCTTTGTCCCAGAATGGGTCGCCGCCCTGACCTTCACCTTTGGTGTTGGTCATCAGTGCGGTCACGAGTTTCAGAACATCCTTTTCACTGTGGATGTACGCCATGGGGTTATAGCGCATACTCTTGGAAAAGTTGATGGTGTTGAAGAATTTTAGCTTGTAGCCGTGCTTTAACAGGGCTTCTCCACATTCCACGCCGATACTACCTTTCGGATCTGTAACTACGAATGATACCGGAAAATTCTTGGAATCACATTGCAGCAGATTCGGCTTGATAAAGAACCTTGTCTTACCGCTGCCGGAGCCGCCGACTACCAGCACATTTTTGTTTCGGGCATTCTTGGGGTCCGGCGGGCGGTTGGACATCATCAGGCGTTCTGTTTTGGTCAGAATGATATTGTCCTCAAACTTCGGAGCCATAAACGGCTCGATATCTTTGGGTCCGCCCCACCGGGCAGAGCCGTACTCCATGCCGTGGCGGTACTTCTTGGCGTTTTTGCCTTTCAGGTACACCGCCAGCCGCATTCCAGCACCGCAGCACAGACCAATGAACAAGTCAAATGGGTGCAGGCTGGGCAGCGGATTTGAAAATACAGCCGGGAGCGTATCCATCAGCGATACGATTTTGTCGCCCAGTTCCTTGCCCACAGCCAGCCGCCATGCCTCGCCCAGATTGGTAGCTACAAGCCCAATCACCACATAGGGCAGATAGAGCGCCAGCAGCTTGGAAAGCTTCTTTTTGCTCATAGGCCACGCTCCTCCTGCTTGTGCCGCACTTTGTCCGGCAGATTTGCAACGGACTGCGCCAAATCATGCAGCTTTGCCAGCACGGAAGGACGCTTGGTTTTATCCAGCACCGATGCCGAATATTCCTTGAACGCTGCGCTCAAGGCATCCGTATCCTGTGCCTTGAAGTAGACCAGATATCGGGGCGGCGTGCAGGACAGGTCTTTCTGGATGGAGTAGTCGATGTGATACCGCTTAGCATAGCGGTCAAAATCCTTGATGCCGGTTTTCTGAATCTCCACATTGGTCACGCCACGGTTCTGCCGTACCAACCGCTTCATGGACTGCTTGCCCTGCGAAGCGTGCTTGTCATACTGCCGCAACAGAAACTGCATTCCGCGCAGCAGGGTGCGGGCGGACAGTTTTGTGGTCGAGATGGCAAGGTTGACCGTCTTATGCTCGATTTCTTCCTGCATCGTTACCACCTCCTGTGCAGAAAATCGTCTTAGCGGTCATGTTCCACCGGGGGCTTGTTTACGGCCTTTTCTGCGTCATTCTGAACCGATTCATCCGGCACCGGAATGACCATCAGGCGACGCCCCAGAGGGAGAAAAGCTTCGGGTTGATGGAATTCTTCTTCATACTTCTGAGCCAGCTCCGGAGAGAGCGACACAAAATCTTCCTCTCCCAGCCCCACCACCAGAAAGGTTCCGGCAATAACATCGTACATCAGCCCGTCCTCGTCCCACAGGGCACGGTTCAGCGGCAGACCCATGAGCTTGCCATCATCGTTGTAGACGATGGCGACCGGATCTTCAAAAGGGTAGCTTGCGCCGATGGAGCCGCCCACCGCCTGCTGCAAAGCCTTCAGGTCGTTATCAATCTCGACCTGCTGCGGATACTGCCCCGGCGCAATTTTCAACACCGACAGGGTGTTTTCATTCTGTTCCATTATCGTCCTCCATGAATTTAACAGTGCACCCCTGCCCAGCACGAGCGGCATTCATCAGTGCGGCGATGAAAAAACCACAAAGGACACCAGCTTCAAAAATGATAAACGAATAAATAAAATTCATAACAAACCTCCTACATTGACTGAACTATGAGAAAAATCCTCTCAGGGAGGACGAGGAACGCAAGATGCGATAACGGTATTCTTAGTGGAAACATTGGCATGAGTATGCGGTGCGGCATCGGCAGAAAAATTGTCATACAGAGCATCCAGCAGAGAATAGAAGCAACGAGCATGGTAGTCGTGCAGACGGAGAACCAGAATCTTCAAAACATCAACGGCAGAGCAATAATAGTCCTCTGTGACTTCTGCGAAACTCTCATAGCGGGTCATTTCGGTATCCATGCTGCACCTCTCAGTCAATGCAGATGCAGACCATCTTCTCGCGGCCAGCCATCAGAGGGACGCTGTTCTCGCCCAGATAACACTGGATCAGGTACAGGTCGGCGGTGGTAAGTGCAACAAAATTGCCATCGGTGTCGTAGCGTACAAAGATGACTGCGCCGGACAGGTAACGCTTTCCAGCCAGTGTGATGACCTGACGAGGGTCGTAACAGAGAGCCAGCGGCACATCTTCGCTGATGCTGTAGCAGGAATCTGCTTCATCGAAGCAAGGCAGGTAACTGCGAACATTCGCCAGCGGGGTGATGGTCAGTTCGATCTCCGGGGCAATCACGGCGGCGTAAACTTCATCATCGCCGAGCTGCCGCTCCAGCACATCGCTCATCTTGTTGAAGAAGCCGGTCACAGCATTGTCCATGTGGTTGATCTTCTGGTTCATGGCTTCGATGGTCTTTGCGGTCTTGAGATCAATAGTAGTGTTCATAGTGCTTTTTCTCCTAATTTTTGCAAAAAAGAAAGACCCGGTTGGGTCTTACATTCAAAATGTGTGTTAGCGTTCATTCTGCCGCTGCTGTTTGCGTTGCCACTGATCCAGCAGCTTGATGATAGTGTCCTCCATCTGTTTCGGGGTGAAGCTGCGCGGGAAATACTTCCGCAGGGTGTCGTTTTTGATGACCACCTTGTCCAGCTCGTCCTTTTTCTCTTCTCCCATGACCGCAAAGGCAACATCATACGAGAAGTGCCCTTCCTGCGCCAGCCTTTTGAGCCGCTGCGCTTGGGAAAGGGACGGCGCATTCTGGGTGTCGTTCATAGCTTCTAAAAAATCCCGCTGTTGGCTTTCGTCCAGATAGGACAATTCCACAGCGGGATTGAAGGCGATTTTCTTTTCGTCTACCATATCCAGCAGTTCCGGGATGAGGTTGGTCAGGCGGATAAAACGCTGGACTTGCTTATAACTTTCGCCTGTTCCTTCAGCAACAATCTCTGTACTGCGTTTCCCGAAATAATCTGGGACAACTTGTCCCACATTTTTGGGTCGTCCAACAGTTCGCTCGATTGCTTCCAGCTTCATCTTGTAAGCGAAAGCCCGTTCGCTGGGCAAGATGTTCTCACGTTGGAGATTGCTGTCCACCATGAGCAAAACAGCGGCATCATCATCCATTTGACGGACAATGACCGGCAGCGTGTCCAGCCCGGCAAGCTGTGCAGCGTGCTGGCGGCGGTGCCCGGAGATGATCTCGTAGCCGCCCTCTGGTCTGGGACGGGCAATCAGCGGAGACAACACACCATACTGTTCCACGCTTTCCACCGTGCGCTGCATAGATTCATCGTCCAAAACCTTAAATGGATGGTTCTTGAAGGGGAACAGCTCCCCGATGGGAATCTGCTGAACCTGTTCTCGCTGCTGCTCCTGCCGGGATTCTTCGGTGGAGAAGATGTCATCTGCCCCTTTCAGCGACACGTTTAAGC
>OIZB01001798.1_pt1 | contig 10559 bp, 7 predicted proteins | sample 1588401 | NCBI WGS metagenome assembly OIZB01 (sample SAMN03283270) | human gut metagenome | biome: human-associated habitat; material: feces | host: Homo sapiens | place: USA | collected 2013
ACCTGACTGTTAATCAGGGTGTCGCCTGTTCGAGTCAGGCAAGAGGCGCCAGCAAGCGATGGATATTCTTCCATCGCTTTTTTGTTTATCTGCATCTTTTTCGCCCTTTCTTTACGGTTCTTAAAAAATATCGCCTTGAAGAACCCTAGTGGTTGTGGTATACTTTTATAAGTTTATAGGCGTGAAAAAGGTACTGTGCAGGCTGCACAGTCTTTTCTACCCACAGACAGGCGCTCCCCGGTCAGAAGACTGCCGTGCAGGAGCGCAGTTTTTTCGTTGGTCAAATCAGCAGGCAAGCCGGTGGTCTTGTGCGGCAAACGCAGGGCGGCAGGGCGGCTTGGTGTCGTTTGAATAAATCTTGAGAGTAAAAGGAAACATCTATGCGTTATACCTACGTCCGGCAGCACGATACCACCGACTGTGCGGCTGCCTGTCTGGCCATGGTGTGCCTGCACTACAAAAAGGAAGTTACCATTACCCGCCTGCGGGATATGATGGGCACCGACCTGAAAGGCACCAACCTTGTAGGCCTGCAAAAAGCCGCCAATGAACTTGGTTTTACCACCGCCGCAGTCCGCGTGGACCGCGAAAACTTTCTGAGCGATTTCTCGCTTCCCTGTATTGCACAGGTCATCACCGATCAGGGTCTGGCTCACTTTGTTGTGGTGTTCAAAAAGACCACCATCAAGGATGATGGCGCACGCCGCAAGCATATGCTGCAGGACGCCGAGACCCGCAAGGAAGAAGAGGAAAAGGGCAAAAAGCATAAGTGCAAGGATTACGTTATCATCGGCGATCCCGGCACGGAACTGAAAAAGATCAGTCTGGACGAGTTCTACAAGAACTTTACCGGCGTTCTGCTGCTTTTGAACCCCACCTCGGAGTTCAAGGGCGGCAAGATTGAAAAGGGCGGCATGATGAAGCGGTATATCAACCTGCTGCTGCCCCAGAAAAAGCTGTTCTTCTACGCCATCCTCAGTTCGATCATCACCACCATTCTGGGCATCGCGTCCTCCATGTTTAATAAGATCCTGATGGACGAGGTGCTGCCCTACGGGTTGAACAGCCTGCTGGTCACATTGATCCTGGTGTTCAGTGTGGTCAGCATTACCAGCACGCTGATCGGCTTTGTGCGCCAATGGGTGCTGATCCATCTGTCCATCAAGATCGATATCCCGCTGATGCTGGGTTACTTCGGGCACATCTTCAACCTGCCCATGAAGTTCTTTGCCACCCGCAAGACCGGTGATATCACCACCCGTTACTCGGACGCAAACACCATCAAATCTATCTTTACCAGCATCGCGCTGAGCCTTGTGATGGATATCTCCATGGCTGTCATCACCGGCATCATTCTGTTCCGCATGAACGCCATGCTGTTCTCCATCTCGCTGTTCATGGCGCTGGTCAGCATCCTTCTGGTGCTGGTGTACAAACAGCCTTATAAAAAGATCAACGAAGAGAGCATGGCACAGTCGGCTGCGCTGAACAGCCAGATGATCGAGAGCCTGCGCGGCATCGAGACCGTCAAGTGCAATGCCAACGAGCAGACCGAGCTGGATAATCTGGAACGCGAGTACATGAAGAGCCTGAAGATCAGCCTGCGCTCCAGCCGCATCAGCACCACGCAGGGCCTGATCTCTTCCTTCATCTCCACCGGTTTCAGTATGCTTACCACCTACGTGGGCATCACGCAGGTGCTGAACGGCGAGATGACGCTGGGCGGCTTTATGGCCTTCAGCACCCTGTCCGGCTACTTCACCTCCCCCCTGAGCAACCTGATCGGTCTGCAGATGCAGATCCAGGAAGCCAGCATCTCCATGAAGCGTCTGACCGAGATCATGGACTACCCCTCTGAGTACGAGACCGCCGAGGGTGTGGAGCAGAGCGAGCTGGACAAGGTAGAGGGCGACATCGAGTTCAAGGACGTCACCTTCCGCTACGGCAACCGCGCTCCCGCGCTGGATCACATCAGCTTCACCATTCCCGCCGGTAAAAAGGTGGCGCTGGTGGGCGGCAGCGGCAGCGGCAAATCCACCATCACCAAACTGTTGCTGAAGTACTACGACCCCGAGGATGGCGAGATCGACATAAACGGCGCAAATCTGGCTGAGTACACCAACAGTTCGGTGCGCCGCGCCATTGCCTATGTGCCCCAGAACATCGAGCTGTTCAGTAAGACCATCTACGACAACATCCGCATCTCCCGCATGGATGCCACGCTGGACGAGGTGAAGGAAGCTGCCAAGAAGGCCGATGCCCATGAGTTTATCCGTCACCTGCCGCTGCAGTACAACACCTATCTGGAGGAAGCCGGCAACGGCCTGTCCGGCGGTGAGAAGCAGCGTATCGCACTGGCACGCGCCTTCCTGAAGGACTCTAACCTCTACATTCTGGACGAGTCTACCAGTAATCTGGACTTTGCCACCGAGACGCTGATCTTCAACATGATCTACGAGCAGCTGGCAGACCGCTCCATGCTGATCGTGGCGCACCGCCTTTCTACCATCCGTGACTGCGACCTGATCCTTGTGATGGATCACGGCAAGATCGTGGAGCGCGGCACCCATGAGGAACTGCTGGCAAAGGATGGCCGTTATGCCGAACTGTGGAATATGCAACAGGGCATCTTCCGCAAGCGCAAGTCCGAGCCCGCTCTGCAGGTACCTTCTGCTGTGGTGGAAGAGGACGACGACGGCGAGTCCATCACCTACTGACCGCACCGCATCCGCAGCCTTTGCCCGGATGCAGCATAAGCGCTTTCCCGCTGGGAAACCAAAAAATGCCTCGTTATGGTGTGCCCGGAGGCAGACGCTTCCGGGCACCTTTTTGTTTCGGTTCACATTAAAAATATAACAGGATTAGGGGTAATTTATCATGAATGAGATCAAAGTTGCTGAAAACAAGACCCTCAAGCTGACCAATGTCCTCTCCCGCCTCGTGCGCCCTGAGGAACTGGGCAATCTGCCGGTCATCCTGACCCAGATGCAGAACTTTATGAAGAGCAACGGCGCACAGCCTATCGGCCCGCTGGTGCAGGCGGTAAAGATGGGTACCGGCCCGGATCATGTGCCGGAACTGTACATGATGCAGCAGGCTACCCAGATGATCACCCAGATGGAGCCCGGCTACCACATGGACGCTGTGCTGCGGGTGAAGAACTGTCTGTACGCCCACTACACTGGTCCGATGAGCCACAACCAGCTGGCTACCGCCAAGCTGCAGATCATGGCCTTTGAAAACGACATCAAGCTGACCGGCGACAACTATACCATCTATGTCAATCAGGACGATGACGATGCCGTGATCGACGTATTTATGGAGACCAAATAATTATGACGACAACCATTCAGAACCTTTCGGATCTGCAGGACCGCCGGATCATGATGGACAAAAAGCTGCCCCCCTACGGGTATGCTTTTGTCATTCTGACCGGTCTGTTCATGATTTTTCTGGTGATCTGGAGCACCCAGACCAACCGCATCTATGTCAGCCAGAACAGCGGTGTGGTGCAGGCCGCCAACAAGACCTACATCATGTCCAGCTACTCCGGCTCCATCACCGAGCTGTATGTCTCTGAGGGCAGCTATGTGAACGAAGGCGACCTGATCGCCCGGCTGAAGAGCACCGATCTGGATATGCAGAAGGATAACCTGCAAAGCCAGCTGGATATCTACCAGAAGCAGCTGGATCAGTACAACAAGCTGCTCAAATGCATTCAGGACGACACCAACTACTTCGACGAGACGAATGCCGAGGACCAGCCCTACTACTACCAGTACCAGACCTACAAAAGCCAGGTAGCGCAAAAGACCTTTGACGCCACCACCTATCAGGCTGCCGGTTACTCCGACACCCAGATCAAGGCTTTGATGGAGCAGAACCAGAGCGAGCTGGAGTCTTTGTACTACTCTACCATGCAGTCCATCTCCCAGAGCATTACCAGCGCACAGGTCAACGTGGATAACCTGCAGGCGCAGCTGGATTCTTTGAACACCGGCGCCAACGATTACTTCATCTACGCGCCCACCTCCGGCGTGATCCACATGGACAGCCCTTACAAGGAGGGCATGGTGCTGAGTGCCGGTTCTGCACTGGCTACCGTTGCCAGCGAGAACGATGATCTGGAGATCATGGCCATGGTGACGGTGAACGACCGCCCCCTGCTGCATGTCGGCGACCCCTGCAAGATCGCCATCACCGGCCTGTCGGAGTATTCCTACGGCACGCTGACCGGCACGGTCACCTCCATTGATAGCGATGTGACCTCCAGCAACAACGGCTCCTACTACAAGATGACCATCAAGCCCGACGCCACCTATGTGGTGAGCCGCAGCGGCGACAAGGTAGATCTTTCCAACGGTATGAGCGTGACCGCCCGCGTGGAATACGATCAGGTCACCTATTTTGAGTATGCTATGGAGGCTCTGGGCGTGCTGTTCCGCTAAAAACGGATTACGCAGCACGGCAGGATGCCCCCTTCTACACCACCCCAAAGAGGTACAAACAACATGATTCGAACCGCAAAGAAACTGGCCGCCTGTGTGCTGATGCTGGGTGTGCTGGTATGCGGCACCGCACTGGGCGCTGCCGCAGCCAGTCTGCCCGTTGAAGAGCAGAACGGCGTTTCACTGCCATGGCTCAAGGACGTGCCCGCCGAGAGCATTGCCACCGGCAGCTACTCTGCCAATATGCTGCTGGGCGCTTCTCAGCAGCTGTCCCCCGTGGTCAGCCCCAGTTACAGCACCGACTCTGTGGTCTTTTTGACCGATGACAGCAGCGTGCTGACCGTAAGCAGCAGCGGCGTGGTACAGGCTGTGGGCGTTGGCACTGCCACCGTTACGGCAGCAGCCGGCAACCAGATCTGCGCCTACACCATCGTGGTATCCATGGACTCCTCCATGATCGTGACCGAGATGGACCTTTCCCTCTCCTCCAACACCATCTATGTGGGCAACTCGGTGTCGGCTTCACTGCAGGTGCGCCCCAGCTCTGCTTCCAACTACGCCACTGTCACCCTGACCTCCTCTAACGAGAAGATTGCTACGGTGAACAGCTTTGGCCGCGTGACCGGCGTAGCGCCCGGCACTGCCACCATTACCGCTGCCTGCGGCTCGGTGGTGGCCACCACCACCGTTACGGTGCTTGCCCTGCCCACAGACTCCACCGGCACAAGCGGCACTCCATCCAGCAACAGCGGGCAGGTGATCACCCCCAGCACCAACTACATCGTGCTCAAGCCCGGTGCCACCCGCACCATCACGGCTAAAGCCACCCCTGCCAGTGCATCCCAGTCCTTCACCTTCAAGTCCGGCAACAGCAGCATTGCCACGGTCAGCCCCTCGGGCGTGGTCACGGCGGTGGGCACCGGCTCTACCTCCATTACCATTTCCAACGGCAAGGCCACTGCCATGGTCACGGTCATCGTGAACCGCTCGGCAGATGCTTCCTCCGGCAGCGACAACAGCAATGCCGGCACCACTCCCCCGGACGACAGCACCTCCATCCCGCTGGACCCTGTGGTGCAGACCATTCAGGACAGCACGGAGGATCAGGTGGTGTTCAACCAGTCTGAGGTGCCCATCGTGACCGGCGAGATCCTGAACGCCCTGCGCACCACCGGCAAGACCCTGTGCGTGGTGGGCGACGGCTACACCATGAACGTTTCCGGCAAAAACGTAAAGAGCACCACCAGCGAGATCGACACCGCCATCACCTTTACCGAGAGTGAAGAGGGGCTGGAGTTTGAGCTGGACAACGGCCGTACCCTTCCCTGTGCGGTGCAGCTGGAGCTGGATGTGAGCACCTACTCCCGCTTGTACCTGTACAACACCATCAGCAACAAGTGGCAGTACCTGAACAGCTACAAGGACGGCGTGATCACCGCCGACACTGCCGGCCGCTACCTGCTGACCAACCAGAACCTGCGGTTCGGCAATATCAACTGGTCCTTCTTCATCGCCGGCGGCGTGGTTGTGATCCTGATCGCCGTGGTCTACATCGCGTTCAAGAAACGCTACTGGTTCTGGTAAGCGCCCCTGTTCTTCCCGCATATAACAAACCGCCCGCTGCACACCATTTCGTGCAGCGGGCGGTTTTGTGCTATATACTATTTTGAATGGTCTCCGCTCGGCTCCGACCATTTTTAGCGGAAGAATATTTTTATATTTGCAAGTCTGGAAAATCTGCGGATTTTCCAGACTTGCCTTTTCACGGGGAAAGACATTTCCTAAAGAGCATCTCTACTTGTGAAAAAGTGGTTCAGAAACGCCCGCAGGCGTTTCTGAACCACAGTAAAAATCATCTTTCCTCTGAATATGGTCAGAGCGCAGCGGAGACCATTTTAAATCGTTCTCTTCCCTGTTACTCCACCGTTACGCTCTTGGCAAGGTTGCGGGGCTTATCCACGTCGCAGCCGCGCAGCACCGCCATGTAGTAGGCGAACAGCTGCAAGGGCACGATGAGCTGCAGCGGCATCAGGATGTCGTCGTACTCGTCCAGACGGATGACCTCGGTGGCAACGCCCTCCGGCACTTCCGCGTCCTTTGTGGTGAACAGCAGCACCCGTGCGCCGCGGCTGCGAGTCTCCTTGGCGTTGGAGATGGTCTTTTCGTAGACGTTCTTCTGGGTCGCCAGCGCGATGACCGGCACGCCGTCCGTGACAAGGCTGATGGTGCCGTGCTTCAGCTCGCCTGCCGCGTAGGCATCCGAGTGCACATAGCTGATCTCCTTCAGCTTCAGGCTGCCCTCCAGCGAAAGGGCGTAGTCGAACCCACGCCCGATGAAAAAGCAGCTCTGGGTGTTCACATAGCGGCTGGCAAGGTACTTGATCTGCTCGCAGTCCGCAAGGCGGGGCTTGATGACCTCGGATGCGTGCAGCAGCTGGGCGGTGTAGTATTTGGTCTTTTCCTCGGTCAGCTGCCCGCGCGCGTAGGCCAAGCGCAGGGCAAACAGGTACAGCACGCACAGCTGCACCATATAGGCCTTGGTGGACGCCACCGCGATCTCGGGCCCGGCGTAGGTGTACATGACGTAATCCGCCGCCCGGGCGATGCTGCTGCCCACCACGTTCACAATGGCAAGCACCGGCACGCCCCGGCTCTTAGCCAGCTTGAGGGCAGCCAGCGTATCGCTGGTCTCGCCGGACTGGCTGATGATGATGACCAGATCCTCCGGCTTCAGGATGGGGTCGCGGTAGCGGAACTCGCTGGCGATATCCACCTCTGCAGGCACCCGCGCCAGCGCTTCGATGGCGGTCTTGCCCACCATACCGGCGTGCATGGCTGTGCCGCAGCCCACCAGATGCACTGTGCCGATGCTGCGCAGCATTTCGTCCGTCAGTTCCGGGATGCGCAGCTCCGGCAGACCGTTTTCCACCCGGGGGCTGACCGTTGCCGTGATGGCGGCGGGCTGCTCGTTGATCTCCTTGAGCATAAAGTGGGGGTAGCCGCCCTTTTCGGCTGCTTCCATGTCCCAGTCTGCGGTCAGCTTTTCGCGCTCCACCGTCTCGCCGAACTCGTTATAGAAGCGGATGCCCTGTGCCGTGCACACCGCCATATCCCCTTCTTCCAGCACGCTGTAGCTGCGGGTGTACTTGAGCAGCGCCGGGATATCCGATGCCACAAAGTTTTCGCCCTCGCCCCAGCCCACGATGAGCGGGCTTTCCCGTCTGACCGCAAAGATGGTGTCCGGGTAGTCTTTGAACAGAACCGCCAGCGCGTAGCTGCCCCGCACCTTGGCAAGCGCAGCCTGCAAAGCCTGCAGCGGCTCGCCCTGATAGCAGCTGTCGATGAGCTTTACCAGCACCTCGGTGTCGGTCTCACTGGTAAAGGTGTAGCCTTTGGCGACAAGGCGCTCCTTCAAAGCGCCGTAGTTTTCAATAATGCCGTTGTGCACGATGCTGACCCGTGGCGTGGAGTGCGGGTGGCTGTTCACATCGCTGGGCTCGCCGTGGGTCGCCCAGCGGGTATGACCGATGCCGCAGCCGCTCTGGGGCAGCGCCAGCTCTTCCAGTTTGCTGCGCAGGGTGGAGAGCCGCCCCTTGCTTTTGACCACGCGGATGCCGTCCCGCTGGGTAAGCGCCACACCGGCAGAATCGTACCCGCGGTACTCCAGCTTTTCCAAACCGTCCAGCAGCACCTGCTGGGCGCTGCGCATCCCGACATAACCTACAATGCCACACATACAAAATACCTCCAGACCGACTGCGGCGCGCCGAAATGCGCTGCTGCACAGTCAGTTTCCTCTATCAAAGTCTATGTTCTTGTATGGCTTTCTTTGCAGGGTTCTGTTCCGGTATTGCTGCCGGTTTTTGCCCTGTTCTGCGGCTGGTATAGCCCTCAGCCGGAGAAACATCCGCCGAATCTTTCGATGATCCCTCTCCTCGTCACCCTCACGGCTGTCACCCGTGTGGCCCGGCGCTTTGCGTCAGCTTGCGGTACACATTCCTTCTTTCAATGTTTTTTGCTCAATGCATTCCCAGCATTTTATGCAGCTTGGGCTGCCACTTCAGCTTGTACAGCAGCAGCAGATTGCACAGGGCGCGGTCGTAAAGGGCAAACGCCACGTTGCCCATAGCCAGTGTGAGCAGAGTCATTGCCAGCGCGGTGGTGCGCAGCTCCTGCGAAACGCTGCCCGCCGGCACCAGCACCAGCAGCAGGCCGTACATCGCCAGCACCGCCCCGTTGCACAGCAGCAGCTTGCACACCAGCTGCAATGCCCGGGGACGGATGCGGTCAAATTTCGGCTTGACCAGCGGGTAATAGCCCAGCAGCACGGTGAAGATCAGGGCGATCTCCTTATCCGGCACAAAGAGCAGCCCCAGCAGGCTGACGGCGGCGTAGGCCGTCCATGCCATAGTGATGCCGCACTCCATGCACACCGTTGCAATGAGAAAGCTGGCCACTGCCGGTGCAATGAACATGGCTATGGGGATGATGGTGCCCAGCAGCATCAGTGCCACGCACAGTGCCGCCGCCATGCCGCAATAGGCCATGGACCAGCTTTTGCTTTTTCGCTTCTTCATGGGATCTCCCACTTTTCGGTATCTACATCCTGCTCCAGCGGGTAGACCGCGTGCTGCAGACCTAAGATCATAATATTGTTCAGTAGGGTATCGTTCAGTTTGAGATCCAGCATCTTGTACGCCCGCATCAGGTCGTTGACCGCAGCCAGTGCCTGCCGCCGGGCGTTCTCTATGGCAGCAGCCTGCCCGTTGAGCTCGTTGACCACGAACACGTTATAGCGGCCATTGCGGCGGTCGGTCTCAAAACGCTCGGCCTTGTCCAGCAGATAGAAGATGCGTCCGATGCAGCTGCCGATATACCGCATACTCTTGCGCTGGTTGTGGTCGTCCGTAGCCAGCGTGGAGTACAAAGCGCCGTAGATGTTGCTCATAGGCTCGGCGGCAAGGGCGTAGTTTTTGGCGCTCAGGTTCATCTGCACCACCGCCTGCTCCCGCTCCTGCGCAAACAGCCGCTCCAGTGCCGGGTTTTCCTGCCGGGCTTTCTCGTAGGCGCGGCTCAGCAGCAGCTTGTCCGCTGCGCGGCGCAAGCGCTTGACCGGGCGCAGCTCGCTGTACTTACGGTCCTGCAGATTATGCCAGCCCATCAGGATCTCCACCTGCGCCGCCTGCCGGATGCCCAGCGTCTGGCACATCATGCTGCGCCGGAACGGTGTGCCGGGCACCCGCTGCCGTTTGCAGGTGGGCATACGCCCCGCCAGACTGTCGGACAGGATGGCAAACAGCACCCCGTTGGTGCGCAGCAGATGGCAGGCGTAGAAGCCGTAGGACTTATACATCTGCCGCCGCACCCCGCGGAGATAACGCATATAGGTATTGTAATCCCGGATCGTCAGTTCCGGCAGATAGGGCCGCATCCGTCCCTTCATATAAGCCAGCCATCCTTTCTGTACAGTTTTTGTATCCTGCGGTCAATAAGGTTAGTATAATCCTTTTTGTTCGGCAACGCAACTGCCGGATGCAAAAACCGCACCCAGCTTGCCGTCGCCTGGTGGCAAGCACGCGAGCGGTAACCTCAATTTGGGGACATGCACTTATTTGAGGTGAGACCGTGCGAGGGGTGAGTGTCGGGGCTGTTAAAACCTCAGATTGGTGCCTGTCCCTATTTTGAGGTGCTCATGACATCAGATCTGGCGAAATAATAGACGGTCATCTTCCAAAGCGCGCTGCCTCATTGGTGAAAGAGTGGATGACGTTGCACAAGGATGAGCGTATTGAAATGTGGGAGACCCAAGAATTCAAGAAGCTCGATTCACTTGAATAGGAGATGCCTGTGTTTCACAAAGTGAAAGAAGTTGTTCCTTTGCAGGACATGAGGCTATGTGTGCGTTTTGCAAATGGATCGACAAAGGAATATGACGTAGAGAAGCTCGTCTCTCGATTTCCCCAGTTTGCCGCTTTGGAAGATGCGCACCTCTTTGAGGAAGTGCAAGTTGATGTCGGTGGCTATGGCATCGTTTGGAACGACGATCTCGACCTTTCCTGCGATGAGCTTTGGAAAAACGGCGTCGACGTGAAGACGCCTTTTGACGGACTA
>OIZB01001800.1_pt1 | contig 10557 bp, 8 predicted proteins | sample 1588401 | NCBI WGS metagenome assembly OIZB01 (sample SAMN03283270) | human gut metagenome | biome: human-associated habitat; material: feces | host: Homo sapiens | place: USA | collected 2013
GGGTGGACTTCACCCAGCTGGTAGACAACAGCTACGCGGACAAAGCCGCCGCACAGCTGGGATGACCCGCCTGCCGCCTCAGGCGTAACACATCATGAAAAAGAGGGAGAACGCTCCGCGTTCTCCCTCTTTTTTATTTACGCATCGTCCGCCTCCTTCGCAGGCCCGCCGCCTGCGGCCAGAGCGGTGCTTCTTCCCCGCTGGTGGCCACATACAGGTCCTCGCATCTCTGCTGGGCCGCTGTCAGTGTCTCGATGGCCCGCTCCATGGCATCCATGGCCGCCAGATACATCGCCTTGTAGTCCGCCATTTTCGTCCTCCCTTTCTTATTTGATATCTTTTTGATATCATTTTGAATTCTTATTATACAGCATCGGAATGATATCATCAAGCCATCAATTTGAAGTGGGTGATGTCATGGCAAACTACTATACGCCGTTTTCGCTGCGGGTCTCCGAGGAACTGCTGGACAAGGTGAAGCAGCTCGCGGCCGCGCACAAGCGCTCCGCCAACAAGGAGATAGAGTTCGCGCTGGAGCAATACGTGGCCGCCTATGAACAGGAGCACGGGAGCATCCGCCTGCCGCCGCAGGCGTAACACATCATGAAAAAGAGGGAGAACGCTCCGCGTTCTCCCTCTTTTTTCAGCTCAGTGCGCTGATGATGCTCTGGTACTTGTTGATGTCCGAGCCGCCGTTCCACGTCATAAAGCCGCCGCTGCAGCCGGTGTCCCGCAGAGCTCGGACCTCCGCCGCCACCTCCTCCGCGCCGTAGGTGTTGTACGGCTCGCGGATGGCGTTGTAGGCCTGTATCCATGTGCGCACCGCCGCCGGAGAGGCTGTTTCCTTCTGACGCTCCGCCGCCGCCGCACCGAACATGTGTACCGTGTCGTAGGGGTGTTCCCAGGGCTTGTAGTCCCCCTGGGCGCTGTAATGGTCGGGATAGGGCATGCCGGAGATGGCGTCCACCGCCGCGCTGATGGCCGGCCAGTACTGGCCGCAGGCGGTGACGTAGGGATTGGCGCACTCGCCGAACACGTCGCCGGACAGATAGTACCCCGCGCTGTGGAGCCGCTCCGCCGCGTACAGTAGGAACCTCTGCACCGCCTGGGCCTTGCTCTCGCCGTAGGCGTTGCGGTAGTCGATGGTCCCCGCCTTCTCGTAGCTATACGCCCCATCGGGGAAGCGGATATAGTCGAACTGGATCTCGTTGAAGCCCAGAGCCGCCGCCTCCAGCGCCAGATCCACCTTGTACTGCCACACCGTCCGGTCGTAGGCGCTGGGCCAGTACATGGAGCTGATCTTCAGAGGCGTACCCTCCAGGTCGCAGATGACCTGCTCCGGATGGTCCGCCGCCAGATGGGCGTCGTTGAACACGGTGATGCGGCCGATGAGATAGTACCCCGCAGCCTTCAGCTTCTGAATGTTGGTCTGGAAGTTTTCTCTGGTGTCCATGGCCGCCGCGTAGGCGGACGGGCTGTACTGCTGCATCACCGGTGAGGCGTAGGACACGGCGGTACCGTCTACGATGTCCACCACGAAGGCGTTGACGCCGCTGCCCTCCGCCACGCGCAGGTAGCTGTCGGCGTACTGGACGGCGGAGCCGTTGAGGTACAGGGCCCGCACCTCATCGGGCATGACGTTGCCCTCGATGGCCCCCTTCTCCACAGGGTAGTAGTCCAGCCCCGCTGCATCGCCGCCGCCCCAGCTGTCGCCGCGGGAGGCGTGGAGCTGATACAGCTCCGCATCGTACTGGGCCAGGGCCTCGTCCTCCGTCATGCGGACGTTGGCAGCGGCGATATAGCCCTCACCCCGTTGGCAGGACACCTGCCAACGCAGCACCTCGCCGTTTTCGTCCAGCCCGTCGAAGCCGGTGACGGCGAGGGCCATGCCCTTTTCCACGGCGCAGCCCGGGACGGCCCCGGTCTCATCCAGCAGGCTCATACCCCGCAGGGCGTACACCGTCTCCACCTGTACCGTCCGGCTGAGATCATCGGCCAGATGGGACGCGTCCAGCAGGACGTACCCCTCGCCGTTGACCACACGGACGCGGCCGTCCTCACGGGGCGTCTCCACGTCTGCGGCCACGTAGGCCACCTGACTGCCCCGCACCAGTATGCCCAGCTCCGCGCCGCTGTCGGCGTCGTACACCGGCGCGGACGCCGTCTCCGACGCCACGTAGCCGATGGCCGTCTCCGGCGCCTTCGGCGGCTGCAGCTGCCGGTAGATATACACGCCCAGAACGGCCACCGCCGCCAGCGCCAGCAGGATAAAGAGGATCCCCGCGGTGCGGCCGGCGCTGCCGGTTTTCTCTTTTGTTGACATAGGCAAATTCTCCTTGTGCTCGTTGGTGTTACAGCGGACATTATACGATATTCTCCGCCATATTTCCACCCTGTTCTTCCTGCGGCGGCAAAATTTCCCCCCTTTTTCCGTTTTTCCCCACATTTCCGGTAGACAACAGCGGGAACGAATGGTATACTGTCAGTGATTATTATGTAAATCAGCGGCGTTCTCCGCCGCTTTGACGACTACTGAAAAGGCAGGGTGTATGCGATGAAAAGGATGAAGCGGAGCACCGCCATGGTGCTGGCCGCCGCCGTGGTGCTGAGCCTGCTGGCCACGGCGCTGCTGGCCGCCAGCAAGAACTGGCAGGACGCGGGACTGGGCGACCTGAGCCAGTACTACGAGACGGGCAACAGCGCCGACCCCGGCTACGTCTCCACCGTCCGCGGCGACAGCGGCGGCACGTCCTACGGCATCTATATGTTCGCCAGCAACGCCGGCACGCCCCTGAGCTTCGTCCAGTGGCTGCAGGAGTTCAAGTCCGGCTCTATCTACCGCGACATGGGCGACACGCTGTATAACGCCTACGCCTACGACCGCAACGGCAAGTACTCGCCCGGCTACGGCAGCAATTTCAACGCCACCTGGCGCAGCGTGGCTGACGACTACCCCGACGAGTTCATGCAGTCCCAGAAGGACTATTGGGAGACCCACGCCTATGCGGACCTGCTGAAGAACATCAAGTCCGCTGTCCCCTCCTTCGATCTGGATGACTACTCCGTGGCTCTGCGCAATGTGTTCTGGAGCCGCAGCGTCCACCACGGCGCAGGTGTGATCCGCGGCGCCAGCAGCAGCGACGGGCGCAGCGGCGCCACCGGCGTCATCCTCCGTGCCTTCGACTCTCTGGGCGGCTTCAAGAACCAGAGCGAGGCCCAGCTGATCCAGGCCATCTACGCCGAGTGCAGCCGTCTGGACAAGACCCCCGAGCCCAAGCGCATGACCGGCGACACCGCCAGCAAATACGGCGTATCCGGCCAATCCATGGCTTATTTCAGCGCCAACTCCGGCGACGTGCAGCTCAGCGTGTACAGCCGCCTGCACGTCAATGAGCCGGCGGACGCGCTGGTAATGCTCTACGCCAACTCCGACGCCCCGCTGGCCGACGGTGCCTACCGCCTGTCGCCCCGCGGCACTACGGACCGCGGCATGGCCGCCGACCTGTCGGGTCTTACCAATATCTCCTCTGCCGCCTCCGTGCAGCTGACGTACTTCGCCAGCGGCTACTACACCCTGACGGTGGGCGATAAGCGCCTCAGCGATAACGGCGGCAAGGTCACGCTGGCCTCCGCCACTGCCGGCAACGAGCAGCTGTGGGCCCTCACCGGCGACAGCCCCTACTATCTCCAGAACCGCGCCACCGGCCGCTATCTGGCGCTCGCGGACAACAGTGTGTCCACTGTGAAGGACACCGCCGGCGCCACCAAGCTCCAGCTCACCGCCGATGGCAGTGTCTGGGGCGCCGAGGGTCTGTTCTACCCCGGCAGCGAGGGCAATGAAACCCAACTGCTGGCCAATAAATCCTCTTACCCCGTCCGCGGCGTCATCACCAGCAGCCTGCCCATCACCAGCGTCACCGTGAAGGCGGTGTCCTCCAGCGGCAGCACCGGCTTTACCGCCACCAGCAGCATCAAGGGCACCGTCTACTCCTACGACCTGTGGAAGCTGGACAGCGCCTGCGCCTTCAGCCGCCTCAGCGTCGGCGAGTACACCCTGACCATCACCGCGACAAACAGCGCAGGCACCGTGACTCTGGCGGAGTCCCAGTTCAAGGTCAACGCCAACAGTTCCTTCAGCCCCGGCGACCTCTCCGACGAGGAGTACGCCGTGTCCTTCCAGATAGGCGATGTGGTGGTCGAAAGCCGCATGTACCGCCTTACCGACACCTACGGCGAGCTGCCCACGGTGGACGAGGCCGGCTTCCAGGGCTGGTACCGCGAGGACGGCACGGAGATCTCCCCCAACTCGCCGGTGGCCGCCTCTAACCACACGCTTTACGCCCGCTTCGGCGACCTCTACACCGTCACCTTCCAGGTGGACGGCGAGACGGTCCGCACCTTCAAGCTGGCCCAGGGCGATCTCATCACCGCCCCTGCCAACCCCGTGAAGGCGGCGGACAGCAAGTACACGTACAGCTTCAAGAACTGGGTGGACCAGAACGGCGATGTTTTTGCCCCCAAGGCCACCTACATGGGCACCAAGGACATCACCTACACCGCCCAGTTCACCAAGACCGCCAAACCCGACCACGGCAGCGGCGATCCCACGGAGCCCTCCGGCGCGTTCCTCACCGGTATCGCGCCCCAGACCTCCGTCAAGACGCTGAACGACTCCGGCTACACCGTGTATGACGGCAAGAAGGAGATCACCTCCGGCTACGTGGGCACGGGCATGACCGCCGTCGGCGGCAGCTCCAGCCTGACCATCGTCGTCACCGGCGATGTCACCGGCGACGGCCGCATCACCATCACCGATGTGGTCAAGCTCCAGAACTACGCCGCCGGCGCAGGCGACCTGAACGAGGCCGCTCTGAAGGCCGCCGACATCAACGGCGACGGCCGTGTCACCATCACCGATGTGGTCCAGGCGGCCCAGGTCACCGTGGGCCAGCGCACCATCTGAGCAGGAGGTACTCTATGAAAAACAAACTGCTTCGCACCGCCCTTTCCCTGGTCACAGCGTGCCTGCTGGTGCTGGCCATCCTGCCCCAGCGGGCGGAGGCCGCCGGCGCGTCCCTCTCCGGCAGCAGCAGCGTCCAGGCCGGCAATTCCGTGACGCTGACCCTGTCCGTGGACAGTAAGATCCTCGGCCTGACGGCGGACCTGAACTGCGGCGACGGCCTGACCTTCACCAACTACTCCTGCTCCGTCAGCGGCTGGAGCATTCTTGTGAACCAGAACCATTTCAGCGTCTATGGCACCAACAGCGCCAGCGGCGGCATCATCACCGTGACGCTGAAGGTGTCCTCCAGCGTTCAGGGCGGCGCGGCCCTCAGCGCCAGCTTCAGCAATATCGTGGCCTCCGACGGCGAGACCGACATCGACGTGGGCACCGCCAGCTGGACCGGCAGCGTGGCCGCCGCGCCCAGCGGTGACTGCACCCTGTCCGCCATCATGTGCGGCAACGCCACCCTGTCCCCCGCCTTCTCCTCCGGCACCACGTACTACACCGCCAAGGTCCCTTATAGCGTGTCCAAGCTGAGTCTGGATTATAACCGCAACGACAAGGGCCAGACCGTCAACATCAGCGGCAACGACCTGGCCGTAGGCGTCAACACCGTCACCCTGAAGGTCACGGCGGCCAACGGCACCACCAAGTCCTACGTCATTGAGGTCACCCGCGAGCAGGATCCCAACTACAAGGCCTCCACCGATGCCGCTTTGTCGGCGCTGGGCATTGAGGGTGCGACCCTCAGTCCCGCCTTCAGCAGCACCGTCCACGACTATGTGGCCTATGTGCCCTTTGAGACAAAAACGGTGAAGGTCAACGCCTCCGCCAACGACAGCAAGTCCAGCGGCATCACCGGCACCGGCGACATCACGCTGGACAAGGAGGGTGACAACCCTATCTCCGTGGTATGCACCGCCGAGGACAAGACCACCAAACTGGAGTACACCGTCCATGTGGTCCGTATGCCGGAGTACACCGGTACCCTGCCCGTGATCTCCGCGGCGGAGCCGGAACCGGAGCCGGAACCGGAGCCCGAGCCCGAGCCGGAGACTCCCATGCTCCAGATCCCCGTGAGCATCAAGCTGCCCCTGCTGGGTGAGGTCCGCACCGTGGTCGCCCTGATCGGCGGCGTGGTGCTGGTGGCCGCCCTGCTGTTCCTGCTTGGCCTGTTCATCGGCCGCGGCACCGGCGGCGGTCCCGATGATGACGGCAACGGCCCCGATGACCGCGATGACCGCCCCGACCGCGGCGGCAGAGACCACCGCGAGGAGCGCGAGGAGCGCCGCGAGCGCCGTCACCCTGCGCCGGAGCGTTCCCGCCCCGCGCCCCGCATCGTGCCCCGTCAGGCGGAGCCGGTACAGCAGCCCGCTCCCAAGGCCCGTGACTGGAAGGACTTCGACATCCCGCTGGACGATGAGCCCACCGTCAGGCCCGCGCCTCAGCCCGCCGCTCCCGACAAGGACCTGCTGGCAGACACGGTGGATCAGGTACTGGCGGACGAGCCCACTCCCAAGGATGAGGAGGATGTGCGCACCATGTCCCTGGAGGACCTGCTGAAGGACATTCGCAGCATGTAACAAAAAAGAGTACGGACACACGAGACGTCCGTACTCTTTTTTTCTCACAGCGCCCCCTTGGGGCAGTTCTTCACGCATTCCATGCACAGGATGCACTCCGTGCCGTTGGCCCGTCGGCGGGAGTTGTCCGTCATGTCCACCTCCATGGGGCACACCCTTCTGCACCGCCCGCAGGACACGCATTTGCTCTTGTCGCAGGTGATACGGACCAGGGAAAAATAGCTCATGGGCTTTAAGAACACCGTCACAGGGCACAGGTACTTGCAGAAGGCACGGTTGTCCCGAAACGCAAAGGCCAGCAGGATACCTGCCCCGTAGTACAGTGCGTTGCCGATGACAAAGGCCCAGAACATGATGCGCTCCAGGTGCCCCACATTGGCCAGAAACAACGCCGCCACAAAGACCAGCGACAGCGTGAACGTCACGTACCGCAGCCAGCCGATGGGCTTCCGCGGCGTCTGCGGCACCTTGTAGGGCAGGAAGTCCAGCACCATGGCCGTCCAGCAGGCGTACCCGCACCAGCCTCGCCCGAACAGCAGCGGCCCGAAGATCTTGGCCACGGCGTAGTGGATGGTGGCCGCCTCGAACACGCCGGTGAACAGGTAGTACCAGAACCCCTCGATCTGCATATTCTCCCCGCAGATCAGGCCCAGATACACCAGCATGTACGATCCCACCAGCAGCTGCGTCACCCGTCGGGCGTGCTTGTATTTTCCCACGAACAGCGCCGTCCCCAGGGCGATAGAGCCGCCGATATAGCTAAAATTAAAGAGGTAGAACAGGTTGTCCTTGGTGAGCCACAGCACCACGGCCACCGTCTCAAACACCGCCAGCAGCGCCAGCGAGGGCAGATACTTCTTCATACCCTTACTGCCCTCTGCGGAGCAGGGAGGCCGCCTCGCGGGCCGCCGAAGCCGCGTCCTCGGTGTAGGCATCTGCGCCGATCTCATCGCAGAAGCTCTGGCTGATAGGCGCGCCGCCCACCAGGATCTTCACCCTTCCGCGGATGCCCATCTCCTCCGCCAAACGCACCACGTCCCGCATCTCCTGCATGGTGGTGGTCAGCAGGGAGGAACAGGCGATGATGCCGCAGTTCTGGTGCAGCGCGGCCTCCACGAATTTCTCCGGCGCCACGTCCACGCCCAGGTCCACCACCTCAATGCCGCTGCCCTCCATCATGATCTTCACCAGATTCTTGCCGATGTCGTGCATATCGCCCCGCACCGTACCGATGCAGGCGCGGCCCAGCTTCTCCGTGCCGCTGCCGGCCATGCGGGGCCGCAGCAGCTCCAGAGCTGCCTGCATACACCGCGCCGCCATCAGCATCTCCGGCACGAAGGCGATACCGGCGGAAAAGTCCACGCCCAGCCGGTCCATGCCCCGCATCAGCCCGCCGGACAGGATGTCCGCCGCCGCAATGCCCTGATCCAGCGCCTCCCCGCACAGGGCCAGCACCTTTTTCTGCTGTCCCCGCTGCAAAGCCGCCGCCACACGGTCCAGCACGCCGTCGCCGCCGCTCTCCGCAGCCCGGATGGCATCGCCGCTCCCTTTTTGCGCCAGCACCCGCCGCGGCACCGGCGGCAGATCGAACTTCGGCAGGTGTACCTGCCGGTTATACCCGTCGATGGCCTCGTCGATATACCGGTCCACGTGGGGATACACCGTCCCCGCCAGTCCGTAGGTGATGGATGGGATGAAGTGCCCCAGCGGCCCGCAGGACGCCAGCACGTTCTTTGCGTAGTCCCGTATCTCCTCCGGCGACGCGTCGGCGCGGTCGATGGCGGCGCCCATGCCGCCCATCAGCACCAGTCTCCCCCTCAGCTGCCGCTGTAAGGCGGGGATATCGTTCTCCGGCAGCACGCCCTGCCACACCTGGATGCCGAGCTCCGCCATGTCCTCCACAATAGGCGCCAGATAGGAATCGGCGTGGTGGACGGCGATGCAGCCCCGGGACCGGATGTACCCATAGAACCGGCGGTACGGCTCCTTGAAAAACTCCCGCCACATCTCCGGCTGCATGAACAGGGCGTTCTTGGTGCCCCAGTCGTCGTGGGAGAAGATGACGTCCGGCTGCAGGTTGTCGATGAGCAGCTTCACATATCCCAGCCGGTACTCCGTGATGTACTCAATGAGCTCGTGCATCTCCTGCGGGTGCTCGTACAGCGCCGTCAGCGTATCCTCAAAGCCCATCAGGAAATGGCACTGCTCAAAAATACCGGTGCCCATGAACCCTGCCAGCAGCTTCTCCTGCCCGCATGCCTCCCGCGCCTGCTGCCGGACGGCCTCCCAGCCCTCCGTGCAGTTGGCCGCCAGATCCGGCGCATGCACCGTCTCCCGCCACCGCGTCACATCGGGGCACACCGCCAGGCCGTCGTGGGTGACGGGCATTGGCCCCGGCGCGTCCTCCGGAAAGCTGATGGTGGTGCCCCACCGGTCCACGCTGACGGTGCCCCGCTTCCGGTTGCCCCGCAGGTAGGTGTTGATGGGATCGCCCAGGCACATGTGCAGCGCCTCGTACTGCCGCAGCAGCCGGTCCGGCTGTCCGTCCGGCTTCAGAAGCTCCAGAAAGATCTCTTTCGCTGTCATCATCGCGCTCACCTCACAAAGACTCTTGACAAAGCAGCCCCGCACTGCTTAAAGTAGTGGTATCATTATAGAAATCTGGTTCCCCCCTGTCAAGTACGGCGCGGCCCTTTCATCCCATCACGGAGGTATTCACATATGGAACTGCATTTTCCCCTTATTCTGGACGGTGCCACCGGTACGGAGCTGCAAAAGCGCGGCTACACCGGCGACGTCAGCGCGGAGCAGTGGGTGCTGGCCCATCCGGACAGCATCCTGTCCATCCAGCGCGATTACGTGGCCGCCGGCAGCCAGGTGCTCTACACCCCCACCTTCGGCGGCAATGCCGTGAAGCTGGCGGAGCACGGCGTAACGGAGGACACCGCCGCCTATAACCGCCGTCTGGCGGACCTGTCCCGTCAGGCCGCGAACGGCAAGGCCCTGCTGGCCGGCGACCTGTCTCCCACCGGCCTGTTTCTGGCCCCTCTGGGCAGCGCCTCCTTCGACCAGCTGGTGGACGCCTACGCCCAACAGGCAGCCGGACTGGAAGCCGCCGGTGTGGACCTGTACGTCATTGAGACCATGATGACCCTGTCCGACGCCCGTGCCGCCGTGCTGGCCGTGCGCAGCGTCTCCGCCAAGCCCATCTTCGTCACCTTTACCTGCGACCAGAATGGCCGCAGCATCTCCGGCACCGACATCACCGCCGCCCTGCTGGTATTGCAGGGCATGGGCATCGACGCCTTCGGTCTCAACTGCTCGGCGGGACCGGACCAGATGCTGCCCCAGCTCCGCCGCCTGCGGGAGTACGCCCGCATCCCCCTGATCGCCAAGCCCAACGCCGGCATGCCCACCATCGCGGACGGCAAGGCGGTGTACGACTGCACGCCGGAGCAGTTCACCGCGCTGGTGCCGGACATGCTGGCCTCCGGCGTCATGATCTTCGGCGGCTGCTGCGGCACCACGCCGGAGCATATCGCAGCCCTGCGCGGCGCACTGGACGGCGCGGCCATCACGCCTCCCGCCCCGCTGCACACAGATCTGCTGCCCGCCGCCACGGAGAAGCTCCCCGCCCTGCTGCCCGCCGACGCTGCCCACGGGCCGGTACTGGACGTGACCCCCGGTCTGGAGGATGCCCTGTCCGACGCGCTGGAGCGGGACGACCCCATGGTGGCCCTCCGCGTTGCCTCCATGGCGGACGTAAACGCGCTGGCGGCCTGCCAGTACCTGCTGACAAAGCCCCTGTGCCTGGTCTGCGGCGATGCCGCCGTGCTGGAGCAGGCCCTGCGGGTCTATCAGGGCCGCGCCCTGTACGAGGGCAGCCTGCCGGAGTCCGTTCTCCGTCCCCTGTCCGACAAATACGGCCTGCTGTTCTGAACCGCATAAAAAGAGGGGCGCTTCCCTTGG
>OIZB01001823.1_pt1 | contig 10462 bp, 8 predicted proteins | sample 1588401 | NCBI WGS metagenome assembly OIZB01 (sample SAMN03283270) | human gut metagenome | biome: human-associated habitat; material: feces | host: Homo sapiens | place: USA | collected 2013
ATTAGAAAGGAGATTCAATAATGCTACACATAACAACTAACTACGCATTACAGACAATGGCGACCGGCTCTTCAAAAGGATAGACCGCCTCAATGTCCCCGCCAACCTCATGCTGTAAGGACTCAAGGCTGGAAGGGATTTCTTTCACATAGGGCTTCTTGTCCGGCTCAACCACCAGCACAGTGATCGTGCTTGGCGGCTCCAATTCCTCGCCGCTTCCGGTGACACGGTACTCATCGGGAATATCCTCAAGCGTACCGTCAAAGTAGCGGTTCCAGCTATCGCCGGTAGGACGGATGTACCCAGCATCGGTCAGAGTGCCGCCTTCATTGATTGCGCAGTCTTCGCCGTACCGCTCAAAGTCAATGTAGTCCACAAAGCTGCCGAACTTGTTGTCGATGTTGTAGCCACCCTCAAAGAAGTAGTATCGGCCGAGATCGTCATAGTCCTTGATGTCGGGGATAAAATCATAGTTGTCGAGATTGTAGGTCAGGTTGATCAGATCGTCGAGGTCATTTACTTCATCGCAGCCGCTATCCATGATTGCCACGAAATGCTCAAGCTCAGAGCGGGACATCTCATCCAACCGGGCGGCGAGGTAGTTGAGCTTATCGAGGTTTTCGTATTCGCCAAGGAGATTGCTGACTCCATGAATGGAGCAGTCATAATCCGTGATAAACCATTCCTCATAGACCTGACCAAACTCGCCCTTTGAGCCGATGCCGATCCGCTCGAAGACCTCCTTCATTTCCTCTTCGGTGGTCGGAAAATGAACCCATTCACCGACAAGCTCGCCTTCGTTGTACTTGCCGAGATTGGTCACGAAGGCTTCAAAACTGCCATCCAACACGGGCATAGGCATCCTCCTTTCAATCGTCCATCATACTGTCCGGCGCGATGTAGAGCTGGGCAAACGCCTCGTCGGTGATGCCCTCAAGCTTCCGAACGGTATGAAAAAGCAGCTCCGCCATCTCATCGTCCAGCTCATTGATGGGCAGCGACTTCATTTCAGCAATCAGCCTCTTGCGGCTGGAAGTATCGAAACAGCACATCAGATTCGTCTCTTCCACAGTAAAAAACATAATCACATCTCCATTTCCTTTGATTTCGGTTTCTTTGTATGCTCAGGCTTTTTTGCGCCTTTGTCCGGCGCAGTCTGGGCGTGTTCTTTGAGCTTTGCGAGGACAGAGGGCTTCTTCTGGGAGGTATGCTCTCTGCGATCCATTGCTTTCCAGAGTCTTTCTGCCGGAGCGTCCTCCACATAGGAACGGACAATAGACAGCCGTTCACGGAATGGAACGGGATTTTTCCTGTCCGTGATGTCTGTCAGGCTGACTTCTTCATTTGGAAAATCCACTTTGTCAACGCGGACGGTTTTGCCGTCCATATCCATCACCATGCCAACAGGGATATAGTCCTCAGCGAGAAGATGCTTGACGGTTTCCTGTCTGCCGTCTTCACCGGGCTGCGTGACAAGGACATCATTGCCTTGCCCCCACAGCGCCTTAGCCTTGGCAACCCACTGATCTTCCCGAAAGCCGGTCACGGCAACCTGTCCGCCGCCTTCTAACTCTTTCATCAGGAGCTTTGTGCCGAGCGCGGGCGCTGCCTTCTTCGCATCTTCGCCGTAAATCTCGAAGTAGCCGTTCTGGGCAAAGCAGACAATCGCTTCGGGATGGGCTTCCTTGACGGCGTTGTAGGCGGTCTGCGCTTCAAGAGGCAATATGCCAAGCTTTTCGGTCACGCCATGCTGGACGGCAAGCTTGTGAATGTGATCATCAATACTGCCGGCTTTCGCATGGTAGCTCGTTTTGAAGCGCTCACGGCGGAGGATCATGTCAAGCTCAGCCGCGTTCTCAGGCAGATAGCTCACCGACACGACCTCGCCGTGCTTTTCTTCCAGCGGGATCACTTCGCGCCGGTAGCTGCGGAAAGGCAGATAAAAGGTGGCATCGTCCTTAAAGGTGACTGCCACTGTCTCAACCGGAACGGTGAGCTTTTGCATCCTCTCTACATGGGCGGCATAGTCCAGCTCAATGAGGTTGCCTCTGATGGTATCGCCCTCTACGCCCTCGATCTCAACCGCGTAGGCAAGGATGGGATCACGGGTTTGCTCATGGTAAAACTCCCACACTTTGTTTTCGTAGGAATCCTCCACATAGACTTCACGCTCAGGCAGGAGGTAAGTGCCGTTCGGACGGGACATCCAAAGAAGGCGCTTGTCCTCGGGGTATTGGGAACCGGCAAGGCTGTGAAGCAGCCCAGCGTCCAGCTCAAAATCCTCTTTGTAGTTCTGGGTATGGATGTCCATAATCCGGCGAAGAGCATCTACAAGATCGATGTTTTCAAACTTCATAGGCATCACTCCAAACCGGCATCGTGGGACTTCTGCTTAACCGGCGTTTTCCGCTCAGGCTGGCTCTTTGCCGCAGCACGGAGCTGTTCCCGGATAGAAGGCTTTTCCCGCGCTGCTTCCTGAGTCTTCTCTTTGCCGATATATTCAAGTGTCGGTGTCAGCTCTCGATAGCAGCCTTGCACCTTCTTGGCAGAATGGCGGCGGTGAATGGCGAACATCGGCTCGCCATCCCGGGTGACGGTGTTGCCCTCAATCCTGACCTTGTACTCCATCATCACCTTGAAGGACTGATTGGACGAATGGTAGGTAGCCAGCATCCCGTCGTTGCGACTGGCGATTTGCGCTTTGAGCGTGTCCATGACGGCTTCCTTGATTTTCTTTTCCTCCGGTGTGAGGCGATGCTTCGCCGGTACTGCCTGTTCCGGCTCTTTGGGTGCCTTCTCCGGCACAGCCGGTTTGCTCTGTTCAGCCGGTGCCTGTTCCTGAGTTCTGCTGATGACAGTCTGCCGGACAAACTCTTCGGTGAAAAGGCTGACCAGCCCCGGATTTACACTGTCAATAATGAGTTGAGTTGCATGATCCGGGCTGGCATCCATGCCCTTTGCCCATTCCTTGCAATCACGGGAGATACGCCCGTCATGGTCTTTCTGCTGGATGGTATTCGCAAGGACATAAGCGACGCGCTCAGGCGAGAATTTCTCAAGGATGCTCTTAACGGCGGACTCCGCCGCAAGGCGGTTGTTGCCGTAGTAGTCGTTGATGGTCTGCTCAATCGCCTCTTTACAGTCCATGTTGGCTTGCATCGAGGTGCGGTAAGCATCCAGCTCACCGGCTTCAAAGGCATACATCGCAGCTTCTCGGTAAACCGGAATCGCCGCATCCCGCAGCGGCGTAGGGGCTTCCTGTTCCTTCACGGCAAGCCGCTCTTTGAGCTTTTCATCAATACCGGTGATCATCTCAGCCGCCGTTTTGCGGATGGTTTCCAGCGAGCCTTTCAGCTCCTTGGTCTCCTTGTCGGAGGACCAACCGGCGATATAGCCGAAAGAATAATCAGAGGTTTCAATGCCGTACCGCTGGCAGACGGTATAGGCGACGCTTTCTGCCTCGACCTCCTTAGTGCGCCGGTCTTTCTTGTCCTCGGGAGCAACCTTTTCGCCCGGAGTGACGGCATGGAGCTTGGCATGGGCAATCTCGTGGATCGCCGTCTTGATGGTCTGGATTTCACTCATACCCTCCTGAATGGCAATGCGGTTTTCTACATGAGAGAAGTAGCCTTTTGCGCCATCGGTGATGTTTTCAAAGGCAATGGGGACCGGAGACAGCTCTTTGAGAGCATCAAAAAAGGCGGCGTAGTTTTCCACGCTGCCTGTCAGCTCGTCTACGGCAATATCGGGAAGCTCTTTGCCGTCCGTCTGGGACACATCGAAGACGCTCACCACCTTGAAGGCGGGGCGGGTCACTTCAACCGTCTCAGTGACCGGCTTGCCGTCCTTGTCGAGAACGGGCTTCTGCGTTGCTGGGTCGAGTTTTTCCCGCTCTTCCTGCACCTTGTAGGGCGCAGGAGCAAGGATTTTGATACCCTTTTCGCCCTTCATCACATGGCGGTCGAAGTTGCGCTGCCATGCCGTGTAACCGGCGATCAGCGTCGCATCTGGCTTCTGCATGGCGATGAGAATCGTATTGTTAAACGAGTAGTTGTAGAACTTGGACATCGTTTTCAGGTACTCTTTGAAGCGTTCGGATTCAAACAGTTCCTTGAGTCCCTGTTCCAGCTTGTCGGTGATTTCCCGGACTTGCTGGGCGTTTCTGTTTTCAGCCATTTCTAACCTCCAATCTTACTGATTTGAAATAGAAAATTCCGGCTGAGATTTGCCCGAAAGACGGGCTTTGATCTCAGACGGAGTTTCCGTTCTGGTCAATCTGCGATGATACAAATTATCTGTATGTTCCCATTCAATCAACTTCTCAAATAAGTCAGGGTGACGGTTGACCATGTGGGAAAGCTCAGAAGTCGATGCGTTCGGGCAGAACCAACAACCGTTGCGTTTGGAATGTTGATAACAGGGCGAGAGCATATCGTATTTCTCGCACAGCCGCCAAGCATCCGCTTCCGTCATGCCATACTTTGCAAGAAGGCTGATGTCCTTCTCCTTATTCAGTCTGGCAAGGCGCTTTGGCTCGTCCAATGCAATACCTACATAGCTACGGGTGTCATCAGGTTGAGCCTTATGGTACTTGCGGAGCGGAGGCATTTTACAGTCCCGATTTACCGCGCACTTTCCCGGCCAGACAAAACCTCGAATCAGCCCTTCATAAGGTCCTCTTGTGATAATGTGATGGAACACATCATCGTAAGTTTTGTCACTTCGCAGAACCGTGAATTTGCATCCGAGTTCATTTTCAACGAACCGTTTGAGCTTTTGGTGGATAAAGTCCCGATGCTCCGGGACATCTCCACTGATCTCCTGATCGAACATCACCTCACTGTAAATGACCTCATCCAACGGCTCGTTTTTCTCCGCAGCAAGAAGAATTGTTGCTACGCTGTCCTTGCCTCCGCTGCATGAGGCAATATATCGCGGGCGCGTCATCGGTCGAACTCCATCTTGAAGCTGACATACTTGCCGCCTGTGTCATCCAGACGGATCACCGCATCATAGAGCTGCGGGCGCTTTGGCGTATAAAGCCCGGTCACTCTGCACCAACCCTTGTCCAGCAGTTCGGCGGCGATTTTCTTGGTCAGCTTCTTTTTCTTGGAAGAGAAAAACTTGTTGTCCTCCCACATACAGAAAGAGCATTCCTTGTTCGAGCAGTAGTAGTTTCCCTTTCCCACATAGACCGGCGAGCCGCAGCGCGGGCATTTGCCGATGGACTCTCTGCCGGTATCGAAGCGGTTTGCCTCGGCGTCAGAGAGGAAGGGATAGGCTTTGACCAAATCGGAGGTCATCCCCACAATGCCGGAAAGGAACTTGTCCGCATCCGCATTGCCACGCTCGATCTGCATCAGAGTATTTTCCCATTCCGCCGTCATGGAGGGGGAAGTAATTTGTTCAGGCAGGACGCATACAAGGTTGTTGCCGTCCTTTGTAGGCACGAGAGATTTGCCCTTGCGCTCAACGAAACCACCTTTGACCAGCTTTTCGATGATACCGGCGCGGGTGGCAGGAGTGCCAAGTCCCTTCTTTTCGGTATCATCATCAAACGCATCATTTCCCGCAGTCTCCATAGCCGACAGAAGGGAGTCTTCAGTGTAGGGCTTCGGTGGGGATGTATAGTGCTCGGTGACGCTGGAATCGACAGATGAGAGAATATCCTTCTCGTTCAGAGAAGGCAGCGAGTGTTCCGGCTCGTCCTTTTCCTTGCTCTTGAGCGTTTCCTTGAAGCAGCGCTCAATCGCCTTCCACCCATCCTGCACGACCGTTTTGCCTTTTGCCTTGAACTCGTAACCCTCACAAGTGAGCGTGACCGAAGTTTCGTCATAGATGTGCTTCTCACCGGTAGCGCTCAGAAGGCGCATGGCGATAAGCCGGATGATTTTCTGCTCCGACTCCGGCAGCTCGGCGAGGTCTTGCTTTTCAAGCTGGACGGTGGGGATAATGGCATGATGGTCAGTGACCTTGGCGTTGTTGGTAATGCGACCGATGTCCGGCTTATGGGCGATGCCCTCGAAGAGCGGCAGCTTGCGGGAGACAATGCCGATCACCTGACGGGCGGTGCTCTCCATATCCTCAGTGATGAACTGACTGTCCGTTCGGGGATAGGTGAGCAGCTTTTTCTCATAGAGGGACTGCACCAGATCGAGCGTCTGCTGGGCGGTAAAGCCATAGTAGCGGTTGGATTCCCGCTGAAAGGTGGTCAGATCATAGAGCTTCGGCGGGTTGACCGTCTTCGTCTCCTTCTTGAGAGAAGAAACGACGGCTTGCTTTTTATTGCAAGCCGCCGCAATCGCCTTCGCCTCGTCTTCGGTTTTGACCTTTTCCATGTCCGCCGTCAGGCTGTCTTTGCTGATATGGACATTGAAGTATTTCTCCTTGTGGAAGGTTGTGATTTTGCCTTCACGCTCCACCAGCATTGCCAGCGTAGGCGTTTGGACGCGCCCGACCACCAGCTTCTTATGATAGAGTGTCGAGAACAGCCTTGTGCCGTTGATGCCGACAATCCAATCTGCCTTGGAACGGGCAAGCGCAGCTTCATAGAGCCGGTCATACTCGCCGCTGTCTCGCAGATGGGCAAAGCCCTCTCGGATTGCGCTGTCTTCCAACGAGCTGATCCACAGGCGCTTGAAAGGCTTCGTGCAACCGGCTTTCTTGTAGACCAACCGGAAAATCAGCTCGCCCTCGCGCCCCGCATCGGTGGCGCAGACAAGCTCGGTCACACGCTTATCGCGCATGAGGTCGCACAGCACTTTGAACTGCTTCTGCTTGTCCTTCGGGACTTCAAACAGCCATTCCTCCGGGACGATGGGGAGATCGCCGTACCGCCATTTGGCAAAGCGCTCATCATAGGAGCTTGCGTCCGCAAGCCCCACAAGATGACCAACGCACCAAGATACGATGTAGTTGTTTCCTTCGAGATAGCCGTCCTTACGGCAGGAAGCGCCCAGCACCTTCCCGATGGCGGCTCCAACACTCGGTTTTTCCGCAATCACTAAGATCAAATCGTTTCCTCCGTTTCTTTGGTTTCGTCCCCGTTATCCTCATCGTCAGCAATGACAGGCTCTTCGTCCTCATTGATATACGGATCTTCCTCATAACCCTCGTCATCGAAGAAATCCAGATCCTCGTCCTTCTGCTTCTTGCCGCGCACGAACTTGAAGTAGTAATACGCACCACCGCCGATGCCGACCAGCGCGATGATGCCGATGATCAGGGCAATGTTCGGGGAAGCGTTTTCCGGCTCTTCGGGCGCTTCGGCTTCCGCGTCCTCGACCGGCTCTTCCGGCTCAGGTACAGCGCCGGTACACTCGCTCATGTTTGTTTTGCAGACAGGGCATTCCGTATTGACAGCTCCGGCCTCGCAGCGGGTATCGCAGTTACAGGTAGTAAGCGAAGATGCCGTTTCCTCATCCAACAGGGCAAGCAGATCGGCTTCGTCCACCATGTTGAGAAAATAGGTCTGGTACTGTTCCTCTTCCTCGTTGATGGGCGCATCATAATCGATCACAACATAGAAGGTGTTGCCGGTCTTGGTCTGTACTGTGATGAACTGCTTATTCGTCGCCTTGTCATAGAGCAGATCGCGGGTATAAGCGTTGCCTTCACCGTCAATCGGCTCGCCCTCATACGGTTCAGGCTCTTCGGGTGCTGTGGTTTCCGGTGTTGCTTCGGGCTGGGTCGCCTCCGTGACCGGAAGCTCCTGCTCGGTATCATCCGCATAGGCGAATGCGGGTACAGTGAACGAGATACAAAGCGCGAAGCACAGTGCAAGTGCCGCCAGAGTGCGGATTCCTTTTCTCTTAGTCATTGTCCGTCACCTCCTGCTGGGTAGTGGTAGGCTTTTCCGCCTTGCCGTCCTTCATCGCGGCAAGGAACGCCATAATCTGATCCTTGTCCATGACCATCGCACGGACGGTGTTGACGATTTCAAGGTTTTCCAGCTCGGTTTTCTTGTCGTACAGCTCCTTGAGCTGCCCCTGCAGGTCCTCGACCTTCTTCTCGGTTTTGGCGATTTCCGCGCAAACCTTCTGATATTTCGGGTTCATTAAAACGCTCCTTTCAGTTAATAGTTGGGTCTTCCAAAGGCGTAAAAGTGAGACTGCCAGTAGGAAGTGTTGATGGATGTGTACTGGATGGGATCGCCGCAGTGCAACATCACATTGTCGCCCACATAGATGCCCACATGGGAAACGCCCGGTGTGTCGTATGTGCCGACAAAGAAGACAAGATCCCCCGGCTTCACATCGGCGCTGGAAACAGGCGAACAGACATTGTAAAGTCCCTGCGCACCCAGCCGCCCGGTGTTGATAAGTCCGCTGTTTGTGAGGACATAGCTGACGAATCCCGAACAGTCAAAGGAAGTGGACGGGTTTGAACCGCCCCAAACATACGGGTAGCCGAGATATTTTTCTGCCTCTGCGATGAGGGTGGCGAACTTCTCGTCTGTCAGATACGCCGCATTGACCGTGTAGTCATCGGGTGGGTTTTCAATGTACTTGTCCACATAGCCGGAGCCGGGGAACAAATCCTCACGGTTGCCCAGCGTTGACATATAGGCTGAGTACATGGAGAGCTGGTCTTCATTCATGATGTACACAGGTAAATGGGAAAGGTCAAAGTTTTCCAGCGTAACGGTACAGATGTAGTAGTTGTATGGGACTTCGACCTCATAGGTATAAGTTTCTGTGCTGGTTTCACCGGTTTCGGGATCGGTGACAGTCGTTGTCCCGGTACGGGTCTCTGTCCGGTAGCGTACCTCAACCTCCACATCTTCGGTGAGGATGTATTGCCGGTCAAAGAGCGTTTGAAGAAGCCCCTGAACTTCGTCCAGTGTGAACTCTCCCTCATTGAAGGAGGATAGAATGGAGATCAGCACATAGGGATCGTGCTCAATCGTATCAAGGTCAAAGTGGTACTCATCGTAGTCGTGCGTGCTCTCGTAGTTATCCAGATACGATTGCAGCTCCGCCTCCATCTGACAATACTGCGCCTCCGCGCCGGTCATGGCATCGTCCTCACTGAGGTAGGAAGTGGCGATGACAGACGAAGTGGTAGAGGTGAACATTGCCGTGCAGGAGCTAATCCCAGCAGACAACAGGATCAGAATCATCAAGCCAGCTCCCAGCCAAGCAAAGACCTTTTTGTTCTTGGCGATAATGTCCTTGACCTTATCCGACGCTTTCTCTCGGACGGTTTTAGCGGTGGACTTGGTGGCGGTGGAGGCCGTTTGCGCCCCGGCCTTGCGAGCCGCAGCGTATTCCTTCTTGATGTGCTGCTTCTGGTAGTGCTTATTCATATTGGCACGGGAAGTCTTCATCTCAGGGTTTTCGGCGACCGTCTTCTCAAAATAGAGCTTCCGATCAGCGGCCTCGGCCTTCTGCTCCAGCTTGGACACCTTCTCGAACGGCTTGTTTGCACTGCGCTCTGTGTGATGCTGGTAGTGGCGGACAACGGACTCGGCGGCAATCTCTGTCTTATGGGCGGCTTCCACACCGGAGTTTTCCTGCTCAACCTCATGGATTTTGCCGTGAATGCCAGAGGCAAGAGTATCGCCGACCTTACGGACGGTCTTGTCTGCCTCAAACTGCAATTTGCTCTGTCCCTTGGGGACTTTCAGCTCGTCTTCAAAGTAGAGGCGGGTTTTGCCTTTACCGGTTTCCTCGTCAAAGACGCGCTCTTTTTTCAGCACCTTCTTGGTGGGCAGCTTCTCACGGGCGGCATCCAGACGCTCATGCGCCTTCTGAGATTTTCGCTCCAACCGTTCAATCCGCCGGGAAGCTGGGGTATCGCCGTCAAGGTCCGGCATCTCTGCGAAGGTTTCCGCCGCTCTTTCCAGAACGGACTCTCCATCAATCTGCCTTTCAGCGCGAGGCCTGCTGACCTTGCCGGTGACAGCGGTATCGGCAAATGCTTTTCCGTAGTCAACGGAATGGGTGCGGTATGTCTCAGAGTACAGAGTGTGAGATGTGGGATCATCGCTGACGGGCAGATCACCCGGCTTGTACTCTTGCGCCGCATCTGCGGACTGTGTTTCGGCCTGAGCCTGACCCTCTGCGTCTTCCAGCTTATCAGGACGAAGCTGCCGCCGCTTCTTGATCTCTTCGGCAATATCGCCGGTTTCCGTGTCGTGGGGCGCAACAAGTTGGGCGTCCTCAAGCCGTTTTGACACTTTTTCTGAGGTGCCTTCGGTGAGGTTTTCTTCCACTGCGCCGTCTCTGGTCATCCGCAGGACAACCCGGTCTTTGGGCTTCAATTCATCATGAGGCATCAAATTTCACCTCCAATCCGCGCCTCGGCAAGTTCTTTATATTCAGGATTTAACTCGATCCCGACATAGTGACGGTCAAGCTGCTTTGCGACCATGCCGGTTGTGCCGCTTCCCATGAAGGGATCAAGGACAACGCCGTCTTTCGGGCATCCGGCAAGCAGACAGGTTTCAACCAGCTTCGGC
>OIZB01001824.1_pt1 | contig 10443 bp, 10 predicted proteins | sample 1588401 | NCBI WGS metagenome assembly OIZB01 (sample SAMN03283270) | human gut metagenome | biome: human-associated habitat; material: feces | host: Homo sapiens | place: USA | collected 2013
TGCTCACCTGATGCAAAAAAGGGCACTGATTGCAATGCAATACAGCGCCCTACATAATCGGACATGGATAACACCGACCGTGCAAAAACCGTGCAGGAACCGTGCAGCCATGGCTTATAAAACAAAAAAGCCATGAAATCTTTCGATTTCACGGCATTTTCTGGTGCGATGGAAGGGACTCGAACCCCCGGCCTACTGATTCGTAGTCAGTCACTCTATCCAGCTGAGCTACCAACGCATACGTTCCGGTCGGAACAAGATGTATTTTATCACGCAGGGCGGGGTTTGTCAACAGTTTTTTGCAGATTTTTTGATTTTATTTTCGTTTTTTATTTTTCCGCGCAGAAAAGTACGTCTTTTCGTTTTTTCAATATTTTCCGTGCGGACCTCAGGCTTCCTCTGCCAGACGCTCGGCGATGCGGACACCGGTCGGCGTTGCGGCAAGGCCGCCCTGGCCGGTCTCCCGCAGATCAGGGGAGAGCAGACTGCCCACGCGGCCCATGGCATCGATGACTTCATCGCAGGGGATGGCGTAATCCACCCCCGCAAGCGCCATATTGGCGCAGGAAACGGCGTTCACGGCACCAACAACATTGCGCTTGATGCAGGGCACCTCCACCAGACCGGCCACAGGGTCGCAGACCAGGCCCAGCAGGTTGCCCAGTGCCATAGCGGCAGCGGCGGCGCACTGCTCCGGCGTGCCGCCCTTCAGGTGGCAGAGGGCGGCGGCGGCCATGGCGCTGGCGGCTCCCACCTCAGCCTGACAGCCACCCTCGGCACCGGCCAGAGTGGCCCGGGCGGCGATGACCTGCCCAAAGCCTGCGGCCACATAGAGGGCATCACAGATGGCTTCTTCATCGGCCTCGCCTGCACGGGCAAGGGGAAGCAGTACCGCCGGGAGCACACCGCAGCTGCCCGCTGTGGGGGCAGCAACGATCCGTTTCATGCAGGCGTTGCACTCAGCGGTCTTGAGGGCTTCGGCGGTCACCTCGGCAAGGTAATCCCCGCCATAGCTCCTGCCCGCCTGATGGGCCTTTTCCACCTTGGCGGCATCGCCGCCGGACAGGCCGCTGCGGCTGCGCTGGGCAGGGTCATAATCCCGGCTGGTGGCCTCCATCACATGCCACAGGTGATGCATGGCATGGCGGCTGGCCTCTTCGGTCAGGCGGCTCTCGGCCAGATCACTGCGCAGGATGGCCTCGGCAAGGGAGAGGTTCTGGCCGCGGGCAGCGGCCAGCATTTCTTCACAGGATAAAAAGGACATGGTCATTCCTCCGCGTCTTCTTCGGGCTCGTCGATGTTCAGGCAGGTCACCTTCAGGATGCCGGGCAGGGTCGCCAGCTTCCGTTCCAGCGGGTGGGGGATGTGGGAATCGCACTCCAGTACCATAACGGCATAGCCGCCGGTTCCTGCGCGGAACACCTGCATCGATGCAACGTTGATCCTGCGCACGGCAAGGCAGGTGGTCACCTCGGCGATGCAGCCGGGGGTGTCCTCATTGTGAATGATCAGGGTGTTGCTGTCGCCGCCGAAATCGGCGGGCACGCCGTCGATTTCGGTCACGCGGATGCGCCCGCCGCCCACCGAAGCGGCTTTCATGGAAAGCACCCGCCCCTCCCGGCCTGTCAGGGTGAGAACAGCGGTATTGGGGTGCGCAGAGCGCAATTCCACAGGATGGATTTGGAATGCCATGCCCTGCTCTGCGGCCAGGGCAAAGCTGTCGGGCAGGCGGGGGTCATCGGGCCGCAGGCCAAGCAGGCCGGCGACCAGGGCTTTATCCGTGCCATGTCCCTTTCCGGTGGTGGCAAAGCTGCCGTACAGGCCGATATCCGCCTGTGCCGGGATCTCGCCCAGAAGCTTCTGGGCCGTGTAGCCGATCCGGGCGGCACCCGCTGTATGGCTGGAAGAGGGGCCGATCATAACCGGCCCGAGAACGTCAAACAAGCGCATCCGATGCACATCCTTTCGTGCTCCGCCGGGCAAAAATCGCCCGCTTCGCACTTTTTTCTCTCTTTTATTATACCGCTTTTGCCCCACTTGTGCTATAATAACTTTACTAATGTTTGAAATCGCTCCTTTTGGGGCAACACGGAGGTTGGATTCCTATGAAACTGGTAAGCGTGGAAACTCCCGAAAAGAGTGTCTGCAAGATGACCTTCAGCGCAACGGCTGAAGAGCTGGAGACCGCATCCAATGCGGTGTATGAGCGCACCCGCGCCAGCTACACCATCAAGGGCTTTGCCAAGGGCGAGGCCGACCGTGCTCAGATCGAGGCCGACCGCGGCGAGCACACATTCTGGTATGATGCCATCAACGACCTGATGGATCGCGATGTTCCTGCCCTGTACGAGGCCGCCATGGCCGAGCACGGCTTCAAGGCGGTGGATGAGCCCAGCTATGACCTGGTCAGCGTCAAAAAGGACGAGGGCTTTGTAGCCACCGCCACCACCCCGCTGCAGCCGGAGCTGAACCTGACCCAGACCACCGGCTTCCATGTGGAGTGCGTGACCCCCGCCGTCACCGACAAAGAGATCGATGCCGTGCTGGAGCGCCGCCGCAATGCTGCTGCCGAGCTGGTGCCCCACAAGGGCCCGGCCGTCAAGGGCAACATCGTTCACATCGATTACGAGGGCCTGCTGGACGGCAAGCCCTTCCAGGGCGGTTCCGCACAGAACCAGACCCTGCAGCTGGGCAGCGGCCGGATGATCCCGGGTTTTGAGGACGGCATTCTGGGCCACAAGGGCGGCGAGGAATTCGAGATCAACGTCACCTTCCCGGTACGCTATCACGTCAAGGACCTGGCCGGAAAGCCCGTTGTCTTTAAGATCAAGCTGATCGATGTCTGCGTCCGCCAGCTGCCCGCCCTGAACAGCGATTTTGCCAAGAAAGTGGGCAAGGTGGACACCATGGAAGCGTTCCGGGAGCAGGTGCGCAAGCAGCTGCACGACGGCAAGCACGCCAGCGCCCTGAACCGCGCCAAGGATCAGGTGCTGACCCAGCTGGCCTCTGCCGCTGAGGGCGAGCTCCCCAGCGTTCTGGTGGAGAGCACCTACCAGCAGGAGATGCAGAACATCCAGCAGCAGCTCCAGATGCAGCGCATGAGCCTGGACCGCTACCTGAGCCAGATCCACCAGACCCGCGAGAACTTCACGGCCAACGTTCACGCCGCCGCCGAGAAGAACACCCGCGCCCGGATGGCTCTGCTGCAGGTCGCCCAGAACGAGGGTCTGGTGCCCACCGATGAGGAGATCACCAAGAACCTGCAGGAGCGCGCCGACCGCACCAAGAAAACGCTGGAAGAGGTCAAGGCCAACGCCAACATCCCCGCCATGCAGCGCAGCGAGGCCATCCGCCGCGCCGCCGACTGGGTGATCGAGCACTCCACCATCGAAGAAAAGTAATTTCCCAAAGTACAACAAAAAGAGCCTGTCTCCAAGGAATTTCGGGAGACAGGCTCTTTTCTTTTGCAGTTTATTTTGTCAGGAGATTGAAGCCCATGACCACGATGCCCAGCACGACCAGAACGATGCCGGTTGCACGGTTCAGGGTCTTGGCATCGGCCTTATTGGCAAAGACAGCGGCGATGCGGGCCCACAGCAGGGTGAACAGGACGCAGAGGATGAACACGGTCCAGTCCGGTGCGCCGCCGATGGCAAAGTGGGAGACCGCGCCGGTCAGGGCGGTGAAGGTCATAATGAACACGCTGGTGCCCACGGCAGTCTTGAGCTCGTAGCCCAGGACACTGGTCAGGATGAGCAGCATCATCATACCGCCGCCGGCACCGATAAAGCCGCAGATCATCCCGATGACCACACCGCAGACGATAGACTGGAAGGCACGCTTCTTAGCAGAGACCCCCTGCATGGCTTCTTTGGTGGTCATAACGGGCTTGACGATGAATTTAACGCCCAGCAGGAACGTCATAAACACCGAGAAGCTGCCCATGGTGGTGGAAGGCACCAGGCTTGCCACCCAGCTGCCCACCACGGTGAACAGCAGCACGCTGGCCATCATGATCAGGCCGTTTTTGATATCCAGGTTTTTGTTTTTGTGGTAGGTGTAGGCAGACACCGCACTGGCCAGCACATCCGAGGAAAGGGCAATACCGACTGCCATATAGGGGTCCATCCCCAGAAAGGTGATGAGCATCGGGCTGATGACAGCGGCGGCGCTCATGCCCGCAAAGCCGGTGCCCAGGCCCGCGCCCATTCCGGCAAAAAAGGTAACAATGATGGTAAACAGCAGGTTCATCTTATTCTTCTCCTTCTAGGATCGCATCCAGATTTTCGTTCATCGTATCGATGACCTCAAAAAATATCTCGAGTTTTTCTTCCTCCAGCCCTGCCATCAGGCGGCGGATGAAATCGTCCTGCATCCTGCGGCCCTGTTCGATGATGGACTGCGCCTTTTCGGTGCAGGCAAGCTCCGTTTTGCGGCGGTCACCCGGCACCGGACGGCGCTCCAGAAAGCCCTCCTGCACCAGCTTGTCCACATTCACCGAGACAAGGTTCGCCTTGATGTGGCGCACCTCCACGATATCGCGGGCGGTCGTGTAGTTGGGGTTGTTGGCAAGAAACATCAGGATATCAAACGCTGTCTGCGGCAGGTGCAGCTTCTGGCACAGCGGCTTGCAGACGGCGCTGTACACAAGGCCCGTCTTGTTGGCAAATTCCACACTGGGGTTCAGCTCACGCATTGCGCGCCTCTCTTTCTCTCTTTTTGAATTGTTCATTTTTGAAGTATTTTAGCACAGAAAATCTCTGTTGTCAAGGGCAGACAGCGTAAAATCACCTGATCCATATATTTTTTCATCGCAAAAAGCCCGCACCATGAAAATTTTCACGGTACGGGCTTTTGATATGCTTCAGGGCAGGGTCACAGCACCGCCACGGCAAGGAACCGCACAACGAGCGCGGCAAGCCATGCCACAACGCACTGGTTCACGACCATAACGGTGGCCCAGCGGCCGCCCATCTCCCGCTTGACCGATGCCACAGCGGCGATGCAGGGGGTGTAGAGCAGGCAGAACACCAACAGGGGAGCCGCTGCCGCCGGGCTGAGCGCCGCGCCCAGTGCGGCAGAGGAGCCATACAGGATGGTAAGGGTGGAAACAACGCTCTCCTTTGCCATAAAGCCAGTGATCAGCGCCGTGGACACCCGCCAGTCGCCAAAGCCCAGCGGTGCGAACAACGGCGCGATGCCGCTGGCGATCCAGGCCAGGATGCTCTCCTGCGGGTCTGCGGTCAGACTGAGCTGGAAGTCAAAGTTCTGCAGGAACCAGATGATGATGGTTGCCAGGAAGATGACCGTAAAGGCACGCTCGAGGAAATCCCGGGCCTTTTCCCAGAGCAGCTGGGCCACATTTTTCAGGCCGGGCAGGCGGTAGTTGGGCAGCTCCATAACAAAGGGCACGGCCTCGCCTTTGAACAGCGTTCCCTTGAGCAGAAAGGCCATACCGATGCCCACAAGGATGCCCAGGAAATACAGGCCCACCATGACCAGTGCGGCGTACTCCGGGAAGAAGGTCACCGCAAACAGGCTGTAGATCGGGAGCTTGGCCGAGCAGCTCATAAAGGGCGTGAGCAGGATGGTCATTTTCCGGTCCCGCTCCGAGGGCAGCGTGCGGCTTGCCATCACGCCGGGAACCGTGCAGCCAAAGCCGATGAGCATGGGCACGATGCTGCGGCCCGAAAGACCGATGCGCCGCAGCAGCTTGTCCATGACGAACGCCACACGCGCCATATAGCCGGTGTCTTCCAGAATAGACAGAAAGAAAAACAGTGTGACAATGATAGGCAGGAAGCTTAAAACCGAGCCGACGCCCTGAAAAATGCCGTCGATCACAAGGCTCTGCACGACGGGGTTCAGGTGATAGGCCGTCAGCGCCCGATCGACCACGACGGTTAGCGCATCAATGCCGGAAGCCAGCAGATCACTCAGTCCCTGCCCGATCACATGGAACGTCAGATAGAAGATCAGCAGCATCACGCCGATAAAAATCGGGATGGCGGTATATTTTCCGGTCAGAATTTTATCCGCGCTGACAGAGCGCAGGCGCTCCTTGCTTTCGTGCGGCTTGACGACGCAGGCTTTGACCAGCGCTTCAATGAACGTATAGCGCATATCCGCGATGGCCGCGTTGCGGTCAAGTCCGCGTTCCAACTCCATCTGGACGATGGAGTGCTCGATCAGCTCCTTTTCGTTCTGGTCAAGGTGCAGCTGCTCCAGCACGGCTTCATCGCCGTCGATGACCCACGTCGCCGCGAAGCGGACGGAAAGCCCCGCGCGCTGCGCGTGGTCCTCGATCTGGTGGCAGACGGCGTGGATGCAGCGGTGGACAGGCCCGGGGGCACAGAAATCGACGACGGCGGGCAGGCGCTTGTCCTCCGCTGTGCGCACAGCCGCCTCGATCAGCGCCTCGACCCCATCGCCGGAGGCCGCGCAGATGGGCACGACGGGAACGCCCAGCTGCTGCGAGAGCTTATCCGTGTCGATGCTGCCGCCGTTGCCGGTCAGCTCGTCCATCATGTTGAGCGCCAGCACCGTCGGCACGCGCAGCGTCAATAATTGGAGCGTCAGATAGAGATTGCGCTCTAAATTGGTCGCGTCGACAATATTGATGATGCCGTCCGGCTTGCTTTTGAGAATAAAATCGCGCGTGACGATCTCCTCCGCCGTGTACGGGCGGAGCGAATAAATGCCCGGCAGATCGACGACGGTGCAGTCCTTCTGCCCGCGCACCGGGCCGGATTTCTGATCGACTGTCACGCCGGGGAAATTGCCGACATGCTGGTTTGAACCGGTCAGTTGGTTAAAAAGCGTCGTTTTGCCGCAGTTCTGGTTGCCTGCCAGTGCGAAGATCATTCTGCGTCCTCCTCAATCGTGATGCTGCGCGCATCCTCCTTGCGCAGCGTGAGCGTATAGCCGCGCAGAAACAGCTCCATGGGGTCGCCCATGGGCGCAATTTTGCTGACGTGTACGCGCGTGTGCGGGATGAGACCCATGTCAAGCAGCCGGCACCGAAGGATCCCCTCGCCGCCGACCGCGGTAATCACGCCGGAATGTCCGACGGAAAGCTCGTCAAGTGTCATATCTGCATTTCCTTTCCCTGTTGATTTCTGAATGTTAGGATAATCTAACTTTCGCGAAAATGCAAGAAAAACAGACGCGGAACGGCAAATTTTTTCTGCGCCCGCGCAGTTTACAAAATCGTCACGCCCTCGGCTATTCGGTATGCTATGATATACTACAGATATAAGGAGGCCGACGCATGAATATTCTCTTTTTCCTGACGCCGAAGGCGATGTGCGCCTATATTGAATCCGACGACACGCTGCGGCAGGCGATGGAACGGATGGAGCATTCCGGCTATGCGGCACTGCCCGTACTGGACAAGAGCGGGAAATACTGCGGCGTTGTTACCGAGGGCGACCTGCTCTGGACGCTCAAGCGCCTGTGCGTGATGGACTTGCGCCAGACCGAGGAGCATTCCATTTCCGAGATCGAGCACCGCCGCACCGTGCAGCCTGTGCGGGTCGACACGCGCGTGGAGGATCTGATCTCCGTCGCCGCCGAGCAGAACTTCGTCCCCGTGATTGACGACAAGGGCGATTTCATCGGCATCGTCACCCGCAGCCGCATTCTCCGGTATTACTTACAGACGAATTTCCCGCACGAATAATTTTCCTCCGCTGGTTTAATCCTCCGGTTTTTGGCACATACTTAGCCTCGGAGGTGCAAAATCATGCAAACAAACGAAAATCATCCGAACCAGAAGCGGATCCGGAGCTTTTTCCGCGAAAAGGGCTACTACATCGTTCTGGCGCTGTGCGTATGCGCGGTAGGCGTTTCGGGCTGGCTGTTCGTGTCCGGCGCCATCGCCGAGAAGAAAGCACTGCGGCAGGAGACGATGTCCATTGCCACCAGCGCGGAAGAACCGGCCAAAAATCCGTCCGCCGAACAGAAGCCGGCCCCGACCGCCGCTGCGGAGGAGGAAACGGCTCCGGCAGCCGCCATGACGGACGAGTCCGTCCGCGAGGCGGCGAAGAACGTGCGCGTCTGGCCCGTTTCCGGCAGCACGCAGGCCGCCTACAGCGTCGATGCGCTGCAGTATAACGCCACGACGCAGGACTGGCGGACGCACGCGGGCGTCGATCTGGCCGCGTCGGTCGGAACGCCGGTCAAGGCCGCGGGTTCCGGCGTCGTGACGGCGGTTTATGACGATGAATTCCTCGGCACGACCGTTGTCATCAACCACCCGGACGGCCACGTCTCGCAGTATTCCAATCTCGCCGTCATGCCGTCCGTCTCGGCGGGCGACAGCGTAGAGGCCGGGCAGACCATCGGCGCCGTTGGCGAAACGGCTCTGCTCGAAATTGCGGACGAGCCGCATCTGCACTTTGCCGTCTACGCCAACGGCGACACCATCGACCCGGCAGAATTCATCCGATAAACGCAGACAAGCGCCGCAGCAGCCGCTGCGGCGTATTTCTTTGCAACAGATTCTGTTTTTCTGCGACTATATAGGTGAGACGTCTCAAAGGAACAAAACGACAGGAGGGATGGATACGGATGACAAGACCATTCTGCGGCGGCTGAAGCGGGGCGACGCAGCGGCGCTGGAGGCCGCCGTGCGGCAGTACAGCGGATATGTAACAGCCGTGATCGGCAATCAGCTTGGCCCGTGCGCTGCCGCAGAGGACATTGAAGAACTGGCCTCCGATGTGTTTGTCGCGCTGTGGCGCGCACCGCAGCCGCTTCGGACGGAGCATCTGCGCGGCTGGCTGGGCAAGGTCGCGCGCAACCAGGCAATCAGCTTTCTGCGGCGGCAGCATTTACAACTCGTCCGGGACGAGGACTGCATCCTCGTCGATGACCGCGACGCGCAGAAGCTGCTGGAGGCGAAGGAGCGCAGCGCGCTTTTAAACGCGGCGCTGGCAGCGCTCACGCCGGAGGACCGGGAAATTTTTCTGCGCCGGTATTACTACAACCAGACCGCCGGACAGATCGCGGAGGCGCTGCATATGAACCCCAGCACGGTTCGCAGCCGCCTTTTGCGCGGACGGCAGGCGCTGAGGACGGAATTACAGAAAGGAGACGTGCAGATTGAAGATCTCTGTGCAGAGCCTGTTTGAGGACTATGAGGAAAACACCGTTTCGCTGAGCCGGGACGCGGACGCGGAGCGAATTTGGGAAAAAACAAGGGCCAAGCTGCCGGGGCTGAAAAAGCGGCGGCCGGTCGGCCTTGTGCTGATCGCAGCGGCGGCCGTCGCCGTTTTGTGCGGCGCGGCGGCGATCGTGCATTACGCGTCGGTCCGGGACGGTGCGGGAAGCTACATCATGCCGGACACGCTCCGCTATGACGAGGAAAACAAAAAGACGATTCTGGTGGACACGCCGTTTGAGTGGAACAACCCCATCAGCTTCGATACCGAGGGCCGGACAAAGGGAAAGGTCTGCGGTATGCGGCTCGGTTGGCTGCCGGAGGGCTGGGGCACGGGCTACACCCAAACGGCCTATGACGTGATCGCCCAGCGGGACGCCGAACAGGCGCAGAGCCTGCCGCAGGACGAGCGCGAGCTAGTGGTCTATACCTACGACCTCTTTGCCGTGCAGGACGTGCGGAAGGACTACAGCGTGCAGTGTATGTCCGCCAACACGGTCGCCGGGTGCGACTTCCTCTGCGGCGGTACGCGGACGGAGATCACAAAGCAGGGGATGATCGGCCCCTACGACGCGTCGTGGGTCGAGACACACTGGCAGCGTTCAAGTCCAGGCTCCGACGCGCCGGAGGAGTGGACCACGCAGATGCTTCTGCTGTACGACCGGGAGAAGCTCTGCGTCGTCATTATCAGCGCCGACTGGGACGATGCGGAACGGATCGCGGCGAATCTGGAGATTGTGGAGACCTCCGTTGACACCCCGCAGCCCGATCTGACGAACGGCAGAGGGTTCCGCTGGATCGGCGGCGTCGGATAGTCGGAAACGGCCTTGCCGGAACGAGGCCTGCGATAAGCCAAAAGCCTCCTCTTACCGCGCGGGACGCGGCAAGAGGAGGCTTTGAGGGGACTGCGGCGAATCTGTACTGCCTTGCAAATTTCAAACGCAAAGCGTTTTCACCGCAGATATTGAATCGCAGCTGCTTGCAAATTCGGTGTACCGTAACAGGCGGCGCGTACCATAGCGCCCGTAGGGTGAGTATGTGTGCTCGCAGCGACTATAAAGCGGGTGCTTGCATGAACTGCACCCGCAGGATGCACCAAACGTAATCCAGCGCCCCTTTTCTTCCCCATCTTTTCCGGCAAGGCGGAAAAGATGGGGCCGCCGGAGGCATTGGTGCTCACGGGCCGTGATGCACGGAAGCTTGACAAATCTCCCGTTTGCAGGTAATACTAAAACCTAATTAAACGCTTTAATAATCCAATCGCGTCCGGTAATGCTGAA
>OIZB01001842.1_pt1 | contig 10354 bp, 9 predicted proteins | sample 1588401 | NCBI WGS metagenome assembly OIZB01 (sample SAMN03283270) | human gut metagenome | biome: human-associated habitat; material: feces | host: Homo sapiens | place: USA | collected 2013
GCCCGAGTCGGTCAACGACATCCGTACGAACATGATCATCATCGCGGCGCTGGTCGAAGGCGTTGCTCTGTTCGCCGTGGTAGTCTGCTTCCTCGCGCTGTAAACCGTAAAAAAAACGATCATGGGACTCTTATTACCCGAATCGGGCCTTCTGTTCTGGATGCTCCTCTCCTTCGGAGTGGTTTTTGCCGTGCTGGCCAAGTACGGCTTCCCCGTCATCACGCGGATGGTGGAGGAGCGCCGGGCATACGTGGAGCAGTCCCTGCAGGCGGCCCAAGAGGCCAACGACCAGCTCGCGCAGGTCAAGGCCCAAAGTGAAGCGCTGCTCCAAAGCGCACGTGAACAGCAGATGAAGATCCTGAACGAAGCGTCGGCCACACGCGACCAGATCGTCGCCGAAGCGAAAGCCAAGGCACAGGCCGAAACACAGCGCCAGATCGACGATGCGAAGCGGCAGATCCGCCTCGAACAGGAGGCCGCCGTCCGCGCAGCCCGCAGCCAGATCGCACTGCTGGCCGTGGACATCGCCGGGAAGGTCATCCGCGAGAAACTCGACACGTCGACGGCGCAGATGAGCATGATCGACCGCCTGTTGGACGAAGCGCCCGTCATGAAGGCAGGACAGAATAACATCCAGTAAAGCACCGAGCAGATGAACACAGGAATGATTCCCTCGCGCTACGCCAAGGCTCTGTACGAGTACGCCGGAGAAAAATCGGCTACCGAACGTGTCTACGGCGAGATGCAACGGCTCGCCGGCAGTTTCGCGGCAGAGCCCGCCTTGCGCCGCGCGCTGGACAATCCCGTCCTCACGCCGGAACAAAAGAGCGGGTTGGTTTACAACGCCGCGGGCGGAGACCCGAGCGACGAGCTGAAACGGTTCGTGGAACTGGTGCTGAGCCACAAACGCATGCAGTTGCTGCACCGCATGGCGCTTGACTACATGGCCCTCTACCGCCGGGCGCACAACATCAGCACCGGCGAGTTGCAGACCGCCGTGGCGGTGGACGAAACCACCGAGCAGCGGCTCAAGGAATGGATCGTCTCGCGCACGCACGGGACCGTCGAACTGCGGACACTGGTGCGCCCCGACATTCTCGGCGGGTTTATCTTCGAGATGAACTCGATGCGCCTGGACGCGAGCGTCGCGACGCAGCTGCGGGAAATCCGCGAGCAGTTCATCGACCGCAACAAGCGGATTGTCTAAATGTATCAATGCCTGCCCCGGCAGGCCCATAATTAAGATCGACTATGTCTGAAAATATCAAACCAAGCGAAGTATCGGACGTACTGCGGATGCAGCTCGAGGGGATCGATACCGACCTGCGGTTCGACGAAGTGGGTACCGTGCTCGAAGTGAGCGACGGCGTGGCCCGCATCTACGGACTGGAGAACGCCGAGGCCAACGAACTGCTCGAGTTCGACAACGGCATCAAAGCCGTGGTGATGAACCTCGAGGAGGACAATGTGGGTGCCGTACTTCTCGGTTCCCAGAAGAACATCAACGAGGGAGATACGGTAAAGACAACGGGGCGTGTGGTTGAGGTCCCGGTTGGCGATGCCATGTTAGGCCGTGTCGTAAATGCATTGGGACAGCCGATTGACGGCAAAGGACCGATTCAGACATCGAAATATCGTCAGATCGAACGTGTGGCATCGGGAGTTATCTCCAGAAAATCCGTAGACACACCGTTACAGACTGGTATCAAGGCAATTGATTCCATGGTTCCGATCGGAAGAGGACAGCGAGAGCTGATTATCGGAGACCGTCAGACCGGAAAGACAGCGATCGCGCTGGATACCATCATCAATCAGAAGGGACAGAACGTAAAGTGTATCTATGTTGCCATCGGACAGAAGGCATCGACAGTTGCATCAATCGTTAAGACCCTCGAAGAGTTCGGCGCCATGTCTTACACGACCATCGTTGCATCGACGGCGAGTGAGCTTGCACCGTTACAGTATATTGCACCGTACGCCGGATGTGCGATCGGTGAGGAATGGATGGAGAACGGAGAAGATGTTCTCGTAATTTACGATGACTTAAGTAAGCATGCAACTGCTTACCGTACACTCTCTTTGCTCCTTCGTCGTCCACCGGGCCGTGAGGCTTATCCGGGTGATGTATTCTATCTGCATTCCAGACTGCTGGAGCGTGCAGCCCGTATGAGTGATGAATACGGCGGAGGAAGCTTAACAGCACTCCCGATCATCGAAACACAGGCAGGCGACGTATCCGCTTACATTCCGACCAATGTTATTTCCATTACAGACGGTCAGATCTATCTGGAAACAGAAATGTTTAACTCCGGATTCCGTCCGGCTGTTAATGCAGGTCTTTCCGTATCCCGTGTAGGTGGTTCTGCGCAGATCAAGGCAATGAAAAAGATCGCTGCTCCTATCCGTGTGGAGCTTGCACAGTACCGTGAGCTTGCTGCATTCGCACAGTTCGGTTCCGAACTGGATGCAGATACCAAGGAAAAGCTGGCACAGGGTGAAAGAATCAGAGAGATCTTGAAGCAGCCTCAGTACAAGCCGATGCCTGTACAGTATCAGGTTATCATTATTTATGTAGCAACCAATAAATATCTTCTGGATGTCCCGGTTGAGGATATTACAAGATTTGAAGCAGAGCTCTTTGAATTTTTGGATACCAAGTATCCTGAAGTACCAAAGAACATTGCAGAGGAAAAGGTAATTTCCGAAGAGACAGAACAGATTTTTGTAAAGGCAATCAAAGAATTCAAGGCACAGTTTAAGTAAATTGCAGAAAGAATAGGTGAACACGCATGGCTTCAATGAGAAGTATCAAAAGGCGCAAGGAATCTGTTCAGAGTACACAGCAGATCACGAAAGCAATGAAGCTCGTATCCACTGTTAAGCTGCAGAGAGCAAAAACGCGTGCAGAACAATCAAAGGCATATTTTGAATGCATGTATGAGACTGTCAAATCCATGCTTGCCAAAGCCGGAACGATCAATCATCCTTATTTAAAGGCCGGCGAAAGCAGCAAAAAAGCAGTCATTGTCATCACAAGTAACAGAGGTCTTGCCGGTGGTTACAACTCCAATGTCATAAAGCTGATCACAAAGAATGAGGATCTGAAAAAAGAAGATCTGAAGATCTACGCGATCGGTAAAAAAGGAAAAGACGCACTGGAGAGAGCCGGTTATGAGATCGCTGCCGATTATTCCGATATGATCGACGAACCGGTTTATATCGATGCCATGAATATCGCAGACACTGTTCTGAAAGCATTTTCAGACGGTGAGGTCGGTGAGATCTATCTGGCATACACCGCATTCAAAAATACCGTTGTCCATATCCCACAGTTTTTAAAGCTTCTCCCGGTCAGCGGGCAGGAGACGGAAGCAGCGGAGACAAAGACAGATGCAGACGATAAGCTTCTGATGAACTTCGAACCGGAGGAAACGGAAGCACTTGACCTGATCATTCCGAAATATATCACAAGTCTGATCTTTGGCGGAATGGTAGATGCTGTCGCAAGTGAGAACGGTGCACGTATGCAGGCAATGGATTCAGCAACAAGCAACGCTGAAGAAATGATTGATTCATTGGCTTTACAATACAATAGAGCCCGTCAGGGAACTATTACGCAGGAATTAACCGAAATTATAGCAGGTGCGGAGGCCATCAGCTAGAAAAGGAGTGAATAGAAAACAATGGCAGAACAGACAATCGGAAAGATCACGCAGGTTATCGGTGCTGTACTTGATATCAAGTTTGCGGAAGGCAGCCTTCCGGAGATTAACGAAGCAATTCGCATCGAGCGTGGCGAAAACGAAAAGCTCATTGTAGAAGTGGCACAGCATCTGGGCGACGACACTGTCAGATGTATTGCCATGGGACCGACTGACGGACTGGTAAGAGGAATGGATGCGATCGCAACAGGCGCTCCGATTACCGTACCTGTCGGCGAAAAGACATTAGGAAGAATCTTCAATGTCTTAGGTGAGGCAATTGATAATAAAGAACAGCCTACAGATGTGGACTATGAGCCGATCCACAGACCGGCACCTCAGTTTGCGGAGCAGTCTACAGAGACAGAGCTTCTCGAAACCGGTATCAAGGTAGTCGATCTTCTCTGCCCGTATCAGAAGGGTGGTAAGATCGGATTATTCGGTGGTGCAGGTGTAGGTAAGACTGTACTGATCCAGGAGCTGATCCGTAATATCGCAACCGAGCATGGTGGATATTCCGTATTTACAGGCGTTGGAGAACGTACAAGAGAAGGAAATGACTTATATCATGAAATGACAGAATCCGGCGTTATCGATAAGACAACCATGGTATTCGGTCAGATGAATGAGCCGCCGGGATCCAGAATGCGTGTCGGTCTGACAGGACTGACAATGGCAGAGTACTTCCGTGATAAAGGCGGTAAGGACGTACTTTTATTCATTGATAATATTTTCCGTTTTACACAGGCAGGTTCCGAGGTATCAGCGCTTTTAGGCCGTATGCCTTCCGCTGTAGGTTACCAGCCGACACTGCAGACAGAAATGGGTGCCCTGCAGGAGCGAATCACTTCCACAAAGAATGGTTCCATTACTTCTGTACAGGCAGTTTATGTACCGGCGGACGACTTAACTGACCCGGCTCCGGCTACAACATTTGCCCATCTGGATGCAACAACCGTACTTTCCCGTTCTATTTCAGAGCTTGGTATTTATCCGGCAGTTGATCCGCTGGAGTCTACCTCCCGTATCCTCGATCCTCGTATTGTAGGACAGGAGCACTATGAAGTAGCACGTGGTGTACAGGAAATCTTACAGAAATATAAAGAATTACAGGATATCATCGCAATCCTTGGTATGGATGAACTTGGCGAGGATGATAAGCTGGTCGTAAACCGTGCCAGAAAGATCCAGAGATTCTTATCTCAGCCATTCTTCGTTGCTACACAGTTTACAGGCTACGAAGGAAAATACGTACCGATTGCAGAAACGATCAGAGGCTTCAAGGAAATTCTGGAAGGTAAGCATGATGATATTCCGGAAAGCTACTTCTTAAATGCCGGAAGCATCGATGATGTGGTAGCCCGCGTAAAGTAAGGAGTGAGACCGGATGGCAGATGAAAGAAACTTTGAACTGAAGATTATCACACCGGATCGCGTTTTTTACGAAGGTGAGGCTGTCATGGTCGAGTTTAATACGACAGAGGGAGAGATTGGTATTTACAAGCACCATATCCCGATGACGGTGATCATCAAACCGGGTATTCTTACCATTACGGAAGAAAATGGCGAAACGCGTGAAGCTGCTCTGCACGCCGGTTTTGTAGAAATACTGCCGGATAAGGTAACGATCATGGCGGAGATCATTGAATGGCCGCAGGAGATCGATCTGGACAGAGCGGAGGCGGCAAAGGAAAGAGCGGAAGAACGTCTTTCGCATAAGACAAACGAGACCGATGTCGCAAGAGCGGAGACTGCGCTGCAGCGTGCAATAGCACGTATCGAAACAGTCAAATAGAAGAGCAAAATTTTGCGGGAGCTGTTATGTAACAGCTCCCTTTCTTTTGTCATATATATAGAGAAAAGCAGTTTGAGGTCTGCATGAAAAAAATGAATGTGCTTCCTTTTTATATGACATATCCTACAGTCGCGTATACCAAGGAAAACGGAATGGTAGAAGATCTGGAATATTTCCAGCAGATGTACTTAAACGGCGCCAGAATGCTGCAGCGGGAAATTGTGAAGTCAATCAGCATATTGGATTATGATGGCAGTATGATCTACGATGCTTACCCGGATCAGTTTATGCTGCGCAGACTTTCGGCAAAACTTCTTGATAAAATGAAAAAGCAGACAAAACCGGAGGATCCGCTTTATAAAGTGCTTGCGCAGGAAGGAATTGATGAGCTTGTATTTCTGATACTGTTGAACGAAGTATTGAAGCGAAGACATAAGAAGGATATGGGATTTCTGCAGTTTTAGTATGGCAGATCGGAATATTGCAAATCCGTAATAAGCTGACCCGTTATGGCCGGGCTTTTGCGGATTTGTACCTTGACGAATGGATACAGGCAACTTAAAATGGAACTATTCGAAGTCAGACAGGTAAGGAATGTGATAAATGGAGCGGATAAAGCAGATACTGGAAGAAAAACTGAATACAGATCTTTTGCAGATCGTGCTGAGTGATCCGCGTAAAAAGCCGGAAACCTTCGGGAATGCACAGGGTATGGAAAAAGATAAAGCACTTCTGGCATCCAAGGTTAAAATCAGACCGGTTCAGAAGAAGGACAGGCTGTTTTTCCAAATGACAAGCTATGTGGGAACACAGGTGTTTCATACTAATTATGAAAAGGAAGAGCTGATCGCGGAAATCATGTTACTTTTAGATGATTTCCGGCAATTTTCCCTGCAGGCATCGGACTGTCAGGTGACTGCAATGATCAGTAAGAATGGGAAAGCTACCGTGAAAAAGCGGGCGGCAAAGAAACCGGAAAGATCCGGAAACAGTGTATCAGATGAACGAATCCCTGCTATGGGAGACAGTGGGACATGTAATAAAGACAGATTATCCCACAACCGTAAAAAGAACTACATTCTGCAGGAAGGTGTCTGTGTTCCGTTTCTGCAGGAGCTTGGTGTACAGAATGCGGATGGCAGTATCGTGCGTACGAAATATGATAAATTCAAACAGATCAACCGTTTTTTGGAATATATCGAGGATGTACTGCCGGCGCTTCCGCAGGACAGAAAGATTTCCATCGTGGATTTTGGCTGTGGCAAATCCTATCTGACATTTGCCATTTATTATTATTTGAAAATTTTAAAAGGGTATGATATCGATGTGATCGGACTGGATCTGAAAAAAGATGTGATCCAGCACTGTAACCGTCTGCGGGATCAGTATGGCTATGAGAACCTGCACTTTCTGGAAGGCGATATTAAGAATTACCGGGAAAAGGAAGAAGTCGATATGGTCGTAACACTGCACGCATGTGATACGGCGACGGATTATGCGATCGCAAAGGCAATTTCCTGGAATGCGAGCGTGATCCTGACTGTTCCGTGCTGTCAGCATGAGCTGAACAGACAGATCAAATGTGATATGCTTTCTTCTGTGCTTTCCTATGGGATCTTAAAGGATCGTATGGCTGCGATCCTGACAGACGCAGTCCGGGCACAGCTGATGGAATGCTATGGTTATGAAACACAGATCATGGAATTTATCGATATGGCACATACGCCGAAAAACCTGCTCCTGCGCGGCGTGAAAAAGAAGGGCATGCAAAAACGTCCTTCTGTAGAAAAGGTAAAGGAGCTGCTTGATGCACTTTCCTGTCATCAGACATTATATGATCTTTTAACGGGAGAGGCAGTCCAGAGGTAATAACGTGAAGAAATCAATTTTGAAGATAGTATATACGGTCATCATGTTTCTGATCGCAATGCTGATGATCGATCATTTTATGAATAAAGGAAATACGGATATCACGGCAGAAATGCCAAAGGCAACGTATCCGCTCGTCTATGTGATGGAGGGTGATACACGCATCAACTGTCTGCATGGCTATGATCAGGAAATGGATTGCAGCCAGCTGGACGATACGATATCGCCGCTGCAAAAGGATGATCGTAAGATCTCCCTGCAGATCGACCTGTATGCGGACAGCATTTCCGCACTTGCCTATGAGGTAAGATCGGCAGATGGACAGCGTCTTGTCGAGGATACGGAGGCAGGCAGTTTTACAGAGTCGGAAGACATGGCATATGTGGATCTTGTGCTGAAGGATCTTCTTGAGGAGAATACCGAATATTCTTTCTGCCTGAAGCTGACGGATACGGAAGGCAGGACGATCTATTATTATACAAGGATCGTGCTGGCAGATGCAGCATACCATGTGAGTGATATGACGGCTTTTGCGCTGGATTTCCACAGCAGAAGCTTTGACAAGGATCGTGCACAGGAGCTGACAAAATATCTGGAGTCCAACGCGGACGGAGATAATACAACCTACAGTAAGGTGACGATCCATTCGAGCTTTGCGCAGATCACCTGGGGGGATCTGTCCGTCAAAGAAGAAACAGAGCCGGAGGTCTATGTCCGAAGGATCAATCCGTATGTGGCAAATGTCGAGCTGCGTTATGCGCTGTCTGTTGATATGGCGGATGGCTGTCGGTATTATAATGTGACGGAGTATTACTATATCCGATACACGGCGGAACGTATGTATCTGCTTGATTATGAAAGAGACATGGATTCTTATTTTGAACCGGAAGCAGCTTCCTATACAAATAATAAGTTGTCACTGGGTATCAGCGATGGCAATCTGGAGCTGGCGGAGAGCGAAGACGGTAATGTATTTGCGTTTGTGAAGGAAAACCGATTGTTCTCAATTAACCTGACAGACAGTAAGACTGCATTATTGTTTGGTTTTTACGATCAGAATAATGTGGACAGCAGGACACTGTATCAGGATGGCGGGATCAGGATCGCCAGCGTAGATGAGACAGGAAATGTGCGGTTTCTGGTATACGGCTATATGAACCGTGGCAATCACGAGGGCAGTGTCGGTGTCGGCTGTTATTACTACAACAGTATGCTGAATACGATCGAGGAAGAGGTATATATCCCTTATACAGGCTCTTCCCAGCGGCTGATGCAGGATATTTCACAGCTTGCCTATGTCAATAATAAAAACCAGTTGTTCCTGATCCTGGATCACGTGATCTATCAGATCGATCTGGTGGAAAAGAGCTATACCGCACTGCAGGAAAATCTGATACAGGGCAGCTACCGTGTATCCGAAAGTAACCGGATGATCGCATGGCTGACCGGGGATGTGGATAACAGTCAGGAGCTCATCCTTCTGAACCTGAATACAGGCAGGCAGACAAAGATCGAGGCGGGAAGCGGCAGATGTATCAGACCGCTTGGCTTTATGAACGAGGATCTGATCTACGGACTGGCATATCGGACGGATATTACAAAGGATACTATGGGAAATACGCTGTTTTTGATGTATGATGTGAAGATCCAGAATGAGAGCGGAGATATTTTAAAGGACTACAATAAGAACGGTATTTATGTGCTGGAAGCACAGATCAACGGAAACCAGATCGATCTGCACCGTGTGAGCGCGGATGGAAACGGTGGCTATACAGCGGTGGCGGATGACCAGATCATGAACGATCTGCCGGAGACAACACAGAAAAATACGGTTGAGGTCGTTGCAACAAAGGATTATGAAAAGATTGCACAGCTAGCCATGAAGAGCAGTCTGAAATCGGATAAGATGAAATATCTGACGCCGAAACAGGTCATGTATGAGGGAGAGCGTTCTATTCATCTGCCGCAGGAAGAGGAAAAGCAGGAATGCTATTATGTATATGACGGCTACAGGCTTTCTGCGATCGTGCAGCAGCCAAGAGAAGCGGTGTCAAAGGCGGATGCCCTGTCCGGGAAAGTGATTGATGAAAACGGAAACTGCATCTGGGAGAAGAGCAACAGAAGTAACGTCAATCAGATCATGAAGATCACGGCGGATGCTGTTTCGGAGGAACGGAGCAGTGTTGCGGTCTGCATTGATACGATCCTGTCCTTTGAGGGTGTCAGCAGAAACAGCATGCAGCTTCTGCAGGCCGGAAAGTCGCTGTTTGATATCCTGCAGGAAAATCTGCCGGATGACAAGGTGCTCGATCTGACCGGATGCAGCATGGAAAGTGTGCTTTACTATGTCGGAAAGGACATTCCGGTCATGGCACTGTTAAATGATGGAAATGCAGTACTGATCGTGGGATACAATGAACTCAATACGGTCATCTTCAATCCGATGAGCGGAACGATATCCAAGATGGGCATGAATGATTCGCGTGATTACTTTGAAGCGAACGGAAACTGCTTTATCACATACAGTAAATAGATCTGAAAGAAAAAAGGCATCTGCGGGAAAATGTTGCGATCGTGTCCCGCAGATGCATTAGATGTCATGCATCACAGATGCATGATGCAGCATCCGCCGTCGCCGGAGGCGATTCTGACCGGCGGATGTTTAATTTTGCACTCCGAAGAGTGTCGTTCTGTATTTGTTCAGTGCAAATAAAAGCACCATACCCAAAACGCCGCAGGAAAGCACTTCTCCGATGCCGACTGTCAGCATCAGATAAGGAATGGTTCCGGGCGTACCATATACGTAAGAAAGTACGAAAGGAACAATGATCGTATTTGCGATGATCGGGGAAACGGGAGCAAGCCATTTGTGCCTGCGCAGCAGATAGGTGCCGATCGCGCCGAGCAGCGTCGCAAGGCTCCCGAACAGGATGTCCCAGATCGCCGCGCCGGTGAGCAGGTTGGCGAGAAGGCACCCGACAAATAGCCC
>OIZB01001844.1_pt1 | contig 10349 bp, 16 predicted proteins | sample 1588401 | NCBI WGS metagenome assembly OIZB01 (sample SAMN03283270) | human gut metagenome | biome: human-associated habitat; material: feces | host: Homo sapiens | place: USA | collected 2013
AGAGCCGTCTAACTCACAACTGAAGTCACGAGAATGCGACGGCTAATTTTTTCAAATTCATAATTCATTGACAATACCCATCGCACATTCGGAAAAAGTGTGTTTAAAATCTCTATTGACACCACATCTTCGCAAATAATCAGCTTCTCTACGTCAGGAAAGCTTTTTTCGCAGCCAAGCATAAGCAAATCATACTTAATTGTGACTTCCTTAATTCCGGGAGCAATATCCATATCAAATACCCCAGCACCTTCTGGTACATTTGACCGGTATACTACCACGCCAGGCTGCGTCTCTTCTTTTAAGATATCCTTATCTGATATGTTACTATTTTTACCCATATTTTTTCTTCCTTTCTTTTTGTATTTGCAAAAATAATATGCTGAAATTCAGCAGGCAGAAAAAAGCCCGGAGCGTTAAGCTCCGGGGTGAACTTCGCTGCAAACAAAGTCTTTTATTCTTTTATTTCTTTTGTTTACGATTTCTTTTTGAATTTCTATGTTTCTAAGGTATTCTTCAACAGTCTGAGGCAGTGGATACTTTTTTGTGAGCAATCCATTTTCATCCATATAATCGTTCAAGAAACAGATTACATTTCCGTCTTTATCAAGGAAATCCTGCAAAAAGAAGAACTCAACATATCCCGAGAAATTAACAAATAGCTTGAAGAAATCTTCACTGCGTTTAATCGTATTCCATAAAGGATTAAAATTAGCGTCATCATTTTCCGGATATTCATAGTATCTTTTTATACATTCCAAAGATAAATCCTATCTGTCAGCAATCATTGGATTAGTGCCTCTGTCCTGATTCATGCTTCCACGCAGTTTTGGAAAAATAATCATACCACCAATTGTATATGTAAATCGTGTTGTATCATACACAAAGCTTCTATAATTCGGCATCTGTGACTCTACTTGCCTGATTACATGTTCACATTTAATATATCTATGTTGCGTCGCGATTGAATCAGATGCAAAACGCATACCATTCCAGGTAAGATAATCAGACTTTTTGCCTTTTTGTAGCGTCATTACTTCGCCGTTTGGCAGTTTGCGGCTCCACAATGCCTGGTGGTAATTTCTTAGTGTTTCGCTTGCACTATCAGGGTCAGCATATACCGGGGCGGCTCCAAGTCCGTTTCTTCTTTCCCAGAATCCATCCCAAAAGCCAACCGTATCATCAATAAAGCACTTATTGACATCAATTTCACTCAGTTTTAGCATTTCGTTTTCCTCATTTCTCTCCATTTTCTTTCTCCCTCTTCTCCTCTTCCATCTTCTCTCTCCATGTCACCCCGACCGCAATCGCCGACCAGACATCCTTTTTCACACCGAAGAACACGTCGGGTTCTTTTTTAGTTCCTTTTCCATTTTTTTTATCTGTTTTTGCATACCGGTCAATCAGCGCCTGGCGGATATTGGCATCTTTCGCCCGCAGGGTATTGCAGAGGCAGAGCTTTTCTTCCTTTCGGTAGATTCTGTCAACCGGAATGCCCCGGTCTATCGCTGCCTGGATAAGTCTTCCATTCCATAAGATGGATTCAATTGTGCTCTCCCCGACAGCCATTCCAAAGCTCTGAAACTGTTCGTAGACAAGCTGGTCATAGTCGTTATTTTTGATTATCTGCATCAGGGCTTCGTTTGCGATTTTGCCAAATGATAATAGTTCAATATCGTCTTTGTCAAACCGCATGATTGCATATCCGGATTCTGTAGTTCCGACGTCTATTGCAAGGATTTTATCTGTTGTCATGTTTTTTGTCTCCTTTTTTGAGTATATATCTAATATGCCGGAAAATTCTTTAAGGTGAACGAAAATAAAATATTTTGTCAAAATTAAATTTCGACATATTATTAGCAAATCATAAAATTTACAATAATTAACGGCTATGATATAATCATATATAGAATTGGAGGTGTAAGTATGAGGCACATCAAAGAAATTTTTAATCATAAAGATTTATCATTCATTGATGATGAATACGACAATTTTTTACAAAAAAAAGAAACATATTTACAAAATAAGACAAGCAGTAATTATTTGGAATTAACTTTCGCTTACGAATTAATAGACGCTTATCTAAAAAGCACATTAAGTGATGGATATATTACGCTAAATGAATTGCAATATATTAGAGCTGAATTAAAGGAGGGGCTTATAGAATGAATTTAAACAAGCATATTACAAAAACACTATTGAACGAATATGCTGGTTCCGAAAAAAAGAAAACAGTATTAATGGATGATGGAAATAAATATTTATTAAAGTTTCCTGACCCAACAAGAGAAAAAGGACGTGATTTGTCATATATTAATAATGCTATCTCAGAACATATATCCTGTTCTATTTATAACATCATTGGAATTCCAGCACAAAAAACAATCCTTGGCGAATATGTTGATGAAAATGGAAAAACAAAAATAGCATGTGCATGTCAAGATGTAAGAAAAAATGGAGAAATGATGTATGAAATTAATAAATTGGAATTAAGTAGTCTCGATAATACTCACGCTAAAAAATTGTCTTTGCCATATATGGATGAAGTTTTTAATAAAATGGACGATATCATATCTAAGGAGCAACTAAGCGATTTCTATTACGAAATGTTCATTATAGATGCATTTATTGGTAATACCGATAGGCACAATGGAAACTGGGCTCTCTTACAATCTTCTGATGGCATTCGAATTTCTCCTGTATATGATTGTGGGTCATCGCTTGCCCCTCTTGTTGATGAAAGCACTGTCTCTTCGGATGCTGGGATGGATTGTGCAATGAATACATCTTCTGTATTAGTGGACGATAAAGGGAAACGTATTAAATATTGTGAATTTTTTAAAAGCGAGTTAAGTCCTAAAACACAAAAAGCTTTGTTGCAGATAGTGCCAAAGATTAATCTTGATGCAATTGATAAGTTAGTGTTTAATACTGAATATATTTCCAGAAATAGACAGGATTTTTATTTTAGCTTTTTGCACACAACATATGAAAAAATATTAATTCCAGCAATTGAAAAATGTTTTGCACAACCAGAAAATTCTTTTGCTGATTTAGCCCCAGATAAATGTTACGATTTCTATAAAACTATTATTCGCCCATTAAAAGAAAATGCGAACTATCAAAAACAGTCTTTGAGCTTTATTGGGCTTAATGATTATCAGTATTCCAAAGGTGGGAAAAGTAGAATTTTTATTTATAAAAACGAGGATATAGTGGGGATAATATCTTCTCGTAGTAACAATAGGGAAACCAGAGAAAATTATGCAATACTATCATCATTTGGTTTAAATATTGAAAAGACCATTAAATCCATTAAAATAGAACAGGAAAAAGCAAAGCATATTCAGGAAGAAAAATCTAAAATAGAGATATCCAAAGATGAAGAGTTTAATTATGATAATAGTTCATACGATGATTTAGAAGAAAAATAGTGTTTAAATAACTTGAAAAGAGCGAAGTCAAAAACTTCGCTCTTATTACTCTCTTCGCTCTTTTTCAATATACAATCACACCCACAGCTCTTTCCTCAGCTCCTCAACCTTCTCTCTCTCCTCATCAGTAATCTCGCACCACTCAAAATACTTCTCCCAAAACTCCTCTCCTTCTTTTTCAAGCATTTTTCCGTATGTTTTTTTGAAGTACTCGCAGTAAAGCTGCCATTCCTTTTGACGGTCAAAAAAGATGTTGTGTTTTTTGGCTTCTTCAATCTTTTCTGCTGATTCTTTTTCCTGTTTTTTTCTACATTTCAAAGTCAGGATACCAGATTCAACACTCTCGCCAAAATCAGACATCTTGAGGTATTCCTCAGAATCTTTTTCTATCCATTTATCAACAAAGTCCTTATTGAGTTTAGAAATAATTGGCTTAATTTTAGCCAGCTCTTCATCATGCCGTTTGATAAAGCCATGCACTTTTTCCTGAAATGCGGCATATTCTTCGCTTCCTTTTTCCAGATTCTTAGATTCATGAAGTGTCTTAGACCACTCTCTCATAATCGCATTGGCCGGCTTATACATATCAGTAATCTGGCAACGCAATGCGTTTGCCTCTTTGGCATACTGATTTACATCTTCAAGCGTCTTAAACTTAAAGTTGTCATCGCCATAATAGCCGATATTTTTGGTGCTTTTTTTAAGCATTTTTTCAAATTCATCATCAGCATCTTTTCTGTAAAAGGAAGCTTTCAAGCGGCCATTTTCAATCACATGTGCAACCCATTCTCCGATTTCATCAGTGCCAAGCTCTGGTGTAAAATCAAAAATAATGAAGTTTTTGCCGTAATTGTAAGCTAGGGAGCGGTAAGGGATTTCGCTTCCGTTACCGTAATACTTTAAATCTCCACCATGACTTGTGACAACGCCCTTTGTGTCCATTGCTGACACATAAAAGCTAAACCAAGGAAAACATTTTACCTGTTCACCGTTTAGTGTATCGTACATACCCATAATTTAATCTCCTTTTCGTTGTTATTTTTTTTGATACATTATTAATATGAGGAAAAAACAACGTTAAAGAAACGCTGCAAATTCAGCAATACGTTTATATTCTTCGGAATTAAAATCTAAATCTCCATACAACGCAATAAGTTTTTCAGAAGCCCTCTTAATACAATACCTTTCTTCTGCTCCAATATCTGAGCTGAACCTTATTAAGATTTTTTCAAACATCAGCTCTGCACTTGTATATTTTCCATCAAACATAAGCAAACTTCCAACTCCAAGCATTGCTTGACATTCATCAGGGTTTAACAACAATGCTTTTTTATAGTCTTTTAACGCTTCTTTTTTGTCTCCAATGGATTCTCAAAAACGTCCACGCATACAATACAGGCGGCTTGCATATTCCGAAGACTCATTAATTAGTGAAAACGCCTGGTCATAACATATTTTTATCATTTCCGTTACGTCTTTACTTTCGAATTTTTCAAGTATTTCCGCTTCAAGCAGATATGCACTTACAAAATCAGTATTGTTGAATGTAATGATATTAAGCATTCTCAGTATTTTTGAGATTGAAACCAATGGCTTATCTCCAAGCATTCTGCAAGTCTCATTAATATAGAGTGCCATTTTTGACATCGCATATCGTATTAAGTTAGTCTCATCATTCGCCTTTTTCGATAATTCGCAATAGGTATTCACAAACATATTCTGCGCCTCAGCAATCATTTCTTGTTCTTGCCGAATATTACATTTTTGCATTATTGACTTACAATTAATACAATGCTGACCGATATTATATTTTACATATATCTTTGCAATCATTAGTAATTCTTGAATTTCATTTTCTGAAAATTGCAATTGAAAATTGTTGATACATTCGTTCAGGTATTTTTCATCAACACAAATATTATCTTGCAGACTCAAAAATATATCGTATTCACATTGATTCCGTTTTCGTGTCGTAATATAAGTCAACATTCCGGCAACATTAAAAAAGCCATTTAACATTTCTGCATTTTTAATACATTTTGGCGCATATAAAATTTTAACAGTCTTCATCTTTTTCCTCCATAATTCCAACTTTTCTTACATCTAATATGCAGAATTTTTTCCGGTGTTTAATATTATTTTTTTCTCCCATATTGTTTTTAATATGCAAGATTCTGGCAAGAAAAAAGACAGCGGAAAAATCCGCTGTCTTTAAAAATCAAAACAATTTTGTTACGTCTACCAGGTATTTTGCTGCATTTTTCTTAATGTATCCTAAAGCTTTCTCTGGCATCTCTGCTCCAGAACCTTCAAAAATAACATTTCCGTCATTCTTAATCCTGCAAACACAGCCTTCAGAAACCTGCACCCTCTCATCATTTTCAAAGGTAACATCAAAAGGTTTTGCAAAGGCATAATATTTTCCAAGCCGAATCTTATTTGCAGCTTCAAAGTTTTCAGGATGTTCTTTCACCGCTTCAAAAATGCGTTTCAGCTTCTCTTCTATCGTCTCCTCCGGCTCTTCCTTATGCATCGCCTTCAGCGCCTTAACATACCACTGACTATTGATATCATCATCGGTAATATCCTTCAGTTCTTCCGGATTCTCAATAATGCTCCACCAGCTCTCAGCACCAAAAATAATTTTCTGCAAATCAAAAACGTAAATCGCCGGATTTGTTGCCATTCCGACAGTCAGTTCGCCTGATTTGTTGTTGTAACTGACCGTTTGAGACCACGGCTGATTTCCGAGATACAGCCCAAGATATGTTTTGTTGCCGTATTCTTTATTGCACGGGCGAATCTTGACCAGACTACCGGCGCGTCCCATCATCAGCTGCTTCATCTCGTTACATTTGATGTTGTTGACCTGAATCGGATATTCAATATACCGGCTCTCATAGTCCGGGCAGTTCTCGCACTGCTCATTGCTGACACATACAGACATATCATCCTCTTCTGCATCTCTTCTTTCCTGCATCAGTTTTCTGCAGTATGTTTTGTTCATTTCTTTTCCCATATACGGAAACGAATTCTTGCATTTCTTCTGTCTCTCGCTTGGTTTATATTTTTTATCCATTTTTTTTAATTCCTTTCTTTTTGTATTTCCGGATTTTCCGGTGTTTTTTGTGTACACATACAATATGATGAATTTTTCATGCAAAGAAATACCGGCAGGTTTCCCTGCCGGCATCATTTTTTTTATTTTTTCTTTACACATTTTAGCCACAGCACCCACACAAGCAGTAGCAGCATTGCATCAATTGCTGCAAATGGCAGTATGTATTCAGCTTCAGATTCGTATGGCAGAACTTCTGACTTATCAGTCTTGCTTATTTTAATTTCTTTTTTGTCTCCTCTTTTCATTTCTTCAACACGGGATGAACGTTGTGTCGTATATTCTTTGCCGTTATATGTATATTTGTAAGTTACCTGTATGTTGCTCTGGTTATCAATTGCGATATCATCAATTTTTGCGGTCACCTGAATACTATTTTTGTAGCAGCCATGCAGTTTCAGGGTATACGCAAAAACCCCGGCCGCTGCAGTCAGAATCAGTACAAACAATACGATTGTAATGCGTGTTGCTATTGCTTCTTTTTTGTCGTCCACAAGAGCACCTCCTTATTTTTTTTGTAAAAACAATATGCCGAATTTTTTACCGGCTGGTGATATTTTTGCGGATTTTTTTCAATTATTTTTGTTGCTTTTCAGGTGCACAAAAAACTGTTGCTAAATAAGCAATCTTGTGTATATGTTTTCATTATTTTCTTCTCCCTTCTTTATTTTTTTTGCATAATTAATATGCAAAATACCGATTACGATTAGAAAAATACATGTAGGCTTTTTTTTGTTAGAATTACTTATTTTTTTGTTTTTATTTTTACTCTCTTCCACAATTGCGCAAATGTTACGCACCTGATTTTGTCGCAGTCCCAACACTTTCCGCCTTAACTTATTCCTCCACAGACGGCAGCATATAGATTGTCATTTTATACATCCATAAGACCGCCAGCTCAAGACACAATCCAATCAATATATCACAGAGCACGGCATAATTGATATCATTATACTTAAGAATCACCTCCGGATTGTTTTTCTTAACCCGGATTCCTTTTTTATCTCCTTTTTTTATTTTTTCTAGGTATTGTATTTTGTCAGATTCGTATTCCTTACCGGCGATATTATACCGATATGCTACATTGATATTTTTATCATCAGCACCTTCGACATTAATTACCTTAGCCATTACAAGCTGGCTTCCAGCATAATTGTTGTAATCCTTCTGCGCGTGAAAAAGCATAAGCGCAGCGACGATTACTGCCAGCACGAAGGCATATTTTCTAAGCAGCGATATTGTGTTCTTGCTTTTGTCGGCTTTCTCAGCGAATTCTTTTTCTTTTAGCTTTTTCAGATTTTCCATATTTTTCATCGGCAGATGCTCCTTTTTTCATTTCTTAAGAAGTATTTTGTTCTATTTTAGTATGCTTGATTTTTTGCCGGCCGAAAGCTTTTTGCGAAAAAAAATACCGGCAGAATTCCTGCCGGCAGGTTTTCAATATTAAATTTCAATATCAGAATCTTCTTCTGCTTTTTTCTTTGCCAAGCCAAACAACAAAACTATCGTCGCCAAAGACGCAAAAAGAGAAAGAGCAAAAGCGATATTATTACATATTACAGTCGTTATTGTCGTGATAATTATTTTTTTTGGAATGCTTTTCCGTATCCGGATTTCTTTTTCGTCTCCCGCTCTAATCTCGCCGACGGATTGCCTAACGTTTTCCTCATACTTCTTGCCGCCATAATTGTATTGATATTTAACATCCAGCATGCCGTTTTTCGTACCGGATACATTAATGACATTAGCTTTCACAATTTCGCTGTCTGTATATGTCCTGTAATCAGTTACGACATTGATTACGAAAAGTATGATGCCGACCATGCCGGCCAAAAAGAATACGGAGCAAATAAGTTTAATAAGCTTTTTGTTTGTCATCTAAATTTTCCTCGCTTTCTGAAATTGCTTTTACATTTACAATATGCTGGAATTTTCTCCGACAGGAAAGTTTTTGCGAAAAAAATACCGGCAGAGGATTTCTGCCGGGTAATTTAAATCTTCTTTTCTGTATTTATTTTTTCGTTTTTCTTCTTATTTTCTTCCACGATTGACGCAAACGTCACCCCCGGCTTCGTTGTAAACCCAACACTTTCCGTCTTAACTTCCTCCACCGCAGACGGTAGTGTGCAGATTGCCATCTCATATATACATAAAACCGTCAATCCAAGACACAATCCAATCATTACATCGTAGAATATTACCAAATTGATATCATTATGCTTAAGAATTATTTCCGGGTTGTTTTTATTAACCCGGATTTCCTTTTTATCTCCTCTTTTGATTTTTTCTGTGTATTGTATTTTATCCGATTCATATTCCTTACCGGCAATGTTGTATCGATATGTTACGCTGATATTTTTATCACTGGTACCTTCAATATCAACCACTTCAGCCATCACAAGCTGGCTTCCGGAATAATTATTGTAATCCTTCCGCACGTGAAAAAATATAAACGCAACGGCAATTATCACCGCCAAAACACAGGCAATTTTTCTAAACAGTGATATTGTGTTTTGGATTCTTTCGGCTATTTCAGCCAGTTCTTTTTCTTTTAATGTTTCTAAATCTTTCATATCCTTCATCGACGAATGCTCCTTTTTCTTTCTTAAGTATTTTTTTGTTTATTTTTAGTATGCTGGAATTTTGGGCGGCAAGAAAATTTTTGCGAAAAAATGCCGGAAGAACTTCTTCCAGTATGAAATATCATCCGTGAACTGGTGCAAGCGAGCGTAAGCTCGCTGCATCATATTCAGCCAATTTGTTCAATAAGGTTAATTGATGCAAGGACATATGCAAAAAGGCAAAGCGCAAAGGCGACATTCTGCAAGATTGCACTTTTAATTGATGCGGTAACTATTTGCTCCGGAGCATTTTTTCGTATTCGTATTTCTTTTTTGTCTCCCACTTTAATTTTGCCGACAGATTGTCTAGCACTTTCCTCGTATTTATCGCCGTCATAGTTATATCGATATTTGACATCCAGCATACCGTTTTTCGTACCGGATACATTGATAACCTCTGCTTTCACAACTTTGCTGTCTGTATATGTTTTGTAATCAGTCGCGGCATTTAGCACGAAAAGTATAGCCTCACCAAAAAATATCACAATACAAACGAAAGCAAAAACCTTTTTTCTTTTGGTAATATTTTTGCCAGTCATTTTAATCCTCCTATCTCCTATCTTTTTTTTTGTATATTTATAGTATGCTTGATTTTTTTGCCAGTACTGATTTTTTTGCGAAAAATATGTAAAAAAAACTGCTACCATACCTGGTAGCAGTAAATGATTTGGTGAACTTACGTTCATCTTCGCCAAGTCCGCAATGGCTAACAAATGACGGCAAAGCCGGAGTGCAGAACGTGGACGTGGTTTCCGACTCCCAGTACACGTCCAGCAACCTTCGAACCGACGGACAACCAAATTGTTCATGGTCGGATTGCCGTTGCAATCCTTCCCTGACGGCAAGCCTGGCCATGGTCTCTCGTCCATCGATAATTAGTTCAGAAATTTTTCTTTACTATCAATTTTAAGGTTTGTTAACACATACAAAATTCCATCATGCACTCCGGCAGCATACGGATTTTTGTCAACATCATCAGCGTTCTCGTTTTTGCGATTGTCTGCTAACAGTTTGTTTGCAATTTTAAGAATTTCATTCTGTGTGTATGTTTTCACTCCAGCTTCCTCCACATCAGACGGAAGCATACAGTTTGTCATTTCGCACAGACGAAAAAAAACTACTGTCAATCCAATACAGAATCCCAGCGTCATATCGTAAAATATGGCAAAAATAACA
>OIZB01001855.1_pt1 | contig 10312 bp, 11 predicted proteins | sample 1588401 | NCBI WGS metagenome assembly OIZB01 (sample SAMN03283270) | human gut metagenome | biome: human-associated habitat; material: feces | host: Homo sapiens | place: USA | collected 2013
CCGCCGATGCCCAGCGCCAGATCCAGCGACAGGGAGCCGGTGGGGATAGCCTCCACGTTCAGGGCGCTCTCCGCACCGTAGCGCATGATGGAGCCCTTGCCGTACATCTTCTCGATCTGCTGCATGGCGGTTTCCAGCGCCTTTTTCTTGTCGGACGCCGCCGCGGGCTGGACCGCAGGTTCTTTCTTCGCTGCCATTGTTCCGTCCTCCTCTGTTGGTTTATACCTATTTTATTGGAACTGCTGTCCCGAAAAACGGACAGTTCAGATCTCCGTATGCAGAATGCCCCAGACCACACGGGGGATGCCGTTGAGATCGGGGATCACCTCGATGTCGCCGAAGCCCACGGCACGCATAATGCGCAACACGTCATCGGCCTGGCCGATGCCCACCTCGAAGTACAGCCGTCCGCCTGTACGCAGGGCGCCACGCCAGTTCTCGCAGATGGCGCGGTAGAAGTCCAGGCCGTCGGTGCCGCCCTTCAGCGCCAGATGGGGCTCATAGTCCCGCACCGAGGGGTCCAGCCCCGCGATGTCGCCGTCAGGGATATAGGGTGGGTTGGACACGATGCAGTCGAACTCCCCCAAACGCGGAGGCGCTTTTTCCAGCGCGTTGAGCTGCATGGACACCACCTGACCGGACAGACCGGTACGGCGGATGTTCTGGCGGCAGACGCGCAGCGCACCCTCGTCGATCTCCCCCAGCACCATATGGCTGCCGGAGACGTGCTTGGCCACGGCAAGACCGACGCAGCCGGAACCGGCGCACAGATCCAGTACACGGGGCGACTCAACGCCCTGCAGGCCCTCGATGGCGGCGGCGGCCAGTACCTCCGTGTCCGGGCGGGGGATCAGCACTCTCTCCGAGATGTCCAGCGGCAGGCCGTAAAACTCCCACTCGCCGATGAGGTAGGCCACCGGCTCGCCCTCCAGATGGCGCTGCACCAGCGCTCTGGCCTGCTGCTCCACGGCGTCGGGGACGTAGAGACGGCTGGCGCGGCTCAGTTCCTCCCTGCTCTTACCGGCGGCGCAGCACACCAGTTCACGGGCCTCCAGCGTGGCGGCGGGCAGGCCAGCCTGGTGGAGCTGCTGGCGAATATCCAAATACAGATTGTTATATGTAATTGCCATAATACGATGTGTTATCCCCTTTTACCACTGATCCTTGCCTTTTTCGGCAGGGATCACCAGCTTCATGGCCTCGATGGCTACCTCGATCATGGAGTCGTCGGGCTCGTTGGTGGTGAAGTTCTGCATCCACATGCCCGGGGCGGACAGGATGCGGGTCACGGCGTTGTCATGGGCCCCCACGAAGCGGTTGAACTCGTAGGTCACGCCCACCACGGGAATCAGCAGCAGCAGCTTGACGCCGATGCGGACCCAGATGTTTTGCCAGTTGATGTAGGGGAACACCAGGCTGGACACCAGAATGGACACTATGATCACCACGAACAGAAAGCTGGTGCCGCAGCGGGGATGGTGCTTGGGCTGGGGACGGACGTTCTCCACCGTCAGGGGCAGGCCCGCCTCATAGCAGAAGATGGTCTTATGCTCCGCGCCGTGGTAGCAGAACACGCGGTGAACGTCCTTCTGCTTGGAGCAGAGGATCAGATAGCCCAGGAAGATGGCCACCTTCACCACGCCCTCGATGATGTTGTGGACTGCGGCGCTCTTAGCGTGGAACAGTCCGGCGATGAATGTAGGCAGCAGCATAAACAGTACCAGTGTCAAGCCCAGGCTCAAAATCACGGAGAACGCCACCACCAGGGATTGCAGCTTCTCCGCGGGGATGTGTTTTTCCAGCCACTGGTCGAATTTGCCGGGTTGGGCGTCCCCCTCATCAGGGAAATAGTCTGCCGAAAACATCAGCGCCTTGACGCCGGTGATCATGGAGCTGATGAACGTCACGGCGCCGCGGAGGATAGGCACGCCCAGAATGGGGTACTTGCTCCTGATGAACTTCCGCTCTGTGACCTTGGTGACCAGTCCCTCCGGAGAGCGGACCACGATGGCGTCCTTCTCCGGTCCGCGCATGAGGATACCTTCGATCAGCGCCTGCCCGCCGATAGTGGTGCGGAACGCGCCCTGTTTCTTTTCCATATGCCTGAATGATCCTTTCTGTGACAAGCATACCACAGCTCGCCTAAAAATGCAACAGTTGTTCGATTATTTACAGTTCTTTTTCTGTCTCCCGCTTCAGCGGCAGGCGGATAGTCACCACAGCGCCGCCTCCGGCGGCATTGGCGATGTCAAACTGGCCGCCGTGGAGGTGGACGATCTCATCGCAGACCGCCAGGCCGATGCCGCTGCCGCGGGCGCGGGAGGAGCCCTTGTAGAATTTCTGCTTCACGTAGGGCAGCTCCGCCTCGGGGATGCCGGGGCCGAAGTCGCGGATGGAGATGATATACTCCCCCTCCTGCTGGGTGAGGTGGACCACGATGCGCTTGCCGGAACCGCCGTGCTTGGCGGCGTTGTCCAGCACGTTGCAGAACACCTGCTTCAGCCGCTCAGGGTCGCCGGTGATAGGCTCGTCATACAGAGCCTTGTCGCTGCCGTACTCCAGGGAGATGCCGTCCTGGCGGAACAGCTCGCGGTAGGTGTAGACCGCGTCCTCCAGCTCCGCCTGTATGTCGGTGTCCTCTACCTGCAGGGTGAAGCGGCCATCGGTCATCTTGGAGAAGTCCAGCAGCTCCTCCACCATGTTGGTCAGGCGGCGGGACTCCTTGAGGATGATCTGCACGCCGCGGCGCAGCTGCTGCACATCGCCGGACTCGTCCTCCAGCAGCGTCTCACCCCAGCCGTTGATGGCCGTCAGGGGCGTTCGCAGCTCGTGGGACACGGAGGAGATGAACTCCGACTCCATCTTCTCGCTCTGGCTGATCTTCAGGGACATATCGTTGATGTTGTCCACCAGCACACCCATCTCATCGGTGTATTTGTTGGGGATCTGGATGCCGTAGCTGCCGGCGGAGATGCGCTTGGCCGTCTCCGACACGGCGGAGACAGGGGCCACTACGTTGTTGATGAAGATGGAGCTGGACAGGAAAATCAGGCAGATCACCGCGGTCATGACGCCGCAGACTACCAGCACCGTCAGAAACACCTGACGGTCCAGGTTCCCGATGGCGGTGACATAGCGCATGACGCCCATCACCTGCCCGTTGAACTTCAGCAGGCTGGAGGCGGCGATGATCCGCTCGCCGGTGGCCTCATCGCGGCCCACGTAATCCTGCACCGTGCCGCTCTCCACGGCACGGGCCACCTCCGGTGTGCTGGGATAGGTGCCCGCCGTCAGGCCGCGGGTGGTGACCTCCACGCGGCCTGAGCTGTTGAGAAATTGCAGCTCGATGTGGTCTCTGTCGTCAAAGGTGGCGGCGTACAGTGTGGCGCTGCGGTAATACTCCTTGTAGCCGATCATGACATAGGTATTGAAGTAGTCGGCGCCGGCGGCCGCCTTGGCCCGCAGGGTGGAGCGGGCGCTGTTGTAGTAGTTGCTGGCGAAGCCCACAGAGATGAGGGCGCCCACCAGCAGCAATATGGCGGCCACGGGGCCGATGCTTCCTGCCAGCCAGCGGCGGCGCAGGCCCTGTACCCGCGGCAGCTTGGGGGACATGTTCCTCAGCTCCTTTCGTGGTAAAGTCAAAATAAGCGGCGCGGCGTTGTCAATAGAACACGGATGGCAAGAGATTTTTCGCCGAGACAAGGCGCAAAGCCGCCGCTGTACTTTGTGTACAGCCAGGCTTTGCAACGCAGTATCGGCGGAAAAGATCCGCCATCAGAAGCCCCACTTATAGCCGTAGCCCCAGATCGTGGTAATGTACGTTGGATTCGTGGCGTTGTCCTCGATCTTGAGGCGGAGGCGGCGGATGTTGACATCCACGATCTTCAGCTCGCCAAAGTAGTCGTGGCCCCAGACCATATCCAGGATCTCCTCGCGGGAGAGGGCCTTGCCGGGGTTCTCCATAAACATCTTCATGATGGAGTACTCCACCTGGGTGAGCTTGATGCGCTGGCCGTTCTTCTCCAGGGTGCGGTTGCGGGTGTTCAGCAGGAAGGGCGGCTGGTCGATCTCACCGGCATCCACGGCGGCGCCGCCGGAGCGGCGCATCAGGGCATCCACGCGGGCGGTAAGCTCGGCGGGTGAGAAGGGTTTGGTGACATAGTCGTCGGCGCCGGTCATAAGGCCGGTGACCTTATCCATCTCCTGGGAGCGGGCGGTAAGCATGATGATGCCGATGGTCGCGTTGGTGGCGCGGATGCGGCGGCAGACCTCGAAGCCATCGATGCCGGGGAGCATGATGTCCAGAAGGGCCACGCGGACATCGGCGTGCTCCTTCAGCTTCTCCAGCGCCTCCTCGCCGGTCTCCGCCTCAATCACCTCGTAACCGGCGCGGCGGAGATTGATGACGATAAAGCTGCGGATGCTGGATTCGTCCTCCAGGACCAGTACTTTTTTCATAGTGCGCTCCTTTCTGACGTCAGGAATTGTTCCAAGTACCCAGGATGAGATTGAAGCTGCGGCGCAGCAGGTCCTCATCCATGCCGTAATAGGGGGCGATCTCAAAGACCTCGCCGGCGTAGACGGTGGTAGTCTGTCGGCGGAGGACCAGTCGGTGGCCCATGCGGCTGCGGGAATCGCGGTTCTCACCGGTGATGGTGTAGACGGACAGCACGGAGTCACCGTTGATGCAGAGGGTCATCTGGTTTTCGTTGGAGATGGCGGTGACAAGAGCGTCCACGTCCCAGTTCCACCAGCTCAGAGGGATGGTGAAGTACCATCCGGCGGAGAGACAGTGGTAGGTCTTGGCGGACTGCTCAAAACGGCCGTCGGACTTCCAGCTCATCCAGGCCACGAAGCCGTCGGTCTGCTCGGCGGCGCTGTCGGCCTCGGGGCAGGGCAGCTCGATGATGCCGTCGCCGTCGATGTCCTGGGGGGAGAGCTGGCGGTAGGGGTAGACGGCGGCGGACACGCCGCTGTTTTTATCCAGCGCCACGTTGACAAGGCCCGCCTCCTGACGGTAGATAAGGATGTCGGTGACGGCCATGCTTGTGATATCCACGCCGGTGATGAACACGGCGGGGGTATCCTTATCCACCATGCCGGTGACGACGCTGCCGCGGTTCAGGGCGGCCATGGAGGTGGACAGACGGCAGCGGTAGGACACGCCCATCTGTTCCTCCTGCCAGCCGTAAAACTCCGCCACGGGACCCAGCTCGCCGTCGCTGCGGAGCACCAGCAGGCTGGGCACGCCGTCGCCGTTGAGGTCCTGGACGCTGAACTGGGTGTAGCCGCTGGACATCAGGGCTACCGGCTCCGACTCCACGGTGTAGGCGGCCAGAGTCTGAACATCGGCGCTGATGCGCCAGCCCACGATGATCTCGCGGCATCCGTCGCCGTTGAGGTCCTGATAATAGACGCTGTCCACGGCGGAGCCGCTGCTCTCAATGGTGCAGAAACAGCGGTAGGTGTCGCCCTCCAGCCGGAACACCATGATCTTCAGGGGCTTTTCATCGCTGCTGCGGCGCAGGAACACCAGCGCCTCCTGGATGCCGTCATCCTCCAGATCCACCATCTGGACGGACTGGATGTTCCGGCCGCCGGAGGGCGAGGCGTACTCGTAGCCCTGGTCGATGAGACTGTCGATCTGCTGGGACAGGCCGGTATACTCCTCTGCCATACGGGGCAGGGTGAACAGCTGCTCCACGGAGGAGTCGAAGAAGGTGCAGCCGGACAGCACGGCGGCCAGCGCCAGTCCTGCCAGCAGCAGGATACACTTTTTCGCGGTATGCTTCACAGCGGTCCCTCCGTTCGCCTATAATTGCACCTTATATCATACCACAGGGCGCGGCGTTTTGGTAGTGCTTTTTTGCGTTTTCCTGTGGAAAACGCAAAGTACGGACCGCCTTTCAGCGGTCCGTACAGAGATGGTGGGGAATGTGCCGCGTCAGCGGATGCGGATGATGGCCTTCACCGTGCCGCCGCCCACGGTGCCCACGATGGTGGCGTAGCGGCCGCTGCTGGTGCCGGTGACGGTGACCTTGGCGCCCTCCAGCTTGCAGACGCCGTTGCTGTCGCCGTCCATGGCCCAGGTCACGGACGCGTCAGTGCCCTTGAGTCCCAGGGTCCAGACCTCGCCGGCCTTGGCGCTCATCTCGAATACGCCGGTCTCGCTGGTGGAGGCCAGATCGCCCTCGTAGCCGCCCTCAGACGTGGCGGTGATGGTCAGCTTGCTGACATCCACCGTGGCGGTAGTATTGCCGGTGTTGCTGCCGGTGTTGCTGCCGCCGGTACTTCCGGTAGTGCTGCCGGTAGTGCTGCCGGTGGTGTCGCTGCCCTCGGCGGCCTTGACGGTGACGCTGCACGTGGCCTCGGCGCTGCCCACCTTGGCGGTGATAACAGCGCTGCCCGCGGCCACAGCCGTAACCTCGCCGGTATCGCTGACGGTGACGACGGCGGGATCACTGCTGCTCCAGGCGCAGGTCTCCGTGGTCTCCTCATTGACCTTCAGCGTCTCCTTGCCGCCCACATCCAGCGCCAGCACCGCGCGGTTCAGGGTGATGGTATCGGCGGGCTCCACAGGGTCGGGATCCGGTGTGGGGGTAGGCTCGGGGATCACGTCCTCCGCAGGCGGCTTCTGGCCGCCGATGGCGGTTTTGATCTGGTCGCCGAACAGCAGCCATACCACCAGCAGCACCAGCAGGATCAGCACCAGCACCACCACGGGGCCCAGAATGCTGGGTGCCTTGCGGCGGGGGGTCTCCGCTCTGCGGCGGCGCTTGGTGGCGCGGCCGCCGTAATAAGCATCGTCTTCTTCGCAGAACGGGCAGGTCTTATAGCTATCGGAGAACATCTCTCCGCATTTCTTGCACTTGATGAGACTCATGTGGATACCTCCGAGAAAAAATCTATTTTACATAATACCCATTTCACCCCCTCACGTCAACCGTCTATCGCCGAAATTCATTCTTTTTTTACATGATGCGCCCTGCGCCGCTTGCTTTTCTCCGTCACATTTCCTATAATGGCGGCAGAGATCACTTGGGAGGGCCCGTGACATGAACACCATTTTCATCGGCATCGCAGGCGGCACCGGCAGCGGCAAGACCACGCTGACGGAGCATCTGGCCGCCCGCTTCGGCAGTGACATCAGTGTGGTACACCACGACAACTACTACAAGCGGCAGGACCGCCCCTTTGAGGAGCGCTGCCAGCAGAACTACGATCACCCGGACGCCTTCGACACCGATCTGATGATCGCGGACCTGAAGGCGCTGAAGCGGGGCGAGACCATCCACTGCCCCGTGTACGACTACGCCATCCACAACCGCACCGCGGAGACGGTGGAGGTGAAGCCCACCAAGGTGGTGATCGTGGAGGGCATCCTCATCTTCCAGAACAAGGAGCTGCGGGACCTGCTGGACATCAAAATTTTGTGGAGACGGACGCCGACGTCCGCATCCTGCGCCGCGCCCTGCGGGACGTGGAGGAGCGGGGCCGGTCGCTGGAGTCGGTGGTGAACCAATATCTCACCACGGTGAAGCCCATGCACGAGCAGTTCGTGGAGCCCACCCGCAAGTTCGCGGACATCATCGTGCTGGAGGGCGGCCACAATCTGGTGGCGCTGGACATGATCATGCAGCGCATCGCCAACCACATCGCGGAGAGCTGACATGAAACGTGCCCTTTTCCGTATCGCCGCCGTACTGTGCATCGCGCTGGCGGCGTTCTTCCTGATGCCGGTCTTTGGCGGCATCCTGCACTTCGGTATGGTCTGGCCGGCGGCGGTACTGCTGTCGGCAGCGGCGGTGCTGCTGCGGCCGGACTTCTTCCGCCTCCTGCTGCGGCCCCGATGGCTGCGGCGGGCCGTGAGCCTGCTGGCGGCGGTGTGCGCCGCAGCGGTGCTGGTGACGCTGGGTATGATGGCCCGGGCGGCAGGGAATCGTCCGCCGGAGGACATGCCCTGCACCGTCATCGTGCTGGGCTGTCAGGTGCTGGAGGACGGGCGGCCCAGTCTAATGCTGCAAAAGCGCATCGACGCGGCCTACGGCTATCTCTCCGCCCACCCCGATGCGGCCTGCGTCGCCTCCGGAGGGCTGGACGACAGCGAGACGGTGACGGAAGCCCAGTGCATCCGCAGCACGCTGGTATCCATGGGCATCGACGAAGGCCGCATCTATCTGGAGGACCGGTCCCGCTCCACCGAGGAGAATCTGTCCTTCTCCGCCGCCATCATACGGGAGCAGAGCCTGCCGCAGCAGGCGGTCATCGCCTCCGACAACTTCCACCAGCTGCGCGCCGCCATCTGGGCAGAGCGGGACGGGCTGACGCCCTACGCCGCAGGCTGCGCCAGCCCCTGGTTCCTCACTGCGGGCTACTGGGCGCGGGAGGCGGCGGCGCTGCTCTGCATGGCGGTCACCGGCATGTAGAGCCATTGTTGCCAGATTTTAAACCTTTGGAAAATGTCCTTGCATTTTTCAATTTTCATGATAGAATAGGCTTACAAATCTTTATGGAGGTGCTACTATGGCTTATCAGATCGGTTCCGCTTGCGTCAGCTGCGGTGCTTGCGCGGACGCATGTCCCGTGGGTGCTATCTCTCAGGGCGATGATCGTTACGTCATCGATGCCGGTGCCTGCCTGGACTGCGGTTCTTGCAGCGATACCTGCCCCAATGGCGCTATCAGCCCCGCTGAGTAATTTACATACGAGCGGTAAAGTTACCGGCCTTCTGGCCGGTCACTTTTTTGTTGCGGACGGCGGCTGTTTATATTACAATAGAGGCAGTTTATGGAAGGAGGACGGTGTATGGAGCGATGGGACACCCTGTGGGACGGCGGCTGGACGTTCTGCTTTGACGACGGCGCATTCAAGCCCTCCACAGACTCCTTCCTGCTGGGCAGCTTTCCGCCGCTGCGGCGGGGCTGGCGGGTCTGCGATCTGGGCTCCGGCACGGGGCTGCTGGGCCTGCTGCTTCTGGCGCGGGAGCCGTCCCTCACCGTCACGGGGCTGGAGCTGTCCCCCGCTGCCTGCGCTCTGGCGGACCGCACCGCCGCAGCCAACGGCCTGACGGACCGGCTGATCACGCTGCCCTGCGACCTGCGGGACCGCAGACAGCTGCCGTCGGCGGGACGCTTCGATCTGGCGGTGTCCAACCCGCCCTACTTCCCTGCCGGAGGCGGGAAAACGGCGGCCGGCAGCCGCGGCATTCACCGTGCCGAGCTGGCATGCACCATGGAGCAGCTGTGTGCGGCGGCAGCGTACCTGCTGCGCAGCGGCGGGCAGTTCTGTCTCGTGTACCGCACGGAGCGGCTGGCGGAGCTGATGGAGACGCTGCGGCGGCACCGGCTGGAGCCGAAGGTGCTGCGGTTCGTCCAGAAAAACGCCGCATCCGCGCCATCGCTGCTGCTGATGGCCTGCCGCAAGGACGGAGGCACCGGCCTGACGGTGCAGCCGCCGCTGCTGCTGCAAAACGACGATGGCACGGAGACGCCGGAGCTGCGGCGCATTTATTTTAAGGAGAAGGGATAACACTATGGCTGGTATGTTATATCTGGTGGCCACGCCCATCGGCAATCTGGGAGACTTTCCCCCCCGTGCCGTGGAGACGCTGGCCCGGGCGGATTTCATCGCCGCCGAGGACACCCGCGTGTCCGTAAAGCTGCTGAACCACTTCGACATCAGGAAGCCGCTGGTCAGCTACCACGAGCATAACCGCGCCGCCGCAGGGCAGACCATTCTGGCCCGCCTGCTGGAGGGTGAGACCTGCGCACTGGTGACGGATGCGGGCACCCCCGCCATCAGCGACCCCGGCCAGGATCTGGTGGCCCTGTGCGCCGCTAACGGCGTGACGGTACAGGCCATCCCCGGCTGCTGCGCCGCCATCGCGGCCCTGGCTGTGTCGGGGCTGGACACGGGGCGGTTCACCTTCGAGGGCTTCCTGCCCTCCGGCAAAAAGGAGCGCCGCGCCGCGCTGGAGGAACTGACCGGCGAGGTACGGACCATGGTGTTCCACGAGGCGCCCCACCGGCTGCGGTCCGCGCTGGCGGACATGGCGGAGGTTCTGGGCGACCGCCCCGTGGCTCTGTGCCGCGAGTTGACGAAGCTCCATGAGGAGACGGTGCGTACCACGCTGGCTCAGGCCGCCGCCTACTACGCCGCCAATGAGCCCCGCGGCGAGTACGTGCTGGTGGTGGCGGGACGGCCCCGTCAGTATCTGCCCCAGCTGACGCTGGAGGAAGGTGTGGAGCGGGTGCTGCGCCTGCGGGAGGGCGGCATGAAGATGAAGGACGCCGTGCGGCAGGCGGCTGATGAT
>OIZB01001857.1_pt1 | contig 10283 bp, 4 predicted proteins | sample 1588401 | NCBI WGS metagenome assembly OIZB01 (sample SAMN03283270) | human gut metagenome | biome: human-associated habitat; material: feces | host: Homo sapiens | place: USA | collected 2013
GAAGAGTGGCAATTCTCACATTCCATTCCGGAGAGGACAAGCTTGTAAAGAAAGCACTCAAAGCAGGATATAAAGAAGGAATCTATTCCGAATATGCAAGGGATGTTGTACGTCCGTCAGCACAGGAATGTGCACAGAACGGAAGAGCAAGATCTACGAAGATGCGCTGGGCCGTGAAGGCAGAATAGTTGACTTCAATATAATGAAATGTTATAGTTAGTCAGAAATAATAGCGTTCGGTGCTGTTTGATCAGAGAATATATTTCCATATCCTGATCGAAACAGGTAAAAGGGAAACAGGTGCAAGACCTGTACGAACTCGTCACTGTGAGCAGAGATGCGGTCTTCTTAGAAATTAGATTTCAGAAGACCGCTCCTATACAGACAAGTGTGGAGAGTCCGCACATCCACTGGGAGACCGGGAAGGTGTTCTGTATAGAAGATCTGTAAGTCAGGAAACCTGCCGGCCGTTGGTGCGGGGAATATACGAATTCCAGATCACGAGTAATTGATTGTACCGAAAGAACCATTCTTACTGTTCACATTACGTGTGACCAGCAATCATTCATTCGATTCAGGATAATTCTATCCATTTTCCGTATTTTATAATTCACAACTTAAGAGGAGACAAAAAAGAAATGAAAAATAAGAGCAGATGGCTTGCGCTTATGCTGACAGGTTCTATGGTGATTTCACCATTGTCTTATACAAGAACATATGCGGCAGAAAATGAGCAGCAGTATGAGACAAATTTACAGGAAACTGTTGAGGTGGAAGAAGCTGATCTAGATAAGAAACAAGATGAGAGTCAGACAGAAGACGCAGGAAATGTTAAAGAAGATAAAAGAAATGACGATTTAACAAAAGAAGATCAGACAGAGGAATCTGATAAAGTTGATAATTCTTCGGATAAATCAGATAATCAGAATTCAATCGAAGCAGAAACAAAACCAAATTTAGAGAATAACTCAGAAAATAACTCAGAAGAGAAAGATACAGAAACCACCGGGAAAAATCCAGGCACAACTGTCTCAGATCAGGTTGCGGACGAAAAAACTGATAACAAGGATACACAGATAAAAGATGAAACAGGCAAGTCAGAACCTTCTACGGATTCTAACGATTCTACGAATACTCCGGAACCGGAACTTCCGCCATTGCAGGAGGCTCCTTCTGTAACAGGAGAATCAGTGAAAGTAGTAAAAGAAGACGCTGAAGAGTTCAAGATGTTCAAGGTCAGTGAATCAACAGTTGTTGAAAAGGATGGCGAACTTGATATTACGATCAAGACAAACAACACAGGATTTGATGCGCTATATCTTGGTTCAAAAGATGACTTGTTGAAAGCATCTATTATAGAAGGAACAAAGGATGAAGAAGGTGCATGGACATTTCATTTCAATGTGCCGAAAGAAAAAGCAGGTCAGACAATTCCGGTATCTTTGAGAAAGTCAAAAGATCAGACCTGGTATGACAAACAGTACTTATGGATGTACATTCCGAATCCGGGAGAAACCTCAACACCGGATCCGACACCAACTCCAACACCGACACCGGATCCGGTTCCAAATCCGAATCCTGCACCGGAAGCAACAGTAGCAAACGGAATCTACAGCATGGACGTAACTTCCAGTTCTTCCATGTTTAAAGTAGTGGATTGTATCCTGACAGCAAAAGACGGAAAAATGAGTGCTGTGCTTACATTAAGCGGAACCGGTTACGGCTATCTGTATATGGGAACAAAGGAAGAGGCTGCAAGCGCAGATCAGTCATCCTGGATTCCATATCAGGTGAATAAAGAAGGAAAATATACTTATACTGTTCCGGTAGAAGAGTTGGATAAGGAAATCGCAGTAGCAGCCTATTCTATTAAAAAAGGAATCTGGTATGACAGAATGTTGACTTTCCAGTCAGAGACAATGAAGAAGATTGCCGATCTTAATTCTACAGATTCTGAGAATAAAGGTGATTCTGGAAACAACGGAAACACAGGAAATTCCGGAACTACTGGTGGTTCCAGCAATACAGGTAATACAGGAACAAACAATTCTGCTTTCCCAGGCGGTTCTGTACCTGGAACTAATTCAGGAAAAACAGATGGAAATGATGGAAAAGCAGATAATGTATCGAAATACGAATCCGACACAAGTGGCTCTACTTCTCATGTAGACAGTGGAACAACACTGAAAGATGGTGTATATACTCCAGATCGTTTTACCTGGTCAGGTGGAACAGGTAAGGTTCAAATCACTTGTAATAAAGTAACGATTAAGAATGGACAGGCTTATGCAACACTCGTGTTCAGCAGTGATCATTATCAGTATGTGAAAGCGAACGGAAATAAGTATTACACAACAAAGGGCGGCGGATCAGCGACAGTTGTTATCCCGGTTGCATTGAATCAGAATAATAAGATTATTGGAATGACAGATAAAATGTCTGTCGCACATGAGATAGAATATACGATTTTCATTTATCTTGCAGCGGCGAATGGAGGAACATCTGCAAACGGAACAGATGTTTCAACAAGCAGTAACCAGAAGCTGGATGAAAAAGCACCTGAAATCATAGGTTTGGAATATCAGTCAGAGACAAAGCTTGACTATGCAGAATATTTCAAGATTTATCATTATGATCAGGGGATTGTACTTCTTGAAATTGATATGACGAAGGACACAGCAAGAGACCCGGAAAAAGCAGAGGAAACAAAGTCTGAAAATGAGAAGTCTGCAGAAGATAAAGAGAAGTCTTCCAAGAAGAAAGTAGCTTCTGTTACGATCAATAGATCAGAAGATTCTAAGAACTCAGATGCAGAAAGCAAAGTAGATGCTTCTGCCGAGGAATCCGCAGCTTCGGATAACAACGGCACAAGCGAACAGGAACTGGCAGCAGAGCTTTATAAAGGAAATGTTGTGAAATATCTGATTGTTCCGGAGGATGTGGAAGTTCCGGTTGGTCTTGAGCAGGATATGATCATTGTGAAAAAACCGACAGATCATACTTATGCAGAGTCTGATGAGATTCTGAATATGATGAAAGATCTCGATCTTCTTGACAATGTTGCGGCAGTTGGAATGAAGAGCAAAGACTGTACAGTATCCGAGATTGCTGATAAGATGAAAGCAAAAGACGGAGAGAAGAATGCTGAAGTTGCATATGCAGGAACAGCGGACAAGCTGAAGTTGAAGAACCTTGTGAAGAGTGAAGTGAATCTTGCTTTGTTTACAGGAGATATTCTTCCAAGAGAAGATTCTGAGGAAAATGCAGCGAAAGATACTGACAAAATAGCAGATAAAGACAGTAAAGATACAAAAGAGACTCTGACAGTAGAAGAGAAGACGGAACAGTTCGAAGAGCTGACAGAAAAGCTTGCAATGCTTGGTATTCCGGTTTTTGTTGATCGTTCTTCCGAGGAAAAGACAGAACTTGGAAAGCAGGAGTGGATCAAGGTTTACGGTGTTCTCTACGGATGTGAAGGGCTGACGAACGAGAAGTTTGATGCGGCAGTAGCAGCGGCAGAGAAATAGGAGAGAAAAATAGAATGAAGATAAGAAGATGCAGAATCACAGCGTTAATGCTTTCAGCTGCACTTCTGCTCGGAGGCTGCGGTTCTACCGCAGCCTCCGGTGGAAACAGCGGTAATAATTCAGCAGGTACAGATGTAACAAAGAATAAGACCAAAGATGCAGCCGACAAGACAAAAAAAGCACCGGAAATCGAAGGGCTTACCTATGAATCTACAATGGATCTGACTTACGCGACAGAATTCGATGTATACTATTATAAGGATGGATATAAGTTGATCGATGTCCATGAAGATAAGCAATATCTGATCGTTCCGGAAGGTGAAGAAGAACCGGAAAATCTGGCGGATGATATTGTTGTGATCCGGCAGCCGACAGAGAATATTTATATGGCGGCGACAGCATCCATGTCTCTGTTTGATGCAATCGGCGGAATTGACAAGGTGAAATTCTCCGGGCTTGAGGCTTCCGGCTGGTATGTAGAGAGTGCAAAGGAAGCAATGGAATCCGGAGCGATGACATTTGCGGGAAAATACAGCGAACCGGATTATGAGACTCTCGTTGACGGAGACTGTGATCTGGCAATCGAATCAACGATGATCCTTCATACACCGAAGGTACAGGAAATGATCGAAGATCTTGGGATTCCGGTATTTGTAGACTACTCCAGTTATGAGTCACATCCGCTTGGAAGAACCGAGTGGATCAAGCTTTATGGGGCGCTTTTGAATAAAGAGGAAGAAGCGGATACATTTTTTGACCAGCAGGCTCATGTGATCGAGGAACTGAAAGGATTCGAGAACACGGAAAAGACGGTTGCTTATTTCTATGTGAGTACAGATGGTTCAATCGTTGTGAGAAAATCTGACGATTATATTCCGTCAATGATCGAAATCGCAGGTGGAAGATATGCGTTCAAAGATCTGAAGAATCCGGACAGCAACGCACCATCTGTTAAACTGACGATGGAAGAATTCTATGCGACTGCTGTAGATGCAGATTATTTGATCTACAACGGGACGATCGACGGACAGATAAATAGTATCAGTGAGTTGGAAGCAAAGAATGAATTGTTCTCTGAATTCAAGGCTGTGAAAGACGGAAATGTCTGGTATACCGGAAAGAACTTATATCAGGCAACAGATACAGTCGGAGAGCTGATCAAAGATATGCATCTGATGCTGACAGACGGTGATGCATCTCAGATGACATTTCTTGAAAAGATGGAGTAGAAGAATGGAGCAGACAAGTTTTCATCAGGAAAATTTCAGACGGCGTACAAGATACACAGCGGTATTTCTGATTCTTGCAGCAGTATTTTGTGTTGTGACAGTGCTAAATATCAATACCGGAAATGTTCATATTCCGGTGTCTAAGATTCTGCGCATTCTCTTTCTGAAAGAAGGAGCGGCGACAGAGTACAATATTATATGGAAGATCCGTCTTCCGAGAATTCTGATGGCAGCGCTGCTTGGTGGTGCATTGTCTCTTTCAGGCTTTTTGCTGCAGACATTTTTTTCTAATCCTATTGCCGGACCTTTCGTTCTCGGAATTTCTTCCGGAGCGAAAATGGTCGTGGCACTTACAATGATCGTGTATTTGAAATATATCGGAAGATTTTCTTCGTATACACTGATTCTTGCAGCATTTATCGGGGCGCTGATCTCGACGGGATTTATCCTTCTGATGTCGAAAAAAGTGCAGCATATGGCGTCTCTTCTTGTCGGGGGGATCATGATCGGATATATCTGTTCGGCTATCACGGATTTTGTTGTGACATTTGCGGATGATTCTGATATTGTGAATCTGCATGGATGGTCACAGGGAAGTTTTTCCGGAATGAGCTGGAGCAATATTCGTGTGGCAGCAGTGGTTGTCGGACTTGCGGTGCTGTTTACATTTTTCCTGTCCAAACCAATCAGTGCATATCAATTGGGAGAAGCATATGCGCAGAGCATGGGAGTCAACATCAAGACATTTCGCGTGATTTTGATCTTGCTTTCCAGTATTCTGTCAGCGTGTGTGACAGCATTTGCGGGACCGATTTCCTTTGTGGGAATCGCAGTTCCGTTTCTTGCAAGGAAGGCATTTGGAACGTCAAAACCAATCGTGGTCATACCGGGAACGTTCTTTATGGGAGCTGTGTTCTGTATGATCTGTGACTTGATCGCACGAATGGCACTGGCACCGGTGGAATTGAATATCAGTACGGTGACTTCTATTCTGGGTGCACCGATCGTTATCTATATGATGATACCGAAGGGAGGAAGAAAATAAGATGGCAGATTATTATTTTCAAATGAAAGACCTGTCGGTAGGTTATAATGGAAACTCCCTGATCCGTGATATTAATATCGGGATCAACAAGGGGGAGATCGTGACTTTGATCGGGCCGAATGGTTCAGGAAAGTCAACGATTTTGAAAAGTATTACAAGACAGTTGAAAGTCGTTGGAGGAAATGTATTTTTTGACGATACTTCTCTTCTGAAACTGCCGTACAAAGAGCTTGCGTCTAAGATGGCGGTCGTGTTGACGGATCGGATCAAGACAGAGTTGATGACTTGTCATGATATTGTGGCGACCGGACGCTATCCTTACACAGGACGACTTGGGATTCTGACGCAGGAAGATGAATGTTTGGTGGAAGAGGCGATGCAGGCGGTGCATGCACAGGAGCTCGGCAACCGTGATTTTAATGCGATTAGTGACGGACAGAAGCAGCGCGTTCTGCTGGCGAGAGCAATCTGTCAGGACCCGGATGTGATCGTTTTAGATGAGCCGACTTCATTCCTGGATGTAAAATATAAGTTGGAGCTGTTGTCTATCCTTGAGCGGATGGCAAGGCAGAAGAAGATTACGGTGATTATGTCTCTTCATGAAATCGATCTGGCACAGAAGATTTCAGATAAGATCATCTGTGTCAAAGGCGAGACGATTTCACATTACGGAAGTCCGGAAGAAGTATTTACAGAAGAAATCATTCGCGAATTGTATGGAATCAATAATGGATATTTTGACCCGCTTTTTGGAAGTATTGAACTTCCTGCGCCGGAGGGTGAGCCGGAAGTGTTCGTGATCTCTTCCGGCGGAACTGGAATCCCGGTTTATCGAAGACTTCAGAAGGAGCACATCCCGTTTGCGGCAGGTATTTTATATGAAAATGATATGGATTACCGGCTGGCAAGATTACTGGCAGCAGAAGTGATCACGGAAGAACCGTTTGAGGAGATTCGGGAAGAAACACTTCAGAAAGCATTTGAGACAATAGGGAAATGTAAGCGTGTGATCAATGCCGGAGTGAAGATCGGAACATGGAATATAGGGATTAAGAGATTGCTTGAAAGAGCAGAAATAGAAGGAAAATTATAAAAACGTATAAAAATGAGCCGAGATAGCATTTTAAATGTGTTTTAAAAAGCGCTGTCAACGCTCTTTTTTGTTGCTATTCATGATTGTGAATGGTAGAATAGAACAGTATAGGCTATAAAAAAGATGGGAAAATAGCAGTACAGACTGTTATGTGATGGGAGGCAATTTATGAGTAACAATGGACAATCAGCAAAGAGAGCAAGCTTCTCGGGTAAAATCGGATATGTGCTTGCTGTTGCAGGCTCAGCAGTCGGCCTGGGAAATATCTGGAGATTCCCGTATCTGGCTGCGAAATATGGAGGGGGAATCTTCCTTCTCGTTTATCTGGTTCTGACCGTATCTTTTGGATATGTTCTGATCATGTCAGAGACAGCACTTGGAAGAATGACAAGAAAAAGTCCGGTTGGAGCTTTTCAGACATTTGGTAAGACAAAATCATTTAAGATCGGCGGATGGCTCAATGCAATAATCCCTATGCTGATCGTGCCGTATTATAGTTCGATCGGTGGCTGGGTTATCAAGTACCTTGCAGAGTATTTGAAAGGAAATGTGCAGACTGTTGCACAGGACGGATATTTTACAGAATTTATTTCAGATTCTTTTCAGGTAGAAGCATGGTTCATCGTGTTTTCTATTCTTGTATTCTGCGTTATCCTGGCAGGAGTTGAGAATGGTGTAGAGCGAGTATCTAAGATTATGATGCCAATCCTTGTTATCCTTGCGGTTATCGTAGCAATTTATTCTGTAACAAGACCGGGAGCAATCGAAGGTGTGAAGTATTTCCTGATTCCGAATCCAAAGCACTTCTCAGCAATGACGGTTGTTGCGGCAATGGGACAGATGTTCTACTCCCTGTCAATCGCGATGGGAATTTTGTATACATATGGTTCTTATATTGGTAAAGACGTTGATCTTGAGAAGAGTACAACACAGGTTGAGATTTTCGATACAGCAATCGCGCTTCTTGCCGGACTTATGATCATCCCGGCAGTGTTTGCATTCTCCGGTGGTAATCCGGATGACCTGCAGGCAGGACCGTCTCTGATGTTCATCACACTTCCGAAGGTATTCGCAAGTATGGGCGTTGGAAGGCTGGCTGGTATCCTGTTCTTCATATTGGTACTTCTTGCAGCAGTGACAAGTGCAATCTCACTTCTGGAGACAAGCGTATCTACATTCCAGGATGAACTTCACTGGAGCAGACCGAAATGCTGTATCCTTATGGCTGCTGTTATGCTTATAATCGGAACCTTATCTTCTATGGGATATGGAGTATTGAGCTTTATTCAGATTTTCGGAATGGCATGTCTGGACTTCTTTGACTTCCTGACAAATTCCGTGATGATGCCGCTTGCAGCACTTGCAACATGCTTCCTGATCGTTCGTACTGTTGGATTTGAAAGAATCGCAAGAGAGATCGAACAGTCATCTGCATTTAAGAGAAAGAAGTTATATATGTTCTTTTTGAAATATCTGGCACCAATCTTCCTGGTCATTATTTTACTTAGTTCTATTGCAAATGTATTGGGAATTATTTCTATGTAATGGAAAATGCTTGTTAAAATAGACAAGTAATCTTGCTGTAAATCTACCTGCATGGTATAATATGACTAGACTTGTAAAGTTTAGAAACAGTTCAGCCATACAACGAAGTGGTCATAAACTGACGGTCTTACGTTGTATGGCTGAATTGCAATAATTTTACATTTTAAGTAAATGATAGGAGTGATTAAGATGTATCAGGAAGAGTATAAGCGCTGGATGACAGCAGACCTGGAAGACGCAGATCTGATGCCTGAATTAGCAAAAATCGAGGGAAATGATGATGAGATCAAGGAGCGTTTCGCAGTTGCGCTGAAGTTTGGAACAGCCGGACTTCGTGGTGTTCTTGGAGCAGGAACAAACAGAATGAATATCTACGTTGTTCGTCAGGCTACACAAGGACTTGCCAACTGGGTAAAGACACAGGGCGGTACACAGACAGTAGCGATCAGCTACGACAGCCGTCTCAAGAGTGATGTGTTTGCGAAGACAGCAGCAGGAGTTCTTGCAGCGAACGGAATTAAAGTAAGAATTTACGATGCTCTGATGCCGGTACCGGCACTTTCATTTGCAACACGTTATTATAACTGTAACGCAGGTGTTATGGTAACAGCATCCCACAACCCGGCGAAGTATAACGGATATAAGGCATACGGATCGGATGGATGCCAGATGACAGATGATGCAGCAGCAATCGTATACGAAGAGATCCAGAAGACAGATGTACTTACAGGTGCGAAGTATATGTCTTTCGCTCAGGGAGTTGAAGAAGGTCTGATCCGTTTCGTAGGAGATGACTGTAAGGATGCACTGTATGAGGCAATCGAGTCCCGTCAGGTTCGTCCGGGTCTGTGTAAGAGCGCAGGACTTAAGCTTGTATACAGCCCACTGAATGGATCTGGATTAGTACCGGTAACACGTGTACTTAAAGACATCGGAATCACAGATGTAACAATCGTACCGGAGCAGGAGTACCCGAATGGATATTTCACAACATGCAGCTACCCGAACCCAGAGATCTTTGCAGCACTTGAGCTGGGACTGAATCTTGCGAAAGAGACAGGCGCAGACCTCATGCTTGCAACAGACCCAGATGCAGACCGTGTAGGAATCGCTATGAAGTGCCCGGACGGATCTTACGAGCTCGTTTCAGGAAATGAAGTCGGAGTTCTTCTTCTTGACTACATTGCAGCAGGACGTATCGAGAAAGGCACAATGCCTGAGAAACCGGTAGCAGTGAAATCTCTCGTATCTACACCACTTGCAGATGCAGTTGCAGAGCATTACGGAGTAGAGCTTCGTAACGTACTGACAGGATTCAAATGGATCGGAGATCAGATTGCGAACCTCGAGGCAGCAGGAGAAGTTGACCGTTTTATCTTCGGATTTGAAGAGAGCTACGGATACCTTGCAGGACCTTATGTACGTGATAAAGATGCAATCATCGGATCTATGCTGATCTGTGAGATGGCCGCTTACTACAGAAGCATCGGAAGCTCCATCAAAGAAAGACTCGAAGAAATCTATGCTGAATATGGCCGTTACTTAAATGTTGTAGACAGTTTTGAATTCCCAGGTCTTACAGGTATGGATAAAATGTCTGGAATCATGCAGGGACTTCGTGATAACCCACCTGCATCTATCGGAGATAAGAAGGTTGTCAGCGTAACAGATTATAAGAATACAGAGGCTACTGGACTTCCAGCTGCTAACGTACTTACATACGGTCTTGATAATGGCGCAACTGTTGTTGTTCGTCCATCTGGTACAGAACCTAAAATCAAGACATACTTTACTACACTTGGAAAGGATCTTGCAGACGCTCAGGCAACAAAGGATGATTTAGC
>OIZB01001863.1_pt1 | contig 10249 bp, 9 predicted proteins | sample 1588401 | NCBI WGS metagenome assembly OIZB01 (sample SAMN03283270) | human gut metagenome | biome: human-associated habitat; material: feces | host: Homo sapiens | place: USA | collected 2013
ATTGGAGAGTTTAGAGATAGAAGGAATTACTCTAAATGAAGAATTCAGTCCAGAAAAATATGCCTATTCTTCAAGTATTGAAGATACTGAACTTACTAAATTAAATGTAAAAACAGTAGTTAATGACCCAAATGCTAAAGTAGAAATCATTGGAGCAGATAATTTAAAAGACGGAGATAATTTAATCAATATAATACTTACAAATGATGATGAAACAACAATTTATCAAGTAGATTTAGCTGTTGATAAATTAGGAGAAAAAGAAAAAGAAGTAGATAATGTTATAACAAGAGTGAGAAAAATATTTGAGTATGTAAAAATAGGCGGAATAATATTAATTGTTTGCATTATACTAATTATAATAATTACAATTATTGTAAAAAAGACAAAGAAAAAGAAAGAAGATTAGTGTTTATTAGACATTAAAATAAGGAGGAAACTATGGTAAAGAAAGTAGCTATATTAGCAAATGGAGGAGACGTATCAGGATTAAATCCAGTTATTAGAGCGATTAAGAAGAGTGCAGAAGAAAAAGGAATAGAGTGTTATGGATATATTGATGGATATAGAGGACTTGCTGAAAATAATTTTATTCGTTTAGACCACAATCCAGTAGCATCAGGAATTTTAACTAAAGGAGGCTCTATAATAGGTTCTTCAACAAATACAATTGTATTTAATTATAAAGTAGAAAATCCAGATGGAACAGTTGAATATAAAGATTTGTCTGACCTTTGTATAGAAAATTTCAAGAAAAATGGATTTGATTGTTTATTTACACTTGGTGGAGATAGTACACAAAAATCAGCAAGAGATTTATTTGTAAAAGGAATGAATGTAATAGGAATTCCAAAAACAATAGATAATGATGTTGCATGTACAGAAATTACATTTGGATATAATACAGCTGTATCTGTTGCAGCAGACGCACTAGATAGATTACACACAACAGGAGAAACACATCATAGAATAATGGTATTAGAAGTTATGGGAAGATATGCTGGGTGGATTGCTTTAGAATCTGCAATAGCAGGTGGAGCAGACGTTGCTTTAATTCCAGAAATTCCATATGATATAAATAGTGCTGCAAGAAAAATTATAAATAGAAAAAATAGAGGAAAAAGCTTTAGTGTAGTAGTGGTTGCAGAAGGTGCTAAACCAATAGGTGGTAATATTTCAGTTGCTAATGTTAGGGATAATGGAGCAGGAGTAGATAACACAAAACTTGGTGGAGCAGGAGAAAGAGTTGCAAGAGAATTGGAAAAGCTTACAGGATTAGAGGCAAGATGTACAGTTTTAGGTTATATGCAAAGAGGTGGAACTCCAACATCATATGATAGAGTTTTATCTACAAAATATGGTTCAAAAGCAATGGAACTTGCATTAAATGGTGAATTTAATAGATTAGCTGTAATAAGAGATGGAAAACTAAGTTCAGTTTCTTTAGAAGAGGTTGTTGGCGATAATAAAGTAATAGGTGCAGTTTCTGGAAATACACCAGAGAGTAATATTAGAAAAGTTACTATGGACCATGATTTAGTAAAAACGGCAAGACATATTGGAATAAATTTAGGAGATTAAATAAAAAATAGTAATGTAAAAATTATTGCAAAGATTAATGAAGTAATGTATAATAATAAAGAATTATACATTGCTTTTTTTATTTTAAGGGGAAAAGCAAAAATTAAATAAAGAAATAAGAAATATGTTTGTAAATTGTATATAAAAAATAATATTTTATAAATTACAATTTGTACATGACTATAAAAGGAGACAAAGATGTTAGACTTTAAAGAAAAAATTTCAGAAGAAATATCAAAGATTACCAAAATAGATAAAAATGAATTATACGAATATATAGAAATGCCATCTGATAATAAAATGGGAGATTATGCTTTCCCATGTTTTAGGTTAGCAAAAACAATGAAAAAATCACCACAAATAATTGCTAATGAGTTAAAAGATGGTATTTCTTTAGGTAATGAATTTGAAAAAGTAGAAGTTATTAATGGTTATATAAACTTTTTTGTTAATAATAAAAAGTTAGTTGAAAATGTTTTAGAAGAAGTAGAAGAAAAAAGAGAAAATTATGGTAGTAGTGAAATTGGAGAAGGCAAAAATATAGTAATAGATTATTCTTCTCCAAATATTGCTAAACCATTTCACATAGGTCATTTACGTACAACTATTTTAGGTAATAGTTTATATAAAATGTATAAGTTTTTAAATTACAATTGTGTAGGTATAAATCACTTAGGAGACTGGGGAACACAATTTGCTAAATTAATAGAAGGATATAAAAGATGGGGGACAGAATATGATATTGAAAATAATCCAATAGAAGAATTAACCAAAATTTATATTCGTATAAATGACTTGTGCAAAGAGGATGAAAGTGTTTTAGAGCAATGTAGAGATAATTTTAAAAAGCTTGAAGATGGAGACGAGTATTGTGTAAAGATATGGCAAAAATTTAGAGAATTAAGTTTAAAAGAATTCCAAAGAATTTACGATTTATTAGATATTCAATTTGACTCTTGGAACGGAGAAGCCTTTTATACAGACAAAATGCAAGAAGTAAAAGATATATTAGAGAAAAATAATAAATTAGTTGAATCAGAAGGAGCAAGAGTTGTGGATTTATCAAAAGAAGATATGCCACCATGTATTATAGAAAAGTCAAATGGTTCTACAACATATGCTACACGTGATTTGGCAGCAATATTATATAGAGCAAGAACATATAATTTTGATAAAGCTTTGTATGTTACATCTTATGAGCAAATATTACATTTTAAACAAGTTTTCGAAACAGCAAAATATTTAGACTTAGACGAAAAATATACAAATGGACTAGTTCACGTTCCATATGGAATGGTTATGCTTAAAACAGGGAAAATGTCTACAAGGGACGGAAATGTAGTAAAAATTGAAGATTTATTAAAAGAAGCAATTGCTAAGGTAAAAATAATAATAGAAAATAAAAATCCAGAATTAGAAAATAAAGAAGATATTGCTACAAAAGTTGGAATAGGAGCTGTAATTTTTAACGACTTATATAACAGCAGAATTAAAGATGAGATTTTTGATTGGGACATAATGCTTAACTTTAATGGGGAAACAGGACCATATATGCAATATATTTATGTAAGAACAAAAAGTGTATTAGAAAAAGTTGGATATATTCCAAAACTTAAAGATGTTAATTTAGATAAATTGCTAAATGAAGATTCAGTAAAGGTTATTAAATTATTATATCAATTTAATGACAAAATAATACAAGCAATAGAAAAGTACGAGCCATATATAGTTGCAAGATATTTAATAGAAGTTGCTAAAACATATAGCTCATTTTATAACAATAATAAAATTATATGTGATGATAAAGAAGTACAAGATGCAAGAATTTATTTAACATATGCTACAGGAATTGTTTTAAAAACAGGAGCAGCACTTCTTGGAATAAAAATGCCAGATAAAATGTAAAATTAAATTTATGAAATATAAAAGTTAAAATATATTAAAACAGAGGAATTAAATGGAACAAAAAATAAAAGATATAGAAGAAGTAAAGAAATTAGATAAAAATGATGATCAGCAACTTATGAAAAATAGTGAAATAATAGAAGAAAAAAATAATAACATAGATAATAAATTTACTGTTTTTGGATATACACTATCTAAAATAGTAGCATACTTTGTTATATATAGCTTTTTAGGGTTTATTATAGAAACACTTTTTGGATTACTTACAAAAGGAGTTGTAGAAAGTAGAAAAAGTTTTTTATATGGTCCATTCTGTGGCATATATGGATTAGGTGCTATAGTAATGATTATTTCGTTAAAGAGATTTAATAAAAACAATTATACACTTTTCATAGGTGGTTTTATTGTAGGCTCAATTATAGAATATGTAATAAGTTTAATTGGAGAAGAATTATTTCATATAAAATGGTGGGACTATTCAAGTATGCCATTTAATATTAATGGAAGAATTTGTATAGGTTTTTCATTATTTTGGGGAATTTTAGCAATTTATTTAATGTCACATTTAAACCCAAAAATAGACAAATTTATAGACAAAATAAATCCTAAATTATTAAAAGCTTTAGCTGTTACAGCAACAATATTTTTTATATTTGATTTATTAATAACTGGTTTTGCGTTAAAAATGTTTTTTACAAGATTAGTCAACGACTACGATTTAGAGTTACAAAATGTAGATAGATATAGGCAAGCATATACAGAATTATATAATCAACCAGAAATTAAAGAAATTGTAAACAAATATTTTTCATATGAAAAGATGTTGCATACATTTCCTAATATAAAAGTAACAGGTAAAGATGGAAATATTATATGGGTTTGTGATATATTAAAAGATATTCAACCATATTATTTTAGAGTTTTTGAACCCAAATTAAGATAATATGAATATAATTATATAAATAAAAAAAACGGAGGTTTTATATTATGAGAAAATATTTTGGTACAGATGGAATTAGGAGAATTGCTAATACAGAACTTACACCAGAATTAGTATATAAAGTTGCAAAAGCAGGGGCATATGTTTTATCTAAACATGCTAACCACGCCCCAACAATTTTAATAGGGATGGACACTAGAATTTCTGGAACATTAATAGAAAGTGCAATGACAGCAGGCTTTCTAAGTTATGGTGCAAATGTAAAATTATTAGGTGTTATACCAACACCAGGAGTTGCTTATTTAACTAAGAAACTTAAAGCAGATGCAAGTGTTGTTATTTCTGCTTCACATAATACATATGATTTTAATGGAGTAAAGTTCTTTAGTAATAAAGGAATGAAAATTCCAGATGAATTAGAAGAAGAAATAGAAGAGATAATGGATTCAGATAAATTAAGTGAACTAACAGCTGTAAAAGACAAAATAGGAGTTTCAGAAGTTAGAACAGATTTATTAGATGAATATTTGTATTTCTTTAGAAAGAATTTTGAAGAAGATTTTGAAAATGTGGATAAGTCAAACTTTGTAGTGGCAATAGATACAGCAAATGGTGCTACATCTGTAATTGCAGAAAAAGTATTTACAGCACTTGGAATTAAACATTATATTTTAAATAATACTCCAAATGGAACAAATATAAATGAACATTGTGGCTCAACACATTTAGATGTTATAAAAAAATATGTTGTAGAAAACCATTGTAATCTTGGAATTGCATATGACGGAGATGGAGATAGATGTTTAGCTGTTGATGAAAATGGAAATGAAATAGATGGAGACAAAATTTTAGCAATAATGTCTAAATACATGATGGAAAAAGAAACTTTAAATAAAAATACAGTTGTTGCAACAGTTATGAGTAATCTAGGATTAAAGAAATATTCAGAAGAAAATGGAGTAAATTTAATTCAAACTAAAGTTGGAGATAGATATGTACTAGAAGAAATGCTAAAAAACGGATACAATTTAGGTGGAGAACAATCAGGACATGTAATTTTCTTAGACTATAATCCAACAGGAGATGGAATATTAACATCACTTATGTTAATAAAAGTAATGCTAGAAAAACAAATGAAAGCATCAGAATTATGTGAAATTATAAATATTTATCCTCAAGTTTTAATTAATGCAAAAGTAAGTAATGACAAAAAATATGATTATGATAAAGATGCAGAAATAAAAGAAAAAATAGAAGTTTTGAATAAAGAATTTGCAGGAAATGGTAGAGTTTTAATAAGACCTTCTGGAACAGAGCCATTAGTTAGAGTAATGATAGAAGGAGAAGATAAAAATTATATAACTAAAAAAGCACAAGAACTAGCAGACTTTATAGAAAATAAGTTAAAATAAGTTAAAACAGAAATATGTTGCAACAAACTAAAGTTAAGTTAAAAATAAGAATCAAAAGAAAAGGGGAATTTTTATGCCAATAATTAATTTTATGAACCCTATTACATTATTAGTAGGAGTAATATTATTTGTTTTAGTATCATATTTAGGGAAGAAAACAAAAAAGAGTTGGATAGTTGCAATAATGTTATTTGTATTTATAACATTATTAATATGTTATGCAGTGCAATTTTTAACGTTAAATCCAAATACGCCAGAACTTGTTGCAATCCAAACGGCTTTATTGCAAACAAGTGGAATTACATTAGTATTTATATTAATTTCTTTCTTCATTTATTTATGGATAGATGATATTGAGGCAAAAATGGGAAAAAGAAAGAGCATAGATAATAGTATGGATTGGTTTTGGAGAAATGTATAAGATTATATGATAAAGGAGATTGGTAATATGAAAGAAAAATTTTATGTAACGACACCAATATATTATCCTAGTGGAAAATTTCATATAGGAACAGCATACACAGAGGTTCTTGCAAATACTATGAAGAAATATAAAGAACAAAGAGGATATGATACATATCTTCTTACAGGTGTGGACGAGCATGGGCAAAAAGTGGAGCAAGTTGCAATAAAAAATGGTAAAACTCCTCAACAACATGTTGATGACATGGCTAACGAAGCAAAAAAATTATGGGAGTTAATGGGGATAGACTATAATGATTTTATAAGAACTACAGAAGAAAGACACTCTAAAGTGGTTGCAGAAATATTTGACAAATTAATGGAACAAGGTGATATATATAAATCTGAATATGAAGGTTGGTATTGTATGCCTTGTGAGACTTATTTTACAGAAACACAACTAATTGATGGAAAATGTCCAGATTGTGGTAGAGAAGTAAAGAAAATGAAAGAAGAAGCATACTTCTTTAACATGAAAAAGTATGCTCCAAGATTAATAAAATATTATGAAGAACATCCAGATTTTATTATGCCAGAATCTAGAAAAAATGAGTTATTTAATAATTTTCTAAAACCCGGACTTGAAGACTTATGTGTAACTCGTACAAGTTTTGATTGGGGAATAAAGGTAAAAAAAGACCCTAAACATGTTATATATGTATGGTTGGATGCTTTAACAAATTATTTAACAGCACTTGGTTATATGTCAAGTGATGATACTTTATTAAAAAAATACTGGCCAGCAGATTTACAAATAGTTGGTAAAGATATAATTCGTTTTCATGGAATATATTGGCCAATATTCTTAATGGCATTGGATTTACCACTTCCAAAACATATTTATGCACATGGTTTTATTATGATGAAAGATGGCAAGATGAGTAAATCTAAAGGAAATGTGGTTTATCCAGATATGCTAGTAAATCGTTATGGATTAGATGCAACAAAATATTTTTTATTAAAATCTATGCCATATGCACAAGATGGAGAATTTAGCCCAGAAGAATTTGTACAAAGGTTTAATTCAGATTTATGTAATGACTTAGGAAATTTATTAAATAGAACTATAGGAATGATAAATAAGTATTTTAATGGAAAAGTAGAAAAATATCCAGAAAGTATTTCTGAGATAGATAAAAATCTTGAAAGCTTTGCAGATGAAGTAATTACTAAAGTAGAAGAAAAATTTGAAACAGTACATTTAAGTGATGTTTTAACAGAAACTTGGACTTTAGTTGCTAGAACTAATAAATATATAGATGAGACAACTCCATGGATTTTAGCAAAAGAAGATAAAAAAGAAGAACTACAATCTGTAATGTACCATTTAGTAGAAAACTTAAGAAAAATAGCAATATTAATTAAACCATATATGGAGAATACTGCAAATAATATATTTAATCAATTAGGAATTAGCAAAGATTTACAAGAATGGGATACATTAAGAGATAATAAGAAATTAAATAATATTATTGTAACAAATAAGCCAGAAGTTTTATTTGCAAGATTAGATTCAGAAGAGGAAATAGAATATATAAAAGCTCAAATGAAGGTATAATGTAAAAAGATAAACATGTTATTTTTTAGATATAAAAAATAAGAGAAAAACTACTAAATAAAGTGATATTATACTTATAAATTGTAAATAAAAAACAGAAATAGAGAAAAGTAATAAAGTACGAAAGGAAGTAATAGTATGGGAAAATTATTTGTAATAGACGGAACAGATGGAAGTGGAAAGCAAACACAATTTGAGGAATTAAAAAGACATTTTGATGAAGATGGAATTAACTATAAAACAGTAAGCTTCCCAAATTATGATAGTCCATCATCAAGTCTTGTTAAAATGTATTTATCAGGCGAATTTGGAGAACATGCAAAAGAAATTAGCCCATATATTGCTTCAACATTTTATGCAGCAGATCGTTATGCAACATTTGTTACACAATATAAAGATTACTATGAAAATGGTGGGATTATATTAGCAGACAGATATACTACAGCAAACATGGTACATCAAACAGGAAAGATAACAGACAATAAAGAAAGAGAAAAATTTTTAAATTGGCTATGGGACTTTGAATTTAAGTTATATGGACTTCCAGTACCAAATGAAGTATTTTTATTAAAAATGCCACCAGAAAAATCATTTGAATTAATGAAAAATAGAAAAAATAAATTTACTCATGATTCTAAAAAAGATATTCACGAAAGGGACAAGCAACATATTATAGATAGTTTTAATGCTGCATGCTATGTTGCAAATAAATATAACTGGTATACAGTTGAATGTGTAAAAAACGAAAATATTAGAACAATAAAAGATATACATAATGAGATATATGATGAAATAAAAAAACATTTATAAATATTTATGAATACACAATTATAGCAAGTATATAGTATGCTTGCTATAATTATTTCCAATATAAATATAATAACAAGAAAAATATAAAAATTATAATTGAAATGTAAAAAACGTCAAATGAAAAGTTAATTGCAATTTTGAAATTTAAAAACAAATTAATATAACACAATTTATTTTAATATTAAGAATTTTAAATATATAATATTGTTTTGGGAACAATATAACTTAAATAAAATTACGAAAGGAATGGGTTTTAATGGTAGAAAAAAGAAAAGTTGTTTTAGTAGGAACAGGTTTTGTAGGCATGAGTATGGCATATTCTCTTTTAAATCAAGGAGGAGTAAATGAACTAGTTTTAATAGATGTAGCAAAAGAAAAAGCTATAGGAGAAGCAATGGATTTATCAGATGGGGTTCCATGTGCGTCTGCTAGAATGGTAATAAGAGCAGGAGATTATGACGAGTGTAAAGATGCAAATATAGTAGTAATTACAGCAGGTGTTGCTCAAAAGCCTGGAGAAACAAGACTAGATTTAGCAAAGACAAATACAAAAATAATATCAGAGATAACAGAAAATGTTGTGAATTCTGGATTTAAAGGAATATTTCTTATAGCAAGTAATCCAGTTGATTTAATGACATATGTTGTAGGTAAAGTTTCAGGGTTTCCTACAAATAAAGTAATAGGTTCTGGGACAGTTTTAGACACAGCAAGGCTTAGATTTTTAGTTGCAGAACATTTACATGTATCTAGTAAAAATGTACATGCATATATAATGGGTGAGCATGGAGATTCATCTTTCGTTCCATGGTCTAAAAGTTATATAGGTTGTAAACCTCTAAAAGATATTATAACAGAGAGAGGGGAACAAGAAGATATATTGGAAAATATTTATAAACAGGTGCAACAAGAGGCATACGAAATAATAAATAAGAAGAAAGCAACATATTATGGAATAGGAATGGGACTTACAAAAATAATAAAAGCTATATTAAATGATGAACACGAAATACTTACAGTTTCTACTTATTTAGATGGTGAATATGATCAAAAAGACATATACATTGGAGTACCTGCTATAGTAAATTCAAATGGTATACAAGAAATACTAAACTTAAATTTGTCAGAAGAAGAAAATGCTAGATTTAAAAATAGTTGTAATGTTTTAAATGAAATGAAAAATGAGATATTTTCAAATGAAGATATAAAAATGTAATAAGTAACAAAAATAAGCTTTTTTCATAGAATATATAGAATATGAAAAAAGTTTATTTTTATGAGTTAAAAGGCTCAATTGGAGGTTATTTATGGATTATGAAATTTTAATGAATGGAAATGTAAAAATAGGTACATATGCTCCAGACTTTGAAGCAAAAACAACAATGGGAAAAATAAAATTAAGTGATTATAAGGAAAAATGGATTGTGTTATTTTCACACCCACGGAGATTTTACCCCCGTAAAGTCTTACAATTTGGGGAAATATGAAAACGCTTGAGTAAGGAGATATACATTTAGTGTAGAATTTGGTTAAATGTAAGAGTAAATTCCACTTTTGATTGAATTTACTAATCCAAGAGAA